>Ga0194120_10004922_pt1 | contig 20064 bp, 14 predicted proteins | sample TA2MahCa65mmetaG_FD_148642 | JGI IMG/M metagenome (GOLD analysis project Ga0194120, IMG submission 148642) | Freshwater microbial communities from Lake Tanganyika, Tanzania - TA2015019 Mahale Deep Cast 65m | ecosystem: Environmental > Aquatic > Freshwater > Lake | place: Tanzania: Lake... | reverse complement strand
ACGCCCGTGAAGACCCAAGTATAACCGCATGCACGGTGCCGGTGTTACGGTTTCGGTACCACCGGCACCGGCCAGACCGTAGAATCGGCTGGGGCGCCGGGTGTTCCTGCGTCGTGGAGGGGGTAGGATCGATGGCGACCGCCGCAAGGGCGGCCGACCGGCGCGTGCGGCCGGCGGCCTGGTGGAACCGCTGGGTCATGAGCCGCCGCGGCTGGTGGCTGCCGCTGGTGGTCGTACTGGCCACGGGCCTCGGCGGAATGCTGTATGTCGGCGTGCGCACCTACACGGACGCGCCACCGATTCCCGATTTCACCACCGCTGACGGCGCGGTCGTGATCGCCGCCGCCGACATTCGCGCCGGGCAGCAGGTGTTCCTGCGCCATGGCCTGATGAACTACGGCAGCATGTTCGGCGACGGAGCGAGCCGCGGCCCGGATTTCACGGCCGACGCGCTGCGGCACATGATGCTGGTGATGCGGGCCTGGCACCTGGAAACCATGGACCTGGTCAACCCCGAGGCGACGGAAGCGGGCGATGACCTCTTCGTCGCCCAGAACCGGGTTCGATTCGAATTACGCGCGAACCGCCACGACCCGGCGACGAACCGCGTAGTGCTCGCCCCGGCGCAGGTCGCGGCGATCGCCAGCCTCGAGCGGCATTACGACCGCATGTTCGGCCCGGGTGGGAGCGTCAGCCCGCAGGCCTGGGTGCCGGAGGCCGGCGACCGGGCCCTGCTGGCGCGCTTCTTTTTCTGGGGCGCGTGGGTCTGCGCCGCTGCGCGGCCCGGGACCGACCATAGCTACACGCACAACTGGCCGCATGAGCCGCTGGCCGGCAACACGCCGACGCCGGCGATCCTGCTCTGGAGCGTCATCGCGACGCTCGGCCTGATTCTCGCGCTTGGCCTGATCCTGTACCTGTACGGCCGCTACAGCCAGATCGCGGGCTGGCGCGCTTCGATCCGCCGCCGCGGCGCACTCGCCACGGCCCAGGCGGTCGCGGCCTATTCGCCGACGCCGACCCAGCGTGCCACCTACCCGTTCTTCGCTGCCGCCGCGGCGCTGTTCGTGCTGCAGATCGCGGCTGGCGTGCTGACCGTACACGACTTCCTCGGGCTGACCTTCCTCGGCGACTTCGACCTGCGCACGGTCCTGCCGATCCCGATCACGCGGGGCTGGCACCTGCAGCTCGCGCTGTTGTGGATCTCGGCCTGCTGGATCGGCGCCTCGGTGTTCGTGCTGTCCGGCGCCGACGGTGCCGATGAGCCCGCCGGCCAGACCGGGCTCGTGCGCGTACTGTTCGCGCTGGTCGTCCTGCTGGTCGCCGGCATGCTGGCCGGCGTGTACGCGGGCCCGCACGGCCTGTTCGGCGAGCACTGGCGACTGCTCGGCAGCCAGGGCTGGGAGTTCGTCGAGCTCGGCCGGCTGTGGCAGGGGCTGATGTTCGTGGTCTTTGCGCTGTGGCTCGTGATCGTCGCGCGGGCGGTGCGCCCGCTGTGGCGCCGCGGCGGCACCTGGTCGCTGCCGCGCTGGCTGCTGTACACGGTCACCGCGGTGCTGCTGCTGTCGCTGTCCGGTTTCGTCGCCAGCCCGGATACCAACTTCGTGATCGCCGATTTCTGGCGCTGGGCCGTCATCCACATGTGGGTCGAGGCCTTCTTCGAGGTGTTCGCGACCGTCGTGCTGGCCTGGTTCCTGGCCATGCTCGGCTTCGTCAGCCGCGCCGCGGCCGCACGCGTCGTCTACCTCGCGGCGCTGCTGTTCCTCGGCTCCGGGCTGCTCGGTATCTCGCACAACTTCTACTGGAACGCCAAGCCGGTCGCGACGCTGGCGATCGGCGGTGTGTTCTCGACCCTGCAGGTCGTGCCGCTCGTACTGCTGACACTCGAGGCCTGGAGCTTCGCGCGGCTGCCGGCCGGGCTGACCGGCCGCCGGCCCGAGACCTTCAGCCAGCGCGAGGCTTTCGCATTCCTGCTGGCGATGAACTTCTGGAACTTCTTCGGTGCCGGCGTCTTCGGCTTCATCATCAACCTGCCGATCGTCAACTACTACGAGCACGGCACCTACCTGACGGTCAACCACGGCCACGCCGCGCTGATGGGCGTGTACGGCAACCTCGCCCTGGCCGCCGCGCTTTTCTGCGCGCGCTGCCTGATCCGACCGGAGCACTGGAACTCGGCGCTGCTGCGTCGCGCATTCTGGTCGCTGAACCTTGGGTTGGCGCTGATGGTCCTGCTCGACCTGTTCCCGGCCGGTATCTACCAGTTGCTGGCGGTGCTGCAGCACGGGCTGGCGGAGGCCCGCTCCGAGGACTTCATCCAGGGCCAGACATTCCAGATGCTGACCTGGGCCCGTATCGCCGGCGGAGCGCTGTTCGTGCTGGGCGGGGTGCTGCCGCTGGCATGGTTCTTCCTGTCGCGGCTGGGTGCGCGAAGGCCAGCGGGAACGGTTCCGACTTGACGGACGCCGGGGGACCGGCCACGATTCGCATTCACAACGGCGGCCCGAGTACAGGGGCCAAGATATTGTCGCGCCGGGACAACACCAGGAGGATCCATTCCGTGAACCAGCGTCACCCAGCGGCTCTGAAGCCGGCCAGCCTGCTCGCCCTCGCCTGCGCCGCCACGCTCGCCGCGGCCGCGGCAACCGCCGAGGACCGCCCGACCGTCACCGGCCTAGGCGAGATCATTGTGACGGCGACCAAGACGGCGGAGTCCATTCAGGACGTCGGCCTGTCGATCACGGCGGTGAGCAGCGTCGACCTGGAGCAGATGGGAGCGACCGATTTCCTGGACTTCGCGGTGCGCGTGCCGAACCTGGGCATGGCCTATGAGGCGGACGGGCGTTTCGATTCGAACTCGCCGTCGCTGCGCGGCGTGTTCGGCGCCGACACGACCGGTGTGTACTTCGACGACACCCCGGTCAGCGCGACGATCCTGCCGCGGGTCATGGACCTCGATCGAATCGAGGTACTGCGCGGACCGCAGGGCACGCTGTACGGGGCGAAGTCGATGGGCGGCACGATCCGCTTCATCACCAGGCAGCCGGACCTCCACGAGAGCGAGAGCGTGGTGCACACGACGCTGTCGACGGTCGAAGACGGCGACCAGAACTGGTCGTTCGACGGGACGCTGAACATCCCGCTGGTCGAGGGCCGGTCGGCGCTGCGCCTCGGGGCCTACTATGGGCAGAACTCCGGGATCTTCGACCGCGTGTACCAGTCGAGTTGGGTGGATTCCTCCGGCGACACGCGCCAGAGTCCGGGCCCGGCGTTCGACCGCAACGAGAACGTCGACGATGAGAAGTACTACGGCGGGCAGATCGCCGGCAAGTTCACGCTGACCGACAACCTGGACCTGACGCTGCGTTTCATGGGCCAGAAGGTCGAGGCCGACGGCATGCCGTTCGCCGACATCGATCCGGACAACACGACACAGCCGCGGTTCTTCGATTCAGAGGAACCGGGGACCGACCGCTGGTACCTGCTCAGCGGCACCCTCGACTGGGACGTCGCCTCCGGCAACATCGTCGCGGCGACGTCGTGGTATGACCGGCGCACCAGCGAGTGGGAAGAGGAAGCGCACTTCCTGCACTGGCTGTTCGACCAGGTGATCGGCATCCCGATCGACCCGCTGGAGTCGGTGCTCAACACCACCGAGGTTTACTCGAGCTTCGCTCAGGAGATTCGCTACAGCAGTCGCTTCGACGGCCGTTTCAACTTCATCGCCGGTGCCTTCTACCAGGATAAGGAGTACGACCACCATTACCCACGGGCGGTACAGACCGGGCTGGCCGACGCCATCGATGCGTTCACCGGCGTACCGGGTCTCGGCCAGGACTGTGATTATGGGTTCTGCCTGACCGACGACGACCTGATCTTCACGACCCGGACGATCGAGAAGACTGAAGAGCTGGCGTTCTTCGGCGAAGCGACCTGGCAGTTCAACGACATCTGGTCGCTGACCGCCGGCGGCCGCTGGTACGACAACCGGATATCCGCGGTCAACGAGTCGGACGGCTTCGCCAACAGCGGGCCGAGCAGCTACATCGACCGACAGAGCGAATCCGGCTTCAACCCGAAGGTGCTGGTGCAGGCAGCGGTCACCGACGATGTCAACATCTATGCCAGCGCCGCCAAGGGCTTCCGCATCGGCGGCGTCAACGGCAACGTGCCGATCGGCCTGTGCGGGCCGGAACTCGATGAGCTCGGCATCGAGCCGTCGAACGCCACGACCTACGACTCGGACACGCTGTGGAGCTACGAGCTCGGCCTGAAGTCGACGCTGGCCGACAACCGGATGACGCTGAACGGTGCGGTGTTCTACATCGATTGGTCGGACATCCAGCAGATCACGCGACTGACCTGCGGCTTTCAGTTTGTCTCCAACGCCGGCCAGGCGCGCAGCCAGGGCTTCGAACTGGAGCTGATGGCGGCGCCGGTCGACGGCCTGACGCTGTCACTCGGTATCGGCTACACCGAGGCCGAGGTCACCGAGAGCGGCGGAGTGCCCGGAGTGAACAAGGGCGACAAGATCCAGGGCGTGCCGGACTGGACCGTCACCAGCACTGCACAGTACCTGTGGCCGCTGGCTTCGGGCCGACAGGGCATGGTGCGCGGCGACTTCAACTACTACGGCGACAGCTTCAGCGCCAACAACGCGACCTCGGCAGCCGAACAGCGGCTGCGCGCGGCCTGGACCAACCTGAACCTGCGCGCCGGACTGGTGGACGAGCGCTGGGAGGTTCTGCTGTTCGTCGATAACGTCACCGATAAGCGCGCCAACCTGGCCGACAACCGCTCGATCGCCGCCGAGACTCCTACCCGGCCGCGCATCGTCGTCAGCCGCCCGCGCACCGTCGGTCTCGAGGCGCGGCTGCGGTTCTAGGCGACGTGGTTCGCCGCCGGACCATTCTTGCAGCAGCGGCAGCCTGCCTGCCGCTGCTGCTCCAGGGCTGCGGGCGGACTGCTGACACCCCGGTTGAGCCGGCGGCCCGCCACGCCGGCTGGATCGACGCCGACCGGCTCGATGCGATCGACTCCGAACCCGGCGCCTGGCTGACCGGCGGCCGCGACCAGCAGCAGAGCTATTACTCGCCGCTCGACCAGATCAACCGCGAGAACGTCGCGCGCCTCGGCTTCGCCTGGCAGTACGAGATCGGCAGCGAGCACGGCTTCGAGGCCACGCCGATCGTTGTCGACGGCGTCATGTACACCAGTGGCGCCGGCGGCGCGGTCTATGCGGTCGATGCCGCAACCGGCGCGGAGCGCTGGAAGTTCGAGCCGCAGCTCGATCCGGGTTTCATGCGCAAGGCCTGCTGCGGCATCGTCAACCGCGGGGTCGCGGTCTGGCGCGGCCGGGTCTATGTCGGCACGCTGGATGGCTACCTGTATGCGCTGAACGCCACGGACGGCACGGTGGCCTGGAAGGTGGATACGTTCACCGACCGCGAACGCGGCTACACGATCACCAGCGCGCCGCAGATCGCGAAGGACGTCGTCGTGATCGGCAACGCCGGCGCCGAGTTCGACGCCCGCGGCTACGTCACCGCCTACGATCTGGAGACGGGCGAGCAGCGCTGGCGCTTCTTCACGGTGCCGGGTGACCCGAAGCTCGGCTTCGAGCACCGGGAGCTGAAGAAGGCGGCGGCGACCTGGGACCCGCAGAGCCTCTGGCAGGTCGGCCTCGGCGGCACCGTCTGGGACGCGATGGCCTATGATCCCGAGCTCGACCTGCTGTACCTCGGCACGGGCAACGCGGCGCCGTATCCGCGCAAACTCCGCAGTCCCGCCGGCGGCGACAACCTGTACCTTGCCAGCATCATCGCACTCAAACCGAAGAACGGCCGGATGGTCTGGTACTACCAGACGACTCCGGCGGAGAACTGGGACTACACGGCAACGCAGAAGATGATCCTCGCCGATCTCGAGATCGACGGGAAGCAGCGCAAGGTCATCATGCAGGCACCGAAGAACGGTTTCTTTTATGTGCTCGACCGGCGCGATGGCAAGCTGATCTCGGCGGAGCCGTACGTGCCGGTCAACTGGGCGAGCCACGTGGACCGGCGCACGGGCCGCCCGGTCGAGACCGGCCAGGGTGAGTATTTCGATTCGCCGAAACTCGTGTTCCCGAGCCCGGCCGGCGGCCACAACTGGCAACCGATGGCTTTCAATCCGCGGACCGGCCTGGTCTACATCCCGGTCATCGAGGCAGGCTCCTTCTGGCTGATGCCGGACGAACCGTTCCAGTACCAGAAGGGCGCGCTGAACTCGACCGGAATCTATATCTTCCCGATGCGCGGCGAATGGGGCCTCGACGGCGCGGCGGCGCGCAAGTTGCCGCCGATCGACGAGCTGACGCGGGGCCAGCCGGACACGACGCTCCGCGGCTTCGTGCGCGCGTGGAATCCGGTCACGCAGAAGGTCGCCTGGGAAGTGGACGTGTCCGGGCAGTGGGCCGGCGAGCTGTTCGCGACCTGGAACGGCGGCGGCCTGATGACGACCGCCGGCGGGCTGGTTTTCCAGGGCCGCGGCACCGGCGAGTTCGTCGCGCTGGACGCTGATACCGGCCGGCAGCTTCACAGTGTCGACGTCGGCACCAGCATGATGGCCGCGCCGATGACCTACACCGTGAACGGCGTGCAGTACGTCGCGATCATGGCCGGCCTCGGTGGCGCGGCCGGCCAGGAACACGTGCCGGGGACGGCGGCTTATCGCTACGGCAACATGGGCCGCATCGTCGCGTTGCGGCTCGACGGCGGGCCGGTGCCGCACCCGCCGGAGCTGCAGCATGCCGCGATCGCGTTCCCGCAGCCGCCGGTTGCGCGCCGCGGCACGCCGGCCGAGCTGGACCGCGGCGCCGAACTGTACGTGCGCCACTGCACCCAGTGTCATTCGAACATGGACGGACGCAGCTCCGGCATCCCCGATCTGCGGCGGATGACCGCGGAAACTCACGCCGCCTTCGCGGACGTCGTGCTCGGCGGTGCCCGGGCTGCCAGGGGCATGGGCAGCTTCAGCGGCGTACTGTCGGCGGTCGAGGCCGAGGCCGTGCACAGCTATCTGATCGAGCTGGCGTGGAAGACCTTTGAGGCCGGCGCCGCCAGCGGCCAGTTCCACCAGCCAGCAGCCGACGGCACGCCCGCCGGCCTGCCACCACCCTGATCGCATCGGGGGAAACGCCATGATGAACCGACTGTTCGCCACTGCATTCGTGTTCTTCGCGTTCACCATCACAGCCTGTGCGCCGAAACCGACGGCGCCGGTGCCGTACGGCGACAACGCCGCCGCCGCCGCGTATGCCGAAGTCAACGGCATCCGCCTGTACTACGAGAGCTACGGCAGCGGCGAGCCGGTGCTCGTGATCCATGGCAACGGCGAGACGCTGGCGTCGATGCGCTTCCAGATCGTGCACTTCGCCGCCCGGCAGCGCGTGATCGCCGCTGACAGCCGCGGCCACGGCAAGTCCGGGCTCGGCACGGACCAGCTTACCTACGTACAGATGATGGAGGACTACAACGCGCTGCTCGAGAAGCTGCGGCTCGAACACGTCAACGTGATCGGCTGGAGCGACGGCGGCATCCTCGGCCTGCTGCTCGCGATCCACCACCCGGACAAGGTCGGCAAGCTGGCGGTCATGGGCGCCAACCTGCGCCCCGACGAGACCGCGGTGAATTCGTGGACGGCGCCGCTGCTGGCACCAGTGAGCGCGATGATCGACGAGAAGATCCAGAGCGGCGACACCTCGACGGACTGGCGCCACAGCCGCCAGCTCATGGACCTGCTGATGCACCAACCCGACATCCCGGTCGAAGATCTTGGCCGCATTCAGGCGCCGGTACTGGTGCTGGCCGGCGACCGCGACATCATCCGCAACGAGCACACGCTCGAGATCTTCGACCACATTCCGCAGGCGCATCTGGCCATCCTGCCCGGCCAGACGCACTGGGCGCCGATGACCGACCCGGACGGCTTCAATGCGCTGGTTGCGAAGTTCTTCGACACGCCGTACACGCGGCCGGAGAGCCGGGAACTGCTGCAGCGCGCGCTGAATCCGGAGTAGAAAAGGGGACGCTTCCCTTTTTCGCTCTTGCGAAAAAGGGAAGCGTCCCCTTTTCTATCCGCTGATCGCGGTGACGATGAAGCGAAGCTGACGGTCCATCGCCGCCTGCATGCGCGCGAAGTCGGTGGACTGGCCGGTGACGTATTCGATGAAGTGCTGGTTGAACACATAGAACAGCACCGTGGCGGCGTCGCGGATGTTGATCTCGCGACGGATCCGACCCGCCTGCCGGTAATGCGTCAACAGCGCCGCGAGTTGCTTCCTGACGCGCCCCTCTGCTTCACGCGCCACCTCGTCAAGCGCGGGATCGGCCGTCAGCCCCGGACCGAGTACCGCGGCCAGCATACCCTTGGCCTGCCAGTTACCCTCGAACCGCCGGTACAGTTCGACCAGCGCCAGTACACCGCGGCATGGGTCCGCCGGAGGTGCAGCGACCAGCTCGTCGGCCTGGCGGTACAGTACGGCGAAGTCCTCTTTCAGGATCGTCGCCAGCAGCTTGCTCTTGCTGCCAAAGTAGTTGTAGACAGTGGCGATGCCGAGTTCGGCAGCGGCGGCGATCGCCTCCATGCTGGTCGCGGCGTAGCCGTGCTCGACGAACAGCGTCCGACCGGCCGCGAGCAGCCGGGCCCGCCGGCGCGACTTCTGCTGCTCCCGCAGGCCAGCGCCCGGGCCGCGCCGGGCGCCGGGCTCACCCGTAGCGGATCGTCCCGGCCTTGGCATCGCCGCCCGCCAGGATCCGCTCGGTCACCTCACGCAGGTCCTTGAGGAACAACGTCACGTCGTCATCCGTCAGCGCCGGATCGACGCAGATCGTGATCGCCTCCGGCTTGACCAGGCCGAGCATCAGCCAGCCCTTGTCGAACAGCCCCTGGTACACGGCGGCGGTCGGCGCCCGCTCCGAGTGGAAGTGCATCGGCATCACGTCGATCTGCCAGACCTTGAGCCCCTCGATCGCGCTGATCTCCTCGGTCAGCCGCTTCTTCAGGTCGAGCAGCCGCCGCGTCAGCCGCAGGTAACCATCCATGCCCAGGTAGTTGAACACCGACCAGGCCGCGAAGATCGGCCCGGCCGAGCGCGAACCGGAAAACCCGGCCAGCTTGTACTGACCGAGGAACGGATCGTCGACGGCGACGTAGTGGTACTCCTGCAGCGCGGCCTCGCGCCAGTAGATCGTCGAGGCCGGCTTCGGACAGTAGCCGAACTTGTGCAGGTCGGCCGAGATCGACATGACCCCGGGCACACGGAAGTCCCATGGCGTCAGCTTTTCGCCGAGCTGCTCGAGGAACGGGTTGACGTAGCCGCCGACGCAGCCGTCGACGTGCATCCACAGGCCATGCTGGACTGCCAGCGCGGCGATCTCCGGGATCGGGTCGATGTTGGCGAAGTGCCATGATGGGGCCGACGCCGCCAGCATCACGGTGTTGTCGTTGATCGCCGCGGCGATGTTGGCGGCGATACCGCGGCCATTGGCGTCGAGGTCGGTGGTGATCACCTCGACGTCCAGGTAGCGCGCCGCCTTCTGGAACGACGGGTGGATGGTCAGCGGCGCCACCACGTTCGGCTTCTTCACCTTCGGCTTGTGCACCCGCGCCCAGTTGCGCGCGGCGTGCATGCCGGAGAAGTTGCTCTCGGTGCCGCCGCTGGTGAAATTGCCGGTCGAGGTGGCCTGCGGGTGCAGCAGGCTGACGCCCATCGCAATCACTTCCTGCTCGATGGTCTGCATGTACGGCAGGTACATCGAGAAGAAACCGTTCTCGGACATGAACTGGTCGTAGGCCCACTTGCCGATTTCCTGCACGTCCTGCGGCCCGCGGAACGCCCGCGCGAAGTGCGCGTACGGTTCCGGGAGGTCGAGCTGCTGCAGGTGCTCGCGGATCGCGGTGGCGGGCATGCCGGACTGCGGCATGGACCTGGTGCTGCGGGTTACGGTCGTTTCCATCGGATTCCCCTGGGCGGCTGGCGATAACTTATAAGCCACTTCGTTCATCTATAACTCTATAGGATCTGCTGAGCATCTACAAGAACGACATCGTCCGCAGCGCGGCGCCGGCGCGCCAACCGGGGCGGCCGGCCGGAACCATCACACGCGCTTCGCGGCACTGGTTCGGCTGCCGGGGTCCCACTCGCGAACTCGGCCAGTCTTTACGAGTTCGCTCGCGGGCCCCGTCCGCCTCGCCGGCGCCGTGTGCTGCGGTGGTCTCGCCCGCGGCATCGCAGCGGGCTGGGGCCGGGACGTCGCGAGCGAGCGCGCAAATCGGGCGCGCGCGCGCGAGCGAGTGTCCCAGGCCCCAGTCCGCCATGCTGTGGCGAGCGACGGTTCCCGCCGCGCCGGTCAGCGCAGCAGCCGGCGGAAGCCGGGCGACATCCAGACGCTGCCGTCGCGGTCGGCGATCAGGCCCTCCAGTTCGGGGCGGCGTTCGATCAGCGCACGGCCCGGCTTCGCGCCGAGCGCCATGATCGCCGCGCCGAGGCCGTTCACGGTCTCGGGGCGCGGCCCGACCAGGGTGACCCCGCGGGGCCCGTCCGCCGGGTAGCCGGTGCGCGGGTCGAGGATGTGGTGGTAGCGCCGGCCCTCATGCTCCAGGAAGCGTTCGTAGTCGCCGGACGAGGCGACGATGCCGTCGCGCAGCGCGATCACGCCGAGCAGCCGCGCGGGCGCGCGCGGGTCGCGCACGCCGATCAGCCAGGGTTCGGCCCGGCCAGCGCCGGCCACCAGTACGTCGCCGCCGCCGTTGATCATCGCGCTGTCGACGCCGTGCCGGCGCAGCGTGCGCAGGCCGGCATCGAGGATATACAGCTTGGCGATGCCGCCCGGATCGATCCGCATGCCCGGCCGGGCCAGCCGAACCGTGCCGGCGACCGGGTCCACGAGCACCTGGCGGTAGTCGACCAGCGCGAGTTGTGCGCGCACCTGCGCCGGATCCGGCGGCGGACCCGGCTCGGTGCCGAACCGCCAGCCGCGCAGCGAACCGACGGTGATGTCGAAGGCGCCAGCCGTGGCAACCGAGACGGCGCGGGCCATCGCCAGTACGTGCAGCAGTTCCGGTGGTGCCGGCACCGGCGCTCCGCCGGCTGCGGCATTGATCGCGCTGACGACGCTGCCCGGGTCGTAGTGGCTCAGCATGGCGGTGAGCCGCTGCATTTCCGCGTAGGCGGCATCCCGAGCCCGCCCGAGCTGGGCCTCATCCCTGCCTTCGAGCGTCATCGTGACCAGCGTGCCCATCAGCGGGCGCGACGCACGCAGCACCACCGGCGTTGGCTGCCGGCACGCCGCGAGCAGCAGCAGGCCGACCAGGACCGCCGCCGTCGCGCGCTGCGCCGGAACCAGCGCCGCCGTTCGTGGCCCGCTACTCACGTTGCGGTTTGCCGCGGTTGGTCGCCCTGCCAGCACGGTCGTATGATGCTCATCGCCGTCTCCATCACGCCCATTGCAATCATGCAGTAGAGCGCTATCTTCCGGCGATCCACGAGGGGAGTCCCAGCCATGAGCAGCACACGAGACCTGGTCCAGAACCCGGGCCACTCCGGCGCCGAGCCGGCGCTGGCCGACCGCCGTCGCTTCCTGGAGGCCGCCGCACTGGCTGGCCTGTCCGCCGGGCTGGTCGCATGCGGCAAGCAGCCGGACGGCGGTGAAGGAAGAGCGGCCGGCGGGACGACTCCCGGGCAGCAGTCACACGAGGTCGGGCCCGGTCAGCTCGACGAGTACTACGGCATGTACAGCGGCGGGCACTCGGGCGAGGTGCGCATCGTCGGCATCCCGTCGGGGCGCGAGATCAGACGCATCCCGGTCTTCAACCCGGACGCGATGAGCGGGTGGGGTCACACGAACGAATCGAGGCGCATCCTCGGCACCCGGCCGGATGGGCGCCTGCGTTACACCACCGGCGACACCCACCACGTGCACGGCTCGTACAGCGACGGCACTTACGACGGCAAGTACTTCTGGGTCAATGACAAGCTGCACTCGCGGCTGGCACGGATCCGTGGCGACACGATGGAGTGCGACGCGATCACCGAGCTGCCGAACGTGCAGGGCTTCCACGGCCTGTTTCCGGACAAGCGCGACCCGCTCGACCCGGCGCTGAACCGCACGACCCGGGTGTTCTGCGGCGCCGAGTTCGCCATCCCGCAGCCGAACGACGGCAGCAACCTGGACGACACCGGCGCGTACTCCGCACTGTTCACCTGCGTCGACGCGGAATCGATGTAGGTGCGCTGGCAGTGTCGCGTCGACGGCAACATGGACCTCGTCGCGACCTCCTACGACGGCAAGCTGGCCGCCTCGAACCAGTACAACACCGAGAACGGCGTCGTGTTCGCGGACATGATGTCCGCCGAGCGCGACGCCTGCGTGTTCCTGCACATCGAGCGCATCGAGCAGGCGGTCCGCGACGGGCGCTTCACGAAGATCCCGGGCGCGGACGTCCCGGTCGTCGATGGCCGGCGCGCCAGCAACGGCGATCCGGCCACTGCGCTGACCTGCTACGTGCCGGTGCCGAAGAACCCGCACGGCGTCAACGCGAGTCCCGACGGCAGGTACTTCATCTGCGCCGGCAAGCTGTCGCCGACGGTGACGGTCGTCGAGCTCAGCCGCGTGCTCGACTGGTTCGCCGGCAAGCTGGCCGACCCACGCGACACCGTGGTCGCCGAGCCGGAACTCGGTCTGGGCCCGCTGCACACCGCCTTCGACGGCCGCGGCAATGCCTATACGACGGTGTTCCTCGACAGCCAGGTGGTCAAGTGGAACATCGAGGCAGCGATCAAGGCCTTTGGCGGCGACCAGACGGCGACCGCCGTCGTCGACCGCGTCGATGTGCACTACCAGCCGGGCCACACCAACGCGTCGATGAGCGAGACCCGCGAGGCCGACGGCAAGTGGCTGGTCAGCGGCAACAAGTTCTCGAAGGACCGCTATCTGCCGGTCGGCCCGCTGCATCCGGAGAACGAGCAGTTGGTCGACATCTCCGGCGACCGGATGCGCCTCGCCCACGAGGCGCCGGTCTGGTCCGAGCCGCACGACTTCATCATCGTGCACCGCGACCGGATCCACACCCGGCAGATCTACGACCTGGCCGAGTTCCCGGATGCGACGACCGACATGACCGGCTCGAAGGTCGTCCGCGACGGCCGGCGCGTGAAGGTGCACCTGACCTCGGTGGCGCCGGCGTTCGGCCTGACCGAGATCCGGGTCCGGCAGGGCGACGAGGTCACGCTGATCCTGACCAACCTCGACAAGGTCGAGGACCTGACCCATGGCTTTGCGATCCCGAAGTTCGACGTCAACTTCATCGTGCACCCGCAGCAGACGAAGTCGGTGACGTTCACGGTCGACCGGCCGGGCGTGTACTGGTACTACTGCACGCACTTCTGCCACGCCCTGCATCTGGAAATGCGGGGGCGCCTGCTGGTCGAACGGGCCTGAGTCCTGCGGATCGCGCACGGGCTGCTGTTGCTGGGTGGGCTGCTGCTGGCGCCGCGGGCGCCAGCGCAGCCCACTGCCTACGAGGCGCAGCTTTCGGTCCGGCTGACCACCAACCCCGATCTCTGCGCTGAGGTGCCCTGCCGGGACGTGCTCCCGGCGGCCACCCACTTTTCGAACCGGATGGGCCACCCGGCCTACGTCGAGGGCTACCGCGGCGAAGCGGCGGCGCGCGAGCGCGTCGGCTACGTCTTCCTGTCCACCGACGTGGTCGATATCCCCGCGTATTCCGGCAAACCGGTCGTCACGCTGATCGGCATGGACAGCGGCGGCATCATCACCGGCATCCGGATCCTCCGCCACAGCGAGCCGATCCTGCTGGTCGGTATTCCGGAGTCCGAGCTGACGCGTTTCGTCGCGCAGTACGTCGGCCGCTTCGTCGGTGACCGCATCGAGATCGGCCGCGGCCGCACCGAGCAGGGCCAGCTCGGCGTGGACGCGATCAGCGGTGCGACCGTCACCGTGATCGCCGAGAATCAGGTGATCCTGCGCAGCGGCTACCAGATCGCGCGCCAGCTCGGCATCGTGCAGGGCCGCCCGCGGCCGCCGGCAAGTTTCGCTCCGGCCGGTGCGCCCCGAAGCTGGCAACAGTTACGGCGCGATGGCGGCGTGCAGCGGCTGCTGGTCACGCCGGCCGAGATCGGCGCCGACACCGGCGGCCAGCCGTACATCGAGATGTACTTCGGCCTGCTGAATGCGCCCGAGGTCGGCCTCAGCATCCTCGGCGCCGAGGGTCAGCGCCGGCTGCTGAGCGAGCTGCCGCCCGGTGAGCACGCGCTCTTCATCGCCGCCAACGGCGCGGCTTCGTTCAAGGGCTCCGGCTTCGTGCGCGGCGGCATCTACGACCGCATCCAGGTCACACAGGAAGCCGACAGCTATACGTTCCGCGACACCGACTACCGGAACCTGTACGAGCTCGGCGCGGCCGGCGCGCCGGCGTTCCGCGAGTCCGGCATCTTCATCATCCGTGACGCCACCTTCAGCGCTGCCTACCCCTGGCGCCTCGTGTTCCTCGGCAACCGCGTGGACCGCGAGACCGGCCAGCGGACCTTCGCGAGCTTTGACCGCGAATACTGGCTCGCCGACCGCTATCTCGCCGGCGGCCGGCCCGACTACCAGCGCCCGCCACCGGGCTGGCTGCGGATCTGGCGCGAACGCCCGCTGGAAATCGGCCTGTTCCTGCTGTGGCTCGGCGCTGCGGCGCTGCTGTACGCGAACCGCGAGCGGCTCGCCCGCCGCGCCAGCCATCGCGATGACCGCTGGGTCGCGATCCCGAAGCACCTGATGTGGCTGCTCGCCGTCGGTTTCGGCTTCTGGCTGCTGGCGCAGCCGTCGATCACGCAGGTGCTGACCTGGTTCCACGCGCTCCTGTTCGAGTGGCGGTGGGAGCTGTTCCTGACCGATCGGTTCATCTTCCTGTTCTGGATGTTCGTCATCGCGACGACGTTCTTCTGGGGACGCGGCCTGTTCTGCGGCTGGCTGTGCCCGTATGGCGCGCTGACCGGACTCGCGCACAGCCTCGCCGGCCGGCTCGGTCTGGCGCGGCTGCAACGCCGCCCGCCGCAGTGGCTGCATGACCGGCTCCAGTGGCTCAAGTACTTCGTGTTCGCCGCACTGCTCGCCGGATCGTTCTACTCGATGGGGCTGGCCGAAAGACTCGCCGAGGTCGAGCCGTTCAAGACGACCTTCCTGGTCGGCGTCTGGAACCGCTCGTGGCCGTTCGTCACGTTCTGGCTGCTGTTGTTCGTCGCCGCATTGTTCTTCGAGCGGCCGTTCTGCAAGTACCTGTGCCCGCTCGGCGCCAGTCTCGCGGTGCCCTCGACGTTCCGCTGGTGGGGCCTGCGCCGCAAGGCCGAGTGCGGCCCCTGCACCGCCTGTGAGCAGGGCTGTGCATCACTCGCGATCGACTCCGCCGGCCGCATCGACCAGCGCGAGTGTCTGCTGTGCCTCGACTGCACGGTGCTCTACTTCGACGTCCATGCCTGCCCGCCGCTGGCGCTCGAGCGCAAGCGCCGGGAGCGCGCCGGCCAGCCGCTGACACCGATCGGCCGCAATGGCTACTTCGTGCCGCTGCAGCCGCTTGCGCCGGCGCCCGCGCCGGCCGCGCCGCGCCCCGGTCTGCTGCTGTGGCTGGCGACCGAGATCTTCGACCACCTGATCCCGTGGGGCGGCCGTTTCCGCCTGCGCCCGCTGGTCGTGCAGGCCGGCAGCATCGCGCTCGCCGTGCTCGTCACCTGGGCCTGGCTGCTCGGCGCCGCCGGCAAGCTCGGCCCCGGTATCATCCTCGGCTGGTGGCTCGCCTGGAGCGTGTACGAGACCTTCGCGCGCATGCACTGCAAGCCGCGCGTCAAGGAAGGACCGTGGTGGCAGCGGAACTACCGGCCGGCATCGTGGCCCGACATGATGGCCTACGTCGGCATGAAGAACCTGCTGATCGGCGCGGCGCTGTTCCTGTTCCTGAAGGCGGTCGGCGTGCTGCAGTTCCTGCAGGGCCTGCCCGAGCTCGAATGGCTGTACCGGTAAGATGGCCGACAGGCCGCTGCCGCCGGCTCGTCGCTGGCGCCGCGGCACTGCTGTTCGCCGGCACCGCCGGCGGCGCCGAACTGACAGTGGTCCCCGGCGGGTCCATCGACGCCGCGCTGCGCGCCGCGCGCCCCGGCGATGTCGTGGTCGTCGAACGCGGAGACTACCTCGAGCACCTGGTGATCGACCGGCCGCTGACGCTGCGCGGGCAGGGCCGCCCGACGCTGAGTGCCGGCGGCCGCGGTGACGTGATCCGGATCCGTGCCGCCGGCGTGACGATCGAGGGCCTGATCATCCGCGACAGCGGCAGTGACCTGACCGCACAGAACGCCGGCATCTACGTCGAGCCCGGCGCCCATCGCGTCGTGATCCGCTACAACGATCTCGCCCACAACCTGTTCGGCGCCTGGGTCGAGGGCGTCCATGACCCCGTGCTCGAGGGCAACCTGATCACCGGCCTGCGCGAGTTGCCGAGCGCGCAGCGCGGCAACGGCATTCAGCTCTACAACACGCGCCGCGCGCGCGTGCTCGACAACCACATCAGCTTCGCGCGCGACGGCATCTACGTGGACGTATCGCACGAGGCCGTGTTCCGCGGCAACCGCCTGCACCATCTGCGCTACGGCACGCATTACATGAACTCCAACGGCAACCTGTGGGAGCACAACCGCGCGTGGCGCAACCGCGGCGGACTGGCACTGATGGAGGTGCGCAACCAGGTCGTGCGCGACAACTTCGCCTGGGGCAACCGCGATCACGGCATCATGCTGCGCACGATCCAGGACTCCGTGATCGAGAACAATGTCGTCGCCGGCAACGGCCGCGGCTTCTTCGTCTACGACGCCGAGTACAACACACTGCGCGGCAACCTCGTCGCGGGCAACGACATCGGCGTGCATCTGTCCGCCGGCTCCTACCACAATCAGGTGGATCGCAACGACTTCATCGGCAACCGCCAGCAGATTCACTACGTCGCGGCGCGCGATGAACCGTGGGGCCGCGAGGGCGGCAACTTCTGGAGCAACTACGCCGGCTGGGACCGGGACGGCGACGGGCTCGGCGACCTGCCCTACGCGGCCAACGATCTGGTCGACCGCCTGATCTGGCGCCAGCCGACGGTGAAGGTCCTGCTCGGCAGCCCGGCCCTGCAGACGCTGCAAGCGGTCGCCCGGCAGTTTCCGGTGCTGCGCCCGACCAGCATCGTCGACGAGAAGCCGCGGATGCGGCCGTGGCGGGCGGACTGGGCGGAATGGCTCGGAGACGGCGGTGATTGAGCTGCAGGGCGTCAGCCGCAGCTTCGGCGCGGTGCAGGCCGTCCGCGCGGTGGACCTCGAGGTGCGCGCCGGCGAAATCTTCGGCCTGATCGGTCCCAACGGCGCCGGCAAGAGCACGCTGCTGCGGCTGCTGCTCGGCCTGATTCCGGCGGACTCCGGCGACCTGACGATCGGCGGTGTGGCGGTGGCCGGTCCGGGCTTCCGCGAGCTGCGCCGCCGGATCGGTTATCTGCCCGAGAACGTCGTCTTCTACGACAACCTGAGCGGGCTCGAGACGCTCCGCTTCTTCGCCGACCTGCGCGGGACCGGACGTCAGGCCTGCGCGGAGCTGCTCGAACGGCTCGGCCTCGCTGCGGCCGCGCGCCGCCCGGTGCGCGGTTACTCGCGCGGCATGCGCCAGCGCCTCGGCTTCGCCCAGGCGCTGCTCGGTGAGCCGCAGCTTCTGGTGCTGGATGAGCCGGCCACCGGCCTGGATCCGGCCGGCGTGCGCGACTTCTACCGGATCCTCGCCGAGCTGCGCGCGCGTGGCGCCACGGTGATCCTGTCCTCGCACAACCTCGCCGAGATCCAGGACCGCGTGGACCGCATCGGCCTGATCCGTGACGGACGCCTGCGCGCAGTCGGCGCGGTGCAGGCGCTGCGCGAGGAGCGGCGGCTGCCGCTCAGCGTGAACTTCGGTCTGCGTCCGGAGGGGCGCGCCGAGGTGCTGCGGGTGGTGGCGGCCCTCCCCGGCTGCCGCGCCGAGGTCGGCGCCGACCGCGCCACGCTGATCTGCGATCCGGCCCGGCGCATGGAGGTGCTCGCCGCGCTGCTGGCGCTCGGCACTGCGATCACCGACCTGCGGCTGCGCGAACCATCGCTCGAAGACCTGTTTCTCGCGTATACGGAATCGTGACAGCCATGCGCAACCTGCTCACGCGCCATCCGCTGCTCGTGATCGCCGGCAAGGAGTTCCGCGAGCGCCTGCGCTCGCGCTGGGTGCTGGCCGTCGCCGCGGTGCTCGCCGTCTTTGCGCTCGCGATCGCGTGGTTCGGCGCCGCCCAGCAGGGCGCGGTCGGATTCCGCGGTGCCGGCGTCACGATCGCGAGCCTGGTCAGCCTGGTCATCTACCTCGTGCCGCTGATCGCGCTGCTGCTCGGGTATGACGCGCTGGTCGGCGAGCGGGAGCGCGGCTCGCTGGACCTGCTGCTCGCACTGCCGCTGTCCCGCGCCGAGTTGCTGTTCGGCAAGTTCCTCGGTCTCGGCGCCGCGCTCGCGGCCACGATCGTCGCCGGCTTCGGCCTCGCCGGCCTGGTGCTCGGCCGCCAGTTCGGCGGCGCCGGGCTGCTGGCGTACGGCGGATTCGTGGGCAGCACGCTGCTGCTGGGGCTGGCGTTTCTGAGCCTCGCGCTGCTGATCTCGGTACTCGCCGCGAGCCGCGTCGTCGCCGGCGGTCTCGCCATCGCGCTGTGGTTCCTGCTCGTGCTCGCGTACGACCTGCTGCTGCTCGGCCTGCTGGTCGCGACCGCGGGCGGGTTCCTCGGTGCGGCATTCCCGCTGCTGCTGCTGCTGAACCCGGCCGATGTCTTCCGTCTGCTCAACGTGATGAGCCTCGAGGACGTGCGGGCGCTGTACGGACTGGCGACAGTGATGCCGGCGCGGCTCGCCGACCCGCGCGTACAGGGCGCAGTGCTGCTGCTGTGGATCGCGGTGCCGCTCGGTGCCGCGTGGCTGCGTTTTCGCAAGGCACGGTGAGGACGACCATGGACGCATCCCGGTTCGCGCGCCTGTTGTTTGTTGCGGGCGCTCCGGCGCTCACGCTGTTGCTGGCCGGCGGCTGCTCGACCGGCGCCCCGCCGCCTGTGGCGATCGCGCCGGCCGCGGGCGAGGCCTGTGCGCTCGACGGCATGTTGCTCGCCGACTATCCCGGTCCGAAAGCCCAGATCCACTACGCCTCCGGCCCGCCCGAGTTCTTCTGCGACACCGTAGAGATGTTCTCGCTGCTGCTGCGCCCCGAAGAGCAGCGGCCCGTGCGTGCGGCCTACACGCAGGACATGGGCCAGGCCGACTGGCGCACGCCGCGCGGGCACTGGATCGATGCCCGCAGTGCCTGGTATGTCCGCGGCAGCCGCAGACAGGGTTCGATGGGTCCGACGTTCGCCGCCTTTGCCCGCGCCGAGGACGCCGCCGCTTTCGCCCGTGAGCACGGCGGGCAGGTGCTGCGGTTCGCGGAAGTCACGGCGGACATGGCCGACCTGCGCGGCGGGGCCGACCACGGGCACTGAAAGCCGGTCCCGCGGCCCGGCCCGGCGACTTTCCGGCCTGGTTGACGCAGCCTGCCGGCGCAACCTTGCGGGTCGCGGGCCGGCGGGTCCAGAATCCCCTCCGGCGGATGCCGTCGCCCGAGGGGGGGGTGCCCATGTACCGTTCAGTACGGCCGGCCGCGAAGCAGGCTGTCGCTCATGATGACTGGGCGGCGTGCCGCTTGACCGACCCGGCGCATCGCAAGTCCCGGTTTCGCAGGGAATACCCGCCGCCCGCCCGCGCTTATCCGACGGACGCGACGGGAAATGTCACGACAGTTATCACCCCTATTGAGCCTTGCATAAATGCCTTGCAACTTTTCCGTATGCCGTGAGTCCAATCCGATGTACATTCCCGGACGGAGCGAGCATGCGGAAGTCAGAGAAGGTTGGTCGGGAGCTGCAGCGCCGTCGCCTGCGGGGCGGGCGTCTGTTGCTACGCGGCGA
>Ga0194120_10004920_pt1 | contig 20073 bp, 20 predicted proteins | sample TA2MahCa65mmetaG_FD_148642 | JGI IMG/M metagenome (GOLD analysis project Ga0194120, IMG submission 148642) | Freshwater microbial communities from Lake Tanganyika, Tanzania - TA2015019 Mahale Deep Cast 65m | ecosystem: Environmental > Aquatic > Freshwater > Lake | place: Tanzania: Lake... | reverse complement strand
CTTCGAAATTTACCGCAGCATTTGAAACGGATACAGATTAATGAATCGAGTGAATATTATCAGCCGAGGGTGTTACACGAAGTTCAACGACAAGGGCGCGATGTTATGCTTGAGATATTGACAGCATTTCAGAATGCGTCCGTAAATGGAAATTCGTGGATGATCCATTTTTTGACAAAAAGTAATGGCATCGTTCGACATATACCGAAATTAATAGAAATGCGCGATATGGTTCAGGTGGAGATGAGTTTCGCTACACCGCACGAACCCATTCGACTAAAGTTAGAATTATGGACACTTCCAATATCCGAAAGATTGAAAATTGTTGAGGAAATAGCCAAAGCCGGGATCTTCGTCCGCATTATGGCGATGCCGTTTTATGGAGAAGAAAAAGATTTAGAACTTTTGAAGACAATGACATTTAATGCGGGAGCGAAAGCTATAAAAAACAAAGGAATAAATTATTATGACTGGAATGATGTAATCAATGCGAGTTATGATGATTTGATCCACGATAGGATTAAAAGAGTTAGTGGAAGACCCGACACGAAGAATATGAATTACATTATTAAAAGCGGAGAATTGTTTGGTATAGTTCTTGTGCGAGTGAATTGAAAGGCATGTATTTTCTAATGAATTATTTGAGTGAACGATGAAAAATATTGATTGGAAGAATATCATCTTATGAGTAGAAAAAAAAGAATTAACTCATATGTTTCAGCACAAGTAAGCGATGGGAACTGGCGGAAAGAAACCATTCCTGCTTCTGAACTTGGAACAATAAAAGATATGGAAATTTACCGAGCGTCCCGTAAAGATAAATTTATCAAGCATAACTGGCATGGAGATAGAAATACATTTTGTCCTCCCGTATGGTATGACCTTGCCATTGGCTCTGGAGCTTGTGGATACCAATGCAGGTTCTGTTTTTTGATGTTAACGTTTCGGGCAATGCGAGACCCTCGTAAACCTTTAGTTTATGACAATATATATGAATTTGAAAACGAAGTTCGGAAATGGTTGCTTGCAGATGAATGGGAAACAGATTGGAAGGATACGCAAGGAAACAAAAGGGGACGAATTCGACGGACTTCAAAAGATACACTCGGCTTAGGAATTGATTGTGCGGACTCCTTATTGTTTGAAGGAGTTACTGGTCATGCACGTCGGTATATTCCGCTCTTTGCAGATCCTACGACAAATCCAAGGGGGAATAAATTGATTCTTCTTACTAAATCTGCAAATACACATTACCTTCAAGGGTTACCAACACAGAATGTTGTCGTTACCTTTTCATTGAATCCGGAACGCATTGCAGATTTATGGGAAGGTAAATATGCTGACACGGGTGAGAGAATCACTCCACCAATTGAAGAGCGTTTGCAAGCATGTTTACAAGCACAAAATTTTGGGTATGAAACCCGATTTCGCATTGACCCGATACTGACTCCGGAAAATTGGAGGGAGGATTATATTCAGTTCTTCAATAATGCAGCGAAGATGGGATTGACACCGACAAGAATTACGTTGGGAACATACCGAGAGGTGAATAGTAGTCTTGATCAATGGAGAAAGAAGTGGCATTTAGTCGCGCCCGAATGGCAACCTGATACAAATGATTTAATAAAAGAAGGAACACATTTTCATGTTTCTACTCAGTATCGTGAAACAGTATATCGCGATGTGATACAAATGATTGATAATGCACCGTGGAAAGTAAAGCCAGGAATTGAGTTATGTAAAGAGCCTTTTACAATGCGAAAGAATGTAGGATTGAAAGAATGTTATTGTAATTGTTTGTAAGAAAAAGAATCCCCCTGCAGTAATGTGTAGGGGGATTTTTTTTACTCCAATTTTGCTACTGCTGTTTGTAAATGTTGTTGGCTAAGATGTGCGTAGATTTGTGTTGTTTCAATATCAGAATGCCCGAGTAATTCTTTTACTGTATATAAATCTACGCCTTTCATAACAAGTCTGCTTGCGAAAGTGTGGCGAAGTTTGTGAACATCTCCTTTCAGTCCTAATGCGTGTAATGCTTTTTTGAGGGCGTGATAAGGCTCGTCAGGATGCATTTTTTTATTGCTTTTATTTGTGAAAACATATTCCTTGTGTTTTCCTTTTTGTTGTTCCAGTATTTCAATGGCAATTTTGTTTAATGGAATGTTGCGTGATGTTTCCGTCTTTGTTTCCCAGTCATCAGTCGAACTTATAGTGATTGTTGAGTTCTCTTTTTGTAGTAATACATTATCCCATTTTAGATTTATCATTTCTCCTTTTCTTAGTCCTGTGTTAAGCATAAACCTCATTGGTGCTAACCAATACGGATCTATTTTGTTAAATATATTTTCTATTTCATCATCGCTGAAATAATCTGCTTTTCCATTCTTTGATACCTTCAGTATTGGAATTTTTTTCAATGGGATTTCATTTAACAAGTCATTTTCGACACCGAACTTAAAAAGAGATTTTAAAAATTTAGTGCATTCATTAATTGTTTTTTTCTCCCACTTCTTTTGGTCTTTGTCCCTTCCTTCGAGAACGATATCAATAAACTCTTTAACGTATTTCGATTCAATCTTTGTTACGTCAGCGTAAACCGACGGAAAATATGCTGAAAAGAAACTCGAGAGTTTTTCAAAATAACTTCGATATCGATTTAATGACGAATCGCGAATAATATTTTTCTTCGCTTTGAAAAACTCCTCGGATAGTTCATTTAGACTGATACTTTTTTGTTTGGTAGTAGAAAGGTTGAAGTTACCAAGAAGGAATTCTTTTTGAAGTTGAGTCTTTATTAACTCAGCTTCTTTTTTATCAGGGCCAATAGACTGACGTATGCGTTTCCCGTTTAGACGGTAATCAAGTTGATAAACATATCCTTTTTGGCGTTTGATTTTCTTAAGGTTGATTTTGGGAGAGGTCATAAAACTCACTAAATATAATTAGAAATCGTTTGTATTTGGTCACGTTTTGGACACTATCCAAATATATGACCAACAAACACATTGATTTTATTATACAATATGAGTTATAGCGGAGAGCGAGGGACTCGAACCCCCACGTCATTGCTGACGGCAGTTTTCAAGACTGCTGCCATACCATTAGGCGAGCTCTCCGATTCGTGATTCGCAAAAAAGTGCGGGCAAAAGATACGAACTCACGCTTGAACAAAAAATTCTCTTCTTTGCACGCTTCTATACATCTCCTCAAACGAACGTTGTTTCAAAAACGCATTGACATTCTCTTCGGATAATTTTTGTTCTATTTGTTCAATCATTTTTCTTATGAAAAATTTTTATTGGTGGAAAAAAGATATGGAAAGTTGTTATCAAAGGGGAAAGATTTATGTGAACAAATTTCCGTTCAGTTCATTGCAAGCGAAAACTATTCTCCAAGAATTTTATAAATTTACCCCCGATTTTTTTCATAAGAATATCTCAAACGGAATCCAACGTTCTTCCACATCGAAGAACAGGTTATCCTTTAACAGCAAACAACCCAAACCATCGTGAAACCACTCAAAAACCTTGACGACGTAACTATCCGATTTGCCGGCGATAGCGGAGACGGAATACAATTGACCGGAATGGAATTTACCAAAACCACCGCGTTGATGGGAAATGATTTAAGCACGTTTCCCGATTATCCCGCAGAAATTCGCGCTCCTGCCGGAACTTTATTCGGCGTGTCCGGATTTCAAATTCATTTCGGATCAACGGAAATTTATACGCCCGGCGACCAATGCGATGTGCTTGTTGCAATGAATCCTGCGGCGTTGAAAGTGAACTTGAATAGTTTGGTTGATGGCGGAGTTATTATTGCAAACCGCGATGGTTTCGATGCAAAAAATTTGAAACTCGCAAACTATGCTGTCAGTCCGCTCGATGATGGTTCACTGAGTAAATATCAATTGCACATTGTTGATATTACCAAACTCACGGGACTTGTTCTTACTGATATGAATATGTCCTCGAAACACATTGACCGCTGCAAAAACTTTTTCGCGCTCGGAATGATGTATTGGATGTTCAATCGTCCGATGGATGCAACAATTGAATGGATAAAATCTAAGTTTGCAAAAACTCCTGATTTTATGGAAGCAAATACGCGCGTTCTTCAGGCAGGATGGAATTACGGCGAAACGACAGAAATTTTTGCGGTTCGCTATGAAGTAAAACCTGCGAAACTTGATGCGGGAACATATCGCAGCATTACGGGAAACGAAGCAATCGCGTGGGGACTGATTGCCGCATCGGTGAAATCGAATCTCGAATTATTTCTCGGAAGTTATCCGATTACTCCTGCAAGCGATATACTTCACGAACTCTCGCGGCACAAAAACTTTCGCGTGAAAACATTTCAAGCGGAAGATGAAATTGCCGCGATCGCAAGTTCTATCGGTGCAGCATACGCAGGAGCATTGGCAACAACAACAACAAGCGGTCCCGGTGTTGCATTGAAACAAGAAGCAATCGGACTTGCAGTAATGACGGAACTTCCACTCGTGATTGTGAATATTCAACGCGGGGGACCAAGCACAGGACTTCCGACAAAAACGGAGCAAGCAGATTTGTTGCAAGCGATGTATGGAAGAAATGGCGAATCTCCGGTTTGTGTTATCGCGTCTCAAACGCCATCCGATTGTTTTGGAACTGTGTTTGAAGCAAGCAGAATCGCATTGAAATTTATGTGTCCTGTAATGTTTCTTTCCGATGGATATTTAGCGAATGGTGCAGAGCCGTGGAAATTTCCGAATGCAGACGATTTGCCGGAAATTCCTGTTTCATTTCGAACAGAAGCGGAAGGGTTTTTCCCGTACTCGCGTGATGAAAAAACTTTATCACGTCCTTGGGCAATTCCCGGAACTCCCGGTTTGGAACACCGCGTTGGTGGCTTGGAAAAACAAAACATCACGGGCAATGTCAATTACGAATCGGCAAATCACGAATTGATGGTTAAGTTGCGTCAAGAAAAAATCGACCGCATTGCGAATGATATTCCGCTTGCAGAAGTTGAAGGCGATACGGAAGGCGATGTTCTCGTTGTCAGTTGGGGTGGCACGTACGGCTCTATTAAAACGGCAGTAACGAATAAACGCAAAGAAGGAAAATCGGTTTCGCATTTGCATATTAAATATCTCAACCCTATGCAAAAAAACATTGGCGAAATTTTGTATCGCTTTAAACACATTCTCGTTCCCGAATTAAATTTGGGACAACTTTCGAAAGTGTTGCGATTCAAATATATGGTACCAACAATTTCGTATAATAAAATTCAAGGACTACCGTTCAAATCCGTTGAACTTGAAAAGAAAATTGATGAAGTATTGGGAATGAAATAACAAATAAAATTGAATTAAACATTATGTCTTTATTACAAGAACTTATACATCAAACACAACAAACTTTTGTTCAACCAAAATATTCCGCAAAGGATTTTCAATCGGACCAAGACGTGCGATGGTGTCCCGGATGCGGCGATTATTCCATTCTTGCGCAAGTGCAACGCATTATGCCGGACTTTGGCGTTGCGAAACACAACATCGTTTGGGTTTCGGGAATCGGTTGCTCGTCACGTTTTCCGTATTATATGGATACATACGGCTTTCACGGAATTCACGGACGCGCACCGGCAATTGCAAGCGGCGTAAAACTCGCTCGTCCCGATTTATCCGTGTGGCTTGTTACCGGCGATGGCGATGGCTTAAGTATCGGCGGAAATCATTTCATACATTTGTTACGCAGAAATATTGACATCAAAGTGTTGTTGTTCAATAATCAAATTTATGGTTTGACGAAAGGACAATATTCTCCGACATCGGAATACGGAAAAGTTACAAAATCCACGCCGCACGGTTCAGTTGACCATCCATTTAATCCGACGTTGCTTGCACTTGGAGCAGAAGGAAGTTTTGTTGCGCGAACGCTTGATAGAGATCCGAAACATATGCAAGCAATTTTAAAACGCGCGGGAGAATTTAAAGGTTGTGCGTTTGTCGAAATTTATCAGAACTGTAACGTGTTTAACGATGGCGCGTTCTTTACATTCACGGAAAAAGAAACGAAAGACGATAACGTTCTCTTTCTTGAACACGGCAAGCCAATGGTGTTCGGAAAAGAAAAAAATAGAGGAATAAAACTCGATGGATTTACACCGCGTGTTGTTCCTCTCGGCGATAGCGTTTCACAAAATGATTTGCTCGTGCATAACGAAAAAGACTCTACGCTCGCATTTATTCTTGCTAACTTTTCTGCAATGGAAGGAATGCCGCGTCCAGTTGGAATTTTCAAAGCCGTAGAACGCACAACGTATGAAAACGATATGGAGTTGCAAATTCAAAAAGCCGAAGCGAAAAAGAAAGGTGACTTGAATGCGTTACTTCGCAGCGGACAAACGTGGAAGATTGGATAATAGTTTGATTTTGAATTGATTAACAAGCGAGAGAGAAATTTTCCTCTCTCGTTTTTTTATTCTCACAATGCTTGATATACAACGCTTTCAAACAATAATTTCGGAACACAATTCTTTTGTTCTCACCACACACGTTAATCCCGACGGAGACGGATTGGGAAGCGAATTGGCAATGAAACATTTTTTGCAGAAGTTGGGAAAAGATGTTTCGATAATCAATCACAGTGAAACACCGAAACAATACGATTTTCTCGACAAAACAAACTCAGAGTTGCTGTGCTTCGATGAAAAACGCGATTCAGAAAAAATTCTTGCTTCAGATTGCATAATAATTCTTGATACAAATCAAGGAAACCGTTTGCGTTCGATGGAAAATGTTGTCAAGAAAAGTTCTGCAAAAAAAGTTATCGTTGACCATCATCTCGAACCGGAAATGTTTGCCGATGAATATTTTATTGACGATAATTATTCTTCTACGGGAGAAATTATTTTCAACTTGCTCGATGCAATGCGAAAAGCAAATCCGAAACTTGATTTCGATAAACAAATTGCAACGGAACTTTACATTGCGATTATGACTGACACTGGTTCGTTTCGTTTTCCGAGGACAAATAAAGAAACACATTTGATTATTGCAGAACTTCTATCGTACGGTGTTGACCCGACGAAAGCGTTTGCAAACGTGTACGAACGTTGGTCGAAAGGAAGAATGGTGTTGCTCGGCAAAGTGTTGAACGAAATGAAATTTGCTTTCGATAACAAACTTGCGTACATCGTTTGCACAAAAAAAATGTTTGAAGAAACGCAGACAGATGTTGAAGAAACGGATAACTTCACCACATATCCAATGAGCATTGATGGAGTTCTCGGCGCGGTTCTCATCAACGAATTAGACAATGGAGTGAAAATAAGTTTTCGTTCTAAAGGCGATATTCCGTTTAACGAATTTGCGAAAGAATTTGGCGGTGGCGGACATAAAAATGCGGCGGGAGCGAGAATTCACAATGTACAACTTGATGATATTGTGAAAGAAGTAGTTGATACAGCGAAAAAGTATTTGAGTAAATGAGTAGTTGAGTATGTTAGAAAATTTTTCAATGTTCAATGTAAAATATAAAATGTAAAATTATATGAAACTTACACCAACCAAATCCACACTAAAACAAATCAAATCTAATGCAGTTGTTTTCTTCATTTCTGAAGAACAAAAATCAATAGCGAAACAAATAGAAATATTTCCGAAGCAAGTAAAAAATCTTGCAGAGAAAATTTCTTCACTCGAAAATTTTAAAGGAAAAGACGGAGATGTATGCAAAGTGTTCACGAACAATGCAATTGCTACTCCTCAATTACTTCTCATAGGTGTTGGAAAGAAAGAAAAATTTTCCGTCGAAATGTTACGTCGGGCAACAGCAACGGGATTAAACAAAGCGAAGATATTGAAAGCTAAAAAAGTTTCGGTCGATTTTTCTTCTGCAGCAAAATTGTTACAGCTTCCCGCAGAAGAAATTACACAAGCAATTGTTGAGGGTGCAATGCTTTCGCAATATAAGTTCGATAAATATTTTTCAGAGAAGAAAGAGAAAGAAAAAATTACCGAAGTAATATTATTCGATGCATCGGATGAAGTAGTAAAGAAAATAAAATCGGGAATTTCCGTTGCAAAAATAATTTGTGAAGGAACAATTCTCGCTCGCGATTTGGAAAATGCTCCATCGAATGAAATTTATCCTGAAACGCTTGCTGATGTTGCAAAAAAATCTTCGGAGCAGTTCGGTTTTGATTGCGAAATATGGGACAAAGCAAAAATCGAAGAAGAAAAATTCGGCGGTTTACTTGCTGTGAGTTCAGGCAGTGTGAAAGATCCGCGTTTCATAATTTTAAAATACAACGGAACGCTAAACGCAGAAACGCAGCCAATAATTTTTGTCGGCAAAGGCGTTACGTTTGATAGCGGTGGAATTTCAATAAAGCCATCCGCAAATATGGCGGAAATGAAAATGGATATGAGCGGCGCAGCAGCAGCGATTGGAACATTGCAAACTATCGCACGACTTAAACTTCCGGTGAACGTCATTGGATTAATTCCTGCAACAGAGAATATGCCGAGTGGAAGCGCTGTAAAGCCCGGCGATGTTGTTACACATCGCGGAGGAAAAACTTCTGAAGTGGACAACACTGATGCGGAAGGACGATTGATTCTTGCCGATGCGCTTGCTTATGCTTCACAATTTAAGCCGAGAGCGGTGATTGATTTAGCAACGTTGACCGGCGCGTGTGTTGTTGCGCTTGGACATGTTGCAACGGGAATGATGGGCAACGACGACGACGTAATGAACAAACTAAAAGTCGCTGGAGAAAAAACTTATGAGCGCGTTTGGCAACTCCCAATGTATGATGAATATGAGAAACTCATTAAGAGTGACGTTGCCGATGTAAAAAATGTCGGCGGACGTTGGGCGGGAACAATTACAGCGGCATTCTTCCTGAAAAAATTTATCGGCGATTACAAATGGGTTCATCTCGATATTGCTGGAACGGCAATTCTCGAAGACAATCAACCGTACGCGCCGAAAGGTGGGAGCGGAGTTGGTGTGCGGCTGTTGACGGAATTTGCGAAGAGTTGGAAGTGAATTGAATTTTTTAAACAGTGATGAAATTAGAAAAAGAAACTGAAAATTTGCTGAAAGAAATTTTGTAATGAATGTTTAACTCTTGTGACAAAAAAACCGCGCTCCCAAATTTCACATCGCCTTAAAAATATCTTCCCATCGGTATATGATTTGCAGAGCATAAATATCGAGCAGCGATTCTTGCAATGAGGAAAATTCAATGCGTTGCCATACTCCTTTGAAGAACATATCGGCATAGCGATACCGAATTCCCATTTCCCACCGATTGATACTGTTGCCCCAATTCACTGATGTTCCGAAAGAATCAACGTCGGAAAAGAGAAATTGTTCCACGCGCGCAGAAAGCAAAATGGTGCGCGAATATTGATAGCGGAGTTCCGCATACCAACTTTTCGCCGTAAGCTCTTTTTGGGGAAGCAACGGCACATCATATGTTATTTGCATTACTTCACCGAGAAATTCGTATCGCCAGTATTCGTATCGGACATCTGCACCGTATATTTTTTGTTTCACATCTTCAATCTTTTTATCAGAAGGAAGATGTTTTGCTTTGTCAAGATACGAACCAAGCGCGCTGGAAATTCCTATTTCTAAATTATCGGATAGCGTAGATGAAATTCTTCCAGAATATTGATTTCCATATTTGCGTTTCACGTTCGGGTTTGCAAGTGAACTATTGGAAAGAGAAAATGCGTACCGAAAATTCTCCATTGAGCCCAACACAGAAATTCCCTGTATCCAAACCGCTTCATTCAACGCAATAATCTCTGAATCATACTGCTGCTTGCGAAACAACACTTGAGAAATATTGGTATCAACGTCGTTCCCAAACAACGGAGTTTTGAAACTGTACATCAACGGAAATCCAATCAATGTATTTTCGCGCGCAAATCGTCGGGATACAAAATTTCCAAACGTTGTAGGAATTTTTCCCACGCGGAAATTGAATACAGAATCCGGTTTGCCTTCGAGATATACTCCATCAAACCGAATGCGATTTTTCATTTTTGTGTCGAACAGTGCATTTGCGCGAACGGAAAATATTTCACTAATGCCCCACAATCCCAACATTTCTGAACGGAACAAATTGAATGGCGAATTGTTGTGCGACGTTGTGTTCACATTTTTCAGCGGGCTTTCCTGCGGTTCAATCGTTGTTGGCGTTACAATTAAATCCGCATTCAACAAAAGTTGCGCCGCCGTATTTGTTTTGTAAATGCAAACCACGATAATGAACGCAAACCATTTCACGAAATTTTTCATCACGACGATTGTTTGTTCAATGAAAGTAAAAATTGTTCGAGTGCGGTGTTATATGCATTTGCGTTTTCCATATTGCTGAGATGTCCTGCATTCGAGAGTATGTTCAATGTTGCGTGAGGAATGATTTCTTTCATTGCTTGCATTGTTGAGGGGGGAGTAAGAACATCATTTTCGCCAACGAGAAGGAGCGTAGGTATAGTAATCGAAGAAAGCACGTGTGTTGTATCGGTTCGCGAAGCAAGCGCAAGTAATGTTCCCGCAATGGAAATCGGTGAAGTCTGCAGAATTATCCCGCGTATAGTTTCCACGGCATTTGTATTTTCGAATTCGTCGGATAAATCGAAAAAGGTTCGTTTGGCAAAAACCGCGTTCAAAAAACCATCTGCAAAATACCGTACTCCGTGCGTTTTCACTTCTTTTGCCTGTATTGCGCGTTTAAGTTTCACGTCGTTGGAATCCGCTTCGCTTTTCGTATCGCAAAGCACGAGCGCGCGAAATCGTTCGGGTGTTTTTTCATACGCGCGCAATAGAATATATCCTCCCATAGAAAGACCAACGGCAATTACTTTTTCACAGCGAAGAACATCCAGCAGCGAAAAAAAATCTTCGACGAAATCTTCAAGAAAAAATTGTCCGTCGCCAACTTCGCTTTCGCCGTGTCCGCGAATATCGTATGAAATCACGCGAAACTGTTGGGAAAAATATTTCGCTTGCGATTCCCACATTGCAGAAGAAAAGGGAAATCCGTGTACGAAAATGAGCGGGTCGCCGTTTCCGTATTCGTTGTAAGCGATGGTGATGTTGTTGATGTTCGCTTGCATTCTATCCATTATTTGTTCGATGTGTTTGTGAATTCAAATTTCATTAGTACTTTAACCACCGATTCGTTTCGGAAGCATCATTTTCAATTCAATAAACAAACAAACGAGCAAACAAACAAACCTATGAATTCCCTTTCGCAGCAACAACTCAAACACACGCGTCAACTTTTGCAAAAAAAATTCCGCGTTGAACGGCAACAATTTCTTGTCGAAGGATTTCATTGCGTCGAAGAAGCGTTACAAAGCGATTGGAACGTGGATATGCTCATCGGAACAGAGAATAGTTATGCCAACAATTCAGCAAAACACATTCACCTTCTTTCCAAACAAAAAAAAATCCCGCTTGTGGAAATTTCCACACAGGAAATAGAAAAACTTTCCGACACACAAACCACGCAAGGCATATTCGCTGTTGTTGACAAAAAAAAGAATTGGCAATTAGCGGAATACGTACACGCACCACATACGCTCATCGTTGCCTTTGATGCGGTTTCGGATCCGGGAAATCTCGGAGCAATGCTTCGCACGTGCGATTGGTTTGGCGTTGATGTTGTTCTTCTCGGAAAAAATTGTGTTGAACTTTTCAACCCGAAAGTTCTTCGCGCATCTATGGGAGCGGTATTTCACCTGCCGATTGTTGAAGAAAGAAACTTGGCTGTAGAATTGCAGGAATTCCAACTTCAACATTTCAGTATTTTTTCAACAGTGGCAAACGGAAATAGAAGTTTCTACGAAATCCCTCCAACACTACGCAATGCAAAATCCGTATTGGTGTTTGGAAATGAAGCCCACGGCATTTCTTCCGAACTCGAACAACGTTCCGATGGTGTTTTTTCTATCCCGAAATTCGGCAAAGCAGAATCATTGAATGTCGCTTCTGCATTAAGCGCAGTGTTGGCAATCTGGAAAATGAAATAATAGCATAGATTTTATTTTTGCGTCTTTTTTTACAATGCTTCGTCTAATAGTAAAACCATCAATTATTATTTTTTTCACACAATCAACGTGTTAATTTTATGGAAAACGTAAAAGAAGTTATCAAAGACAAATACGGAAAAATTGCAACCGCATCATCGCAAACATCGTGCTGCTCAACAACAACAAGTTGTTGCGATTCTCCACAATTCAATGTGGTAATGGCGGAACATTACGATACAGAAAAACTGGATACGCTGGAAATTGCAAATCTCAATCTTGGTTGCGGGATACCAACGGAATACGCCGATATTCGCGAAGGAATGACCGTTCTCGATTTGGGTTCCGGCGCAGGCATTGATGTTTTTATCGCATCGAAATATGTTGGCGAAACCGGATTCGTCATCGGAATTGATATGACGGAAGAAATGCTTGCGCGCGCGCGAGATAACGCACGCAAACTGAATATTCGCAACGTAGAATTTCGTTTCGGAGAAATTGAACACATGCCCGTGGACGCAAATTCCGTGGACAGAATAATCAGTAACTGCGTCTTAAATCTTGTTCCCGAAAAAGAACAAGCATTTTCGGAAATGTATCGCGTGCTGAAAAAGGGCGGCGCATTCATTGTTTCCGATATTGTTACCGAAGGATATTTTCCCGAATCTTTACAACGCGACGCAGAACTGTGGGCAGGATGTGTTGCGGGGGCGATGAATAAAAACGATTACATTTCGCTGTTCAAACAAGTGGGATTTCGGCACGTGGAAATCCTCAAAGAAAAAAAATATTCGGAAGTGTCCACCAATGAATATGCGTTGCTGAGCATTACGGCAAAAGGAGTGAAGTGAACCGCAAACGGTTCTCACTTCATTCCTTCATTGATACTATAGAAACTGCAGCAAACGTAAAAAAAAAGAGGTCGTGTTTCACAAGAGTTGGCAAAAGAAAAATGACGATGTTTTCAAAGCACGTTCTCCACGACCATTAATGGTCGTGCTACAGCGAAAAAACCCCGATAAATCGGGATATAACCAAAAGAATCATTGATGATTCTTTTTTCGTCCAGCAAGACCGTTTACGTTCTTGTAAAGATTTCAACCAACACTTGTGAAACACTACCACATATTTCAACTTTCTGTATCACAATTCAATATCGGAGAAAAAACTATGACCGTGCTATTTGTCCTCGCCTCCATCATTATCTTTTTAACCATAGATTGGTTTCTTCATCGAAAAAAATACACCCATCTGCGCCATCGTTTTCTGTGTGCAATGAATGTTGGCAACCGTTTGAATTTCTTTCACTAAACAATTTGGAAAGAAACGAATGAATATTTTCTAAATCTTCCTTTCTCGCTTTACTTTTTCCCGTATTTCCTTACTATCTTTCTCACCGAATTTTACATACGTTTTCTTTTTTTTATTTCTCTCTGTTACAATGGCTACAAAATTAACTATAAAATCCAACGGAAGTATCAAAGTCGAAGGCGAGTTTGAACTCTTCGACGACAAAGGAAATACATTCGATATTGCAGGGCGAACACGCATTTCTCTTTGCCGCTGTGGATTAAGCAAAACAAAACCATTCTGCGACAGTTCTCATCGCGATGGAAATTTTCAAGCGGAAAGCATTGCGTTTGCTCTTCCTCCGCCAGCGCCAAAACCGTAACAAAATTACAAGTTACAAATTACGAATTACTAATTGCTATTATAATGCAACACGAAAATTTTTACATAACAATGCAGGACGGGACGGTGAAACAAGTCAATCCGTTCACCGGCGCAGAAGTGTGGTCTGTCCCCGGACGTGGAAGCAAACCGATTACCAACGGCGTTCCAACAACTTCAAAAAAAATGGACGTTCACACGCCCGAAGATTATTGCAGTTTTTGTTCAGCGCGATATTTTGAAACTCCGCCAGAAAAAGCGCGGATGATTGTGCAAGACGGAAATTATCTTTCCATCAAACACCTTTCGGCGCAGGAATATTTTTCAACTGAAGCATTGTTCCGCCGCACACCAAATTTATTTGAAATCGTTACGCTCGATTATTGGAAAAAGAATTTTGATTATCGGATGAATGATGAACTGCTGCAATGGCGCGATGCATACATCAAAAACGGATTGGGAAAAAATCATTTGCTGAACATTCTCAATTACAAATTGAAACAAACGGGAAAGACCGATGACGAAATTGTTGCAATTCCAAGCGATGAAAAATTACAACTCGCTGATGCGTTCTTCGGCGGCGGACACGATTTGATTATTGCGGGAAGGCATTTCGTTCACAATGCGGAATTTGACCATCAACTTTTTTCGTCGGGAGAAATGACGCCGGAAGAACATTATCATTACTTCACGTTCACGATTGATGCGATGCGCGATATTATTGCAAACAATCGCTACGTGCGGTATATCAGCGTGTTTCAAAACTGGCTTCGTCCCGCGGGCGCATCGTTCGACCATTTGCACAAACAACTTGTCGCACTCGATGAATGGGGCTCTTCGCTGCAGCATCAAACAAAAATGGTGCGCGAAGACCCGAACGTTTTTAACGAGTTCGGAGTGAACTTTGCTGCGCATCATAATTTAGTCTTTGCAGAAAACGAATTCGCTCTTGCGTTCGTGGGCATTGGTCACCGTTTTCCGACAATTGAAGTGTACTCGCGTTCCGTTGCGGGAAATCCATTCGACCAAACTTCCGAAGAGGTCCGCGGCGTTAGTGATTTGGTTCATTCTATTCACGCCGCGCTGGGAAGTCAAATTTCCTGTAATGAAGAATGGTATTACACGCCGTTCGATTCGATTTACAAAATGCCGTGGCACGTGTTGATAAAATTGCGCGTCAATATTCCCGCAGGTTTTGAAGGAGGAACAGGAATTTATTTGAATCCGATGACGCCGCCCGAACTTCGCGACAAAATTGTTCCGCGAATGTATAAACTCCGCGACGAAGGAAAAGTTACCGGCTATCGTGTTGCCGAAGAATGCAGCGTTGTCCCGAACCCGTTAAAATATTACTTGAGGTAAATGGTGTTAGAAGTAAGATGTTAGGTTTTCGATATTAGTTTTCAAAGCAACTAAACCTCACATCTAAAACCTAAATCCTAAATCCTAAAACCTCTGTGCTCCTTAAAGCATACGCAAAAATCAATCTCGGACTTCGTGTGTTGCGAAAACGCCGCGATGGTTTTCACGACATCGAAACGGTTTTTCATCGCATCAAACTCTACGATGAAATTGAGCTCACCGCGCAAGACAAAGGAATTTCGTTTTCCGGAGGAGGAATCGAACTTATTCCCGAAGGTTCTGCAAATCTTTGTGTGCAAGCCGCGTTGTTATTCCAACAAGAAACAAACACTCATCACGGCGTTGATATTAAACTCAAAAAAATAATTCCCGTCGGCGCTGGACTTGGCGGCGGAAGTTCCGATGCGGCAACAGTTCTTCTCGCGCTTTCCGAATTGTGGAAAATTCATGTTCCATTTTTGAAACTTCGTGAAATGGCTTTGCAACTCGGCTCCGATGTTCCCTATTTTTTACTCGATGGAACTGCGTATGCTACCGGTCGCGGCGAAGTGCTGGAATATTTTCCGTTAGCTGTTCCGTATTGGATTGTCGTGTTGTTTCCCAACGAACAAATTTTTACGAAGTGGGCGTATCAACACGTTACGCCGAAAGAAGGTTATGCAAAATCCATCAAAGAAATTTTGCTCGAAGGAATAAACGATATGGAATATCTGCGCGACAACTTGGATAATGATTTTGAAGAACCGGTGTTTGAACAATTTCCGTTTATCAAAGAATTGCGTAAAGGATTTTATTTATCAGGCGCAGAATATGTTTCACTTTCCGGAAGCGGTTCGTGTTTGTTTGGATTTTACAAAGAAGAAAAAGTTGCAAAATTTTTCCAACGCGAAATGGTGAACAAAGAGCAATTTCTTACCTACGTTACTCCGCCAAATTTTGGTACGATGTAAACTAGTTATCTCACGCAAAGACGCGAAGATGCAAAGAAGTTTTTTCGCATTACTACGATAATGCGCAAATCTCATATCCCTTATCTCAAATCTAAAAAGTGATTTCACTCCAAAATATTTCTATTCAATTCGGCGGCGAATATTTATTTGAAGACGTTTCATTTTATATCAACGCAAACGCTCGCATTGGTCTCGTCGGTGCAAACGGCGCGGGAAAAACGACGCTGTTCAAAATTCTCGTCGGCAAACAAGAAGCGGATTCCGGCGTCGTGCAAAAAGCGAAATACGTTTCCATCGGTTATTTGCAGCAGGAAACCGAACATCTCGAGGGAAGAAGTTTGCTCGAAGAAGCGGAATCGGCATTCGATGATGTAAAAAAAATCGAAAACGATTTGGAAGAAATTCATTCGCAACTGTTACACACTTCGCACGAAAGCGAAGAGTTCAACGATTTGATTGAGTTGCAGGGAGAGTTTCAACACAAACTCGAATCGCTCGACGCATTTCGCATTCGCTCGAAAACGGAAAAAGTATTGATGGGACTTGGTTTTTCCGTTGATGATTTCGGGAGAGATTGCAACGAGTTCAGCGGCGGTTGGCAAATGCGAATTTCTCTTGCAAAACTTCTGCTGAAAAATCCTTCGCTTCTTCTTCTTGACGAACCGACGAATCATCTCGATATCGAATCACTTGAATGGTTGGAAAATTATTTGCGCTCGTACGAAGGCGCAATTATGCTGATTTCTCACGACAGAACGTTTCTCGACAATATGACGAAGCGAACGCTTGCCATTGTGAACGGAAACGTCGAAGAATACGCGGGCAATTATTCTTTCTATGAAAAAGAATCGGTGTTGAGAAAAGAATTATTGCTCTCCGCTTTTAAAAATCAACAGCAACAAATAAAGCAAACGGAGCAATTCATCGAGCGATTTCGGTACAAAGCAACCAAAGCGCGACAAGTGCAAAGCCGCATCAAGCAGTTGGAGAAAATTGACGTGATTGAACTTGAAGATGAAGAAAGCGCGATTCATTTTCATTTTCCTTCTCCGCTGCCATCGGGAAAAGTGGTGATGGAGTTGAAAAATGTTTCCAAACAATATGATGACAATCTCGTTCTCTCGAATTTAAATTTCACCGTTGAACGCGGCGACAGAATTGCGTTTGTCGGCGTGAATGGCGCGGGGAAATCTACGCTTTCAAAAATTATTGCCGGCGTTGAAAAAATTTCTTCGGGAGAAAAAATAATAGGTTACAACGTTACGATTTCGTATTTCGCGCAACATCAAGCGGATGAATTGGATGGAAATAAATCCGTGTACGAAAGCGCAGCAGAGATTTCCGTCGGTGAATCGAGAACGCGATTGCAAACGTTGCTCGGAAGTTTTCTTTTTCGCGGCGATGATGTGGAGAAAAAAGTTCATGTGCTGAGCGGCGGAGAAAAAAGTCGTTTGGCGTTGGCGCGAATGTTGCTTTCACCCGCGAATTTATTGGTGATGGACGAACCGACGAACCATCTCGATATGCGTTCAAAAAAAATATTGCAAGAAGCGTTGCAAAAATTTGACGGAACGTACATCATCGTTTCGCACGATAGGCATTTTCTCGATACGATTGTCAATAGAGTTGTCGAAGTGAAAAATCATTCTGTTAAAACATACGTTGGAAATGTTTCGGAATATCTTGCGAAGAAAAAAGAAGAAGTTGAAGCGGAGAAAAAAGTAGAAAGTAGTCAGAAGTCAGTAGTTGGTGGACAGAATAAAAAAAGGATTGAAGCGGAAGAACGACAACGCATTTCCAAATTCACAAAACCGCTCAAAGAAAAATTATTGAAACTCGAAAAAGAAATTGTAGAAAAAGAAAAACGTAAAAGCGAATGTGAAACGTTGATGAGCGATACCAATTTTTATTCTAATGGTGAACAAGTAAAATCCATTTCAGCAGAATACAAAAAACTCACCGAAGATTTGAGTTGGCTCTATGTTGATTGGGAAAAATTGACGGAAGAAATTGAGAGAGTTGTGAAAGCGAATTCTAACCAGTCCGAATAACGAAACATTACGAATTTGCGAATGTAAAATTCTGGATTCGTAAATTCAACAGTGCTCTCAAAAAAATTTAGTGAGGAAAGAAATGTATTATGTAATTATTAGTTGTTTCTACTTCTCATCTATCCTAATCAACCCTGTAACCGAAACTTCTTCTTTCGACCTTGCAATAATTGTTAAAACCTCTTTATAGGACAAGCCAATTTTTTTAAGTTCTTCTCGAAGGAGATCATTATCAAATTATAACTGAACCCGATCATTAACTTTCGAGATCTTGAAACCATCAATTTCGATACTCTGCTCTGGTTTCTTAATGAGTTCATTGTGAACGGCAAGGCGTTGGCTATCAAATTCTTTTTCTTTTGCAAGCAATTCTTCTCTCAATTTCAAGAGTTTGCGCGCTTCATCTATAATATCCATAACTATTTTTATTTTTGATTAACTGGAGTGAGTTTGATTTTATATTTTAAACCCAGCTCTGCATCACCATGATACAGACCCCAGTATAAATTATTTATATTTACTTTGGAAGGTAAAATGTACGTAATCGTAAGTTCTCCAGTCTTATCAAGGGGCTGAATAAGCCTAGAATCCGCTCCCTTCTCAGGACTAAAAACCCTTCCCTCATCGTCTTGTATACACTTGTTTTGCCAACCAAACTCTGCTGCTTCTTTCCCGGTGTTTTCTGCTTCCCAATCGACATATAAAATGATGTGGTCAGATACTGTGGAGTAAGTACAATTATTAACTATCACTTTCGTTTGAGTTTTCACTATTTTTTTTCCGTTGGGTCACTTGAGGAAGGATACGTATACGTAAATTCATTCCACTTTCCTTGCTCTCCTGTGCCTGAATCAGTAGATGAACAAGAATAGAAAATAGTAACAAACATTACTAGGAAAACGATGATTGTTGGTTTCATTGGTTTATTCATTTATGTTTAAAAGAACGGTTAAAATTTATAAAATATATCTCGCGTCATCAAAAAAAAATTTGACCGGGTTTATAACATTTTTTCGCTTCGACGTGTGTATGTAGCATCTTATTGTATCGTCAGCGAAATTTTTCTTCCTAAACCAAGTTCAAAAAGTTTGTAAAGCGTTGAAAGTTGAATATCGCTATGTCCGTTTTCAATTCTTGAGATAAAACTTTTTCTTGTTCCGGTTCGTTCTGCTAATTGCTCTTGCGTCATTTCTGCAAGCCGTCGCTCTTCTTTAATTACTTCGCCAATGGCAAACGCTTTCGCTTTAATTTCAAAGTCTGTGCGTTTTCGCGTTCCAATTTTTCCATAGCGTTTGTCAAGATGTTCGTCAAATGTGGTAATGGTTTTGCGTTTTTTATTTTTGGTATTCATAAATTTTTACTTTTAGGTTTTTCGGTAAAATACTCGTTCATTATTTTTAACGCTTTGTCTATTTCTTCTCGTGGGGTCTTCTGGCTTTTCTTTTGAAATCCATTGAACAGCACAACAACTTTTCCTTCATCGAAGCAACAGAATATTCTGTATATGTTTCCTTGAAACTCGATGCGTATTTCATACAATCCATCCGTTCCTTCAATGTGGCGAAAAAATTTCTGTGGAATCCGTTTTGCGACCGTTACAAGAAAGAGTGCGTAATCAATTTTCCCTTTTACTTTTTCCGTTTGTTCCTCAAAGAAATCGGAAAAATAGTCTTTGTAATAAATGATTTGTCTTACGTGTTCCAAATAATTTTCGGGTTAAAGTTAACTAATAATGGAACAATGTCCAAGTTGAGAATATTTTTCTTCGTATTAAACTTTTCGCCGAGAATATAAGAGATGAAAAGAAACACAGCATTTTTTGCTTCCACCGCGGTGCTTATTCCCGAAGGTCCGCTTCCTACAATAAGTATATCGTATGTAATTTATTGAATATATAGTAGTTGTTTCAGAATCCGTTTTTCCTACAATCATTACACGTACACAATTTTCTCAGATATTCAAACGTGTACAAACCGGAATCGTGTCCATCGCCCCA
>Ga0194120_10004913_pt1 | contig 20083 bp, 20 predicted proteins | sample TA2MahCa65mmetaG_FD_148642 | JGI IMG/M metagenome (GOLD analysis project Ga0194120, IMG submission 148642) | Freshwater microbial communities from Lake Tanganyika, Tanzania - TA2015019 Mahale Deep Cast 65m | ecosystem: Environmental > Aquatic > Freshwater > Lake | place: Tanzania: Lake... | reverse complement strand
GCATCAGGGGATGGATGAGGTGGAATTTGCTGTGGCAGAGGACTTTTGGCAGGAGCATATTCTTCTTAAAGTCAAGTAATGCACCACCAAAGATCCTTAGAATGATATATCATGGAATGTCTATAGACATGATACTCATCAGGCTTGGATTTAATCTTGGTTTGGTTAGTCTCCTTGGTCTTACTCCACTTCTTGCCCAGGTGGTAAATGTGGAGCAAACGCGCTTGTCATCGGATTCAAATTCATGGACCGGAAAAATAGATGCGACGCTGCAATACCAAAATTTCAACGAGGTTCTGACCAATGCGACGGGCAGGATGACCATGCAATACAAGTCGCACAAGTATTTTGTATTGGTTCTGGGGGAATTGGGTTATTCAGGCAATGCCAATGTGGAGTACGTGAACAATCTTATGCTCCACCTAAGGTACGGGTACCGCATGAACCGCTTTTCGCGAATGGAGGTTTTCCATCAGGTTCAGCGAAATCCCTTGATCGGAATTAATCGCCGCATGCTGCATGGGATGGGTCCACGATTCCGTGTTTACGCGGATTCTCTGATAAGGTTGCATTGGGGAACCGTGGCAATGCACGAAACGGAGCTTGCAATGCCGCTTTCTACGGGTCAAGACGGACTTTTGCTATTGGATTGGCGTTCCAGCACCTATTTGAATGTGCAGGTGCGTCGGGGCCCCTTGGAATTCAGCGGCACCGTTTATTACCAACCCCTGTTTCGAGCCATTTCGGATTACCGCATTTCCGGGCAGTACAGCCTCAGTGTTGCGGTTTCCAAGCGTTTGTCCCTCAACCAGGAATTCACCCATTATTTTGATTCCGACCCTCCTTCGCCCTTGGCCTATCGATTTATGACCTACACGATGGGGTTGGGGTATACGTTCTGAGATTGCTTGATCAAGGCAATCGGATAGGGTACGTCCATCACCACCAGAAAAAACCATAAACCCTTGTAAATCATTGGTTTATGTCCGCCAAAAAAGCAGTGCGCAACATTAGTGCGCAACACGATTTTCCCAGGACACCCTTCAAGACCGTTTCCAAGGTCGTTCTGAAGCCTTCCCTGCACCCTCCTGATGCGTGGATTATGGGCTGGAAGGGGGCGGGGCAAGGGAGGAAATAGGGGGGTAAGGAAGGAAACAGGAGGACTTGGGGTGAAATTGGGTAGACTAGGAGTTGGGCCCGGGGAGTCAGGGCGAGAAGGAGAGGTTAGAATTACCTTGATGGCCGAATAGGCGGGGTGGCTACGACGGATGCATGTCTCTGAAAGATTTGAATTATGGTGAATTGTGATTTTTTCATGGTTTTTTAAATTAAAGGAACTTCTCTACTTTTAAAAAGTCTACTTTTTAGGGGTACTTACAGTCCTAGACAAGATCCTAAATCAGCGCATCAACTACTACATAGAAGACATCACCGACAGGGCCGACAAAGAAGACCTCGTTCAATACGTCACCAAGCAATCTCGGGATAACCATTTTCTCACCCACGATCACTTCAACTACATAATAGATTACCGAACGGGAAGTACCGTCTAATAAAAATGCCCTCACCAGGAGGACATTTCTTGCTCCAATCCATCAGGGGGATGAGGCAAAAACGAATCACGCAAAAAGTTTGACTTCAAGGCCTTTTCTTTTAATGCTTCCAATAAAGTCGGCTGGATCGTTGTCGCTTTCCAATAAAATGGGCTCTATTCGGTCATCAATTTCTCGGCGTAGCCTCCAAAGTAGGGGGTGCAAATCGAAAAAATCACCATCAATTCTTTTTACGATAATGGCCACGTCTAAATCGCTGTCTTCACGCGCACTATTGGTGGCATATGAACCGTAGAGGTACAATTTGTCGAACGGCAAGTGTTCGCTCACCAACTGTCCATAGCGCCTCACTGTGCGGATAGCCTCTCTTTGATCCATAATTGAAGTGCTTTGGTCTGTTCAAGAATATTCTGTGATCTGACTTCGTTTAAACTTTGTAGCAAGCGCTCTTTGTGTGAGGGATACCTAGTCTCAATACTCAAAGGTTCGAGTAAGTCAATAAAGCTCCGCTGACCTTCGGATAAGAAATCCCAAAAACCGCCTTTTTTGGCTAGCAAGGAGAGGCTGTGGGTGTAAGGTACTTCAGATGGATTTAGTAAGACGTAATAGGCTTTGAATGCCTTTTCAATAGTCTGATGGCACATAAATCCCACATACAAATAGCGCTTTCCTTTGAGCATAACAATCGCTGTGTCTAGGTCGTAATCCGACAGGTCAATCCAATATTTCGATTTTGAACTCATTTTCTTCAGTTTCAAATTTAAGCAATTTTGTTCGAAACTAAATTTATGGCAGGTTTTCAGTTCAAGTTGGTGGGGGCTGGTATATTGGTTTGTGGCCTTGGGGTACGTCCATCACCACAAAAACCATCATTTATGCATCAGGAATGGAGTTTTTTATTCCCGGCGTTTTAAATTGTGTTTCAAAGCGGGGATATCGGATCTTCTGGTATGCGTTATTTTGTAGCAATCAACTACGAAAACTACACCTCAAAGACCCTAAAGCCTTAAAAAAGGCGATGGTTGTCAAAGGTCAAATCCCCAACTAAAAATGTAAAGAATTGCAGGCGTGTTATTCACAAATCCATGCAAGTTTATTCTAGTATTCTGGGTTGGCGGGCTTCTGCTCTGAGTCATCAGACTTCGCCGGTTGCTCCACTTCATCAGGTGCCGGAATTTCGGGTGTCGGTTCTTGGGTGGCGTCTGATGTGCTGACTTGCGTTACTTGTGGCGTCAATTGCACCGGGCTCTGTGTTACCGTAGGTGTGCTTACCACTTTTGGAGCGGGTGCCGATCCGTCGAGGGGTGCCCCTACCGCAATATCGCAGCGGTGTCCGGGTTGTCCGTGGGGTGGGTTTATTTTAGGGGCGGGCCCGTTCGCAGCGGTTTGTTGCGCCGTAGGGTTCAGAATCGGATTGGATTGTATACTGCCGTTTGCAGCAGCGGCAGCAGAATCTGTGTAGGAGGGACGAGGGTAATCAATCGTGTCCGGATCACTGCAAGCCGAGATGCCACTAAGGCAAAGGAGAAAAGAAAAAACAGAAGTGAAAGTGCGTAGTTTCATATTCTAAAAAGCGTTATTTCATGTCAAAAATACCCAAAAAATTCATCTGACCCACTAAATACGTGAAGATCTGTAAAAGCCTGCGGCAGATGTTGTAGGATTTCGGTTTGCAACAATCCTTCTTCTCCGTAATTTTTCGCGGCGCATTCCGCTGCTCGTCCCAGCAGCCAGGTGGCTATGCGGGCGGTGGCCTCGGGAGATGCGCCTCGCGCCATAATGGCGGCCAGGATTCCTGTGAGCATATCGCCGCTGCCGCCCCGAGCCAGTGCTGTGTTCCCCCGCGCTGTCAAGAATAGTTCTCCTTCAGCATTGCTCATGAATGTGAAGGCATTTTTGAGAACCACAATCCAGCCTCGTTCCGTTGCGAGTTTCTGAAGTGTTGCGAGGCGTTCCCAACTGCTGTTGTGGGTGCCGGTCAACCTGTCGAATTCCAACAGGTGCGGGGTGAGAATACTCCCCTCCGGTATGTGGCCCATCCATTTTGGGTGCTGCGACAAAATATTCAGGGCATCCGCATCGAGGATCAGGGGTGTGGATGTTCTACTGGCTTTTTTCAACAATGCACCGAAGACTGAGGCCGTAACTGATGCTGTTCCTATTCCGGGTCCGATGGCCACTGAGTGGTAGGTATGCACATCGGGGACAACAGAGGGCGTATCGGTTCCGTTCAGGTGCTTGATGATTTCAGGAAGATGAGCTGGACGATTGTTCCAAACGCTTTCTGTTGAAGATAGGGTGGTTCGTCCGGCACCTGCCCGGGCGCAGGCTTCGGCGCATAGCCAGGCAGCCCCGGGGTACTTGCCCGATCCGGCAACCAATAGCGCGTGTCCGGCGGTTCCTTTGTGCATGAATCGGGGTCGGGCGGGGAGGAGTGCAGCAAGATCAGGGGCGCGGTTTATGGTTGCCAGGGTGTTTGATGGGCGGAAATGGGTTGACAAACTAAACGGTATGCGGGTGACTTTTCCGCGCCAGGGAGCCGACTCAGGGAGCAGCAGATTGAGTTTTATTGGATCAAGGCAGAGGGTCTCGGTGGCCCGAACGATGGTCCAACTCTGGGAAAAGGGAATTTGTCCGGGCATCCCGGAGGGTAAATCGAGGCTAAAAACGGGCAAACGGGAATGGTTGATCCAATCGATTTGGTCTTTTAGTAGGCCTTCAGCTGGTCTGCTCGTGCCACTCCCACGAAGCGCGTCGATCAGCGTGTCATACTCGCGCGGATCGGGTACCTGATTGGCGGAAATTACCTTCACACTGGATGCCTCGTTCAATCGATGCAGCTGTATGCCAGTGTCGCTTTGCGGATCCGGGCTTTCGCTGAGCCAAACCGAAATTTTGTAGGCTCGATCTGCAAGGATGCGCCCCACGGCAAGGCCATCGCCACCGTTGCCACCCATACCGCAGCAAATCAATACGCGGGTGCCTTTAGGGTGACGGCTTTCCCAATGATTCGCCAGCGCCAGGGCGGCCTGATCCATCAGCTCCGTACCTGTCCACCCGTTTTGTTTTAATGTAAACCGATCCCAGGCCCGAATCTCATCGGTGGTTATGATATCAGGTACCGAGCACATTTTACAATATTTTACAAAAGTGAGAGAGACGGTGTGTTTTTTGCCGCGTCGCCCCTCGCTCTATGCCATCGCCTGTGAGCCGATCGATGCGCACCCAGCTGCTGGCATGAAGAATCTGCCCGTCGCCCAATACCAGTCCCACATGGGTGATGCGATTTTGATCATTGGAAAAAAAGGCCAGGTCACCCGCCGCAGCCTTGTGTGGGTCCGAGAATTTAAGGCCTGAATCGGCCTGCTGCCAGGCATCGCGGGGCAGGGAAATTCCGTGGACCGCATAAACCTGTTGAATGAGTCCGGAGCAGTCGATTCCCCAAATGGATGTGCCACCCCACAAGTAGGGGGTTCCTAGATACAAATGAGCGGTCTCACAAAGGCGTATGCCCGTGGCTGGAAGGGATGGACCCATAGCTCCTTCCTGCAGCTGCCAATCGCTGTCGGGCGCGCAGCCGTGGCTCACCCAGAGCGTTTCGGAGTCACGTTGCAGGCGGGCCCAGCGTGACAAAACAAATGTACACCCACCCCCAAACGGGTCGTCCCCCGCTGGTTCTAGCTGACCTTCTGCAACCCAACCCCGATACCCATCGCGCAGGCCCACGCATGAACACCATCCCGGTCGAAAGTCTGTGACCTCCACTTTTTGGTGCAGGTGCCACTGGGTGGTTTGTTCCGAACGTTCGCTGGGCTCTGAACGAACCGGGGTCAAGGCTACTGCCACACGGTAATGAGCGTGTTCGGCCTGATTCATACGCAAAACTAATCAATATACAAGCCAACGCCCCGGCTGGTGGAACGGGAGGATCGGGTTCGGCACAATTTCAGTATTTTCGGCGTTTGCTAAGCAATCGTTATGTCCGAATATCCAGACACAACTTCACCCAACCCAGCGCTGTCCGGGTCTGCCCACAACCCTGAATCGAACTTGGAGAATGCGGCGGTTTCGTCGACGATTCCAGCTCTGTCGCTACAAGCGGCCGACATCTACCAGCAGCAGGCATTGATCTTGTCGCAGGTTAGCTTCACCATTGAGTCGGGCGAATTCGTGTATCTGATCGGAAAAACCGGGGTCGGCAAAAGCAGTCTTCTGAAGACATTGTACGGCGATCTTCCCCTGCAGCGCGGGGAGGGACAAGTGGGCGGTATGTCGCTGGTCGGACTCAAACCCGCTGAAATCCCGGTTCTACGCCGGAAGTTGGGAATAGTTTTTCAGGATTTTCAACTACTCTATGACCGAACGGTGGGCGACAACCTGTTGTTTGTGCTGCGGGCCACCGGGTGGACGGATCTTACGAAGATGAAGCATCGCTCGGCGGAAGTGTTGAAGTTGGTGGGTTTGTCGACCAAGGACTTTAAAATGCCTCATGAACTTTCTGGAGGCGAGCAACAGCGGGTGGTGGTGGCCCGGGCGCTCCTCAACTACCCCACACTCGTGCTGGCCGATGAGCCCACAGGTAACCTCGATCCGGATACTTCGCTGGAAATAATGGCACTCCTCACCCAAATTGCCAGGGAGCAAGGTACCGCCGTGCTGATGGCCACTCACGACTACCTCATCATCGATCGTTTTCCAGCTCGTTTGATGCGCTGCGAGGCCGGGCGGGTGACCGACCTTGGGGCCATACTCTTCTGATGATTGCCTGGTCCCGATGATTGAATTATCGGTTTTGATTCCTGTATGGCGCACTCGTCCCATAGACCTACTAAATGCGTTGTGGGAACAGGCGAGGGGGCTTTCATTTCCCATTGAGGTTTGGGTGTGCGACGATTCGGCGGATCCGAATTATTTTGAATGGCACAATTTGTTTCACGGCCACCCGGGCATTCGAATTCTCACATTTTCTGAAAATCTGGGCAGAAGCCGTGCCCGCAATACCTTACTTAAGCATGCCAGCGGAATCTGGGTGCTGTGGCTCGACGGCGATCTGGAAATTCCACCGGACTTTCTCAAAGAGTATCAAGAGATTATAAAGGATGAGATTGCTCATTCGGGCGACTGGGGGCCGGTGGTTTGTGGGGGTTTCAGGGTCGACCCAACCGGTACGGTACTTGACAAGCAGATGGGTTTCTGGCTTGCTGCCACGGATCGCTTGCGCTACCGGTATGCCTTAAAGGTAGAAGGTGCGCCCGCATCCGTTAGGCGAAAGTCGCCCTACCGGTGGATTCGCGCTGCCCATTGCCTGATGCCCGCCCGGGCCGCCCAGCGCTTGTCGTTCCCCGAGTTTTTGGAGGGTTATGGGCATGAAGACACGCACTGGGCCTTGCAGATTAAATCGTTATGTATGGATGTGCGCCACATTGATCATCCGGTGGAGCATAGGGGAATCGACACCGATGCGGTTTTTTTGGAAAAATCGCGGCAGGCTGCTGCTAATTTGGCCCGTTTGTGGCGCTACGACCCTCTATTTTCGCGCTATGGCCGTGAAATTTCCATGATTCGTGCTCATGACCTTTTGCAGTCGACCGGCTTGATGTTTTTTTTATCCCTATGTGCTCCTTGGCTTGAACGAAGACTGCGGCGATCGTTTCCCATTTCGCTGATAACCTTTGCGTGGGTCAAACTGATTTGGTTTGATCAGGCGCTGCGCTCGGCAAAGCCTTTTTAGCCCTAGTTGATGAGTGGTTATTCAACAATTGCGTTGCTAGAAAATTAACTCCAACCGATAGGTGTGCGCCCGTAGGTCCACATACTCCAGCGTTTCATAACCCACTATACCCACCTGATTGGGAATTGGTAATTCGTCATTTAGCAGCCTGCTGAGTGCAGTTAGGAATTTATAACTGCAATTTTTCCCACCATTGTTAAGGTCAACACCACTGCCATTCTGTTGTGCACCCATTGTGCGGCTATAGAAAGGGTATGGCATTCCTGATTGTAGGATCTTCGGCAAAAACATTGATAATGAGCCTGCGGCTTTTTTCTGCGATGCCTAAACGCATCACACGACTTCCTTTTTCTGTGTATGGGTCAGATTTCACCGATGAGATATTGATGCAGTTCGTCGAGTTTGGAAAAATAGGAATGCCTGTTTGATGGTGTCTTTGGGAAACTGGGTTGGCATCTCCTTGTCATGCAAACAGTCCTTCATACTTTTCCGGCTCAATTAGAAGGTGAATTCAAAGATTTGTATCATACCGGCGTGCTGCAGGTCCGTCCGACCACTAAGACCGATGAATGGAGTCCTTTTAACTGTTGGCAGGCCATGATAAAGTTCTGAAAGCGTTTGATTCCAGCTGACATCTTGAGCTTCACATACAGCAAAAATGGAAAATATTAGAACTACGAATTTATTGTAGCATGGGCATGCGTTGCGTTACGGTAGATGGAAAGTAAAACAGGCTCACAAGTGGCTTCCCACGACCACTGTTCGGCGGCGACGCGGCACTGGTGGCGCAAGCGGTTGTAGAGATCCGGGTCGTTCACCAGATTTAGAATTGCCTGGGATACGCTGTCTGCATCCGTACTGTCGAGCAGAATCGCCACTTCGAACTGATCATTGAACCGACGGTAGCTTTCGAAGTTCATGCTGATTTGGGGGATGCCTGCCTGCACAAAGTCGAAGAAACGGTTGGCGAGGGAGTGACGATAATTAGGGCTCTCGCCGTCGAGCAAGTTGAGTCCGATGAAGGCATCGCGGGTCAGTGCCCGCAGGGAATCGGGTTGCAGGCTGCCGGTAAAGGTCACCCTATCCTCCAGTTTCAGGCGGCGAACTTCATCTTTGAGCGTCTGGAGAATACCACCCCCGCCGGCGATGACCAGTGGCAGATGATGCCGCGACAGAGTTTGCAATAGGGTGGGGAGCCCGCGGCCTACATTCACAGCCCCTTGGTATAGGAGGTAGGCCGACCCTCCAGCTTGCGGGGTTGGATTTTGGGCTAAAGGCATGTTGTAGACCAGCTGCATACATAGCCCATGCCGTTTGGCATACCATTCGGCTACCCCCTCACTCACGGTATAGCTGTGTCGGATGCCAGGCAGCAACAGCTGTTCGATGAGCTGCCAGAAACGACGCACAAAAGGCCGGCGTGCTAGTTCCGGCACCCCCGTAAAGATCTCGTGGGCATCCCAAATCAGGGGTTTTCGGCGCATTAAGGCGGCCAGACGAAGGGCCGGAAGGGAATCGGTGTCGACCGCGGTGAAGGCATCTGCCCGGGCTATGAGGGCGAATAGCCATAGGCGTAGATTAAATTCTGCGTAGAACAGCGGGCCTTTGTGGAACCACAAGTTAAGTCGGCTTTGAGTGTAGGGGGTGGACGACAGTGCTTGGCTTTGAGGCAGTTTTCGTCCGAGCAGATGTACGATGTAGCCCGCCCTATGAAGGCTCAGCGCTGTTTTCTGCATACGCTGGTCGGTGTTGAGGTCGGTGGTGACGGCGATGAACAGGTGCTTGTTCATGTAGGTAGGTAAACGGTTTCCCCGGAGTCGATTCGGATAATGCCCTCATCGGCCAGATAGCGAATGCTATAGCGGATTTGGGCCGGATTGCCCAGAGTTATTCCCTCTACGAGTCGGTTAATAGGTGTTGGCGTACGACGGCATTGATCCTGTATTTGGCGGCGAATGGCCTCAAACAACTTGGGTTCGGGACGCTCGCGGTGATACTGGATGCATACATCGCATTGTCCACATGGGGGCGAGTCCTTTTCCCCGAAGTATTCGAGCAGGCAGGTGGAGCGACATACCTCATTTTGCTCGGCGTAGGCCAGCATCGACTGCAATTGCTCTTTTTTGCGCTTTTTAAGGCGGGCGTAGGTTTCCGGTGGAAGATGCAGGTGGGATTCTGGTACCCGATCGCGCAACCATACGAGCAGGGGTTGATCGCTTCTGGGGATGTAGTTCACCAACTTCTTACGCTGCAGTTCGGCGATTCCGGCCATCAGATCGTCGGTGGCCATTTCCAGTTTTCGTCCGAGCACGACCTCATCGATGGCTGAATATTCTTCCATGATGCCGGTGTGGCTGCGCAGTAGTTGCTCCACGATTCGTCCCGATACGGGGTTGCGGTTGCGAAATTCGTCCAATTCGCGCGCAGTGCAGGTGAAGCGCAGGCGGGAGGGTTCTAGTAGGCTATCGTCGACCAGCAAATAGCCGGCCCGGTGCAGTATGTTGAGGCTATGGTGCACAACCGGGGATGGCAGGTGGTGTTCACGACAAAAATCGAGCAGCACGAAGGGTCTGCTCATTCCTTTCCCATCGCCAATCGCAATGTTTTGCCAAATACCCAGTTTGTGGTAGATGTCGTAGATTGTCTCCCGGGGCGGGAAGCTGAGTTCGAGTCGTTTTTCCACCAGTTTGCGGTCGGAGGAATGGTAGATCAGAATACACTGCGATGGTTGTCCGTCGCGCCCCGCGCGCCCTGCCTCCTGAAAATAGGCCTCCGGACAATCAGGTGGACTCATATGCACCACCAGGCGAACATCTGGCTTGTCGATGCCCATGCCGAAGGCGCTGGTACAGGCCATGACCTGAATTTTACCCTTTATCCATGCATCCTGTTTCTTTTGCCGTTCTTCCACCCCCAGACCCGCGTGGTAGTAGTCGACCGAAACCCCCGATTTGCGCATAATCTCGGCCCATTTCTCTGTTTTTTTGCGTGTATCGGCATACACTATGCTACTGCCGGATAGGTTTTGGATCCACTGAATGAGTCTGCCCGTCTGATCTTCTGTATACTCTACCCTATAGGTGAGGTTGGGCCTGCCAAATCCGGCCTGAAACAGATGGCAGTCTTTCATGACCAACCGTTTCTGAATTTGTTCTACCACTTCTGGTGTGGCGGTTGCGGTCAGTGCCACAACGGGTATTTCGGGTAGACGCTCCCGCAGGTGGGTGATTTTCAGGTACTCGGGTCGGAAGTCGTGCCCCCACTGGGCTATGCAGTGTGCTTCATCGATGGCCAACAGGCTCAGCCGGAGTCTGTCGATCCGGGCCTGGAACACGGCCGTTCCCAGCCTTTCGGGCGACACATACAGAAAACGGATGGTTCCCCGCGTACATTCCTCGAGGATTTGGTCGATTTCCCGCGCCGATAATCCGGAATGCAGAGCGGTTGCGGGTATTCCACGATGTGTGAGTTGCTCCACCTGATCTTTCATCAATGCGATGAGGGGGGTTACCACCAGGCAAAGCCCGTTAAGGAGCAGGGCTGGGACTTGAAAACAAATGCTTTTTCCCCCACCAGTGGGCAGTAGGGCCAGGGTGTCGTGGCCTGCGAGAACGGATTCTATGATGTTAGCCTGCAGGGAGCGGAATGAGGTATGTCCCCAATAATGTTCGAGGACCTGCAGGGCGTCCTCGCGCATCATGGACCCAGTTGGCCGTCGGTTAGGTGGAGGGTTCGGTCGGCCCGCGCTGCGAGTTCCGGGTTGTGCGTCACAATCACGAAGGTTTGTCCGTACCGATCCCTCAGGGTAAAGAACAGCTCGTGCAGTTGCCGGGCGTGATAGGTATCGAGGTTGCCGGAAGGTTCATCGGCGAGCACCACCTTCGGACGATTGATCAGGGCACGGGCTACCGCGAAGCGTTGTTGCTCGCCACCCGATAACTGCGAGGGTCGGTGGCCGGCCCGGGCTTTGATCCCCATAAGCCCAAATAATTCATCCAAATATGCATCCGTCTCTCGGGTTTGAAGGTCTCCAATCATGGCGGGGAGGAGCACGTTTTCGTGCGCTGAAAACTCTGGCAGCAGTTGGTGTTGCTGGTACACAAATCCTATGTTTCTGTTTCTAAAACGGCTTAGTTCACGATCGCCCAGACGCATGACATCGGTCTGTTCATAATGTAAGCTTCCCTTGTCCGGTTTGTCGACTGTTCCCAGTATGTGCAGCAGCGTGCTTTTACCAGCTCCTGATGGCCCCACCACTGCCACGATCTCTTCTCTGCGTATGTGTAAGTCGATCCCTCTCAATACGGTCAGTGTGCCGTAATTCTTTACTAATCCCTCTGCCTGTATGAGTGGTGCATCAGACATCAAGTCGGGCGTAGCGGGCGTTTTGCTCGATGAATTCGCGCCGGGGTGGCACCTCATCGCCCATGAGCATACTGAACGTGTAGTCGGCCTCCGCCGCACTTTCTATATTCACCTGACGCAGGATACGGGTATCGGGGTTCATAGTCGTCGACCACAATTGTTCGGCGTTCATCTCACCAAGACCTTTGTAGCGTTGTACGACAACTCCGCTTTCGCTTCCGCCACGGGTTACCTCTGCCACGGCCTCCTGCCGCTCCTTGTCATTCCATGCATAGATCTGCTGGTTGCCTTTTTTCACGAGGTACAGGGGTGGGGATGCAATGTATACGTAACCCGACTCAATCAGCTCCTTCATATAGCGGTAGAAGAAGGTCAGGATGAGCGTGGTGATGTGCGAACCATCCACATCGGCATCGGTCATGATGATGATTTTGTGGTAGCGCAATTTGGCGGTATTCAGGGCTTTTTGGTCCTCTTCTGTTCCCACCGATACCCCCAGGGCAGTGAACATATTTCGAATTTCCTCATTCTCGTAAATCTTATGTTCCATGGCCTTCTCCACATTCAAGATCTTACCCCTTAGGGGCAAGATGGCCTGAAATGCCCGGTTACGGCCTTGTTTTGCTGTGCCACCGGCTGAGTCGCCTTCCACCAAATAGATTTCGCAGGCGGTTGGGTCGGTTTCTGAACAATCGGCCAGCTTGCCGGGCATGCTGTTGCCCGACAACACATTTTTCCGCTGCACCATTTCCCTGGCCTTGCGGGCTGCATGGCGGGCGGTGGCGGCGAGAATCACCTTGTTGATGATTTGTCGTGCCTCGCGTGGGTTTTCTTCCAGGAAGTGACTCAAAGCCTCGCCCACTGCGGCGTTCACGGCACCCATCACTTCGTTGTTGCCCAGTTTGGTTTTGGTTTGCCCTTCAAATTGGGGCTCTGCCACCTTCACTGAAATAACGGCTGTGAGTCCTTCCCGGAAGTCATCGCCCGCAATATCAAATTTCAGCTTGGCGGTCATTCCTTCCTTATCAGCGTATTGTTTCAAAACACGTGTTAATGCCTGCCGGAAGCCCGCCACGTGGGTTCCCCCTTCGTGCGTGTTGATGTTGTTGACGTAGCTGTGTACGTTTTCGGTGTATGATGTGTTGTATTGTAGTGCGACCTCCACCGGTACGCCCGATTTGGATTGGTCGAGGTAGATGGGTTCGGGGATGAGTTTTTCGCGGGTACTGTCGAGGAATGCCACGAATTCCCTGAGTCCCCCTTCCGAATAGAAGGAATCCTCACGGGCTTCGAGGTCGCCTTCAGTGCGTTCATCGCGAATGCTCAGCCGAATTCCTTTATTGAGGTAGGATAGTTCACGCAAACGGGCCACCAGGGTGTTGTAGTTGTATTCGGTGGTGATGAAAATACTGTCGTCCGGTGTGAAATGCACAATCGTTCCCCTGTAATCGGTTGGACCCACCTTTCGGACCGAATAGGCAGGCTTACCGCAGGCATATTCTTGCTCATAAACATAGCCATCCCGGTGAACTTCGGCCCGTAAGTGCTTACTCAGAGCATTAACACATGACACACCCACACCATGCAGTCCACCCGACACTTTATAAGTGTCTTTGTCGAACTTACCGCCGGCATGCAAAACCGTCATCACCACTTCAAGGGCCGACCGATTTTCTTTCGAATGAATGTCCACCGGAATGCCCCGGCCGTTGTCTTTTACCGTTATGGAGTTGTCGGGGTGGATGAGTACCTCGATATTCGTACAGTGTCCGGCCAGCGCTTCATCGATTGAATTGTCGACCACCTCATACACCAGATGGTGCAAGCCCTTTAAGCCGATATCTCCAATGTACATGGCGGGCCTCTTGCGCACCGCCTCTAATCCCTCTAAAACCTGAATATTACTCGCAGAATAGTTCCCCTCAGTCTGTTGCATGAAAAATGTTCAAAGTGTAAAAAAGTTGATAAAACTTGCGTAAATATACGGAAAAATTAAGCCTTTGCAGCGCTAGAATGGGTCGGGGGCGACACAAATCAGCTTGATTTCGCGGTGGGTCGACGGGTGTCTGAGTTTCAGCGAACCTGCGTGCAGAAAAAGGCGTTCCCGGTTCGCCTCGGGAAACATTATTTCCTCTTCACGAACGCTCCCATAACGCCGATCGCCCACAATCGGGTGGCCAAGCCAAGCCATATGGATGCGGAGTTGATGGGTGCGGCCCGTTTGGGGAATCAGTCGCGTTCGTGTGAGACCCCTTCGATGTTCCATACACTGATAGCAGGTAATGGATGGCTTCCCGAATTGGGCAGTAGGGTCTTCGGTGATGCTGTGCGGATCGCCTGGAGGTCGACTAACCGGTATTTCGATAAGGCCCACACTTTGGGCTGGTGTGCCCCAAACCCATGCCTCGTAGACCTTCTCTACCCGGCCTTGCTCGAATTGTTGGCGAAGGCTAGACTGGGCCTTTTCGTTTAGGCCGAGTAGGAGTAGTCCGGAAGTCGCCTTGTCGAGGCGGTGGACCGGCATTCGGCGAAGGGCTTCGTCGCCATAGCGGTCTTCTGGTAGCAGATGCCGCAGAAAATTGAGGACGGTGCCCAGGTGGCATCCCAGTCCGGGGTGCACGGCCATGCCGGGTGGTTTGTGGATGACCAGCAGATCCTCATCGCGGTAACAAATTTCAATTGGCCGGTCTTCGGATGCCAGATGCTGCATTTCAATTCATCGAATTTCAATTCGGTCGCCTTTTTGAATGGGATTCGTTTTTGGGGCCGGTACATCGTTCACCAAAATCTTCTGATGTCGAATCAGAATAAATACTGGTAGTTTATCAATAGTTGTTTGGCAAATATATGCTAAAATAGCTTGTAATGGCCATTTTATAAAATCTTTCTTTGAGTTATTTGTCGATGTTAGGTGGTTATTTTGTATCTTCGTATGCAAATTGTATGCAAATCGAAAATCAACTAAATACCTGTACTGATTATGAGAAACGAATGTTTTATCTCGATTTACCTTGATACCCGAAGACTTTTAAACGATGGAAAATACCCTGTTCGGCTGCGTGTGTTCACGTCGTCACCCCGCGTGCAGAAGCTCTACCCCACCCCATTCGCGTACAGCCAGCGTGATTTCGATAGCATATGGAACACCACAAAGCCGCGTTTAGAGCATAAGGATGCACGATTGATGCTTGCCGCATTGGAGGCGAAGGCGATGGAATTGGCTAAAAAAATCACACCATTTACGCATGAGCAGTTTGAAAGACAGTACAACCGCAAGGCCAGTGACGTTATCCGAATCGCTAACCACTACCGGCAACGCATTGCGGATTTGACCAAAAGCGGCCAATTGGGAACCGCCTCATCATACGAGTTGAGCATGAAGTCAATCGCTCGTTTCACCAACCTCAAAAAGGCGGGGAGGTTTGACAGGCTGACCTTTCAGGATGTGACGGCAGATTGGCTTAAAGAGTATGAGCGCTACATGACCGAAACAAGTGGCAAGTCGCTAACCACCGTGGGCATTTACCTTCGGGCATTAAGAGCGCTTTTCAACGATGCCATTGCTACCAAAGATATAGATCCCGAGCATTACCCCTTTGGCAAAAGACGCTATCAGATCCCTGCCACCAAGAAAACGAAGAAGGCGCTGTCAAGGGCTGACTTAAAACGCCTGCATGATGCAGTGCCTGCCAACCATAAACAGGCCAAGGCTCGCGACTTTTGGTTTTACTCCTTTGCATGTAGCGGCATGAACATCAAGGACATTGCTCTACTGAAATGGAAAGACATCGAGGGCGACAAACTGACATTCTATCGAGCCAAGACGATGCTGACCACCAAAGGAAGGTTGACACCGATTGTGGTGTACCTGAATGACTTTGCCAAGCAGGTTATTGAACGGTATGGAATGCACAGCGGGTTATCAGGTGATTTTGTGTTTTCCATCATCAACGAGAAAGACAGCCCAGTCGAGCAACGACGCAAAATCCAATCGTTCACTCACTTTGTCAACCAGCACATCAAGCGTCTGGCCAAGGCAAACGGCCTCCCTGCAGAGGTTTCATCCTACTGGGCGCGTCACAGCTTTGCTACAACGTCAATCCGAAAAGGAGCCTCGATGGAGTTGGTATCGGAGAGTTTGGGACACGGCAACATCAGAACCACACAGGGCTACTTCGCAGGATTCGACAGCGACACCAAGCGCGAATTGGCCGACTCGCTGATGGACTTCTAAAAAATTTTTTCAAGGGGTATAAACGCAGGATAATTGCCAATTAATCATATTATATGCGCATATAACAATATTTGCTATATCTAATATTTGCTTTTCACCCTCGGGTGTCCCAGCCGCTTTTTGCATATTTTTTGACTTCATGATATTTCTATATAGTAGACCCCTACTTATGGAATACCTAAAATTCGAGGATTTACCCAAAGCCGTTCACCAGATTACCGAGCAGCTCACGCGACTTGAGGAACTTGTCGCATCAAAATTAAGCGGTTCACCCGCCGAGACCGAAGAGCAGTTCATGACCGTTGAGCAGGCTGCTCAATATCTGCACTTGTCGGTGCAGACCTTGTACGGCAAGGTGTGTCGCAGAACCATCCCCTTCATGAAAAGGAGCAAGCGGCTTTACTTCAGTCGGGATGAGCTGAAGTCCTACCTGAAGGATGGCAGTGTGCTAACGACCAACGACTACAAGAATGCAGTCGATGAGCTGCCATTGGGAGTTGGACGCAAATCGGGGCGCAGAAATAATCGTAAAGGCATCTAAAATCAAAAACCCACTTCACTGAAGCGTGAGGTGGGTTATAAAACTCAAAGACATGACAAAATACGGAAAAATCCAACTGATGCCAGTTAAGGATGTTCAATATTCCTTATTCAGCAATGCCATAAGCAGCGGCAAGCAAATAGGCGAGATCAAATTCGTTGATTGGTTGCAAGCGATCAAGGATGGCAAGTGGAGAGAGGAAGTGGCGACGATCAGGGGCGAGAAAGACCCGCAGCGCCAAAGCACGCTCAAAAAAACGACCTTGCAAGGATGCAGCCCAAGCGGGGTGTTTTGGGAGCATCGGCGCATGGTTGATACGCGCCGACAGTGGGCAATAATCTGCATCGACATAGACAAGGACAAGCAGACGTTAGACCTGCAAGAGGTTGCGTTGATGGTTCAGGATGAGAAAGACACCACCAAACGACCAATATTGCCCAATCACATGGTGGTATTGGCATACCATCAGACTGCGAGGTACGGTTGGGCGGTTTACTATAAATACGATCCACCCAAGCAGGTGGTTGATGAGGCGAGCCATAAAGACGCATTTGAAATATTGAAAACAAGATGGGAAGATAGGGGCGTGAAGGTGGATCAGGGATGCAAAGACCCGACCCGTTTAAGGTATGTGAGCCATGATCCGCACGCATGGTGGTGCGACCTCACATCACAACAGGTGGCATACACCGACCATGCACCCGCACAGGATCAGAGCAAGCCGACACCAGCAGCACCGCAGGTGGATGCAGAGGCACAACAGGTGAGCGATCCACCATCGGAAAAAGCGGAGGCACCAAGAGCGCAGCGGCCAGCACCATCGACACCAGATCACAAGCGGGGCGAGAGTTACGAGCATTGGCAAACGTGCAATGACGTGGCATTCATCGTGGCGCATTGCGAACGGCACGGGGTGGATTTATTGTCTCAGTATGCCGAGGCCAAAGGGATCAATTTATATGATGCATGGTTAAAGATGGGGCAAGCATTGGCAGACATAGGCACCGAGGGTGAGCAGTATTTTGACCGTTTGTCGCAATTAAACCCAACAGATTACGACAGCACAGCGGTGCAGAAAAAGTGGCAGGATCTAGTAAGGAAAACCCGTAGTGTCAAAATAAATACATTTTTCTACATGGCGCAAATTGTGGGGGTACCAATCAGAAACCCGCACCAACAGCAGGCATACAAGCACGGGGTGAACTGGATGCCCAGCGTAGGACAGGCGGGAGGGGCGAAATCAAAAGAGGATGTTGTGCGATCCATCGTAAAAATAGCGAAGGATGAAGGAGCGACAGGGCAAGAGTTGGAACAGGTGGAGCAGTTGGCGCAGCACATTGCAGAAAGGCCAGACAAGTGGCGCAAGGGCGAGGATAAGACCAGTGCCAGCATTCAGGATATTGCCGATTGGTTTGGCGGCCATGATCTGCGATACAATCAGGTGTCACAGCGGTATGAGTGGGAGGGCAGGGTGTTGGATGACCGTTTGTTTTCTACTTTGTATTTGAAGGCAAAAAAGCACTTTGATGCATCATTCAAAAAGGGGGTAAGCAGGGAATTGGCAATGACAATCATTGAGAGCGAGCAGACCCCAGCATACAATCCGTTTTTAGCCTATTTAGAGCGCATAGAAGGCACGCACGGTGAAGGAGGCCACATTGATGCATTGATAGATTGTTTGTCGTTTGTGGATGCGGAAAAGGCTGAGTTTTGCCGAAGGTTGGTTCGCAAGTGGTTGGTGGGTATTGCGGCGGCCATGATGGGCGATCATTCGGTATTGTGTTTGGTGTTCAGTGGCGCACAGGGGATTGGGAAGACCCGTTTTTTTCGGGAGCTGTTGCCAGATTCTTTGTCTTCTTATTATTGCGAGGACAAGTTGAAGGAGGGCAAGGATAGCATGATTCTGTTGAGCCGCAAGTTGATCATTTGCGATGACGAGTGGGGCGGTAAATCAAAAAAGGATGTTGAGGCCATGAAGGAGATTTTGAGTAAGACCTTTGTGACACACCGCGTACCATACGGGCAGTTTGAACAGGATATGAAGCGCACTGCAGTATTTTGCGGCACGACCAATCGCGTTGACCTTTTGAGCGATGACAGCGGAAACCGCAGGGTGTTGCCCGTGGAAATTTCTGGTGTTGATTTTGCGGGGATGGCGGCCATAAATCGCGATGCGCTTTTTTCGGAGTTGTTGCAGGTGTACCAAGCAGACCCACAGGGGTGGCATTTGGGTGGTGACGTGGTGCAGCTCAAAGAGATGACAGATGGTACGTTTGATGTTCCCAGCAGGGAGGTGGATATTTTGCGGCAGATGTTCCACAGTGCCAAGGTGGTGGATCAGGAGGTGAAGTTGGAGCCGCTTTTCCCAGATATGGAGGGCAATCTTTATGAGGTAAGCGCCACATGGATCTGCAAGCAAATTGAGTGGAGGAGCGGCGGCAGGTACACAGCCAGTGCTACCCGCGTGGGTAGTTGGTTAAAGGGGCAAGGATTCACCAAGAGAAACGCCAAGCGCACAAGCATAGAATTTGGCACGACAAAGAAAAGCTCCGCATGGGTGGTGGCATTCACCCAAGAATTTGCCGACCTCTTGCAAGCCCAGAGGGATGCAGCCACACGACTTGTGGCGGGGGATCAGCACGCGAGCTTTTAAGTTGATGGCGGGGGTGTCCGAACACCCGTTAGTCACCATGTATGACACCTCAAATTTTGTCCAGACAAAATGTATGACACCTCTGCGAATTTTGTCTGGAATTTTTTTTGCACCGAAACGGGCATTTCCGCAGGGAGGTTTGGTGGTGGCGGGGGTGTCCGAACACCCAACAGGTGCATAACGGGTGCAGGCGATCAGTGGCACCAGATCACGTGCGCGGCAGATAGTCGAATAAGGCGCGCGACAGATAGGGATATATGTTCATTCATCAGCGGAAATAGGTTTTACTCTATGTAACGCGCGTATAGATGTCCATATATGGCGCAAGGGATGACAGCCTCTAGCAATAATGTAACGGAAGCGGAGCAGCAAAATCAGCGTTTGAGGTGGTGTCACCAAAATAAAAAGTGGTGACACCTTTTCAAAAGTGGTGACACCTTTTCGCCGTTTTGGTGTCACCAAGGTGTTACCAGCAGAAAAGTGGTGACACCTCAAAAAACTGCGTTTTCAGATCATGGAGGCATATTTTGCATTGGGGGTGGTGTCACCAAAAAAATGTGGTGACACCTCAAAAAACAGCGTTGAAACATGCGGCAAGGGCGTTTTTTCAGCGTTGGTGTTTCGGTGTTAGCAAATAAGTTATTAAAGACAAAATATCAATAATAGTAATAGACACATAGGGAAAACATGGTGTATCTATTACATAGGATGGCGATATTAAAACTCTTGACTTTTTGGTGACACCGCTGACACCTGACACCAAGGCACTTTTTTTGCGGGTTGTGTGTTGTACTTATATTAACACCGTGGTATTACTTTTGACTACTTTATGATCCAGACCTCCAAACAGACAGCAGCAAGGCTGCACCATGGCCGCGCAGCTGGCACACCCAACAAAGTAACCGCGCAGGTGCGGGATGCTTTTGCCAATCTCATCGAGAGCAATCTCCAGCAGATGGCGAGCGACCTGCAGACCTTGAAACCAAAAGAGAGGTTGGAGGTGATT
>Ga0194120_10004907_pt1 | contig 20106 bp, 16 predicted proteins | sample TA2MahCa65mmetaG_FD_148642 | JGI IMG/M metagenome (GOLD analysis project Ga0194120, IMG submission 148642) | Freshwater microbial communities from Lake Tanganyika, Tanzania - TA2015019 Mahale Deep Cast 65m | ecosystem: Environmental > Aquatic > Freshwater > Lake | place: Tanzania: Lake... | reverse complement strand
TCGGCCTGCACGGGGTGTGGGTCAACGGGCGGCGCGCCATCGACGAGGAAGGCAGGCGCCTCGACTGCGGCAAGCCGGGCAGGTTGCTGCGCGAGTTCACCGCCTGAGTTCGGCGGCCTGCTCCCCGCAGCAGCCGCTCACGCCGGAACCCGGCATGAGCGCCTCGTCGCTCGCTAACCCCGCGACTGCGCGACCGCCCGCTCGAACGCCGCACGCGGTCACGGCAGGGCCGTGGCGCGCGCTGCTCTCGATCGCCTGCGCGAGCGTGCATCGCTTCACCGTCGCGGTGTTGAGCGACAGCTTCGCAAGGTCCGGTGCGGGCACTAGAGCGTGCCGGGCGGGGCCTTGTCGTGCGGCCAAGGAGTCTACATGTGCGCACGCGAAGCGAAGGTCGAGGAACGGCGCGCGCAGCGGTGGAGCCGTCGAAGCACGGATCGTCACGACTTCGTCCAACTGAAAGCTATGCGCGACAAGGCTGAGGGCCATACCACGGCCCGCCGGCTGGGTCACAGCAGCGCCCCCCCCGGAGGTGGGGCGCGATGCCGAGCCGCGGATACGCGTCCGTGTACCTTCGCTCGTGAGGCTAGGCGCTGCCCCGCCCCCCCCAGGCCCATGCCCTCCTCCTCGGCCTTCCCTGACATACGCGCGGCCAGTCGCGGGTAGATCACGCCGAGAGATTCGCACGGTTGCCCTTCAAACTCGTCCAACTCGCCAATGTCGACGCAGGCCTGGTCGATGGCCTGGTCGATGATGTCAGCCTTGTGTACGGGCGCCCCATGCGGAGTCGAACTCCCTACCCTCGTTCCTACCCACACTCTTGATTCGGATGCTGCCGGACGAGTCCGGACGTGTCAAGACGACCCCTGATGTTTCATAGGGGAAAATCAGGAATTCGTGGACTTCGTTGGACTTCTTGGGATGGGTGTTGGCGGAGCGGACGGGACTCGAACCCGCGACCCCCGGCGTGACAGGCCGGTATTCTAACCAACTGAACTACCGCTCCGTCTTGAACTGCACTGGAATGCTGGTGGGTGCTGACGGGATCGAACCGCCGACATTCGCCGTGTAAGAGCGACGCTCTGCCAGCTGAGCTAAGCACCCGCCTGACGGCCTACCCGCAAGAGGGGGGCTAGTTTATCGCGTCCTTGAGCGCCTTGCCAGCGCGGAAGCGCGGAATTTTCGCCGCCTTGATGCTCAGGGCCTCCCCGGTGCGCGGATTGCGCCCGGTCCGGGCGCCCCGGCTGGCGACATAGAAGGTGCCGAAGCCCACCAGGGTCACCTCGCCGCCCTTCTTCAGGCTGGACTTGACCGCCGCAATGGTGGCGTCCACCGCCCGCTCCGCGGCCGAGCGCGAGATTTCGGCCGCCTGCGCGATGTGCTCGATCAGGTCCGACTTGTTCATGTCCCGCTCAGTGCTTGACCGTCACGGTGCCCGGCTTGCCGGCCTCGCCCGCGGCCAGCGGCGCCACCGCCACCGCCTCCGGCAGCGCCTCGGGCTGGCGCTCCAGCGCGCGCTCCAGCACCTGGTCGACCCATTTCACCGGCACGATCTCGAGGCGGTTCTTGACGTTGTCCGGGATCTCGGTGAGGTCCTTCACGTTCTCCTCCGGGATCAGCACCGTCTTGATGCCGCCGCGGTGCGCCGCCAGCAGCTTCTCCTTCAGGCCGCCGATCGCCAGTACTTCGCCGCGCAGCGTGATCTCGCCGGTCATGGCGATGTCCGCCCGCACCGGGATGCCGGTGAGCACCGACACCATCGCGGTGACGATGCCGATGCCGGCGCTGGGGCCGTCCTTGGGCGTGGCGCCCTCGGGCAGGTGGATGTGGATGTCGTTCTTCTGGTAGAAATCCTCGTTCACGCCCAGCTTGCGGGTGCGGCTTCGCACCACCGACAGCGCGGCCTGGATGGACTCCTGCATCACCTCGCCCAGCTTGCCGGTGGTGATGGTCTTGCCCTTGCCGGGCATGGTCACCGTCTCGATGCTGAGCAGCTCCCCGCCCACCTCGGTCCAGGCGAGACCCGTGACCTGGCCGACCTGGTTGTTCTTCTCCGCCATACCGAAGGTGTACTTGCGCACGCCGAGGAACTTGTCGAGGTTGCGCGGCGTGACCACGATGCGCTTCACCGGGCGACTTTCCTGCGCCTCGCGCGACTTCTCCGTCAGCAGCTGCTTCACCGCCTTGCGGCAGATCTTCGAGATCTCGCGCTCGAGGCTCCTCACGCCCGCCTCGCGGGTGTAGTAGCGCACCACGTCGCGCAGCGCGGCCTCGTTCACCGACAGCTCCCCGTCCTTCAGGCCGGTGTTCGCCATCTGCTTGGTCAGCAGGTACTGCTGCGCGATGTTGAGCTTCTCTTCCTCGGTATAGCCGGAGAGCCGGATCAGCTCCATTCGGTCCAGCAGCGGCGCCGGGATGTTGAGCGTGTTGGCGGTGGCGATGAACATCACCTCGGACAGGTCGTACTCGACCTCGATGTAATGGTCGGTGAAGGTGTTGTTCTGCTCCGGGTCCAGCACCTCGAGCAGCGCCGAGGACGGGTCGCCGCGCCAGTCCTGGCCGAGCTTGTCCACCTCGTCGAGCAGGAACAGGGGGTTGCGCACCCCGACCTTGCTCATGTTCTGCAGGATCTTGCCGGGCATCGAGCCGATGTAGGTGCGGCGATGCCCGCGCACCTCGGCCTCGTCCCGCACCCCGCCCAGCGACATGCGCACGAACTTGCGGTTGGTGGCGCGGGCGATCGACTGGCCCAGGGAGGTCTTGCCGACGCCGGGCGCCCCGACCAGGCACAGGATCGGCCCCTTCATCTTGTCGACCCGCGTCTGCACCGCCAGGTACTCGACGATGCGCTCCTTGACCTTCTCCAGGCCGTAGTGGTCCTTGTCCAGCACCGCCTGCGCCTGCTTGATGTCCTTGCAGATCTTGGAGCGCTTGCGCCAGGGCAGGTTGACCAGGGTTTCGATGTAGTTGCGCACCACCGTCGCCTCCGCCGACATCGGCGACATCAGCTTCAGCTTCTTCAGTTCGGATTCGGCCTTCTTGCGCGCATCCTTGGGCATGTGCGCCTTGCGGATGCGTTTGTCCATCTCCTCCAGGTCGGCGCCCTCCTCGCCCTCGCCCAGTTCCTTCTGGATCGCCTTCACCTGCTCGTTCAGGTAGTACTCGCGCTGGCTCTTCTCCATCTGGCGCTTGACGCGGCCGCGGATGCGCTTCTCCACCTGCAGGATGTCGATCTCGGTTTCGAGCTGGCTGAGCAGGTGCTCCAGCCGCCCCTTGACGGTGAACATCTCGAGCACCTGCTGCTTCTGCTCGAGCTTCAACGGCAGGTGCGCGGCGACCGTGTCGGCAAGCCGCCCGCCGTCGTCGATGCCCGAGAGCGAGGTCAGGATCTCCGGCGGGATCTTCTTGTTCAGCTTGACGTACTGGTCGAAGGCCGACAGCAGGGCGCGGCGCATCGCCTCCACTTCCGGGGGCGGCGCCGCCTCGGCCGGGATCGGGGTCGCCTCGGCCACCCAGTGGGTGCGCAGGTCGGTGAGGCCGCTGACGCGGGCGCGGGAGCCGCCCTCGACCAGCACCTTCACGGTGCCGTCCGGAAGCTTCAGCATCTGCAGGATGCTCGAGATGCAGCCGATCTCGTGCATGTCCTCGGGCGAGGGGTCGTCCTTGGCCGCCGAGCGCTGCGCCACCAGCAGGATGGACTTGCCGCTTTCCATGGCGGTCTCCATCGCCTTGATGGACTTGGGGCGGCCGACAAACAGCGGGATCACCATGTGCGGGAACACCACCACGTCCCGCAGCGGGAGCAATGGATACTGGGTGGCGGCGGGAGCGGGTGTCCCGGGAACGACCGGTTCGGACATGTGGGCCTCTGGGTGGGCAGCTACAGCGTAGGACGCGCCCCTACGTTAGGGGTTCCCCGGAAAAAAATCAAACCTGCGGAAAATTCAGGCAGAACTGCCGGCGACCTTCTGCTGGTCGGAATAGATCAGCAGCGGCTTGCCCCCGGCCGAGATCATCTGCTCGTCGACCACCACCTTGCTGACGTTCTCCAGCGTGGGCAGCTCGTACATGGTGTCCAGCAGCACCTGCTCCAGGATGGAGCGCAGGCCCCGGGCGCCGGTCTTGCGGGCGAGCGCCCTGCGCGCCACCGCGTTCAGGGCCGCGCCGCGCAACTCCAGCTCCACGCCCTCCATCAGGAACAGGCGCTGGTACTGCTTGACCAAGGCGTTCTTGGGCTCGGTCAGGATCTCCACCAGCGCGGCCTCGTCCAGCTCCTCCAGCGCGGCCACCACCGGCATGCGGCCGACGAATTCCGGGATCAGGCCGTACTTGATCAGGTCCTCGGGCTCGACCGCCTTCAGCAGGTCGTAGATCGCCTTGGAGTTGCCCGGGCTGCGCACCTCGGCGCCAAAACCGATGCCGGTCTTCTCGGTGCGGTTGCGCACGATCTTCTCCAGGCCGTCGAAGGCGCCGCCGCAGACGAACAGGATGTTGGTGGTGTCCACCTGGACGAAGTCCTGGTTGGGGTGCTTGCGCCCGCCCTGCGGCGGCACCGAGGCGATGGTGCCTTCGATCAGCTTCAGCAGCGCCTGCTGCACGCCCTCGCCGGAGACGTCGCGGGTGATCGAGGGGTTGTCGGACTTCCTCGAGATCTTGTCGATCTCGTCGATGTAGACGATGCCGCGCTTGGCCTTGTCGACGTCGTAGTCGCAGTTCTGCAGCAGCTTCTGGATGATGTTCTCGACGTCCTCGCCGACGTAGCCCGCCTCGGTCAGCGTGGTGGCGTCGGCGATGACGAACGGCACGTTGAGCAGCCGCGCCAGCGTCTGCGCGAGCAGCGTCTTGCCCGAGCCGGTGGGGCCGATGAGCAGGATGTTGGACTTGGCGAGCTCGACCTCGTCGTTCTTCGACAGGTGCTTGAGGCGCTTGTAGTGGTTGTACACCGCCACCGACAGGATCTTCTTGGCCTGGTTCTGGCCGATGACGTACTGGTCGAGGATGTTGCGGATCTGATGCGGGCTCGGCAGGTCCGACTTGGCGCCCTTGCCGCCCTTGTCGGTGGCGGTCTCCTCGCGGATGATGTCGTTGCACAGCTCGATGCACTCGTCGCAGATGAACACCGACGGGCCCGCGATCAGCTTCCTGACCTCGTGCTGGCTCTTGCCGCAGAACGAGCAGTAGAGCAGCTTCTCGCCGGAGGAGGTCTTTTCCGGCATCAGGCGGTTTCCCGCGAAGTGAGCACCTTGTCCACCAGGCCGTACTTCACCGCGTCCGCCGCGGACAGGAAGTTGTCGCGGTTTGTGTCCGCGGCGATGGTGTCGACCGACTGCCCGGTGTGCAGGGCCATGATTTCGTTCAGCCGCTGGCGCAGGAACAGGATCTCGCGGGCGTGGATCTCGATGTCCGAAGCCTGGCCGGAGAAGCCCCCCGAGGGCTGGTGGATCATGACGCGCGAATTGGGCAGCGCGAAGCGCTTGCCCCTGTCGCCCGCAGCCAGCAGCAGCGCGCCCATGCTGGCGGCCTGGCCCACGCACAGCGTGCTGACATCAGGCTTGATGAACTGCATGGTGTCGTAGATCGCCAGGCCCGCGGAGACCGAGCCGCCGGGGGAGTTGATGTAGAAGAAGATGTCCTTGTCTGGGTTCTCGGACTCGAGGAACAGCAGCTGCGCCACGATCAGATTGGCGGTGACCTCGGTCACCGGGCCGACCAGGAACACGACGCGCTCCTTCAGCAGCCGCGAGTAGATGTCGTAGGCGCGCTCGCCGCGCCCGGACTGCTCGATGACCATGGGAATCAGGCCCAAGCCGCGAGCCGGTTCCATCGCCATCTCGGCCTCCATCATCCGCGCCGTCCAGTTCAGGTCCTTCATGCGCCGGTGCCCATCAGCTCGTCGAAGGCAACCGCCTTGTCCACCACCTTCGCCTTCGCCAGCACCCACGCGATCACGTTGCCCTCGAGGGCGAGGCTTTCCATTTCCGACAGGCGCTGGGGGTTCATGTAGAACCACTTTACCACCTCGGCGGGATGCTCGTAGCTCTCGGACTCGGCCTCGATCAGGGTGCGCACCTGGGCCGGGTTGGGCCTGAGGTTCTCGGCCCGCGCCACCTCGGCAATGATCAGGCCCAGGGCTACGCGCCGGCGGGCCCCGCTCTCGAAGGCGGCCGGGTCCAGCGGCATCTGCTCGGGCTTGATGCCCTTGGCCTGCAGCTCGGAGAGGGCGGCCTGCGCCAGGCGCTGGGTCTCCACCTGCACCAGCGCCCTGGGCAGTTCCATCGGGGTGTTGTCGATCAGAATCTGCAGCACCTGATTCTTGAGTCGCGCCTCGAGGCGCTTGTTCACCTCACGCTGCACGTTGGCGCGCACCTCCGCGCGCATCTTGCCGAGGTCGCCGTCGGCCACGCCCAGCTGCTTGGCGAACTCGCCATCCAGCGCGGGCAGCACCGGCGCCTCGACCTTGGTCACCTTCAGCTCGAAATTGGCGGTCTTCCCGGCCACGTCCTTGCCGTGGTAGTTCTCGGGGAACTTCAACTCGAAGTTCTTCGCGCCTCCGGCCGCGAGCCCGCACGCCGCCGCCTCGAACTCCGGCAGCATGCGCTTCTCGCCCAGCACCATGACGAAGCCGGCCGCCTTGCCGCCGTTGAAGGTCTCGCCGCCGATACGGCCCTCGAAATCCACCGTCAGCCGGTCGCCGTCCTGAGCCGCCCGCGCCGTGGGCTCGAAGGTGCTGCGCTGCCGGCGCAGCACCTCGATGGTGCGCTCCACCGCCGCGTCGTCCACTTCCAGAACCGGGCGCTCGAGCCTCGCCCCCGCCACGTCCCCCACCTTCACCTCGGGGAACACCTCGAAGGTGGCGCTGAACTCCAGCTGGCCGGCGGCGCCGTCCTTTTTGTCGATCTGCGGGTAGCCCGCGACCTTCAGCTTGGCCTCCTTGACCATGTCGCCGAAGGCCTTCTGCACCGCGTCGCTGACGACCTCGTTGCGTACCTGCGGGCCGTATTGCTGCGCCACCAGGCGCATCGGCACCTTGCCGGGCCGGAAGCCGGGCATCTTGACGTCGCGCGCCAGCTTCTTCAGGCGCGCGTCCACCTGCCGCTCGACCTCGGCTAGGGGGACCGACACCGAAACCCGCCGCTCCAGCGTGCCGAGCGTTTCCACGTTAACCGCCATGCTGATGGTCGCCTTGAAGTAGCCCCGCGGGCCTGCCTGCGGCAGCCGAAATCGCCGGACTGGTGCGAAGGGTGGGACTCGAACCCACAGGCCTCGCGGCGCTGGAACCTAAATCCAGTGCGTCTGCCAATTCCGCCACCTTCGCGCACAGAGCGGGAAGCAAAAACGGCTCTATTATACGGTGGAAAGCGGTCCCCTTCCCAGACGGTGAGGCCGCAAATCCCTTGCGAATCAACCTGTGAGCCAGGCAATGCCCGTCGATCACTACGAAAATTTCCCGGTCGCTTCACTGCTGCTGCCGCGGCAGCTGCGCCATCCGGTGGAGGTGATCTACCGCTTCGCCCGCAGCGCCGACGACTTCGCCGACGAGGGCGAGGACGCGCCCGAGGTCCGTCTGGCGCGGCTGGGGGAATACCGCTCCAAGCTCGGGGTCATCGCCTCGGGCCGCATTCCGCAGGACCCCCTGTTCCGGGACCTGGCGCACACCGTCGCCGAGCACCAGCTGCCGCTGTCTTTGTTCGGCGACCTGCTCGAGGCCTTCTCGCAGGACGTGCTGAAGAACCGCTATGCCGACTACACCGAGGTCCTGCAATACTGCCGGCGCTCCGCCAACCCGGTCGGCCGGCTGCTGCTGCACCTGTTCAAACGCACCTCTGAAACGCAGCTGCGCCAGTCCGACGCCATCTGCACCGGACTGCAGCTGGCGAACTTCTGGCAGGACGTGGCGGTGGACTGGGCGAAAAACCGCGTCTACCTGCCGCAGGACGAGATGCGCCGCTACGGCGTCGGCGAGGCGCATCTCTCCACCCAGCGCTGCGACCCAGCCTGGCGCGCGCTGATGCGCCACCAATGCGACCGCACGCGCGCGCTGTTGCTGCAAGGCGCGCCTGTGTCGCGCACGCTGCCGGGTCGCTCGCGCTGGGAGATCGCGCTCACGGTCCAGGGCGGGCTGCGCATCCTGGATAGGCTCGCCGCGGCTGGCTACGACATGTTCCGCCGGCGGCCGCGGCTGCGGTGGTTCGACTGGCCCCTGCTCGCGTGGCGCGCGCTGTGAGCCGGGGGCGGTTGCCGGCATGACCCCCGACGAATACTGCCAGCAGAAGGCCGCTGCGAGCGGTTCGAGCTTCTATTACTCGTTCCTGTTCCTGCCGACCGAGCGCCGGCGCGCCATCACCGCCCTGTACGCCTTCTGCCGCGAGGTGGACGACATCGTGGACGAGTGCAGCGACACGCAGCTGGCGCAGACCAAGCTCGCCTGGTGGCGCGACGAGGTCGCCAGGCTCTTCGCCGGCAATCCGCAGCATCCGGTCAGCCGGGCGCTGCAGCCCACCCTCCAGCCCTACGGCATCACCGCCGAGCGCCTGAACGAGGTGATCACCGGCATGGCCATGGACCTCACCCAGTCCCGCTACCTCGACTTCAAGGCGCTGCAGCGCTACTGCTACCACGTCGCCGGCGTGGTCGGCCTGCTCGCCGCAGGCATCTTCGGCTACCGCGACCCGCGCACGCTGGAGTATGCCAAGAACCTCGGCACCGCGTTCCAGCTCACCAACATCATCCGCGACGTCGGCGACGACGCGCGCCGCAACCGCATCTACCTGCCGATGGACGAGCTGCGCAGCTTCGGCGTGCCGGCCGCGGACATCCTGCAGGCCAAGCACAGCGAGGCCTTCGTCAAGCTGATGGAGTTCCAGTATCGGCGCGCGGTCGGCTACTACGATGCCGCCCTGGGCACCTTACCGGCCGGGGACCGCGGCGCGCAGCGGCCGGGGCTGATCATGGCCGCCCTCTACCGCGCCTTGCTGGAGGAGATCAAGCAGGACCGGTTCCGGGTCCTCACCCATCGCACCTCGCTCACGCCGCTGCGCAAGCTCTGGATCGCCTGCAAGACGTGGATCCGCGGGTAGCCATGGACCAAGGAACGGCCACAAAGGGCGTTGCCGTTGTGGGCGCGGGTTACGCGGGCTGCGCCGCCGCGGTGACCCTGGCCGCGCGCGGCGTGCCGGTCACGCTGCTCGAATCCGGTCCGGTGCCGGGCGGACGCGCCCGGCGCGTGAAGACACGGGACCTCGAACTGGACAACGGCCAGCACATCCTGAGCGGCGCCTACTCGGAGCTGCAGCGACTGATGCGGCAGGTCGGCGTGCCGCAGGACGCGGTGCTGCGCTGCCCGCTCGAGTTGCGCTACGCCGAGGGCTTCGCGTTCCGCGCCCTGTGGCTGCCCGCGCCCCTCGGCGTGCTGTTGGGCCTGCTGCTTGCCCGCGGCCTGCCGGCCGGCGAGCGCCTCAGCGCGGCGCGCTTCATGCTGGCGATGCGCCGCTGCGGCTTCCGGCTTGCCGCCGACCTGAGCGTGTCCGACCTGCTGCGGCGGCATGGGCAGGATGGGCGCATCGGCCATTACCTCTGGCGCCCGCTGTGCGTCTCGGCGCTCAACACGCCCCCCGAGGGCGCCTCCGCGCAACTGTTCCTGAACGTATTGCGCGACACGCTCGCGGCCGGCGACGAGGCGAGCGACCTGCTGCTGCCGAGGACGGACCTGTCCAGGCTGTTCCCGGAACCCGCCTGCGACTATGTCCGCGCCAACGGGGGCGAGGTTCGTTGCGGCGAGACGGTTCGCGACCTGGAGGCGCTGCGCGCGCAGTGCGCCAGGGTCATCCTTGCCGTCGGCCCGCACCAGCTGAAGGGGCTCGCGCCCGGGCTTGCGCCTGGATACGGCTACCAACCCATCTACACCTGCTACCTGCAGTATCCGAAGCAGGTGAAGCTGAAGTTCCCGATGCTCGGCTTCGCGCACGGCCTGGTGCAGTGGGCCTTCGACCGCGGCGCGCTCACCGGCGAGAAGGGCCGCATCGCCTGCGTCATCAGCGCCGAAGGCGACCACCAGCAAATGGGGCAGGATGAGCTTGCGCAGGCCTGCCACCGGGAGCTCACCGAGGCGCTGGGCGCGCTGCCCGACCCGGAGTGGTCGCAGGTCATCGCCGAGAGGCGCGCCACCATCGCCTGCGCCCCGGGGCTGTCGCGGCCGTCGCAAACCACCCCGATTCCCGGGGTGTTCCTCGCCGGGGACTACACCGATCCGGATTACCCGCCGACGCTGGAGGCGGCGGTGAGGAGCGGCATCCGCGCTGCCCTCCTCGCCATGGGGGGCTAGCGCCGCCTTACAGGTCCCGCAGCACCTGCACCGCCCGGTCCACGCGCTCCACCCCGATCACCTCCAGCGCCGCGATCCTGCCCTTGGGCAGGTTGGCCTTGGGCACGATGGCCTTCTGGAAGCCGAGCTTGGCGGCCTCCTTCAAGCGGTCCTGCCCGCGCGGTGCCGGGCGCACCTCGCCCGCGAGCCCCACTTCGCCGAACACCACCACCTTGCCGGGAATCGGCCGGTCGGTGAGCGAGGACACCACCGCGAGCGACACCGCGAGGTCCGCCGCCGGCTCGCCGATACGCACCCCGCCCACCGCGTTGACGAACACGTCCTGCTCCCAGGTGGCGATCCCGGCGTGCCGGTGCAGCACCGCGAGCAGCAGGGCGAGCCGGTTCTGCTCCAGCCCGACGCACAGCCGGCGCGGGTTGGGCGTGTGCGCCGGGTCCACCAGCGCCTGGATCTCCACCAGCAGCGGCCGCGTGCCCTCCAGCGTCGCCAGCACGCAGGCCCCGGCCACCGCCTTGTCGTGCTGCGCGAGGAACAGCGCCGAGGGATTCGCCACCGCGCGCAGGCCCCTGTCGGTCATGGCGAAGACGCCGATCTCGTTGACTGCGCCGAAGCGGTTCTTCACCGCCCGCACCAGGCGGAAGCTCGAGTGCGGGTCGCCCTCGAAGTACAGCACCGTGTCCACGATGTGCTCCAGCACCCGCGGACCGGCGATGGCGCCCTCCTTGGTGACGTGGCCGATGATAAAGAGGGCCGTCCCGGCCTTCTTCGCCTGGCGCGCGAGTTGCGCCGCGCACTCGCGCACCTGCGCCACCGCACCGGGGGCCGACTGCAGCGCCTCGGTCCACAACGTCTGGATCGAATCCACGACCGCCACCTGCGGCCGCTGGGACTCGATGGCGGCCATGATGCGCTCGAGCTGGATCTCGGCGATGAGGTGCACCGCGCGCGCATCCAGCGCCAGGCGCCGCGCGCGCAGCGCGACCTGCTCGGCGGACTCTTCGCCGGAGACGTAGAGCGTCCGGTGCGCCGCACCCAGCGCAGCCAGGGTCTGCAGCAGCAGCGTGGACTTGCCGATGCCCGGGTCACCGCCAATCAGCACCACCTGGCCCGCGACCAGCCCTCCTCCCAGCACCCGGTCCAGCTCGCCGATGCCGGCGGACAGCCGCTCCTGCTCGCGCGCCTGGATGGTATCGAGCGCAACGCCGCTTGGGGCCGCGCCCGCCAAGCGCCGCGCACCCGGCCGCTCGGGCGCATGGGCGACGGTCTCGGTCAGGGTGCCCGCGGCGCCGCAGGAAGGGCAGGCACCGAACCACTGCAGCGCGCTCGCGCCGCAATCGGTGCAGACGTACGCCGTCTTCGCTCTCGCCATCAGGGCACCTCGGCCGCCGGCACCCGCGGCGCGAGCGCGCACAGCAGCTCGTAGCTGACGGTGCCCGCGCAGGCCGCGACCTGGTCGGCCGACAAGCCCTCGCCCCAGAGAACTGCGGGTGCACCAACGCCCGCCTCCGGGATGTCGGTGAGATCGACGCAGATCAGGTCCATGGACACGCGCCCGACGATCTGCGTGCGCCGGCCCGCCACCAGCACCGGGGTGCCCGAAGGCGCGTGCCGGGGATAGCCGTCGCCGTAGCCGCAGGCGATGACCCCGATGCGCATCGCCTGCGCCGCCCGGTAGGCGAAGCCGTAGCCGACCCGCTCCCCGGGCGCCAGAGGCTGCACCGCGATCACCTGCGTCGCCAGCGTCATGGCGGGCCTGAGCCCGATCTGCGCAGCAGTGCGCAAGCTGAACGGCGAGCAGCCGTAGAGCATGATGCCGGGCCGCACCCAGTCGGCGCGCGCCTTGTCCGGGAAGCGCAGCAGCGCCGCGGAGTTGGCATAGGACTTCGGCGCCTCAAGGCCCTGGGTGAGCGCCCGGAACCGCTGCAACTGGCCATCGATGCCGGACTCGCCGTCGGCGTCGGCGAAGTGGGTCATCAGGGTGATGCCGCGCACCCCCGGGATCGCCCTGAGTGCGGTCCAGGCGGCGGCGACACCGCCGGTGGTGAAGCCCAGCCGGTTCATGCCGCTGTTCACCTTGAGGTACAGCTCCAGCCCCGCGCCGAGCAGCCCGCCCGCGGCCGCCGCGCGCAGCATCTCGACCTGCTCCAGGCAATGGACCACGGGGGTCAGGCGGTGCTCGATGAAGTGCGGGATGTCCTGCGGCGCGAAAAAGCCCTCCAGCATCAGCAGCGGCCTGTCGACCCCGGCGCTGCGCAGCTTCAGGGCGTCCACCAGGTCGAGCAGCGCCAGACCGTCGGCCGCGGCGAAGGCCTTCGCCGCCCGCAGCAGGCCGTGCCCGTAGGCGTTGGCCTTGAGCACCGCCCAGGTCTTCGCCGGTGCCGCTTGCTTCATGGCGAGCGCCAGGTTGTGCGCCAGCGCCGAGGCGCTGATGCAAGCCAGGATGGGCCGGGGCATGGCGCATTATAGGAGCGCGAGCCGGGAGTACATGCGGTTGTGCTATAAACGCGGGCCTTTCGGGGAGGAGGAATCTTGGGACTCGGGTTCTACATCATCATGGCGGCGCAGTTCTTTTCCTCGCTCGCCGACAATGCGCTGCTGGTGGCGGCGATCGCGCTGCTCATGCAGGCCGACTCGCCGGCCTGGCTCACCCCCTACCTCAAGTTCTTCTTCGTCATCTCCTACGTCGTGCTCGCGCCCTGGGTCGGCGCCTTCGCCGACCGCCTGCCCAAGGGCACGGTGATGTTCATCTCCAACCTGGTCAAGATCGCCGGCTGCTCCCTGATGCTGTTCGAGGCCAACCCGCTGCTCGCCTATGCCCTGGTCGGGCTGGGCGCGGCCGCCTACTCCCCGGCCAAGTACGGCATCCTCACCGAGTACCTGCCGCATTCCAAGCTGGTGATCGCCAACGGCTGGATCGAGGGCCTCACGGTGAGCTCGATCATCCTCGGCACCGTGCTGGGCGGCGTCCTGATCCACGCCTCGGTGTCCGGCGTGCTGCTCGCCTTCGACCTGCCCCGGGTCGACACCGGCATCGACACCCCGGCGGAAGCCGCGGTGTTCGTCATCATCTTCGTCTACCTGCTCGCCGCGATCTTCAACCTCTACATCCCGCTCACCGGGGTGCAGATGAAGCCGCTGCCGGCGCACCCGATGGACACGCTGCGCGACTTCTCGCGCTGCGTCGCCAGCCTGTGGAAGGACAAGCTGGGCCAGATCTCGCTCGCGGTGACGACGCTGTTCTGGGGCGCGGGCGCGACGCTGCAGTTCATCGTCATCGAGTGGTCGCGCGCCGCGCTGGGCTACGACCTGTCGAAGGCCTCCATCCTTCAGGGCGTGTGCGCGCTCGGCATCGCCATCGGCGCGGTCCTCGCCTCCATGTCCATGCGCCTGGACCGGGCGGTGAAGGTGATCCCGCTGGGCATCGCCATGGGCCTGGTGGTGATCCTGATGAACCTCGCCACCAGCGTCTGGCTGGCGGTGCCCCTCATCATCCTCATCGGCCTGCTCGCGGGATTCTTCGTAGTGCCGATGAACGCGCTGCTGCAGCACCGCGGCCACCACCTGGTCGGCGCCGGGCGCTCGATCGCGGTGCAGAACTTCAACGAGAACACCTCCATCCTGCTGATGATCGCGCTGTACTCGCTGATGCTCGCCCTGGGCCTGTCGATCCAGACCGTGATCGTCCTCTTCGGCCTGTTCGTCGCCGGCACCATGACCGTGGTGCTGTTCTGGTTCCGCCACAACCACCGCGCGCACCAGGCCGAAGTCAAGCGCCTGCTCGCCTTCGCGCGGGCCGAATCGCCGCACTGACCTAGTCGAGCGCAGCCAAGGTCCGTTTCGCCAACAGCAGGTCCTGCCAGGCCCTGGCCTTGTCCGGCAGCGTGCGCAGCAGGTAGGCCGGGTGGTAGGTCACGATGAGCGGCACCCCGGCGTAGCGGTGCAGCTTGCCGCGCAGGCTGGCGATCGATGCATCGGTGCCCAGCAGCGCCTGCACCGCGAAGCGGCCCATGGCAAGGATCAGCTTCGGTTGCAGCAGCGCCACCTGGCGCAGCAGGTGCGGCGAGCACTTCGCCACCTCCTCCGGCGCCGGGTTGCGGTTTCCCGGCGGCCGGCATTTCAGCACGTTGGCGATGTAGACGTTCTGGCCGCGCTTCAACTGGATCGACGCTAGCATCGCATCCAGCAGCTTGCCCGCCTGCCCGACGAAGGGCTCCCCCTGACGGTCCTCCTCCTGCCCCGGCGCCTCCCCCACCAGCAGCCACTGGGCCTTCTGGTCGCCGGCGCCGAACACCGTCTGCGTGCAGCCGGCGCGCAGGCCGCAGGCGGTGCAGTCGCGAACCGCGGACTTCAGCGCCGGCCAATCCATCGCCGCGATGCGCGCTTCGCGCGCCAGCGACGGGGTCATGCCTTCGGTACCGGGACTGCGGGGTGGGGGTGGATTTTCAACAGCTCGGTTCATTTCCGCATCGCGCTCACGCAGAACCCAGGTGGGCGCAATCCCCATCTCCTTCAGAATCTCCCTCCTGCGGCTCACAACCCGATCTCCAGCACCAGCGCATCCTCCCGCCCGCCATCGGCCGGGTAGTAGCCCTTGCGCACCCCCACCTGCCTGAAGCCGAACTTCCGGTACAGGCCCTGCGCCGCCAGGTTCGAGGGCCTGACTTCGAGTAACAACTGCTCCCCGCCCACGCTGCGCGCCATCCGCATCACCTCGCGCAGCAGCGCCGAGCCGCGGCCCTGGCGCTGGTGCGAGGCCGCGATGGACAGGTTGAGCAGGTGGGATTCGCCCGCGGCCACCAGCAGGATGAAGTAGCCGACCAGTTCACCGCGATCGCGCCAGGTCCAGCATTCATAGCCGGCGCGCAACGAATCGGCAAAATTGCCCCGCGTCCAGGGATGGCTGTAGATCGCGCCCTCGACCGCGAGCACCTCCGCGAGATCGGCTTCGCGCATCCGCGCCAGGGAAGGCTCGCCCTTGAGGACCGCGCTCATCGCGCCGCCAGCTCCGCCTGGGTGAATGCAACCTTGTCGCGCACGTAGTTCGGCGCCGCCAGCGCCGCGTCCACGCCTTCGCCCGCGGCGAGCCGCGGCGCGGCAAGCCGTGCCACCGCGGCCGCGCTCGGGTGCACGCCAGGAAGCACCACCCTCATGCCCATGGCGCCGTAGGTCTCGAAGCCGTTGCCGCAGCCGATCCAGCCCTCGCCCGGGGGCGGCGCGAAGTCCGCAGGAGGCGCGCAGCGCGCCGGCACGACCTCGCGCCAGCGCCCGCCCGCATGCTCAAGACCGGCGTAGTACACCTCGCCCATGCGCGCATCGAGGCAGGCGACCACCCGCGGCGCGCCGGATTCCTCGGCCATGGCCTCCAGTGTCGAGATGCCGATCACCGGCAGCTCGCGCGCGAAAGCGATGCCCTGCGCCAAACCGCAGGCGATGCGCAAACCGGTGAACGCCCCCGGACCCGCGCCAAAGGCCACCGCCTGCAGGTCGGCAGCCTTCAAGCCCGCGCCCGAGAGCAGCCGCTCCAGCATGGGCAGCGCCAGCTCGGCGTGGCCGTTGGGCGCGCGCTGCTCCAGCGAGCGCAGCTCGCCCTCCAGCCACAGCGCCACGGAGCACCAGTCCGTGGCGGTCTCGAACGCGCAGAACCGCATCGGCGCATTCTAGCGATCCTGATCTGGCTATACTCACGCTCCATGAAAGAACACAGAATCGCAGTCATCCCCGGCGACGGCATCGGCCGCGAAACGATGCCCGAGGGCATCCGGGTCATGGAGGCCGCCGGCGCCCGCCATGGCATCTCGTTCAAGTGGCAGGAATTTCCCTGGAGCTGCGACTGGTACGTGCAGCACGGCAGGATGTGCCCGGAGGAGGCGCCGCAGATCCTGCGCCAGTTCGACGCCATCTATTTCGGCGCCGCCGGCAACCCGGCGCTGGTGCCAGACCACATCTCGGCCTGGGGCCTGCTGATCAACTTCCGGCGCTGGTTCGACCTCTACGTCAACCTGCGCCCGGTGCGCCTGTTCGAGGGCCTGCCCTGTCCCCTGGCCGGCCGCAAGCCCGGCGACATCGACTACTACGTGATCCGCGAGAACACCGAGGGCGAGTACGGCAGCACCGGCGGGCGCATCTACGAGGGCACCGAGCGCGAGATCGTGACGCAGACCTCGGTGTTCAGCCGCAAGGGCACCGACCGCATCATGAAATACGCCTTCGAGCTGGCGAGGACGCGCAAGAAGCATGTCACTAGCTGCACCAAGTCCAACGGCATCTCCATCACCATGCCGTGGTGGGACGAGCGCTTCGCCGAGATGAAGAAGCAGTATCCCGAGGTCCGCGCCGACCAGTACCACGTCGACGGCCTGTCGATCCAGATGGTGCTGAACCCGGACCGCTTCGACGTCATCGTCGCCTCGAACCTGTTCGGCGACATCCTCTCGGACCTGGGCCCCGCCACTGCCGGCACCATCGGCATCGCGCCCTCGGGCAACATCAACCCGGAGCGCACCGCGCCGTCCATCTTCGAGCCGGTGCACGGCTCGGCGCCGGACATCGCGGGCAAGAAGATCGCCAACCCGATCGGCCAGATCTGGTCCGGGGCGCTGATGCTGGAGCACCTCGGCCACCCCGAGGCCGCGGCCGACGTGGTGCGCGCCATCGAGCGCGTCATCGCCGAGGGGCCGCACACCCCGGACATGAAGGGCAAGGCCTCCACGGCCCAGGTCGGCGCCGCGGTCGCCGACGCGCTGCGCGGGCTGTCGAAGAAGGCTGCCTAGCCGGCGCGATCCGGGCGGGCGATCCCGGCCTCACTCCTCCTTCATCACGGCAAGCGCGTCCACGGCCAGCACGCCCTCCGGCTGGACGATCACGGGATTGGCCTCCGCCTCGCGCACCGGCCGCCCGGCCAGCAGCGCCAGCCGGGAGATCGCCGCCAGCGCCCTCGCCAGCGCCTCCAGATCGCCTTGCGGCAGGCCGCGGTAGCCGCGCAGCGCGGCAAATCCCTTTACCTGCCGGATCATCTGCCGCGCCTCGGCCTGGTCGACCGGCGCCAGACCCAGCGCGACGTCATCGTAGAGCTCGGCGAGGATTCCGCCCGCGCCCACCATCACCAGCGGCCCGACGACCGGATCGTCGCGGTAACCGATGATCGCCTCGCCGAGTCCGGCTGCCATGCGCTGAACCAGCAGCGGTTCGCCTTTTGCGGCAAGGGATTGCACCTTGCCGGCGAATGCCTCGCGCGAAGCGATGCCGAGAATCACGCCCCCCGCCTCCGACTTGTGCGCGATCTCGGGCGAGAGGATCTTCAGCGCGACCGGATACGGCAGGCCGTGCTCGTAGTCCGGCCCCCGCGCCACGGCCGCCTCCACCGCCGGCACGCCGAGCGAGGCCAGGAGCATCATCGCCTGCATTTCATCGAGCTTTCCCCTGGCGGGGACCCCCTGCGGCCAGTCCAGCGGCCGGGCTTGGCTGCCCGCTCGAGGGGCCCTCCAGGACAGGTAGGCCCGGAACGCGTCGGCGCAGGCCTCGGGCGTGCGAAAACCCGCGATGCCCGCCCGCGCCAGCAGCGCGAGCGCCTGGTCGGCCTGCGGCGTCAGGAATACGCCCAGCGGCCTTGCGCTGCGGCGCGCCGCCACTCCCGCCGCCAGGATCGGCTCCATCGCGCGTTGCGGATAGGAATGGGAACTGGATCCCACCACCGCCAGCACCGCGTCGCAGCCCGGGAACTCGAGCATCTCCCCGAGGACCGCGCCATAGCCCAGACCCTTGCCGCCCATGGTCAGGTCGACGATCGGCGCGTCCGATCCGGGCGCCACGGTTTCAATGCCCGCCATGCCGAGTCGGTCCACCACGCTCGCCGCGCCGCCGCCGGTGTTGGTCAGCACGGCCACGCGCGGCGCGCGCCCCGGAGCGATGCCGCGGTCGGGCGGTCGGCGGCCCGCCAGCAGCGGCCCGATTTCGATCAGGGTCTCGAGCAGGTCGACGCGCACGATGCCGCAGTCGCGGAAATAGGCCTCCAGCGCCCTGTCTTCGCCGGCGAGGGCTCCGGTGTGGCTGCGCGCGAGGCGCGCGCCCAGCTTGGAGCGTCCAAGCTTGTAGGCCACCACGGGCTTGCCCGCGGCATGCGCCATGCGCGCCGCAGCGGCGAGCCGCGTCGCGTCGCGCACCGTTTCCAGGAACAGCAAGATGGTGCGCGTTTCCGGATCGGCGGCGAGCAGCTCGACCAGTTCGCCCACGCCCAGGTCGGCCTCATTGCCCACCGACAGCAGCTTGGAGAACCCCAGGCCGCGCGCCGCGCCGCGCGAAAGCACCGTGCCCAGCATGGTGCCGCTTTGCGAGACGATGCTGGTGCTGCCCGCCGGCGGCAGGTCGGCCTCCAGCACCGCGTTCGCGCTGAGAGCCACGCGCCCGGTGAGATTGATCATGCCCATGCTGTTGGGCCCGAGCAGGCGCACCCCGAGCGCCATCGCCCGCCCGGCCAACCGCGCCTGCCGCGCCAAGCCTTCGCCGCCGGCGTCGGCAAAGCCATCGCTGAACACACTGGCCAGGGGGATGCCCTTGGCACCGCAATCCTCCAGCGCACGCTCGACCTCCTCGACCATGATGAAGGCGTGATCGATATCGAAAGGCACTTCCTTCAGGCTGCGGTAGCTCTCCAAGCCCAGGACGTCGGTCCGCGAAGCATTGATCGGCGCGATCTTCCCGCCGTAGCCATGCTTGATGAGGTACCGCTGCGGCCGCGCGGTGTTCTTCGCGGCGTCCCCGGAGGCGCCGACCAGGGCCACCGCGCGCGGTGCGAACAGGATCCGAGCCAGGTCCATGTTCAGGAACCGAAAGCCGCGGCCGAACGCAAACACAAGCGCATGCGAGCAAGTATGGCATGGCCCTGGCGCGGTTCGCCCGGGCCGGGCGCCGATGCGCGCGGAGCGCATTGAGGCGGCAGGCGAGTTCCTGCTACGCTGGGCGCATGGACTTCAACTTCACTCCCGAGCAGGCGGCGTTTGGCGAGTCGGTGCGAAGGTTCGCCGACCAGCAACTGCGGGCCGGCGCGCGCCGGCGCGCGCACGCGACGGATTATCCCTGGGACGTGGCGAAGCTGATGGCCGCGCAGGGCCTTCTCGGCATCGCCATCCCGGAGGCCGACGGCGGCCAGGGCGGCACGCTGATGGATGCGGTGATCGCCATCGAGGCCGTGGCCGCTGCTTGCCCGCGCAGCGCGGACGTGGTGCAGGCCGGTAATTTCGGCGCCATCCGCGTGCTTGCCGAGTACGGCACGCCGGGTCAGAAGGAGCGCTTTCTCAGGCGCCTGCTGGCTGGGGAAGGCGTGATTTCCGTCGGCATGACCGAGCCGGAGGCTGGCTCCGCGGTGACCGACCTGAAGACCACCGCGACGCCCGAGGGCGCGGGTTTCCGCGTCAACGGCAGCAAGGTGTTCACCACTCACGCGCCCTATGCCGACGTGATCCTCGCCTATGTGCGCTTCGCCCCTGGCGTGGGCGGCATCGGCTCGGTGCTGATCGATACCAAGTCCGAGGGTGTTCGGTTCGGCCAGCGTTCGAGCTTCATGTCCGGCGAAGAGTGGGCGCAACTGTATTTCGAGAACGTCTACGTGCCGCCGCAGATGGTGGTGCTCAGGGAAGGTGGCTTCAAGAAGCAGATCGCCGGCTTTAACGTCGAGCGTATCGGCAACACTGCGCGCTCGCTCGCGCTCGGCCGCTACGCGTTCGAGCAGGCGCGCGAGTGGGCGCTGCAGCGCAGGCAGTTCGGCCGCCTGCTCGCCGAGTTCCAGGGGCTGC
>Ga0194120_10004904_pt1 | contig 20118 bp, 21 predicted proteins | sample TA2MahCa65mmetaG_FD_148642 | JGI IMG/M metagenome (GOLD analysis project Ga0194120, IMG submission 148642) | Freshwater microbial communities from Lake Tanganyika, Tanzania - TA2015019 Mahale Deep Cast 65m | ecosystem: Environmental > Aquatic > Freshwater > Lake | place: Tanzania: Lake... | reverse complement strand
TCCGCGACGGCGCGACGCTCGACAGCGTCGCCAAGCTCCGCCCGGCCTTCGAGAAGGACGGCAGCGTCACCGCCGGCAATGCCTCGGGCATCAATGACGGCGCCGCCGCGCTCGTGCTCATGACCGAAAGCGAGGCGAAGAAGCGGGGCGTCAAGCCGCTCGCCCGCATCGTCTCCTGGGCGCAGGCGGGCGTCGATCCCAAGATCATGGGCTCGGGCCCGATCCCGGCCTCGCGCGCGGCGCTCGCCAAGGCCGGCTGGAAAGTCGGCGATCTCGATCTGGTCGAGGCGAACGAAGCCTTCGCCGCCCAAGCCTGCGCGGTGAACAAGGACCTCGGCTGGGACCCGGCCAAGGTCAACGTCAATGGCGGCGCCATCGCCATCGGCCATCCGATCGGTGCGTCGGGCGCGCGCGTGCTGGTGACGCTCTTGCACGAAATGCAGAAGCGCGACGCCAAGAAGGGCCTGGCGACGCTCTGCATCGGCGGCGGCATGGGCATCGCGATGTGCGTCGCGCGGGATTGACCCCGCGCGCCGCCCGATCGACAGGCACGAAGGTTTCAGGGAGTTCATCATGGCAACGACAGGACGCGTAGCGATCGTGACCGGAGGCTCGCGCGGCATCGGCGCGGCGATCTCGATCAAGCTCAAGGAAGCGGGCTACAAGGTGGCGGCGAACTACGCCGGCAACGACGAGCGCGCCAAGCAGTTCAACACCGTGACCGGCATCCCGGTCTACAAATGGGACGTCGCGAATTTCGACGCCTGCCTGCAAGGCGTCGCCCGGGTCGCGAAGGATCTCGGCCCGGTAGATATCGTCGTCAACAATGCCGGCATCACCCGCGACGGCACGCTCCACAAAATGACCCAGAAGCAGTGGCAGGAGGTCATCGACACCAATCTCGGCTCCTGCTTCAACATGTGCCGGGCGACCATCGATTCGATGCGCGAGCGCAATTTCGGCCGCATCGTCAATATCGGCTCGATCAACGGCCAGGCGGGCCAATACGGCCAGGCGAATTACGCCGCCGCCAAGTCCGGCATTCACGGCTTCACCAAGGCGCTCGCCCAGGAAGGCGCGGCCAAAGGCATCACCGTGAACGCCATCGCGCCGGGCTATATCGACACCGACATGGTGGCCGCCGTGCCGGCCAGCGTGCTCGAAAAGATCGTCGCCAAGATCCCGGTCGGCCGCCTGGGCAAGGCCGAAGAGATCGCGCGCGGCGTCCTCTTCCTGATCTCGGACGATGGCGGTTTCATCACCGGCTCGACGCTGTCGATCAACGGCGGTCAGCATATGTACTGATCGCGAGCGCGATCGGTTCAAGACAAGAAGGCCTCGCCCGGAAACGGGCGGGGCCTTCGGCTTTCTAGGCCTTCGCCAGGCGGCGCCTGACCTTGTCGCGCAAGCGATGCAGCGGCCCGTCGGCGATGCCGATTGCGTCGAGATGATCGACGGTGTTGAAGAGATAATCGACATTCGAGCCGGCGACACCCTTGCCCCGCAAAATGTGCCTGAGCAGATCGGCGTCCGAGAGCTTGCCGGCATAGTCGGGGTGATCGCGGTTGGCGACATAGGTCAGCGCCCTAATGCGACGCCGGCCGATCCGGATCTCGACCCGGCGCTCGATATAGACGCCGGGCGGAATGTTCTCGCGGGCGCGCAGATAGCGAATTGTCCGGGCGGCGCGCGCGGGCGCGACGCGAAAGGCGCGGCCGATGCAGGTGCCGCCCGGCGCGAGCCCGAGCACCAGGCCGGGCTTCTCCGGCGTGCCGCGGTAATGGGTCGAGGTCAGGCAGAAGGCGCGGTGCCAGCCGCGGAGCGTCGCCGGATGCGCCTCGAGAAAGCGAAAGCCCGGCCGCCACATCAGCGAGCCGTAGCCGAAAACCCAAAGCGCGCCGCCGGACTTCATTTCGCCGGGCTCGTATTGACCAGCGCGACTCCGACGGCGGCGATAGCCATGCCGATCAGCGCCGCGGCGCTCAGCGTTTCGTCGAACAGAAAATAAGCGATCACCGCGGTCGAGGGCGGCACGAGATAGAAGAGCGTCGAGACCCGGTAGGCCTCGCCCTGACGGATGAGTGCGTAGAGCAGCGTGATCGCGCCGATCGACATGATCACGACCGACCAGGAGAGCGCGATGACGAATTCGTTGCTCCAGACGACTTCGCGCGTCTCGAGCCCGAAAGCGAGCGCCGTCACGAGCACGGTGGTCGCGGCAAACTGCAACACCCCGCCCGAACGAATGTCCATGCCGGCACAGAAGCGCTTTTGATAGAGCGTGCCGGCGGTCATGCCGACCAGCGCCGCGACTGAAAGCAGGTAGCCGCCGATGCTGCCTTCGCCGATGCCGAATTTGGTCGAGACCACCAAGGCGACGCCGATCAGGCCGAGCACGAGCCCGATCCAGGCGCGGAAGGTCACGCGCTCGCCTAGAAGCGGCCCGGCGAGCAGCGCCGTGAGCAAAGGCTGGATGCCGACGATCAGGGCCGAGACCCCAGCGGATACGCCGTGAAAGATCGAGGCGAAGACGCCGCCGAGATAGACGCCATGCACCAGCAGTCCGGCAACGGCGATGTGAACATACTCGCGCGGCGCCTTCGGCCAAGGCGCCCTCATCGCCAGGCTGAGCGCGAGCAACAGGACGGCAACGATGCCGAAGCGCAGCGTCAGGAACGTGAAGGGCTCGGCATAGGGCAGACCGAGCTTGGCGCTGATGAAGCCGGTGCTCCAGAGAAAGACGAAGAGCCCGGGCATGGCGGCGAGCCAGAGGCGCCTGGCGGCGCTGGGAGATGGGGTCATGCCAGACTCAGATCTTGATAGCGCCGTGATAGTCGTCGAGCACCTTGCGGAGTTCATCGTCCGTCGCCGGAAACTCGATCACCTTCTTGAACGCTTCGAAGGCTTTGAAGTCGGAGGTGCCCTTGAGGGCCGGCGGCACCAGAAGCACGATCGGGACGGCCTTGGCTTCTTCGGTCGCCGCCAAGAACTTGCCGACCATCTGGCCCTGCATGTCGGAAGTGTAGAAGCAGACGAAGATCAGATGCGGACGGATCGTGCCGATGTCGGACAGCGCCTGACGCCCGCTTTCGGAATGGATGACGCTGAACTGGGCTTTTTCCGCCTGCGCCTTGGTCTGATTGATCAGGGGCTTGTCGCGTCCGATCAGCAGGAGTTTGTGGAGCGGGGGCGGAGGGGCCGGCGCGTCGGGGGTTCTGGGTTTGGCGGGCGCAGCGGGCTCTTGGGTCTTGGCCATCAGCGCGCGATAGAGCCGGACGAGTTCCGTTTCGCGTTTGGCGATCTGGGCCTCGATCGCCTTCTTTTCGGTCAGATCGCGACAGATCGCGACGAAGAGGGTCTGATCGCCCTCGCTCGCCTCCGATAGCGAAATCTCCATCGGAAATTCGGTGCCGTCGCCGCGCAGGCCGATGACTTCCCGCGTCGTGCCCAGCACGTGAGCTTCGCGGGATTCGAGATAACGCATCATGTGCTGACCGTGTTCGGCCCGCTTGTCCTCGGGCATCAAAATGCCGACATTTTGACCGACCATATCGAGGAATTCGCGCCCGAAGATGCGTTCGGCCGCCGGATTGACGCGTTCGATCCGGCCCATGGCATCGGCGACGATGACGCCCGAATTCAGGCCGTTCATGATGGCGTTGCCGCGGAGCTCGATCAGCCGAAGCTCCTCATGGGCGACCGACATATCGACAACGGCAAGCGTGTAACCGCCGCCCGTTCTCGGCTCGGCCGCGATGCCGGCGAAGAGATCGGCGTCCTCGCCCGAGCGGAGCAGCACCGGATGCAGCCGGCCCCGACCGACGTCGCGGATGGCGCCATCGAAGCGCGCCCGCGACTGGGCATCGACATAGTCGGTGGCCGGCGTGCCGATCAGGGCTTCGCGCGACACCAGCAGCATGCGCGTCAGCGCGACATTCACGTCGGTCGTGCGAAAATTGGCATCGATGTCCCAAAGACCGATGCCGTTCGGACGAAAATCCATGCGTCGCGACATCCTCCGGCGCTACCGAAGCATGCCGCTCGGGGCGGATTTTGTCGAGGCAAACCGGTCCTGCGCCATCGACCTGATCCTTGTCATAAGCTAGGAAGGCGCATGGACCGCCGCGCCGTCCTACTGATCGCCGTGCTTGTCGCCGCCGTCGCCGCCTATGGCGCGTGGTGGATCGCGCTCGCGCGCGCGGTCGACAAGGGCATTCAAGACTGGATCGAAGCCCGCCGCGCCGAAGGCTGGCGCATCGAGCATGGCCGGATCGAGACCAGCGGCTTTCCCTTTCGCCTGATCGCCGAAGTGGAAGGACCCAAGCTCGCGGCGCAAAACTGGTTCTGGTCCGGCGCCGTCGTCCGCGCGGTCGCCAAGCCTTGGGATTTCGGCCACATCTTCGCCATGGCCGAAGGGCCGCAGCGTTTCGGTTTCGAATTCGACGGCCAACGCCAGGAGACGACGCTCGAGGCCGAAAAGATGCTGGCGAGCTTTCGCCAAACCCAGGGTCGCATTCGTCGCGCCGATATCGATCTGACCAAGCCCGTCCTCGCCTCGGCCGCGCTCGGCGGGACGACGACCGCCGAAAGACTCCAGATCCACTTTCGCGCCAATTCCGGCGAGGCGGCGGATCGGCCCGCGGGTACGGCCGATTTTGCGCTGTCGGCCGATGGCGCGCTGCTGCCCGCCGAGCGCGCCGGTCCGCTCGGCCCCGCTCTATCGCGAGCCAGCATGGGCGCGCGCCTCAAGGGCGAATTCGGCGTCTCGAAAGAGGCGCTCGCCGCCTGGCGCGACGATGGCGGCACGATCGAGATCGACGGCGCGAAGCTCGCCTGGGGTCCGCTCGAGGCCGAACTCAATGCGACGCTCGCCCTCGACAAGGCGTGGCGGCTCCTCGGCGCGGGCACGCTGAAAGCGCGCGGCTATGACAAGACCATCGATGCCGTCGAAGCGGCCAAGCTTCTCCGCCCGGTCGAGGCGCAGATGCTGCGCATCGCGCTCGCGGTCAAGGCGAAGCGCGACGCCGATCCTCGCGCTTTCGTCGAACTTCCGGTGACAGCGCAGGACGGACGCTTGTCCGTCGGGCCGGTGCCGGTACTGCGCCTGCAGCCTCTGTTCTGAACGCGGCCTCGTCAGGCCTGCTTCGCTTCGACCACGCCCCGGCGGATCGCCCGGGTGCGCGTGAACCAATCTTCGAGCGTCTTGCCGTCGCCGTAGCGAATGGCGCGCTGCAGCCCCGTCAGATCCTCGGTGAAGCGCCCGAGCATTTCCAGCACCGCCTCGCGGTTATCGAGGAAGATGTCGCGCCACATCACCGGGTTCGAGCCAGCGATGCGCGTGAAATCGCGAAAGCCGCCGGCTGAATAGCGGATCACCTCGGCCGCGGTGACGTTCTCTAGTTCGGCCGCCGTGCCGACGATGGTGTAGGCGATCAGATGTGGCAGATGCGAGGTGATGGCCAACGTCAGGTCGTGGCGCGTCGCGTCCATGACCTCGACCGTCGAACCGGTGCCGGCCCAAAACGCCTTGAGCCTGGCGAGCGCGGCCGTGTCGGCATCGGCGGGCGGCGTCAGGATCGCCCAGCGTCCGACGAAAAGCTCGGCAAAGCCGGCATCCGGTCCCGAATGCTCGGTGCCCGCCACCGGATGGCCGGGCAGAAGATGCACGCCCTTGGGCACGAGCGGTCCGATGTCGGTAAAGACGCAGGACTTCACGGAACCGACGTCGGTCAGGATCGCACCCGATCTCAGCGCCGGCGCGATCGCCGCGACGATATCGCGATAGGTGCCGAGCGGCGTGCAAAGCATGACGCAATCCGCGCCCTTCGCCGCCTTGGCCGGATCGCTCTCGACCTCGTCGACGATGCCGAGTTCGATCACGCGTTGACGAACCTGGGCGTTGGCGTCATAGGCGACGATCTTTCGGACCAGCCCGGCCTTGCGCGCGGCGCGTGCGATCGAGGAGCCGATCAGGCCGACGCCGATCAGGCAAAGCCGTTCGAAGATCGGCGCCTCAGCCATGGCTTTTCGCGAAAGCGGCGAGCGCCGCGATGGTCGCGCGGTTCTCGGTTTCGTCGCCGATGGTCATGCGGAGCGAATCGGGCAGGCCGTAGGCCGCCATGCCGCGCAAGATGATGCCGGCCTTTTTCAAATGCTCGTCGGCCGCCTTGGCTTGCGCCGCGCCTTTGGGAAAGCGGATGAGCACGAAATTGCCGACGCTCGGCACGACGGTAAGACCAAGTGCGCCGATCTCCTGCTCGACCCTGGGACGCCAGACGTCGTTGTGGCTCCGCGCGGCGTCGGTGTGCGCGACGTCGGCAAGCGCGGCGATGCCGGCGGCCTGGGTCGGCAGCCCGACATTGAAGGGGCCCCGCAGGCGGTTGAGCACGTCGGCGATGCCGGGCGGGCAATAGGCCCAGCCGAGGCGAAGCGCGGCGAGGCCGAAGATCTTGGAGAATGTCCGAAGCATCACGGCATTGCCGCGCGGATCGTCGACCAATTCGGCGCCGGCGCTGTAGTCGTTGCGCACGACATATTCGGCATAGGCCGCATCGATCGCGAAGATGACATGGGGCGGCAGCGCCTGGTGCAAGCGCTTGACCTCGGGCGCCGGCAGCATGGTGCCGGTCGGGTTATTGGGATTGGCGAGAAAGACGATCTTGGTGCGCGGCGTCACGCGCGCGATCAAGGCATCGACATCGGCGGTCAGGTTCTTCTCGGGCGCCGTCACCGGGATCGCACCCGCACCGAGCGCGGCTAGGCGATACATCAAGAAGCCGTGCTGCGAAAACAGCACCTCGTCGCCCGGCCCGGCATAGGCCTTGACCAAGAGGCCGATCAGCTCGTCCGAGCCCGCGCCGCAAACGATGCGCGCGGGATCGAGGCCGAAATGCTTGCCGAGCGCGGCGCGGAGCTTGGTCGCGCCGCCGTCGGGATAACGATGAAGCTGCTTGGCCTCGGCCTCATAGGCTTTCATCGCCTTGGGGCTCGGGCCGATCGCGCTTTCGTTCGAGGAGAGCTTGGTCGGCTCGGCGATGCCGGCGATCGCGGTCTCGCCCGGCACATAGGGCGCGATGTCCATGATCCCGGGACGCGGCGTCGGCGACTTCATCACTTCTGTCCTCTCTCTTCTCTCAAGACGAAACGGCCAAGGGCCTGGCATAGGCGCCGAGACGGCGGCAGGCTTTCGGTCCGCCGGCAATCTCGCACAGCTTGCGAAAGCTTGCATCGTCGGAAGCGACGAACCCCTCGACTTCGACCAGCCGTCCCCCTTTCGCGCCCCGGATTTCGACCAAGGTGACGTCGTCGCCCGAAGCATCCGCGCCTTGCGACGCGACCAGCCAGGCGCCTTGCGCCCTTTTCTCGGCCAGGAACGGCAGGCGCGCGACGATCTGAACCTTACCTAGCCGCGACCACCACCGGCCTTCCGGCGTATTCGCGATTTCAGGAAGCACGCCCGCCTGAACGCGGCCCGAGCCGACGGCCGAGATCACCGCATCATTCGAACGAAACGAGACGAGCGGAGTAAGCATGCCGAAGTGATCGCGCGCGAGGTCCTTGAGCCCGCCGCCCATCGTCGCGACATAGCCAACCGCGAAGGGCGTCTGCATCTGGGTCATGGCGGAGATGATTTCGCGCCAGAGCTGGACCAGGGTCTTGCGTGCGAGCCCGCCCCGATGTCGCGCGAGAAGCGCGCGCAGGACGCGGGCCTCGCGACCGGGGCGGAGCGCGAAGCCCGTCTTCAGGCGCCCGATTCGGCCGATCACCTGGGCGCGCGCCATCAGGCGGTCGTGGATCTCGCGATCCAACCGATCGATCTCGCGGCGCAGCGCGTCGAGTTTGGCCGACTTCGTCATTGTCCCCACCCAAAATCGGGGCTCGTCTTAAAGCGAAATCCGGAAAGGCGCAAAGAAAGATTGACTCGTTCCGGCCCCGGTCCTACAGCATGCGCCCATGAACGAGTCGGCTCTACTCGGGAAGCCTCGGGCCATTTCTCCGGCGCATGTCGTCGACGCGCGTGCCGCGTTCGACAAGCCGTTGATGCTCGATTGCGGCGTCGAGCTTTCCCCCTACACCATCGCCTATCAGACCTATGGGCGACTCAATGCCGATCGTTCGAACGCGATCCTGATCTGCCATGCGCTCACCATGGATCAATATGTCGCGAGCCCGCATCCGATCACGGGCAAGCCAGGCTGGTGGGTTGACGGCGTCGGGCCGGGCCTGACCATCGACACGGATCGCTATTTCGTCATCTGCTCGAACGTCGTCGGCGGCTGCATGGGCACGACCGGGCCGATGGACATCAATCCCAAGACCGGCAAGCCTTACGGCCTCGACTTTCCGGTCATCACCATCGGCGACATGGTGCGGGCGCAGGCCGCGCTGCTCGACTATCTCGGCGTGCCCGACCTGTTCTGCGTCATCGGCGGATCGATGGGCGCGATGCAAGTGCTCGAATGGGCGGCGGCTTTTCCGAAACGCGTCTTCACCGCGGTCGCGATTGCCGGCGCCGCGCGCCACTCGGCTCAGAACATCGCCTTTCACGAAGTCGGCCGTCAGGCGATCATGGCCGATCCCAATTGGATGGGCGGCGCCTATTACGCCCATGGCACGCGTCCGACGGCGGGCCTCGCGGTCGCGCGCATGGCGGCGCATATCACTTATCTTTCGGAGGCGGCGCTCCATCGCAAGTTCGGCCGCAATCTCCAGGATCGCAGCCGGGTGACTTTTGGTTTCGATGCCGATTTCCAGGTCGAGAGCTATCTGCGCCATCAAGGCTCGACATTCGTCGATCGCTTCGATGCCAATTCCTATCTCTACATCACCCGCGCGCTCGATTACTTCGACCTCGCGGCCGAGCATGGCGGCGTGCTCGCCAACGCTTTTCGCGGCACGACGACGCGCTTTTGCGTCATCTCCTTCACCAGCGACTGGCTCTATCCGACGCGCGAGAGCCGCGAAGTGGTGCGCGCGCTCAACGGCGTCGCGGCCAATGTCTCCTTCGTCGAGGTCGAGACCGACAAGGGCCACGACGCCTTTCTCCTGGGCGAGCCGCATTTCGAAGCAACCCTCGCCGGCTTCATCGCGGGCGCGGCGGCGCATCGGGGCCTCGCGTGGTGAACGGCTCGCCGCTTCGTCTCGACCTCCAGCTGATCGCGGAGATGGTCGAGCCCAAGACCCGCGTGCTCGACATCGGCTGCGGCGACGGCGCGCTGCTCAAGCACCTCGCGCTCACCAAGGACGTCGACGGACGCGGCATCGAACTTTCGCCCGAAGGCGTCGCGGCGAGCGTCACGCAGGGCCTCTCGGTCATCCAGGGCGACGCCGACACCGATCTGACCGATTATCCGACCGGCGCCTTCGACTATGTCGTGCTGTCGCAGACGTTGCCGGCGGTACGTCGGCCGAAGGCGGTGTTGCTCGAACTTCTCCGCATCGGCAAGCACGCCCTGGTCTCGATCCCGAATTTCGGCCATTGGCGCGTCCGTTGGTCGTTGATGCTGGGCGGACGCATGCCGGTGACGCCGATTTTCGCCGAGACCTGGCACGAGACGGCGATCATCCATCCCTGCACCATCGCCGATTTCGAAGCGCTGTGTCGCGAGCTCGACCTCGCCATCGTCCGCCGTGTTGCCGTGCGCCAGGACGGCAACGGCTCCTTCGAGACCGCCGACACGCTGGTCAACCTTTTCGCTGAACAGGCCGTCTTTTTGCTCGGCCGCGGCTGAGGTCAATTACCTTCGGCTACAGGCTGCGCCGGTACGCGCGCGCGTTCGCGGCTCGAAGCATCGGCGCGCATCGGTGTCGCCGCGTAGATCTGTTTCGCCGCCTCGATCAGCACGACGCCCGAAATCGCGCTGAACCAGCGGCTGCCCAGGCCTTCGATCGTGCTCGCGGCGCGGAGCAGGAATCCCCAATTCGTCGGCGGCAGATAGAGCGCGGCGCCCCATTGCATGGGCGAGAAGAGATTGTCGCGCAACAGCCGCGTTAGCTGGCCTTGGCTGTAGGGCCGGCCATGGGCGAAGGGCGTGCTTTCGCCGCGCGACCAAAGCCCCCGTCGGTTGGGCGCGATCACCAGCAAGCGCCCGCCCGGCGCAAGCACCCGCCAAACTTCGCGGAGCATCGGCCGAAGCGCCTCGGTGGTCTCGAGCGCATGCACCAGCAGCACGCGATCGAATGTCGCGTCGGGCAAGGGCAGATCGGTCTCTTCGGCGAGCGCGACGACATTCGCGGCCTCGCGCGGCCAATAGGCGACGCCTTGGGCTGCCGGCATGATGGACACGACCCTTTCGGCTTCAGGGACATATTGCTTGACGTAGGGCGTGGCATAGCCGAGGCCGAGGAGCCTGAGGCCCTTGAGGCTAGGCCACATCGCCCGAATGCGCCGACGAATCATGCGCCGCGCGACATGGCCGAGGGGCCGGGCATAGAATTCCTGCAGATCGACGATGTCGGGACGCATGGCTGCCAGCCTAGCATGACCGGCGTCGGCTGCTATGATGGCGTCATGACGCGCCTCGACATCCGGCAGATCCCGGTCCTGACCGATAATTTCGTCTACCTCGTCCGCGAAGCGACGAGCGGCGCGACCGCCGTGGTCGATCCCGCCGTCGCCGGGCCCGTGCTTGCCGAAGCCGAGCGGCTCGGCTGGCGCATCACGCATATCCTCAACACGCATCATCACGGCGACCATGTCGGCGGCAATGCCGAGATCAAGGCCAAGACCGGCTGCCAGATCGTCGGGCCCAAAGCCGATGCCGCGCGCATACCGGAAATCGACGTCACGCTCGGCGACGGCGACCTCTGGCGCCTGGGCGCGGCCGAAGCGCGCATATTCGACGTGCCCGGCCATACGCGCGGCCACATCGCCTATCACTTCGCCGAGAGCGCCGCGCTGTTCAGCGGCGATACGCTGTTCTCGCTCGGCTGCGGGCGCCTGTTCGAGGGCACGCCGCAGCAGATGTGGACGTCGCTCCTCAAGCTTCGCGCGCTGCCGGATGAGACGCGCGTCTATTGCGCCCACGAATACACCCAGTCGAATGCGCGCTTCGCCCTCGCGATCGATCCCGACAATGCCGCGCTCAAGGCGCGGGCGGACGAAGTCGCGCGACTCCGCGCCGCCGGCGCCTGGACCGTGCCTTCCCGGCTTGGCGAGGAAAAGGCGGCCAATCCCTTTCTTCGCGCCGACGATCCGGCGCTCGCCGCCCGCGTCGGCGCCGCCGGGCGAAGTCATGCCGAAATTTTCGGCGAAATTCGCGCCCGCAAAGACAAGTTCTGAAACCAAGTCGAGGAGAAGTCCGTGAAGCTCTTGTATTCGCCTAACTCGCCCTATGCCCGCAAATGCGTCGTCATCGCCGAGGAACGCGGCCTCGGCGGCAGCATGCAGGTCGTCACGGTCAATCCGATGGAAGAAGGGGCGCTGCGCAAGGCCAATCCCTTGTCCAAAGTGCCGGCGCTCGAGACCGACGACGGCACGGTGCTCTATGACAGCGTGGTGATCGCCGAATATCTCGACGCGATGGGCAAGAGCGGCAGCCCGGTCTATCCGGCGAGCGGCAAGTCGCGTTGGATCGCGCTCCGCCGTCTCGCGCTGGCCGACGGCATGCTCGATGGCCTGCTGCTTCGTCGCTATGCGGCGACCAAGACCCTCGGCATGGATGCCGGCGATTGGGTCAAGCGCTGGACCGCCGCGACGACCGCCGCGCTCGATGAAATGGAGCGCGAGGTTGCGGGCGGGATGCCGCAATGGGATATCGGCGCTATTGGCTTCGCCTGTGGTCTCGGCTATCTCGAGCTTCGTTTTCCCGACGAAGGCTGGCGCAAGGGCCGGCCGAAACTCGCCGCCTGGTTCGAGGAAGTTTCGAAGCGCCCCTCGATGGTGAAAAGCAAGCCGCCCGGTTAAATCGGCACGGCTTTCGCGCGGGCGCGGCTCGCGATCAGCGCGCCGGCGATCACCGCCGCGCAGGCGAGCGCGACGGCGGGCCTGAACTCGCCCAAACCGAAAGCGATCAGGAGCCCGGTCGATAGCACCGGCGCGCCATAGGCCGCCGTGCCGAGGAGCGGCATGTCGCCTCGTTTCATGCCAATATCCCAGAGGAGAAAGGCCGCGCCCGTCGGCCCGATGCCCATGGCGATCAGCGCCAACCATTCGCCGCCCGAGGGCGCGACCGTCGCCTCGAACAAGAAGTGACAAAGCGCCGCGAGCAAGGCGGTCGCGCCGCAGATGGCGCCGACCGCGCCGCTCGGCACTTGCGGCAAAAGCCGCGCGCTCACCGAGTAACTCGACCACACGAGCGCGCAACCGAGCGCGGCGGCATAGCCCGCGATGTGTTCGCCGCGAAAGCCGAGCTCGCCGCCCGAAACCATGACGGCAACGCCCGCGAAGCCAAGCAGCGCGCCGATGACGTGCTGCGGTCTCAGCCGCTCTTTCGGCAGGAGCGCGGCGAACAGGACGATCAAAAGCGGCCAGAGATAGTTCACCAAATTGACCTCGACCGCGGGCGCGAGTTGGAAGGCCGCGAAATAGAGCGCGTGGTAGCCGAAAAGCCCGTAGACGCCATGCGCCCAGGCGAGCGGCGGCAGGCTGAGCTTGACGGCGAGGCTCTGGCCGCGCGCCAGCCAAACCGCGACTTGAAAGACGAAGGCGAGCCCGAACGCGATCGCCGTCATCTGAAAAGGCGGGATGGCCTTGGCAAAGACCGCGAGCGGCGCGAGCGTGCCCCAAAGGACGATCGCGCCGACACCGAGAAGCGTCGCCCGCCTTTGTTCAAGCACGGCGGATTTCGACCTCGACCGAATGAAGCGCCGTGCTGTCGCCGAGATCGGCGCGCAAGCTCGGATTGAGTGCGTTCACGTTGAGCCCCGCCGGCGCGCGCTTGGGCCAACGGCCTTTCGGCAGGAGCGCGACGCCTTCGGGCACGGCCGGATCGAGCGCGAGCGTCGCCGGCAAGGCCGCCGTCATATTCGCGACCACCACCGGATCGCCGGCCGCCAGGCCGCGCCGTCTCGCCTCCTCGGGATGAAGGCTTACGCTGTCGCCTAGTTTGGCTTCGAGCTTCGGATCATTGGCATAGGACGAGTTAAGCGCCCAAGGAGAGGCCGGCGACAAAAGCCTGAGCTTGCCGGACGCGGGCGGCGCATCGACATCCGGCGCAAGACCGCGAAGATCGATTTTGCCCGACTTGGTGGCGAAGCGCAGATCGGCGAATTGCTGCTGCAAAGGCGGCGAGACCGTGCCTCGTGCCGCAAGGTCGGCGAAATCCTTGGCGAGCCCGCTCGGCGCGATCAGCGCGTCCAGCAAGACGCAGTCGCTTTCGTGCAAGGCGGGTTCGTCGAATTTCATCTTGCGGGCGAGGCGGCGGAAAATCTCCTGATTGGGCAGCGCTTCGCCCGGCGGCTCGGCGGCCTTCCGCTGTGCCGACAGCGTCAGATTCATGTAGGACGTCACCACGTCGTCGCATTCGAGAAAGCTCGCGGCCGGCAGGACGATGTCGGCGAAATCGGCGGTGTCGGTCTGAAAGAGCTCGATCACGACCGTGAACAGGTCTTCGCGCTGTAGCGCTAGACGCAGCGCTCGTTGGTCCGGATTGGATGCGGCCGGGTTGATGTTCCAGGCGATCAAGGCCTTGGCGCGCACTGGGTCGGCGAGAACCTTCGCGAGATCCATGTGACTGACCGAGGCGGGCGCATCCTGGCGTCTCGGCACCTTGGCGACGAAAGTGCCGCGATCGATGCCCGAGCGCGCGCCGCCATTGAGGTAGAGAAAGCCCGCACCCGGCTTGGCGAGATTGCCGGTTGCCGCCGGCAGCGCCGCGACTGCGGCGACGATCGCCCCGCCGCGCCTTTGGCGCTGCAAGCCTTGGCCGATCCAGAGCAGTGCCGGGCCTTCGCCATAGATCGTCGCCGCGTTTTCGATCTCGCTCGCGGGCACGCCGGTCGCCTGCTCGGCCCAAGCCGGCGTCGTTCGATCTAGCTTGGCCTCGACTTCTTGCCAGCCTTCGACGTGGCGCGCGATGAAGCCCCGCTCGATCTTGTCTTCGCGCCTCAACACATGAAGAAGCGCGAAGGCGAGCGCGGCATCCGTCCCCGGCCGAGGACGAAGATGCAAATCGGCGCGCGCGGCCGTCGGCGTCCGGACCGGATCGACGACGACGATCTTGGCTTTGGTCTCGGCGAGCCAGTGCTTGTCGGCATGAGGCGCGGAAGCCGAGGGATTGACGCCCCAAAGAAAGATCGAGGCGGCATCCTTCGCGGTTCTCGGATCGAAACCATGGACGGCGCTGCCGTAAAGCCGTTCGAGCGCCAGAATGCCGGCAAGATTGCAGACCGAATCGGGTTCGATCTCGGTCGCGCCAAGGCGATTGAAAAAGCGCATCGGAAAGGCGGAGGCGAGCGCGCCGCGCGCACCCGTGTAATGCGCGTTCAGGATGCTCGCGGGCGCGAGCGCGCCGAGCTTGGCTGCGATTTCTTCCAAGGCCTCGTCCCAGGCGATGCGGACGAAGCGCCCTTCGCCTTTTCGGCCGGCGCGGCGCAGCGGATGGGCGAGCCGCGCCTTGGGGTCGAGCCAGACGCCATTATAGGCAATCGCGCATTTGCCGCAGAGCGCGCCGCGCGCCACCGGATGGTCGGGATCGCCCATGACGCGAAAGATCGCGCCGTCCCGCCGATGCACGACGATGCCGCAGCTGTCGTAGCAATCGCGCGGACAGACGGTCTTCACCTGATCCTTGATCATGACGCGAGACTAGACCGCGCCATGGCTAAATGGAATCCTGCCGACGTCATGACCGATCAAGAACCCCTCGCGCTCGTCACCGAGCTCATCGACAGTGTCGCCGTCATCACGCTCAATCGCGCGGACAAGAAGAATGCGCTGTCGATCGCGTTGCGGGACGAGGTCTCGGTCGCCTTCGAGCGTCTCGCCCGCGACAAGGCCTGCAAGGTCATCGTACTGACCGGCGCGGGCGACTTCTTCTCGGCGGGGTTCGATCTCAAGGAATTCGCGGGCGACGATGCGCACAAGGCGCGGCTTTGGGCGTCGAGCGATCGCTATCACCGTGCCATTCTCGAATGCCCCATCGCCACGATCGCCGCGGTCAATGGCCCGGCGCTCGCCGGCGGCTTCGACACGGCCGTGCTTTGCGACATCCGAATTGCGGCGACGACGGCGCACTTTGCCCATCCCGAGCAGGCCTGGGCCGACGTGGTCTATGCGCCGCTCCATGATCTGGTCGGTGGCGCGATCGCGCACGGCATCGCCAAGGCGCCGCGCGAGGTTCTGATGCGCAACAAAGCGAAGATGCTGGCGCGCGCCGGGATCGCCTTTCGGACGACGCTCGAGCTTTAGAACGCGGCGGAGGCCGCGGCGGCGTCTTTCCTGGCGGCGGCGTATTGCGCCTTCAGCCGGTCGACCAGTTCGCCGACCTTGGGCAGATCCTCGATCGCGCCGACGCCTTGGCCCGCGCTCCAGATGTCGCGCCAGGCCTTTTGCTTCATGTTGCCGCCCGAGCCGAAATTCATCTTGCTCTTGTCGGCCGAGGGCAGGTTTTCCGGATCGAGCCCGGCGGCCGCGATCGAGGGCCCGAGATAATTGCCGAGAACGCCGGTGAAGAGGTTGGTGTAGACGATGTCCTTGGCGCTCGCCGCGAGCAGCATCTCCTTGTAGCGCGGATCGGCATTGGCTTCCTGGGTGCCGATGAAGCGCGTGCCCATATAGGCGAGATCTGCGCCCATCGTCTGCGCCGCCAGGATCGAGGCGCCGTCCGAGATCGCGCCGGCGAGCACGATCGTGCCGGCGTAGAATTTGCGCACTTCGCGCAGAAGCGCGAAGGGGCTGAGCGCGCCTGCATGCCCGCCCGCGCCCGAACAGACCAGGATCAGGCCGTCGACGCCGTCTTCGAGCGCTTTCTTGGCGTGGCGAATGTTGATGACGTCGTGCAGCACGATGCCGCCATAGGAATGGATTTTGTCGACGACCTCGCGAGGCGCGCGCAGCGACGTGATGATCACCGGCACCTGATGCTTCACGCACATATCAACATCGTGCATCAGGCGGTTGTTGGAATGATGCGCGATCTGATTGACCGCGAAGGGCGCGACTTTGGCCTTCGGGTTGGCCGCCTGGTACTCGGCGAGTTCCTTCTTGATCCGGATGATCCACTCTTCGAGCACCGGCTCCGGCCTTGCATTGAGCGCCGGGAACGAGCCGACGACGCCCACCTTGCATTGGGCGATGACGAGTTCGGGGCCGGAAACGATGAAGAGCGGCGAACCGATCACCGGGAGCGAAAGCTTGCCTTGCATGACGGCGGGAATGGGCACGGGAGACCTCGAACGGATTTCAGGACAGCGGAGGATAATCGCCGCGCTCCGCTTCGTCACAGGGAATCTCGGGTGATTTTCCCAGGGCGAATGCCTCGCGCTCGCGCATCAGGGGCGAAACTCGGGATGCTTGGGCGCCCAAGCGAGCGCGGCCTTGGCGCGCGCATTGCGGATGCGGCAAGAGGCCATGCGCGCGGGTCCGCCGCTCTTGGGCATGGGCGCCTTTTCCGCCGCGGCGACACGCCCGAAAATCTCCGACCAAGGGAGCGGCGCGTCATCGACGATGTTGAGCAGCCTTTCGCGCGGCCAGCGATCGACCGCCGCGAGCACGGCGGCGACGTAATCATCGACATGAACGAGCGACATGTATGACGAACCATCGCCCGGCATCATCAGTTCGCCGCGTCTTGCGAGGTCGCGCCAGTGATCGTCCGTGCCTGTGCCCGGGCCATAGAACAAGCCCCCGCGCAGGATCGCGGCATCGGCGCCCGACCCGGCGATGGTCGCTTCCATGACCGTCGCGCTCGGGCCGGTCAGCGGCGGCGTCGTCTCGTCGACCCAGTTCTCGCCATCGCCGCAGATGAAGGCGATGCTCTGCTGCAAAAGCCGCGCACCCTTGGGCAGCACGGCGAGGAGATCGGCTGCGCCGTCAAGGCGCAGCCGATCGTTCAGGCGATAGTCGGGCTTGGCGCCCGGCTTCGGCACGGCGGTCGCGACATTGATCGCGAGGTCGGCGCCGTCGAGCACGGCCGGCAAAGTCGCCGCTTCGAGGAGATCGCCCGTCACCGTCTCGGCGCCGGCGAGAGCGATCGGCTGGCGAACCATGGCACGAACGGCGTGGCCGCGCGCGATCAGTGCCGGCAAAAGCGCGCGGCCGAGCAGCCCGGTCGAACCGATGAGCGCGATCTTCATGGCGAATTTCCGTTCGGAACCTTAGAGTGCCGTCGTGACTGTTGCGAAGCCCAAGATTTTGCAGGCCGGCGATGCGGCCCTGGTCGTCGAATTCGGTACCGCCATCGACGCGGCGCTCAACGACATCGTGCATCGGCTCGATGCCGCGATCGCCGAGGCTCGCATCCCGGGCCTGGTCGAGGCGGTGCCGACCTATCGTTCGATATTGGTCCTGTTCGACCCGCTGATCGCGACGGCAGCCGACATCGCCAAGGCCTGTCTTGCGCTCGCCGAGACCTTGGATGCGACGGAAGCGAAACCGGGTCGGCGTTGGATCGTCCCGGTCGCTTTCGGCGGCGCGCTGGGCGAAGACTTGTCTTACGTCGCGGAAAAGACCGGCCTGAGCGAGAAAGACGTCGTCGCGCTGCATTGCCGGACGGATTATCGCGTCTACATGCTCGGTTTCGCGCCGGGCTTTCCCTATATGGGCACGCTGCCCGAGGCGCTGCGCCTGCCCAGGCGCGAAAACCCGCGCCTCGCCGTGCCGGCAGGCAGCGTCATCCAAGGCGGCCAGCAATCGGCCATCATGCCCATGGTCATGCCGAGCGGCTGGCACATCCTCGGCCGCACGCCCGTGCGTCTCATGGACCAGCGGCGCGCCGAGCCTTTCTTGCTCGCGCCGGGCGATATCGTGCGCTTCGAGGCGATCGACGCGGCGGAACTTCCGTCGCTTGAGGTTCGCGCCGAAGCAGGCGAGTTGATCGCAAGACGGAGCGACGCGCCATGAGCGCGGCGCTGCGCGTCCTGGCCGCCGGACCCTCGTCGACGCTTCAGGATGGCGGGCGCATCGGCTATCAGCGTTTCGGCGTTTCTGCCGCCGGCGCTTTCGATCCGCTATATCTCGCCGCCGCCAATGCCCTCGTCGGCAATCCGCCCAAGACCGGCGCCGTCGAAATGACCCTCATGGGCGACACCTACGCGATCGCGACCGGCAGCGCGCGCCTGGCCGTCTCCGGCGATTTCGGGCTTCAGATCGACGGTACGCCGGCGGAGCCGTGGCGAAGTTATCGTCTGGTGCGCGGCCAAAAGCTCAAAATCGGCATGGCGAAGAAGGGCGCGCGCGGCTATTTCGCGGTCGAAGGCGGCTTCGCGGTCGCGCCAACGCTCGGTTCGATCTCGACCCATGCGCGCACCGGCATCGGCGGCCTCGATGGCGGCAAGCTCAAGAAGGACGATCTCCTGCCCCTCGCGCGAGATCAAGCGAGCGAGCGCGCCGAGAGCCGGCTCGATCCCGCGCGCATGCTTGCACGTGGGCAGACGCTCCGCGTGCTCCTCGGGCCTCAGGACGATTACTTCACAGATGCAGGCCGCGCGACTTTGTTCGCCTCGGAATACGCGATCACGCGCGAGGCCGATCGCATGGGCTATCGGCTCGACGGCCCCAAGATCGAGCACGCCAAGGGCTTCGACATCGTCTCGGATGGCATGCCGCTCGGCGCGGTCCAGATCCCGGGCACGGGCATGCCGATCCTGCTCCTGGTCGATCGCCAGAGCGCGGGCGGCTATCCCAAGATCGGCGTGGTCATCGGCCCGGATGTCGCCGCGCTCGCGCAGATGCGCCCGGGCGAGAAGATCCGCTTTTCGCCGATCGAGGCCGAGGCGGCGGCCGAGGCCGCGCGCGCTTTCGGCCGGGAAATCGCGCAACTGAAGGACAAGCTCGTCCCGGCCTGACTGGACAGGGGCGACGATACGCGCTCAAGTCCGTCGCGGGAGGCGGGCAAGATGGCTGGCAATCGATCGGTCGATCTCAATTCGGACATGGGCGAAGGCTTCGGGCCATGGCGCATGGGCGATGACGCGGCGATGCTCGACATCGTCACCTCGGCCAATGTCGCTTGCGGCTTTCACGCCGGCGATCCGATCATCATGACCGAGACGGCGCGGCTCGCCCGCGAGCGAGGCGTCGGCATCGGCGCGCATCCGGGTTTCATGGACCTTTGGGGTTTCGGCCGGCGCCAAATCCTGGGCGACACGCCCGCCGAACTCGAACGCATGATCGCCTATCAGATCGGCGCCCTCCAAGCGACGGCCGCGCTCGCCGGGCACCAAGTCACGCATGTCAAGGCGCATGGGGCGCTTTCCAACATGGCTTGCGTCGAACGCGACATCGCCGATGCCATCGCGCGGGCCGTCAAGGCCGTCGATCGCTCGCTTCTCTTCGTCGTCATGCCGGCGACGGAGTTGGAAAAGGCGGGCGAGGCTTTGGGCCTGCCGCTTGCCCGCGAAATCTTCGCCGATCGGACTTACGACGATGCCGGCAATCTGACGTCGCGCAAGATCAAGGGCTCGATCCTGCACGATGCCGATCTTGCCTCGAAGCGCGTGGTCGAAATGGTCTCCGACCGCGCCATTCGCTCGGTCTCGGGCAAGCGCATCCCGGTCGCCATCGACACGATCTGCGTTCACGGCGACAACCCCGCCGCCGTCGCGATGGCCCGCGCCGTACGCAAGGCGCTCGAAGCCGCCGGGGTCGCGCTCCGCCCCATGCATGAAACCCTCCGTCATTGAGGAGACATCGATGCTGCGCAACATTCTCGCCGCACTCGGCTTCGCGATCTGGTCCGTCGCGGCCCTCGCTCAGGGCTCGACCGAGATCGTCGTCTATACGTCTTATGAAAACGAAGACCTCGTGCCCTACAAGACGGCTTTCGAAAAGGCGACGCCCGGCGTCACCATTCGTTGGGTGCGTGATTCGACCGGCGTGATCGCCGCGCGGCTGATCGCCGAGCGGAGCAATCCGCGCGCCGATGCCATCTGGGGCGTCGCCGCCACCAGCATGGGCGTTCTCGAGGACGCCGACGTGCTTTTGCCCTACACGCCGCCGGGCCTCGACAAGATCCCGGC
>Ga0194120_10004899_pt1 | contig 20146 bp, 24 predicted proteins | sample TA2MahCa65mmetaG_FD_148642 | JGI IMG/M metagenome (GOLD analysis project Ga0194120, IMG submission 148642) | Freshwater microbial communities from Lake Tanganyika, Tanzania - TA2015019 Mahale Deep Cast 65m | ecosystem: Environmental > Aquatic > Freshwater > Lake | place: Tanzania: Lake... | reverse complement strand
CCTCGAGTCGCGCCGACAGCTCCGCCAGCCTGGGCGCGCACGCCGCCCAATCGTCCAGCGCCGCCTGCAGCGTCGGCGCGACGCCGTCGGCCGCGACCGCGCGCGACAGGTATTTCGACACCACGATCAGCCGGCCGTCGCGGCCCTGGCGCAGGCTGGCAAGCTTCATGGCGTCGTCGTCCCCTTGCGCGCCGGCGGCGGCGGCACGATCAACACCTTGTCGATCCGCTTGCCGTCCATGTCGACCACCTCGAAACGGAAATTGGCCCAGGCGAAGGCATCGGCCGCCGCCGGCACGCGGCCCAGCCGCGCCATGACGAAGCCGGCCAAGGTGCGGAAGCCGAGCTGTTCGCCGGGCAACGCCTTGACCGCCAGCAGCTCCTTGAGCTCGTCGACCGGCAGCATGCCGTCGACCAGCCAGCTGCCGTCGCCGCGCCGGGTCAGCATCGGCTGCTCGGACTTGCCGTCCGAGGCCGGCACGGCGCCGACCACGGTTTCGAGAATGTCGCCCAGCGTGGCGACGCCCTGGATCACGCCGTATTCGTCGACCGCCAGCGCCATCTGCGAGCGATGGGTGCGGAATAGCTCGATCAGCGCCAGCGCGCTGGTGGTCTCGGGCACGAAAAAGGGCGGCCGCAGCGCGGCGCGCAGATCGACCGGCCTTCCGGCGAAGCTCTGGGCCGCGATCTCCTTGACGGCAACGATGCCGATGACGTTCTCGGGGTCGCCGTCGATGACCGGGAAGCGGGTATGCGGGCTATCGGCGATACGCTTGAGGTTGACCGCCACGTCCTCGGCCAGATCGAGGAACACGACCTCGGTGCGCGGCGTCATGATCTGGCCGACCTCGCGGTCGCCGAGCCGGAACACGTTCTTCACCAGCTCGCGTTCCTTGTGCTCGAAGGCGCCGGCGGCGGCGCCCTCCTTGAGCATGAGGTCGATCTCTTCCTCGGTCACCGGCACCGCGTCCCGCCGCCGAATCCCCATCAGCCGCAGCAGCGCATCCGAGGTCCAGTCCAGCACCCGAGCCACCGGACCGAGCGCCCGCACCGCCCATTCGAACGGCCGCGCCAGCGCGATCGCCAGGGTCTCGGCATGGGCCAGGGCGATGCGCTTGGGCACCAGCTCGCCCGCCACCAGCGAGACGAAGGTGATCGCCACCACCACGCCGCCGATCGCCAGCGCATCGGCATAGGCCGCGACTGGCGCCATCGGCCGCAGCCAGACCGCCACCCGCTCGGCGATGGTGGCGCCGGAAAAGGCGCCGGCCAGCATGCCGATCAGGGTGATGCCGACCTGGATGGTCGAAAGATAGCGCCCCGGCTCGGCGATCAGCCGCAAGGCCGCGCGCGCGCCGGCATGGCTCTCGGCCTGGGCCTGCAGCCGCGCCTTCTTGGCCGAGACCAACGCCATCTCGGCCATCGCCAGGGCGCCGTTGACCACCACCAGGGCCAACACCACGGCAATTTCGAACCAGAGTTCCGACATGCGGCGAAGCTAGCGCCTCGCGGCCTCGGTTAGAAGCCCGTCCCGCCTACTCCGCCGCCGCCGGAGTAGCGCGCCAGGAGCGCACGTAGTCGGGCCATTCCACCCCCGCCGCGCCGGACAGGACCTCGAGCGCATCGCGGGTGTCGATCATCACCGCCACCTCGTCGGTCTCCTTGCGCGCCGCCTTGGCGCCGGCAGCGAAGGCCTTGGGATGCGGACCGTGCGGAAAGCCGCAGGGATGCAGAGTCACCATGCCGGGATGGATGTTGTCGCGGCTGAAGAAATTGCCGGCGTGATAGAAGATCGCCTCGTCGTAATCGTCGTTGTTGTGGAAGAACGGCACCTTGAGCGCGCCGGGATCGGATTCGATCGGCCGCGGCGCGAAGGTGCAGATCACGAAGCGCGAAGCCAGGAAGGTGGTGTGGGCCGAGGGCGGCAGGTGGTAGCGCGCGCTCATCAGCGGCCGGATGTCGCGCCAGTTCAGCTTGACCGGGCAGAGATCGCCCTTCCAGCCGACCGCGTCGAGCGGATTGAAGGGATAGGTCACGGTCGAAATCGCATCGCGCCGCTTGATGCGGATCTGCCACGGCGTCTCGCCTTGCTGCGTCTTGAAGGTGGCGTCCAGCTTGGGAGTCTCCAGCACGCCCGGATCGAAGATGGCGTGGCCGCCGACCAGGCCCTTGTTGGGCAAACGGTAGGAATCGTTGAGCGCCTCGATCAGCAGCATACGGGTTTCGCTGGCGGGCTCGATCCGCCAGGCGGTGGCGCGCGGCAGCATGATGTAGTCGCCCTCGCCGTAGCGCATATGGCCGTAATCGCAGAACAGCGCGCCCTCGCCGCGATGGACGAACAGCAGCTCGTCGCCGTCGCCGTTGCGCACCAGGTGGTCCATCGCCCGCTCCGACCGCCACAGCCGGATCCGCACCGAGGCGTTGCCGAGCAGCGCCACCGCATCCAGCGGCGAGCCGCCGCCGGCGTTCAGCTTGGTGGTGTCGAAGGCGCGCGGCCGCAGCGGCCCGTCCCAGTCGCTCCAACCGGTGGGCGGGTGGGAATGGTAGAAATGCGCCGCCGGGCCGAAAAAGCCTTCCTTGCCGCATTCGCGTTCGTAAGTGCCTTCCGGCAGGTCGACATGCGCCTGGCGCGAAGCCCGGCCCTCGACCCGCGGCAGGCTGATCCAGTCCTTCATGCCGCCTTCTCCCCTGGCTTGAGGACTCCGCGCCGGATCTGATCGAGCTCGATCGACTCGAACAGGGCGCGGAAATTGCCCTCGCCGAAACCCTCGTTGCCCTTGCGCTGGATCAACTCGAAGAAGATCGGGCCGATCACGGTGTCGGTGAAGATCTGCAGCAGGATGCCGCCGCCCTGGGTCGGCGCGCCGTCGATCAGGATGCGCCGCGCGCGCAGCCGCGCCAGGTCCTCGCCATGGCCCGGCAGGCGGGCATCGGTCGCGTCGTAATAGGTGTCGGGCGTGTCGAGGAACCCGACCGCCTTGGCCTTGAGCGCGTCGACCGCCGCGCAGATGTCGCCGGTCGCCAGCGCGACGTGCTGGATGCCCTCGCCACGATAGGCCGTGAGGTATTCCTGGATCTGCGACTTGTCGTCCGAGGATTCGTTGATCGGAATCCGGATCAGGCCGCAGGGGCTGGTCATGGCCTTGGACTTGAGCCCGGTCAGCTTGCCCTCGATGTCGAAATAGCGCACCTCGCGGAAATTGAACAAGCGTTCGTAGAACGCCGACCATTCGACCATGCGGCCGCGATGGACGTTGTGGGTGAGATGGTCGATCGCGGTCAGGCCGGCGCCGCGCGGCCTCTGGTCGACCCCCGGCAGCGGCACGAAGTCGACGTCGTAGATCGTGCCGCGCGCGCCATGACGGTCGACCAGATAGAGCAGCGAATCGCCGATGCCCTTGATCGCCGGAATGTTGAGTTCCATCGGCCCGATTTTGCCCTCGACCGGCCAGGCACCCTGCGCGACCGCATGCTTGAGCGTCTTGGCGGCATCGGCCACCCGGAAGGCGATGGCGCAAATCGAGGGTCCGTGGACGCGGGCGAAAGCCTGGGCGAAGGAATCGGGCTCGGCGTTGAGAATGAAGTTGATGTCGCCCTGGCGGTAGAGCGTGACCGACTTGGCGCGGTGCCGCGCCACCGCCGCGAACCCCATGCGCTCGAACAGGGCGCCCAGCGCCGCCGGATCGGGCGCGGCGTATTCGACGAATTCGAACCCGCTGGTGCCCATCGGGTTGTCCCACAGATCGGCCATGGTCCAAGGCTCCATCCGGTCGCGAAAGGCAGGTCTCGTGCTTATCCCAGGGGGGATTTAGTTTCAAGTGAAATTAAATCGCGCTGGCGGCGGCCTCGCCGCCGCCGGCTCCGGCGTGCTATTTTCCCGTCATCCGCCTGGGGGAGAAGCGCCATGAAGCTCTACATGCATCCGGTATCCATGACCAGCCGGCCGGTGCGCCTGTTCGCGGCCGAAAGCGGCATCAAGATGGACGAGGAATTGGTCGATTTGATGACCGGCGCCCATTACCAGCCGGCCTTCACGGCGATCAACCCCAACCGCATGGTGCCGGTGCTGGAAGACGGCGATCTGCGCCTGACCGAAAGCTCGGCGATCCTCAAATACCTCGCCGACAAGGTCGGCTCGCCGGCCTATCCCAAGGACCTCAAGGCGCGAGCCAAGGTCAACGAGATGATGGATTGGTTCAACGCCAACTTCTATCGCGACCTCGGCTATGGCCTGGCCTATCCCCAGGTCTTCCCGCACCACAAGCGCAAGACCGACGCCGCGCAGGCGGCGACGCTGGAATGGGCCCAGGAGCGGGTCAAGGGCTGGCTGCAGCTTCTGGACCAGCACTGGATCGGCCCCAAGCGCGACTATCTCTGCGGCGACCGGATCACCATCGCCGATTATTTCGGCATCGGCCTGATCACGGTCGGCGAGGTGATCGGCTGCAATTTCGCGGCCTATCCCAATGTCGACCGCTGGATCAAGACCATGAAGAAGCTGCCGAACTGGAACTCGGTCAACGAGGCCTTCAACGGCCTGTTGAACGCGGTCAAGGGGCAGAAATTCGTCGCCGTGTGAGGAGGCGCACATGATCAAGGGCCTGCATCACAACGCCTATCGCTGCCGCGATTCCGAGGAGACCCGGCGGTTCTACGAGGATTTCCTGGGCTTGCCGCTGGCGCACGTGATCGAAATCAAGGAGACCAAGACCGGCCGCAAGACCGAGACCCTGCACAGCTTCTACCGGCTCGACGACGGCTCGTTCCTGGCCTTTTTCGAGGCGCCGGACAAGCCGTTCGAGTTCAAGGCCCAGGACGACTACGACCTGCACATCGCGCTCGAGGTCGGCCAGGACGATCTGCGGCGGATGTACGACAAGGGCCGCGCCGCCGGCATCGAGACCCGCGGCATCTCGGATCATCATTTCATCGATTCGATCTATTTCCGCGATCCCAACGGCTACGTCATCGAACTGACCGCCAAGCGCGCCAATCACGACCAGGCGATCGATCCGGCACGCAACGGCGCCCGCGCCAAGCTCGAGGCCTGGAGCGAGCGCCGGGCGGGGCGCGCCGCCGCCGACTGAAAGACGTTCCGGCGCCGGTTTGACGCCGCCCCGGCGCGGCGATAGTTTCATTTGCAACCGATCATGCCCGTCGCCCGCCGCTTTCGTCCCGCCAGCCAACTGGTGCTGGAACGCTTCGTCCCCTACCGGCTGTCAGTGCTGACCAACCGCATTTCCGGCGCGCTGGCGGCGCATTACCGGCGGCGCTTCGGGCTCAGCATCCCGGAATGGCGGGTGATGGCGACGCTGGCGCGCTTTCCCGGATTGTCGGCGGCGGCGGTGGCCGAGCGCACCGCCATGGACAAGGTCACCGTCAGCCGCGCCATCGCCGGGCTCAAGCGCGCCGGTCGCTTGGGTCGCGCCACCGACGGCCGCGACCGCCGCCGCGCCGTGCTGACGCTGTCGCCGGCGGGCTGCTCGGTCTATTCCCGCATCGCCCCGTTCGCGCTCGAACGCGAATGCCGGCTGCTGGCCTCGCTGACCCCGGCCGAACGCCGCGCGCTCGACCGCCTCCTGACCAAGCTCGACCGCGCCGCCGCCAGCCTCGCCGAGTTCTAATATCGCCCGGTCCAGTTGGCCCAGATCAGTCGCGCCGCCAGCAGGCCGTCGGGGCGACGGTCGCGCCGGGCCTCGGTCAGTCGCGCGGCCAGCAGCGCCGGCAGAGACCGCCGCGAGATTTCGGATCGCCGCGCCCGCGCCTCGGCGGTCAGCTCCCGGCTGCGCGCGGCCGCTTCGACGGCCAAAGGCGGCGCGAGCCTTCCGCCGGCCAACTCGGCCAGGCCGACGGCGATGCCGACGGCCTGTCCGACCTCGATATCGGCCGAACGCTCGGTCCCCAAACGATCCAGCGCCGCCAGCACCACGGTCGCCGCCGCCTCGCGCGCATGGGACTCGCAAGCCGCCAAGTTCGCCAAGGGCGTCGGATCGAGTTCGCGCTCGCGGGCATCGAGCGCGCACCGCAACAGATCGAACCGCCAGGGCTTGCGTCGCTGCGCCTGGCCTAGCGCCTCCAGCACCGGATGCTGCGGTGGCATGCCGGCCGCCACCCCGTCCAACCCATCGCGCCACCATTGCAAGCGAATGGCGCCCAAGCCGGGTTCCTTGACCAAGTATGGCACGCGCGCGATTTCGGCGGCGAAGGCATAGAGCGCGATCAGCTCGTCGCGCGCCGGCTGCGGCGCGAACAGCGCGGTCAGGAAGCGGCCGCGGTCCTGGCGGCGAAGCTGTTCGTAAAGCGGCGGGGCCGCAGCCACCTATTTGACCAGCGTCACCGGCACGTCGACTTGCTCGACGATGTCGCTGACCGCCGAACCCAGCACCAGCCCGGCGACGCCGCCCAGGCCGCGCGTGCCCATCACCACCTGCCGGCAGCTCAGCGACTTGACGAAACCGGCCACGGTCTCGCCGACATCGCCGACGCCGATATGGAACTGGGCCTTGAGCCCGGCCTTGGCGACAAGATCGAGCGCGGGCTGCAGTACTTTCATGCCCTCCTCGCGGTGCATCGCCTTGATCGCATCCGAGCCGACGAAGGCCGAGGCGGTGCCGCGAATCTTCGGCTGGACGTTGAGCAAATGAAGCTCGGCGCCGGCCGCCGCGCCCAAGGCGATGGCATGGCGCACGGCATTGAGCGAGGCCGACGAGCCGTCGATCGGGATCAGGATGCTCATGGCTTGTCTCCCTGCGGCGGCGCGGCCAGATCCTCGGGCTTGGCGCGGGCCTTGCGCGCCGCCAGGATGGCGCGCGCCACCAGGACCACGCCGACCGCCAAGCCCCACGGCGCCCCCCAATGCAGCCACGCCGCATCGGAGTCGACCCAGGACTTGACCACCGGATCGGCGATGCCGATCTCGCCCGCCAGGTAGCCCAGCACCGCACCGCCCAGCGTGATCAGGAACGGATAGCGCTGCAGCAGCACCAGCACCAACTGGCTGCCGTAGATGATCAGCGGCATCGAGATCGCCAAGCCGATCAGGATCAGCACCAGATCGCCGCGCGCCGCCGCGGCGATGGCGATGACGTTGTCGAGGCTCATCACCGCATCGGCGATCGCCACCGTCCGCACCGCTGCCCACAGCGTGGCGCCGGACTTGACGCCGTGACCGCCCTCGTTCTCCTCGGGCACCAGCAGCTTGACCGCGATCCACAGCAACAGCGCCGCGCCGACGATCTGCAGATAGGGGATCTTCATCAGCTCGACGACGAAGAAGGTGAAGACGATGCGCAGCAGGATCGCCGCCAGCGAGCCGTAGAAGATGCCGAGCTTGCGTTGGTTGGCCGGAAGTTCGCGGCAGGCCAACGCGATCACCACCGCGTTGTCGCCCGACAGCAGGATGTTGATGTAGACGATGGCGCCCAACGCCGCCCAAAACTCGTAGCTCATGAAATCCATGTCGCTACCGCCTTCCCTGCCGCCGACGGGGGCGCACATTAGCCCCGATCCGGCCGCCGTCAATCGCCGAATCGGCCGCCGACGGCCCTTTCTTGTCCCGCCGGGGTAGGCTGTGATATCGGTTGTCGCGATTGGGAAGCGTTCGCGATTCGGCGAACTCAAAAGGGGGCTGCCATGAATATCCCGTGGGAAAAACTCGAATACGCCATCGGCATCGGCGTCGGCATCCTGGTGGTGGTGCTGCTGATCGTCGGCACCGGCGGCTCGGCCGCGACCTGGTGGCGCTATCTGCACGTGCTGTCGGGGGTGATGTGGATCGGTTTCCTCTGGTACTTCAACTTCGTCCAGATCCCGTCCATGCCCAAGATCCCGGACGAACAGAAGCCGGCAGTGACCAAGGTGATCGCACCGGCGGTGCTGTTCTGGTTCCGCTGGTCGGCGCTGGCCACGGTCGTCACCGGACTGGTGCTGGGTCAGGTCAAGTACGGACTCGACAAGCTGTTGATGTTCCAGGGCGGCAGCGCCTCGCTGACCGCGCTCGGCATCGGCATGTGGCTGGCGCTGGTGATGGCGTTCAACGTCTGGTTCATCATCTGGCCGAACCAGCAGCGCGCGCTCGGCCTGGTCGAGGCCGACGCCGACACCAAGAAGAAGTCGGGGCGGATGGCGATGCTGACCTCGCGCTTCAACACCATGCTGTCGGTGCCGATGCTGTTCGGCATGATCGCGGGCGCCAATCTCGGCTGAGCGATCGGACGACCGCGTCTTCGGCGGGGGCCTGCGGGCCCCCGCTTTTTTTCATAGCGGGAGGAGCGCCGCCGCCACCTTGCGACCTTCCGCCAGCAATACGTTGTAGGTGCGGCAGGCGGCGCCGGTGTCCATGATCTCGACGCCGATGCCGGCGGCGCGCAGTTCCGCGCGCAGCGCCGGCGGCAGAAACTGGATCGCCTTGCCGCAGCCGATCAGCAACACCTCGACCCCGCGCCCCTTGACCGCATCCAGCGCGCCCGGCTCCAATCCGGCGGCGGCCCATTGCTCGACCGCGTCGGGAAACACCAACAGCGCGCTTTGGTAGTTTTGGCCGGCGACGCGAAAGCGTCCTGGGCCATAGCTGTCGATTACCTTGCGGTCGGCGGGAACGAGCGGCGTGATGTCCATCGCCCCACCCCTGTCCCGCAGCTAAGGCGTGGCCGGCGGGCTGGCGGCCTCGGCCGCCGCGCGCTTGGCGCGCTTCTTGTCGAGATCGAGATAGACCAGCACCGCGGCGGCGATGAAGATCGAGGAATAGGTGCCGACGAAAATTCCCCAGATCATGGTGAAGGCGAAGCCGCGGATCGCCTCGCCGCCGAAGATCAACAGCGGGATCAGCGCGATCAGCGTCGTCGCCGCGGTCATGGTGGTGCGCGACAGCGTCTCGTTGACCGAAAGATCGAGCAGCTCGAGCAGCGGCATCTTCTTGTACTTGCGCAGGTTCTCGCGCACGCGGTCGTAGACCACCACGGTGTCGTTCATCGAATAGCCGATGATCAACAGCACCGCCGCCACCTCGGTCAGGTTGAAGTCGAAGCGGGCGAAGGTCAGCACGCCGAAGGTCAGCAGCACGTCATGGACCAGGGCCGCGACCGAGCCGAGCCCGAACTCCCATTCGAAGCGGAACCAGACGTAGACCATCTGTGCCAGGATGGCGAGCACCACGGCGATGACGCCGCCCTTGATCAACTCTTCGGACACTTGCGGACCGACGAATTCGACCCGCCGATACTCGAAGGCGCTGCCCAGGGTCTGGCGCACGCGCTCGACCGCCTTCTGTTGGGCGTCGCCGGCGCCTTCCTGGCGCTCGATCCGGATCAGCACGTCGCGCGGCGAGCCGAATTCCTGCAGCGTGACGTCGCCGATGCCGAGGCCGTGCAGCTTGGTGCGCATCTCGGCCAGATCGGCCCGCTCGGCCTGGGCGCGGGTTTCGATCAGGATGCCGCCGGTGAAGTCGATGCCGAAATTGATGCCCAAGGCGAAGAACAACCCGATCGAGCCCAGCCCCATCGCCACCGAGGCGATCAGGCACAGATGCCGCAACCGCATGAAGCCGAAGCGGGTCACCGTCGGGACCAGGCGCAAGCGCCACATCGCCGCCTCCTACAGCGCCAATGCCGCGAGGCGACGGCGCTTGAGCCAATAGACCGTCAGCAGCCGGACGACGACGACGGCGGTGAACATCGACGTAATGATGCCGATCGAGATCACCACCGCGAAGCCGCGCACCGGACCGGCGCCGAACTGGAACAACAGCGCATTGGCCAAGAGCGTGGTCAGATTGGAATCGAGAATCGTTGTCCAGGCGCGGTGATAGCCGGCCTCGATCGCGGCGATCGGCGTCTTGCCGCCGCGCAATTCCTCGCGGATGCGCTCGAAGATTAGCACGTTGGCGTCGACAGCCATGCCGATGGTCAGCACCAGCCCGGCGATGCCCGGCAAGGTCAAGGTCGCGCCCAGCGCCGACATCACGCCCAGGATCATCGCCACGTTGATCGCCAGCGCCAGGTTGGCGAGACCGCCGAACAACGGCCCATAGCTCAGGAACATGAACCCCAACACGCCGCCCGCGCCGATCATGCCGGCGATCAGGCCGGAGCGGATCGAATCCGCGCCCAGGCCGGGACCGACCGAGCGCTCCTCGATGATCTTGAGCGGCGCCGGCAAGGCGCCGGCGCGCAACAGCAGCGCCAGGTCGTGGGCGGCCTGGACGCTGAACGACCCCGAAATGATGCCGCGACCGCCGAGGATGGCGTCGCGGATCACCGGCGCCGAGATCACCTTGCCGTCGAGCACGATGGCGAACGGCCGGCCGACGTTCTCGCGGGTGACGTCGCCGAAGCGGCGCGCGCCCGAGGAATCGAAGGCGAAGCTGACCACCGGCTGGCCGTCCTGGAAGGTGGGTTGGGCGTCGGTCAGGTTCTCGCCCGAGACCATCACCCGCTTCTGCACCAGATAGCGCGACTGGAAGCGCGCCTCGCGCGCATCGGCCTCCATCAGCACCAGGCCGGGCGGCTCGCGCCCCGGCCGCACGCTGTCGATCGGCGTGGTGGTGTCGACCAGATGGAAGGTCATCTTGGCGGTCTTGCCCAACAGCCGCTTGATGCGGTCGGGGTCGTCGACGCCGGGAAGCTGGATCAGGATGCGCTCCTCGCCCTGGCGGGCGATGATCGGCTCGGACACGCCGGTCTGGTCGATGCGGCGGCGCACGATCTCGATCGACTGATCGACCGCGGCGCGCTTGCGTTCGCGGATCGCGGGCTCGGTCAGGGTGACGGCGATGCGGCCGTCGGGCCGCGTCGTCACCTGGATGTCGGGCGTCGACATGCCGGTGGCGGGCGAGGTGATCTGCACCGCAAGACCGCGAACCGCGGTCGCGGCGCGGTCGCGGTCGGCGGCATTGAGCACCGCCACCACCACCTCGCGCCCGACCACGCCCAATTCGGAATAGCCGATGCGTTCCCTGGTGCGCAGTTCCTGGCGCGCGGCGTCGACCACGTTCTCCAGCCGCTCCTTGATCATCTGCTCGGTGTCGACCTCGAGCAGCAGGTGCGATCCGCCCTGCAAGTCGAGCCCGAGATGCAGCTGATCGCGCGGCACGAAGCTAGGCCAGCCGGCGACGCTGGCCTTGGGAAACAGGTTGGGCACCGCGAACGCCAGGCCGGCGGCGCAAATCGCCCACACCAAAGCCTGCTTCCACGGCGGAAAATGCAGCATGTCGCGATCCCTGCCCCGCGCGCGGCGCCCGCCCTAGGCCGGCTTCTTGTCCTCGGCCTTCTCTGCCTCGGGCTTGGTTTCGGCCTCGTCCTTGAACGGCTCGGCCTTGACCACGACGTCGGTGATGGTGGCCTTGACCACCCGCACCTTGACGTTGTCCGCGATCTCGACCAGGGCCTCGTCGTCGGCCACCTTGACCACCTTGCCGCGGATGCCGCCGCCGAGAATGACCTGGTCGCCGCGCTTGACCGCCGCGATCATGTCGCGATGCTGCTTCATCTTCTTCTGCTGCGGACGGATCAGCAGGAAATAGAAGATGACGAAGATCAGCACCAACGGCAGCAACGACACGAAGTCGAAACCGCCCGCGCTGCCGCCGGCGGCGGCCTGGGCGAAAGCCGGCGTGGAAAACATCGAACGCTCCCGGTCAGGTGAAACGCGCGCGGACTATACCGGCCCGCACCCGAATTGCAACCGAGGCCGGCGGTTGACGGCGGCGGCGCGGGCGCATAGACCAGGGCGGCCCGAGGCGCAGGAGTCCGCCGCGCCGATCTTGGATTTTCGATGAGCGACTGGAAACGTTTCGAAGCCGCCCTCACCCGCGTCGCCGAGGCGATGGAGCGGGTCTCGCCGCCGCCGGCGCCGGTGGCCAATCTCGACCTGGCCGACGCCTTCGTCTGGCACCCCGAGGGCGACCGGCTGGACGCGGTGTCCAAGGTCAGCCGGGTCGAGCTTGGCCTGCTCAAGGGCATCGACCGGGTGCGCGACATCCTGCTCGACAACACCCGCCGCTTCGCCAAGGGCCTGCCGGCCAACAACGCGCTGCTGTGGGGCGCGCGCGGCATGGGCAAGTCCTCGCTGATCAAGGCGGCGCACGCCCAGGTCAACCGCGAGACGCCGCGGGCGCTGGCGCTGGTCGAGATCCACCGCGAGGACATCGGCTCGCTGCCGCGGCTGTTGCGGCGGCTGCGCACCGGATCGCGGCGCGCCATCCTGTTCTGCGACGACCTGTCGTTCGACGGCCAGGACACCAGCTACAAATCGCTCAAGGCGGTGTTGGAAGGCGGCATCGAGGGCCGGCCCGAGACGGTGGTGTTCTATGCCACCTCCAACCGCCGACACCTGCTCAATCGCGACATGATCGAAAACGAGCGCTCGACCGCGATCCATCCCGGCGAGTCGGTGGAAGAAAAGGTCTCGCTGTCGGATCGTTTCGGGCTCTGGCTCGGCTTCCACGCCTGCAGCCAGGACGATTTCTTCGCCATGATCGAGGCCTATGCCGAGGCCTTCAAGCTGGGAGTTCCTGCCGACCGGCTTCACGCCGAAGCGGTCGAATGGTCGATGACCCGCGGCGCGCGTTCGGGCCGCGTCGCCTGGCAGTTCATCCAGGACCTGGCCGGGCGGCTGGGCAAAAAGCTTTAGGCTTCTCGCCAGCGCCGCCGGAAATCGGCCAGCGCCTCGGGCGCATGGGGCTTGGCCGGTTGGACGCCCCAGACCGGCCGCGGCCAGGCCGGATCGTCGGTGAAGCGGGCGATGATATGGACATGCAACTGCGCCACCTGATTGCCAAGCGAGGCGATGTTGAGCTTATGGCAGCCGGTCATGCGCCTGAGCCTCTCGCCCGCGCGCTGGATTTCGGCGTTCATGACGGGCCGGTCGGCCGGCGCCAGATCGATCAGATCGCGCAAGCCCGTGCGCATCGGCACCAGCACCAGCCAAGGATAGTTGGCGTCCTTCATCAGCAGCACTTGCGACAGGTCCCAGCGGTCGAGTTCGACCGTGTCGGCGGCCAATCGGGGATCGAGTTCGAAGCTCATGCCGTTTTTCGCAAGCGTTGGTGGAAACTCGGCAGCAGCACCCCCGAGGCCACCACCGCGATGGCGGCCAGATCGGCTAGGCTGGCGGTCTCGCCCACCACCACCCAGGCCATGGGAATGGTGAACGGACCGACCAGCACCGGAAACAGGCCGGCACGCGCCACCGGCAGGTGCTTGAGGGCGTAGTTGTAGAGCAGGAACGGCCCCGCCGCGCCGAAGCTGCCGGCATAGAGCAAGGCGGCATAGGCCGTCCACGGCGTCGCCTCGTAGCCGCCGCGATCCCCGGACAGGCTCAGCACCGGCATGGTCATCAGCGTCGCGCCGATCATCTGCCAGGCGGTCACGGCGATGGGATGGTTGGTGCCGCGGTTGACCACCCGCGCCAGCAACTGGCAGCCGGCGGCGATCAGCACGCCGCACACCAGAAGCAGGTTTCCGGTCAAGGTCGACTGCCCGGCCGCGATCTTGGATCCGAACAGCAGCGTCACGCCGAGGATCGCCAACAGCGCCGCCGCCAGCACGATCGGATTGAAGTTTTCCTTCAGCACCGCATAGCCGAGGAACGGCATCACGATCGGCATCAGGCTCCAGCACACGCCGGCGACGGTGGCGCTGGACAGCGACAGCCCATACATGAACACCAGGCTGACCAACCCGGGCTCGAGTACGCCCATCGCCAGCGGCCGCCAGCCGATCGCGCGCGGCCGCCACTCGACCCGGGTCAGCGCCACCAGGCTCCACAGCACCAAGGCCGCCAGCGCCATGCGTGCGACCATGACGTCGAACACCTCGAAATAGCGGAAGGTGAACCGGAGGCTGGTCAGCGAGGACGCCCACAGGAACACCGCGCCCAGCATGGCAAGCACCGGCATGGCGCCGAGCATAGCGCCGGCGCGGCGGTTGATCCACCGCGCGCGAGAGGATAGAAGCACGCGGCGTTTCACGGCAAGGACCGCGGCACATGGCGTCGTACCAGTACATCTACGTGATGAAGGGCCTGGGCAAGACCTACCCGGGCGGCAAGCAGGTGCTGCGCGACATCTGGCTGTCGTTCTTTCCCGGCGCCAAGATCGGCGTGCTGGGCCTGAACGGCGCCGGCAAGTCGACCCTGCTGCGGGTCATGGCCGGGCTGGAGAAGGATTTCGTCGGCGAGGCCTGGCCGGCCGAGGGCGTCAAGGTCGGCTTCCTGCCGCAGGAACCCCAGCTCGACCCGGCCAAGGACGTCAAGGCCAACGTCATGGAAGGCGTGGCCGAGACCAAGGCGCTGCTCGACCGCTACGAGGCGGTATCGACCAAGCTGGGCGAGGTCAGCGACGACGGCGAAATGGAAAAGCTGCTGGCCGAACAGGCGCAGCTGCAGGAGAAGATCGACGCCGTCGGCGCCTGGGAGCTCGACAACCATGTCGAGATCGCGATGGAGGCGCTGCGCTGCCCGCCCGGCGACGCCGCGGTCGCGGAACTTTCGGGCGGCGAGCGCAGGCGCGTCGCGCTGACTCGCCTGCTGCTGTCGAAACCCGATCTGCTGCTGCTCGACGAGCCGACCAACCATCTCGACGCCGAAAGCGTGGCTTGGCTGGAACGCTTCCTGCACGACTATCCAGGCACGGTCGTGGCGGTGACGCACGACCGCTACTTCCTCGACAACGTCGCCGGCTGGATCCTGGAACTCGATCGCGGCCACGGCATTCCTTGGGAGGGCAACTACTCGTCCTGGCTCGATCAGAAGCAGAAGCGCTTGGCGCAGGAGGAGAAGACCGAGGAAGCCCGCCAGCGCACGCTGCAACGCGAACTGGAATGGATCCGCCAGACGCCGCGCGCCCGTCAGGCCAAGTCCAAGGCGCGCATCACCGCCTACGAATCGCTGCTGTCAGAAGAGCACGCCAAGTCCCAGGAGCGCGCCCAGATCGTGATTCCGCCCGGGCCGCGGCTCGGCACCATGGTGATCGAGGCCCAGGGCCTGTCCAAGGCCTATGGCGACAACCTGCTGATCGACAAGCTGGACTTCCGGCTGCCGCCGGGCGGGATCGTCGGCATCATCGGCCCCAACGGCGCCGGCAAGACCACGCTGTTCCGCATGCTGGTCGGGCAGGAGAAGCCGGATTCCGGCACGCTCAAGATCGGCGAGACGGTCAAGCTGGGCCATGTCGACCAGAGCCGCGACGCGCTCGATCCCGCCAAGACGGTGTGGCAGGAGATCTCGGGCGGCGACGACGAACTGGTGCTGGGCAAGCGCAAGATGCCCAGCCGGGCCTATGTCGGCGCCTTCAACTTCCGCGGCTCCGACCAACAGAAGAAGGTCGGCCAGCTATCCGGCGGCGAACGCAACCGCGTCCATCTGGCGAAGATGCTGAAATCCGGCGGCAATCTGCTGCTGCTCGACGAGCCGACCAACGATCTCGACGTCGACACGCTGCGCGCGCTGGAAGAGGCGCTGGTCGAGTTCGCCGGCTGCGTGTTGGTGATCAGCCATGATCGGTGGTTCCTGGATCGCATCGCCACGCACATGTTGGCGTTCGAAGGCGATTCGAAAGTCGTCTGGTTCGAGGGCAACTATCAGGACTACGAGGCTGACCGCAAACGCCGACTCGGCACCGATGCCGACCAGCCGCATCGCATCAAATACAAGAAATTCAGCCGCGCCTGAACGCGGCGGCAAGTTCAGCCGCGCCTGAACGCGGCGGGGTTATCCCCGCCGACCGCCGCCGCCGCCACCACCTGCGCCGGCGCCGCTCATGCTCGGCGCGCTAATGGTGTCGAGATTGCGGACGCGCTGGCGCTTGAGGCCCATTTCGCCCGAACCGAGGAAACCGGTCGCTTCGGTGCGCCTCGGCTTTGGAAGTCCGGGTTCGCGGGTATAGTCCGGCATCGGTATGGCCATCTCCAGGCAGCGATCCAGCAGTTCTTCGACCGAGGCGAAGGCGTTTTCGGTGGCGCGGCGGACTTCGGCGGAATACTCTTCGAATCGGATGTCAGCCTTGATTTCGGCGATCTTTCGCTTCTGATCCTCAAAAGGCGCAAACGCAAACAGCGGTACCAGACCATACTCCATCAGGCGGCGCAGATAGGCGCTGATCACCTTGAGCGCGGCGACAATCAACCGCCGGGTCAGCTTGCGTGCCTCGACATGGCTTTCGTGGTCGTCCGCCAAGCCGATTTCCAAAAGCCGCGACTGGACCACCGAGACGAAGCTGCGGTACTCTGCTAACAGATTGAAAAGCCTGGAGTAATCGGCAAAGGTATAGGTCTGGATCGATTTTTCGAACTCGGCAAAGGCGCGCGCCCGGGCAGCGCCGAAATGCTGCAACGCCTCAAGCAGATCGCGCGCCTCGCGCATCGCCTTGCGGCGGCGCTCCTGGGCGGCATGGTCCTTGTACATTGGGTATTCCTATCATGCAGGGACAGGTCTCGCCACCCATCTAGGGCATGATCGATCTGTCTTGAACAATAGAGTTCAAGACAGATCGCGGATCATGCCCTCGTATCCTGCTCCGGACCGCGATTCACGGTTCATGGGGAATCGCGGCCGTGATTTCCTATGAACCGATCGCGGTCTGGTCCCCGCCGGTGCGGCGCCGCGCGATTTGACCGCCGCGAAGCTGCTCCGCTATAGATTCGGGCATGAACGCCAATGCCTGGACCAAGTTCTTCACCTGGCTCAAGGGCGAGCCGGTGGGGAAGGACGAATTCGGCAACATGTACTACCGCGAGCGCCAAGGTACGCGCCGCTGGGTGCTGTACGCGGGCGAGGTCGAAGCCTCGAACGTCCCGGCGGAATGGCATGCCTGGCTGCATCATACCGTCGACCAGCCTCCGCTCGGCCCGCGCCCGGCCAAGCCGTGGGAAAAGACCCACTTGCCGAACCTGACCGGCAGCGCCGAGGCCTATCATCCGGCCGGCTCGGTGCTTGGCAACCGCGGTCGTGCCGCCACGACCGGCGACTACGAACCCTGGCGGCCGAACTGAACCGCGCGCCATGGGCAGCCAACTGGTCGAAACCCTGATCGGCGCCGTGGTGTTGGCGGTGGCGGCGCTGTTCTTCGGCTTCGCCTACACCTCGACCAAGGTGGGCCGGGTCTCGGGCTACGAACTGACGGCGCGGTTCGACAAGGTCGACGGGCTGCGCATCGGTTCCGACGTGCGCATGGCCGGCATCAAGATCGGTACCGTCACCGGCCAGCGGGTCGATGCCGAAAGCTATCAGGCCGAAATCAAGCTGTCGGTCGATCCGGCCATCAAGCTGCCCGACGATTCGACCGCCAAGATCGCCTCCGACGGCCTGCTCGGCTCCAAGTTCCTGGCGCTGGAGGCCGGCGCCAGCGACCGCACCCTCTCGGCCGGCGGGCGCATCAAGTTCACCCAGGGTTCGATCAACCTCGAGGAGCTGCTGGGCAAGTTCGTGTTCTCCAGCACCGACCAGGGCGCCAAGCCCGCCAAATAGCCACTCGGCGGCGCCTTGCTGTCGCCACAATCGCAGGCTCTAGTCGCGGCATGATCAAAGCCCTCAAGGTTGGTGCGGTCGCGCTGGTCGCACTTCTGCTCGACGCCGCAACGGCCGCGGCCGAAACCGTCGCGGTGCTGCAGGGTCTCGACAAGGTCACCGCCCGCGTCACCACCATCGAGGCGCCGCTCGACCGCATTGTCCGTTTTCACGCGCTTGCCGTGGTGGCGCGCGAATGCAAGAAGAAGCCGCCCGAAGAGACGCCCGAAGTCGCGGTGTTCGTCGAGATCGCGGAGGCCAAGCCGGGCGATCTGCCGAAGACCGTGTTCGCGGGCTGGATGTTCGCGTCCTCGCCGGCGGTGTCGGCGATGGAGCACCCGACCTATGACGTGTGGGCGATCGACTGCAAGACCCGCTGAGGATCGCCGTCGCCCGCGAAGGCCCGGAACTCGGCGGGCTTGGCGATCGCCGCCGCCAGCAATTTGAGGTAACGCTCGCGCGGGATCTCGATCCCGCCCAGGCGCCGCAAGTGATCGGTCATGAACTGGGCATCGTGCAGCACGAAGCCGCCGGCCTTGAGCCGCGCCACCAGGTGCACGAACGCCACCTTGGAGGCGTCGGTCGCGCGGCTGAACATGCTTTCGCCGAAAAAAGCCGCGCCGATGGCGACGCCGTAGAGGCCGCCGACCAACCGGTCTCCGATCCGGCATTCGACCGAATGGGCGTGACCGAGGCGATGGAGCTCGCGATAGGTCTCCCGGATCGAACGGTTGATCCAGCTCTGCTCGTGGCCCGGGCGCGGTTCGGCGCAAGCCGCGATCACCGCCTCGAAATCGCGGTCCACCGCGACCGCGAACCGGCCCTGCCGCACGGTCCGCGCCAGGCTGCGCGCGACATGGACCCGCTCGAAGGGCAGGATGCAGCGCCGTTTCGGCTCGACCCAGAACAGCTCCTCGTCGTCGCGGCTTTCGGCCATGGGAAACACGCCCATGGCATAGGCGCGCAGCACGACCTGGGGCGCGAGCGGCATCAGCCTCCGTCGCGGCGGCGGGCGACGAAGGATTCCAGCCAGCGGATGTCGTAGGCGCCGTCGATGAAGCCGGGATCGGCGATCACCGCCTGGTGCAGCGGGATAGTGGTCAGCACGCCGCCGATCACGGTCTCTTCCAGCGCGCGCTTGAGCCGCATCAGGCATTCGTTGCGGGTGCGGCCGTGGACGATCAGCTTGGCGATCAGGCTGTCGTAATTGGGCGGCACGCGATAGCCCGAATAGAGGCCCGAATCCATCCGCACGCCCAGCCCGCCGGGGGCATGGAATTCCGCGATCCGTCCCGGCGCCGGCGCGAAGGTCTCGGGGTTCTCGGCATTGACCCGGCATTCGATGGCATGGCCCTGAAAGGCGATGTCCTCCTGGCGATAGCCCAGCGTCTCGCCGGCGGCGACGCGCAGCTGTTCGCGCACCAGGTCGATGCCGGTCACCGCCTCGGTCACCGGGTGCTCGACCTGCAGGCGGGTATTCATTTCGATGAAGTAGAACTGCCCGTCCTGATAGAGCATTTCGACCGTGCCGACGCCGCGATAGCCGAACTGGCGGATGGCCTCGACCACGCGGCCGCAGATCTTGGCGCGGTCGCCGGCGTTGAGGCCGGGCGAAGGGCTTTCCTCGAGGATCTTCTGGTGGCGGCGCTGGAGGGAACAATCGCGTTCGCCGAGATGGACCACCGCGCCGTGGCTGTCGGCCAGGATCTGAATCTCGATATGGCGCGGCCGGTCGAGGTACTTCTCGAGATAGACCGTGTCGTCGCCGAAGGCGCCGCCGGCCTCGGCCCGCGCCTGGGCCAGGGCGGAATCGAGCTCGGACACGGCGCGGGCGACGCGCATGCCGCGTCCGCCGCCGCCGGCCGCCGCCTTGATCAGCACCGGATAGCCGATGCGTTCGGCCTCGCGCCGGGCGGTGAAGGAATCGGACACCGGACCGTCCGAGCCCGGAGTCACCGGCACGCCCAGCTTCTTCATCGTCGCCTTGGCCACCACCTTGTCGCCCATGGCGCGGATATGCTCGGGCTTGGGACCGATGAAGGCGATGCCGTGCTCCTCGACGATCGAAGCGAAACGCGCGTTCTCGGACAGGAAACCGTAGCCGGGGTGAATGGCATCGGCGCCGGTGATCTCGGCCGCCGAGATGATGGCCGGAATATTGAGATAGCTGTGCTGGGCCGCGGGCGGGCCGATGCAGACGCTTTCGTCGGCCAATCGCACATGCATCGCATCGGCGTCGACGGTCGAGTGGATCGCCACCGTCTTGATGCCCATTTCGCGGCAGGCGCGGTGAATCCGCAGCGCGATCTCGCCGCGGTTGGCGATCAGGACCTTCTCGAACACGGCCGCTAGCCGAGCACGACCAGCGGCTGGCCGTACTCGACCGGCGCGCCGTCGCCGACCAGCACCTTCTTGACCGTGCCGTCATGCGGGGCCGGGATCGGATTCATGGTCTTCATCGCCTCGACGATCAGCAGGGTCTGGCCCTTGCTGACCCGATCGCCGGCCTTGACGAAATGCGCCGCGCCGGGCTCGGGCGCCAGATAGACCGTGCCGACCATGGGCGAGACCACGGCGTTCTCGAGGTCGTCGTCGGCCGGCGCGGGAGCCGCGGCGGGCGCCGCCGCGGCCTGCGGAGCCGCGGCCGC
>Ga0194120_10004897_pt1 | contig 20150 bp, 18 predicted proteins | sample TA2MahCa65mmetaG_FD_148642 | JGI IMG/M metagenome (GOLD analysis project Ga0194120, IMG submission 148642) | Freshwater microbial communities from Lake Tanganyika, Tanzania - TA2015019 Mahale Deep Cast 65m | ecosystem: Environmental > Aquatic > Freshwater > Lake | place: Tanzania: Lake... | reverse complement strand
CGGGTGGCACAAGCGCCTCGTTGAAGCTCCACGACGTCGACCACGCCAGCGCCTCCCGGACGGGCCCTGGGGGACCATATGTTAGCGCCTATGCGGCCTTCGGCCCCCGGCCGGCCGTCGGCCCCCTCCCGGCCTTCGGCCACCCTCCCCCGCAAGCGGTGGAGGGGCACGAGCGGCGACACGGCGACCGCCGTACCCACCTCCCCCGCCTCCGACACTGCCGTCGCCGTGCCCCTATCAACCGACTAGAAGGCGACGTCCCCCGAGAAAACGCCCGTCTTCCCCCCGGCCAGCGCCCCCAGCATCTGCCGCCGGTACCAGCCCCACCCGTGAAACAGCGGCGACCCGAGGTCGCGCAGCGGCGCCAGCACCGGGTACGAGGACTGGAAAAACGGCGTGAGCGCGCGACTGGCCCAGGAGTAGAAGCGCAGGTGGTCGGCCCGTAGTTCCGAGTAGCGCGCCAGCGGCTCCCCGCGCTCGATCACCCCCGCGAGCACGGCGGCATCGACCAGCGCGAGGTTGGCCCCCTGCCCGAGCTGCGGCGACATCGCGTGGGCGCAGTCGCCAATCCACGCGCGGCGACCCTCGTGCCAGCGCGACGCCACCACGTCGAAGTAGGGCGCGAAGAGCACGTCGTCGTGCGAGTACACGCCGTCGAGCGGAGCCTCGGGCAACAGCGCCCGCACCCGGGCCTTCCAGTCCTCGATGGGCGCCCTGCGCCAGGCCTCCACCGCGTCGGCCCGGTGGCTCCAGAACAACGACACCGTCCCCATCCCCGAGGGGAGGATGCCGGCCATCTCCCGCGTGTCGCGGTATCGCTGGTAGAGCACGCCGGGGTGCAGGTCGGCCTCGGCCACCACCCACAGCGCGCCCCAGGGGTAGGGCGTCACCCGGGCCCCGGGCGCGCGGTGCTCCGAGCGCGCTCCGCTCGCGACCACCACGAGGTCGAAGCGCTCGCGCTCGCCGGTGTCGATCCAGGCCGCACCGGGCTCGTCGCCGGTGGCGTGTACCTCGGCGCCGGTGCGCACCCGCACGCTGGGCTCGGCGAGGACCGCGTCCCACAGGGCCCCGAAGACCGCGCCCCGCTGGATACCGAGGCCGAAGGCGCCGGGGCGCCAGTCGGCGTAGGCGAGGTCGAGGACCACCCAGTTCGACCGCGTCGTGCCGTGCAAGCGCTCCACCCGGGCACCGTGGGACAACACGCGCTGCTCCAGGCCCAGCCGCCGCAGCACCTCCAGGCCCGTGGGTTGCAGGAGGATCCCGGCGCCCACCGGGCCTGGGTTAGCCACCCGCTCGTAGAGCGTCACCTCGTGCCCGGCGCGGGCGAGGAACAGGGCCAGCGCCGGCCCCCCGGTGCCGCCGCCGACGATGCCGACGTGCATCTGCCGGGGCTATCGCGCATCCGCCATCGGTCGAGTGGCTGATAGGCCGCTCGCCCGACCTTGAGTAAACCCAGGGGCATGACGACCCCGGCCCGCCCGATCTCCGGAGGCCCGCTTCCTGGCGGCGATCTGGGCACCCTCGTCGAGGCCTTTCTCTCCCTCGACGGTCGACCCGGCCGGTGGATGCAGGTCGGTCCCGCGGGCTCCCCTCGGCCTTACACCGGCGGCCAGGTGGTGGAGCTGGCGCGCCGGTGGCGCCGTGCCCTCCAGGAAGCCGGCGTGCGCCCCGGCAGTCGCGTGGCCATCTTGTTGCCCAACGACGAGCGCTTCGTGGGCGCCTTCTTCGGCGCGTGGCTCTGCGGCGCCGCCGCCGTGCCGCTGGCCTGGCCGGCCACCACCCTCGACGCCCGCCGCGTGGTGGCCCTCCGCCCGCTGGTCGAGGCCGCCGATCCCGCGGTGATCGTCACCGACGAGGCCCTGGCCGACCACTTCCCGGTGCGCGCGGTCACCCACCCCGACAGCGTGGCCGTCGGGCACGACGTGCTCCCCGCCCCGGGCGACACCGCCTTCATCCAGTTCACCAGCGGCAGCCTCGGTCGCCCCAAGGGCGCGGTCATCACCCACGCCGCCGCCGCCGCCTGCGTGTACGCGATGGGCCACGCGGTCGGTGCCTCCGAGGCCGACGTGGCGGTGAGCTGGCTGCCGCTGTTCCACGACATGGGCCTCGTGGGCGGCCTGCTCACCCCGGTGGCCTACCGCTTCCCGGTTACCCTGCTCTCTCCCGGCGAGTTCCTGCTTCACCCCGGCCGCTGGCTCGACCGGGCCGCCGCCGAGGGGATCACCACTGCTGCCGCGCCCGACTTCGCCTGGCGCCTATGCACCCGCCGGGTCGGCTCCGTGCGCGGCAGCCTCTCTTCCTGGCGCGTGGCCATCTCCGGCGCCGAGCCGGTCCACCGCAGCACCCTCGACGCCTTCGTCGCCAAGTTCCGATCGCACGGTTTTGGTCGCGACACATTCCGGCCCGCGTACGGCCTCGCCGAGAACACCCTCGCCGCCTGCATCTACGACCCCGCCCGGCCCGAGGGCGACGCCAGCGTACACGGCCGCGCCATCCCCAGCGTGGGCGCCCCCATCGCGGGCAACGAGATCCGCGTGGTCGATGCCGACGGCCGGGACTGTCCCGAGGGGCAAGAGGGCGAGATCCGCGTTCGCAGCGCCTCGCTGATGAGCGGCTACTTCCGCGACGAGGCGGCGTCGGCCGCGGCGCTGGTCGATGGCTGGCTGCGCACCGGCGACCTCGGCGTCGTCACCGGGGGACAACTTCACGTGTCGGGTCGCGCCAAGGAGCTGGTGATCCAGAACGGCTCGAAGTTCCACCCCTACGACATCGAGCGGGTGGCCACCGACGCGGTCGACGCCACCGTGGCCGGGGCCGCCGCCTACGTGCTGCCCACCGGCGAGGGCGAGATCCTCGTGCTCGCCGCCGAGGTGCCGGCCAGCAAGGCCGAGGGTGCCGACCGTCGCATCCGGGGCGCGGTGCTCGAGGCGCTCGGCGTGCGCATCGACCGCGTGGTGGTGGTGGCGCCCGGGTCCTTGCCCCGCACCTCGAGCGGGAAGATCCGCCGCGTGGAAGTCCCGCAGTTCGTGGAGGCGTCGCATGGCGCCTGAGGTGCTGGTGCTCGGGAGCAACGGCTTCATCGGCCTGCACGTCGTCGATGCCCTGCGCGCCGAGGGCGTGGAGCCCCGCTGCGGCCGCCGTCCCCGGTCGAACGTGCTCGGGCTGCGCAGTCGCAAGGCGCGCATGGTCCCCGCCGATCTCGACGACCCCGCCTCGCTCGACGCCGCGATGCAGGGCGTCCACACCGTCGTCCACCTCGCCGGGCACTACCCGCGCACCAGCACCGACCGCCCCGGCACCCTCGCCCTCGGCGAGCGCCAGAGCCGCGCGGTGATTGCCGCCGCCCACCGCGCGAGGGTGTCGCGACTGGTCTACGTGTCGTCCACCGCCACCGTCGCCCCACGTCGCGACGGCCCGTCCAGCGAGGACGACCGCTTCGCCCGACCGCCGGCGCACGGGCTGTACCACGACCTGAAATGGACGATGGAGTCGATCTTCGAGGCCGCCGCCGACCTCGACGTCCGCATCGCCCTCCCCGCCGGCTGCATCGGCCCCGGCGACCTGCGCCTCGGCACCTCGGCGCTCATCGTCGCCCTCGCCCGCGGCGACGATCCCCCGCACCCCGATGGCATCGTGTCGCTGGTCGACCCGCGCGACGCGGCGATCGGCATCGCCCGGATGGCCCTGCGCGAGGCCGCGCCCCGGCGAGTGATCCTCTCGCAGTCGAGCGTGCCGCTGCACGGCCTGCTGGTAGCCCTGTCGCGACGCTACGGCGTGCGCGAACCCTGCGCGCCCATGTCGCCACGCGTGGCCAAGGCGCTGGCCGACGACGCCGAGCGCCAGGCGGTGGCCAGCCACTCCCGGCCGCGCATGGTGCGCGAGATCGTCGACCTCGTGGTCCACGGCGTCCCCCTGCGCGGCGATCTCGCCGAGCAGACCCTCGGCCTGCGCTACCGCCCCTTCTCCGACTCCCTTTCCGACTTCGAAACCTGGGCCTCCCGCCTCGGTTTCTTCCCCACGCCTCCGGAGGCCCGCCCGTGATCGCTCCCGCTACCGAAGCCCGCATCTACAAGATCCTCAGCGACCTCTCGGCCGTGCCGCAGCAGCAGATCAAGCGGGGCGACCGCCTCCGCGAGGACCTCGGCCTCGACTCGGTGTCGTCGATGGAGCTGGTATCGATGCTCTCCGAGGAGTTCTCCATCGACGTGGAGCTGGAAGAAGCGGTGCGCATCACCGACGTGGCCGGGCTCCTGGCCCTCGCCGAGAACCGGATCGGCGATGCTTGACACGGCCGCCCCGCCGGCCCCGGTGGCGCGCCCATCGCTCGCGGCGCTCGCGCCCCCGGGGGAGCTCGATGTCGTCGAGGCCCTCGTCGATCCGCTGGATCGTTTCTGTCGCGACCGGATCGACCCTCGGGAGAATGATCGTCGCAAGTCGATTCCTGCCGACGTGCTCGACGGCCTGAAAGAGATGGGCCTGTTCGGCCTGTCGTTGCCCGAGTCGCACGGCGGCTGCGGCCTCGGCCTCTGGGCCACGGGCAGCATCGCCGCGGTGATCGCCCGTCGCGACCGCTCGGTCGCCACCACCCTCGGCCTGCACCTCGGCCTCGGCACCCGGGGACTGGTTCGCTACGGCAGCGCCGACCAGCAAGACCGATACCTCCCGCGCCTGGCCAGCGGCGAGATCCTCGCCGCCTTCGCCACCACCGAGCCAGCCGCCGGGAGCGACCTCTCGGCGCTGAGATGCACGCTGTCGGAGGTGGAGGGTGCGCTGGCGCTGCGCGGCCAGAAGTGCTTCGTCACCAACGGCGGCCTCGCCTCGCTCTACACGGTGTCCACGCGCTCGCCGGGCCTCGGCGGCATGCGCAAGGGGCAGACGCTGGTGCTCGTGGAACGCGGCGACGCCGGCGTGTGCGTGGGCGCGGAGGAAGACAAGCTCGGCCTGCGCGCCTCGTCCACCACCATGCTCGACTTCGACGACGTGGCGCTCGGCGCCGAGCGGATCCTCGGCCCCGTGGGACAAGGCGCCGCCTGCCTCCAGCACATCCTCGCCTACGGCCGCACGGTGATGGCCTTCGGCTGCACCGGCACCGCCCACGCCGCCCTCGCCGCCACGCGGAATCACTGCTCGGTACGCGTGCAGTTCGGCCGGACCCTCGACCAGCTCGCCGTGGTGCGCGAGCAACTCGCCGACATGGAGGCGAAACTGTTCGCCATCGAGGCGCTGGTGCGATGGGCGGCCACCGACGAGTCGAAGCTCGAGTGGCGATCCCTCGCGGCCAAGGTGCTCGCCAGCGACCTCAGCGGCGAGATCGTCGACACCGCGCTGCAACTGCACGGCGGCTACGGTTTCATCGAGGAAACCGGCATCGCGCTGCTTGCCCGCGACGCGCGCATCACGCGCATCTTCGAGGGCGCCAACGACGTGCTCCGGGTACACCGCGGCCTCTTCGCGCTCACGCAGGCGCCCGAGGGGCCGCAGGCCGCCCGCTGTCGCGACGCCATCGGCGAGGCCCGCGCTCGGCTCGGCACCCGCCTGCTCGGCGATCACGTCACGCTCCACCGGCTCGGCAGCCTCGCCATGCTCGCCGACGCCGCCACCGCCGCGCTCCAGCGCGCCGACCATGAGGGCACCCCCGAGGCCCGCGCGCTCGCCGCGCGTTGGCTCCGCCTCTCCATGTCCTACGCGCTCTGCCTTGGAGGCGAGTCGTGAAGATTCTCTTCGTCTACCCCGGGTTCCAACGCCACGCCGCGAGCAACCCGGAGCTGCTCGACTTCGTCCCGATGAAGGAGTACCTCGGCTCCCCTTCCCTCGGCCTCGCGGCGATCGCCGGCGCCACCCCGCGCGACTGGACGGTGGAATACCGCGACGACCGCCTCGAACCGGCCGATCGGCCCTCCGACGCCGACGTGGTGGCGATGAGCTTCTTCACCCCGGCCGCCACCCGGGCCTTGCAGCTCGCCGACTACTTCCGCGCCCAGGGCAAGAAGGTGGTGGCCGGCGGCATCTTCCCCACGATGATGCCCGACGAGGTGCAACCCCACGTGGATGCCGTGGTGGTGGGCGAGGGCGAGCTCTTGTGGCCGGGCCTGCTCCGCGACGTGCAGAACGGCCAGCTGCAACCTCGCTACGTGGCGGGCGCGGTCGATGTCGACCAGCTCCCGCCGCCCGACCTGTCGATCTACTTCGGCAGCGAGAACGAGAGTTTCCGTCCCGACGACTATCCCCTGCAGGTGTCGCGGGGCTGTCCCCTGTCGTGCCACGCCTGCGCGCTCCCTGGGACCATGGGGCCAAAGGCCCGCGCCCTTCCCATGTCACACGTCCTGGCGCAGGCCCGCCAGATCGCCGAGGGCGGTCGCCGCGCGTGTTTGACCGAGGACACCGGGTGGCTCCCCGGGACGGCCGGCAGCAAGCGCATGATCGAGCTGCTGCGGCACCTGGTCGACAACGGCCGCCCGCTCACCGTGTCGTACATCGGCATCTCGATGCCGATGATCCTCGCGGCGCCGTCGAACTTCCTCAAGCTCGCGAAAGACGCCGGGGTCGACATGTTCTACCTCGTGGGCGGCTTCGACCCGGTGACGATGAACGCCTTCTCCGGCGAGAACCCCCGCGCGTACCTCCGCGCGGTCGACGCCATCAAGAAGAGCTGGGACCACGGGATCGAGCCCTACACCAGCTTCCTGCTCGGCAACGAGGGCGACGACGAGGGCACGGTCGACCGGATGCTCAGCTTCGCCACCGAGAGCGGCATCAAGAAGGCCGAGTTCGCGGTGTTCACGCCCTACCCGGGCACGCCGAGCTGGCACAAGCTCTTGGCGGAAGACCGCATCCTCACCCGCGACTGGTCGAAGTACAACGACGCGAACGTGGTGTTCAAACCCAACAAGATGTCACCCGAGGCCCTGCACCAGGGCTACCTGCGCCTCTGGCGCGAGTTCTACGCCACCCGCCCCGAGGTGTGCGAGCGCTCCGAGTACGAGCGCACCATCCAGTTCTGAGGAAGTATGGAACCGACTGCTCTCTACCGCCTGCCCTGGTCGCTCAACGACAACGTGTTGTCGTGGCTCGAGCCGACCAAGAAGTGCAACATCTACTGCGAGGGTTGTTACTCGACCAACGAGGCCAACAGCCACAAGTCGCTGAGGGACATCCGCTGCGACCTCGACGTGTTCACGTCGCAACGCAAGATGGACAGCGTCTCCATCGCCGGGGGCGACCCGCTCACCCACCCGGAGATCGTCGAGATCGTCCGCATCGTGAAGCAAGACTACGGGCTCAAGCCCGTGGTCAACACCAACGGCCACGCGATGTCGCCGCAGATGCTGCGCGACCTCAAGAAAGCCGGGCTTCACGGGGTGACGTTCCACGTCGACAGCTCGCAGTCGCGGCCGGGTCACAAGCGCCGCGGCAACCTCGAGCTCAACGAGCTTCGGTTGCAGTTCGCGAGGATGGTGGCCGAGGAAGGCGGTATCTCCTGCGCCTTCAACAGCACCGTGTTCCGCGACACGATGCACGAGGTGCCCGAGATGATCCGCTGGGCGCAGGCCCACATGGACATCGTACACTCGATGGTGTTCATCCTCTTCCGCACCGGGCGCAGCCAGGAGTTCGACTACTGGGCGCAGGACGAGAAGGTGGGGCTCGACGAGTTGCCCTACTACGACCAGGAGAAAAACCCCACCCCGCTCACCACGCCGGAGCTCTTCGAGGTGATCCAGAAGGAGATCCCCGACTTCGAGGCCAGCGCCTTCCTCGGCGGCACGCGCGACCCCAACTCCTTCAAGTGGACGCTGGTCACCCGCGTCGGCAACAGCGACCGCATCTACGGCTACGTCGGCCCGCGCTTCATGGAGGCGGTGCAGGCGGGTCACCACGCGATGAAGGGCACCTACCTCGCCTACGCGCACCCGTTCTTGCTCAAGCAGGGCCGCGCCACCATGGGGCTCTTCGCGCCGATCGACCCGAAGATGCGCCAGGCCCTCGCGCGCTACACGCGCGACGTCGCGACCCACCCCTCGCGGGCGCTCAAGCGCCTGCACATGCAGAGCATCGCTTTCATCCAGCCGATCGACATGATGGCCGACGGAGAGGCCAACATGTGCGACGGCTGTCCCGACATGACCGTCCACGACGGCCAGCTCGTGTGGAGCTGCCGGCTGGACGAGCTCAAACGCCACGGAACCTTTCTCCGCTGTGTCCCGAGGTCAGCATGTTGAACAGCCACGATCCGAATCGTCGCCCCGCGCCCGCCCTGGGGAGTAAGATCCCGTGGGAGGCTCGCGTGCCGCGCAAGACCATCGCTCTCGTCACCGACGCCAGCGGCAAGGTGGAGAGCGCATCCCCCAGTGCCGACGCCACGCTCGGCAAGGTGGTGGGCCAGCGATGCGTCGACATCGTCGACGCTCGCGGGCTCGACGGCACCACGGTCTGCACCCAGACCTGCGCCGCCGCCTGCACCGACGGCACCCCCGCCGTGGAGGTGCGGGTGAAGGGCAAGACCTGGCGCATGTACTGCGCCGGGGCCGGCCCCCACCGCACCGTCACCCTCGCGCCCACGGGCGAAGACATCGACGGCCTGCCGCCCTTGTCGCCGCGCGAGAAGGAGGTGCTGATCCTCGTGGCCGCCGGGCTCACCAACGCCCGCATCGCGCGCAGGCTCGACCTGTCGCGCGCCACGGTGCGCACCCACATCGAGCACATCCTCTCCAAGCTGCGCGTGCGGAGCCGCTCCGCCGCCGTGGCCCGGGCGATGGCCTCGGGGATGCTCGAGGGCTAGGCGCCCGCCGGGACGCTCGACGCGCCCACCGGCACGCGCGAGAGGGCCCACCTCCGGCCCGATCACGCCACCACCGCCTTCCTCGCGAAAGCCTTCGACCAGTCGATGCGCCCGGTCAGCTGCATCAGCGCGAAGAGGGTGACGATGCCGAGCACGGTGATGGTGAGCCCGGTGAAGCCATCGAAGAAGTGCGCCGTCGCGAAGCCCACCTGGTAGAGCAACTGCGCGAGGCCGGCCTCCACGAGGGCGAAGCGGGCGCCCACCACCAGGCGCAGGTAGCTCGCCACCAGGAGCACGCTCACCCCGGCGCTGATCCCGAAGGCCCACTCGATGGGCAAGTGATCGGCGCTGTAGGCGAACAGCAGGTTGAAGGCGAAGAAGGCGGCGGCGATGAACAGGTAGTTGATGGGGTGTACCTGCTGGTCGCGCAAGAGACCGAGCACGTAGATCCAGAGGAAGAACAGCCCGAGCGAGAGGGGCGCCGACACCGCCAGCTCCGTGGCCAGCTCGCCCGGCTGGATGCGGGTGGGCATGATCATCCCCGCGCCGAAACCGGTCACCACCGAGGCGAAGTCCCAGCGAAGGTCCCAGCCCACACCATTGTCGCTTTTCGCGGTGGGCGACAGGCCGGGCACGGGAAAGTCGATGCGGTCGAAGTCGGTGACCATGCCGAGCTGGAAGTCCTTCACTTGCGCCACCCCCTGCGAGGGCTGGTACTGCCAACTGTCGGCACCGCGGCTCCTGTACGACACCGCCAGGGTGACCGTCTGCCCCGGGTCGATCCACACCGAGGTGGCCACGGCCCCGTTCTGCGGCACCGCGCTCACCTCGGCGCCGTCGACCACGAAGCGGAAGTCGTCGTACATCGCGTTCTCGTCGGGGAAGCGGAACGTGAGGTCGAGCGCGCGGCGCACGGTGTCGTCGCTGGTCACCGTCCAGGTGCCGTCGAAGTCCACGTCGTAGAGCGGGAACCAGAAGAGGCCGCGGCGGCGCTCGTCGAGGTGTAGCTTCACGTCGGCGCGGGTGGAGGCCGGGGAGAACGACCGGGTACGGGTCTCGGTGCGGCGGTCGTAGCGGGTGGTGATCACCGTGCCGTTGGCGTCGGTCACGTCGCGCTTCTCCACCACCTCCTCCTCCCAGCGAAGTTGAATCTCCGGCGCCCGCTGCACCTGGGCGTTGCCCCACAGGCTCCCCACCTCCTGGCGGATCTCCCAGCGGCCGCTGCTGTTCCGGGAGTCGGTGACCCCGGCGAGCACGAACCAGCTCACGGCGGTGAGGATGAACACGAACACGATGCCGACGGCTCTGAGGACAGGATTCACGAGTTCTCCAGGGACACCGGCAAGCTAGGCCTGCCGGGTGCGCGAGAGCGCGAGGCGGCGTGCCGCGACCGGGGACGAATGGTGCAAGGACAGTGCACGGCGCGACCGCGTTACATCCGCGCGCATGGTCCCGAACCTGAAACTCCCCGCGCCGGTCTCCCTGGTCTACGCGGCCGCCACGCCCCCCTTGCTCGTCAAGGGTCGTTGCGTGGCCCAGCAGGGCGCCGAGCTCACCCTCGAGGTGCCCGATGGCACCGATCTTCCCGCCGGCCACTCGGTGATCGTCGACTTCTCCGCCGAGGCCGGCGTGTCGCGGGTCATCGCCAACGTCGGGCACAGCGAGGGCACCCGCCTCCAGGTGAAGGTCACCCGCGTGCCCACCCCGGAGAAGCGCGAGTACCCCCGCATGAACGGGGGCATCACGCTGAAGTACTTCGTGATCGCGGGCAACGACGCCGACGCCGTCGACGCCTGGCTCAAGGGCGGCAACGCCACCGGCAAGCTGTTCGAGCCCGACCCGTTCATGAACTTCAGCGTCACCGGGCTCGCCTTCGACGACGTGGAAACCTGCGCCGACGGCGACACCCTCGCCTTCACCCTCTCCGTCCCCGGCGCGGCGCACACCTGGCGCGGGGCGGCGCGGGTGGTCCGCATCTGGAAAATCCCCATCGACGAGCGCGACGAGAGCATCCCCGCCACCCATCGCATCGCCGTCCACTTCAGCGTGCTGCCCGACGACGCCGCCGAGGCCCTGCGCGTACACACCCAGCGCATCCAGGAGGCCTGGCTTTGATCCGCGACCGTTTGAAAGCTGCCGTCAAGAAAGTGGCGATCAAGGCCTTTGGCATGGAGTGGCAGGCGGAAGACATCCCCGAGAACGAGGCGCTCAAGAAGCGCGCCGCGCCGGCGACGATCGACCCGAGCGTGATCCCGAAGGTGGTCGATGGCTCCGGCGACACGCCCGGTCCCAAGCACCTCGAGAAGATCGGCCGCACCTGGCTCGCCTCGCAGGTGATCAGCAACGTGTCGCCGTTCATCATCGACATGCGGCACCCGAAGGAGTGCGCCGCCGGCACGCTCCCCGGGGCGGTCGTGCTCCCAGGCGAGCAGGTTAAGTCGCGACTCGACCTGCTCCCCGGGAAAGACATCCGGGTGACGGTGTACGACCAGACCGGCAGCCCCGAGTCCGACCAGATCGCCACCTGGCTGCGCGAGCAGGGCTGGGGCCTCGCGCGCATGTTGCAGGGGGGCTACGCCGAGTGGCTGGAGCACGGCGAGCCCATCGCCACCCCGCAGCCGCCCGAGGGCGCGAAGTACCACCTGGGCAACCCGGTGGAACTCAAGAAGGCCGGCCGCGGCCACGTCCAGGCGGTGGCGCTCGAGGCTGGCAAGGCGGTGTACTCGGTGCTGCTCGACGACGGCACCGTGAAGCTCGGCGTGAAGGAGAAGGAGCTTGCTGGGTAGCTTGCTCGTCCTCGGGCTCGCGCTGGCGGGCCCGGGGACAGTGCTCCCCGTGGCGCCCACCAGCGCGCCCGGCCGCGTGGCCCCCACCCCCGCCGATCCGCTGGCGGCCGCCATCGAGGCCCGCAACCAGGGCGACCTCGCGCGCGCCATCTGGAACTACGAGAGCTGGCTCGCGAAGAAGAACACCAGCGCGCGCCTGCGCGCCGCCGTGCAGCTCGCGCTGGGGCTCGCCTACCTCGACAACGGCGACCCCAACCTCGCGAGCGCCCTGTTCTCCAAGGTGCGCGCCTCGGGCACGCCGGTCGCTCCCTGGGGAGCCTGGTACGAGGCGCTGGCCGACCACGAGCGCGGGCGTCACAGCGTGGCGGCGAGCGAGTGTGCCGCCTACCGGAAGAACTGGCCCGAGGGCCCGCACGCCGACGAGTGCCTCGTGCTCATGGGCGACGCCCACGTGGCGGCCGGGAACCGTGGCCCCGCCGTGGCCGCCTACCAGCAATACATCGCGACGCACCCCGACAGTCCGCGCGAGGAGAGCCTGCGCCTCGGCATCGCGCTGGCGGTGTCGAACACCGACCCGGCGCAGGGCATCCCCATGCTGCAGTCGCTGGTGCTCGACCACGCCTACCACTCCACCGGCGACAGCGCGCGGGCGAGGCTCGACGAGCTGGCGCGGGAGGGCTTCGACACCGCGCTCCCCGCCGACGGCATCACCGCCTGTCGCCTCGCCGCCGAGCGCAAGCGCTGCGGCTACGAGCGCGAGGCCTGGGCGATGTTCCAGGAACTCACGCAGCGGGCGGCCACCGACCCGGCCGTGGCCCAGTGGATCGACAGCCACGACGACCAGTTCAAGTGGGGCACGAAGCAATACATCGCCGTCGCCGCCACGCTGGCCGAGCAGTACGCCGCGCGCCCCGACGCGGAGATCGCCTGGCAACGGTACCGGGCGCTGGCCAAGGGCGGCGACTGGAAAGGCGCGGCACAACAACTGGTCGACGGCGCCAAGGCCCATCCCGGCAGTCGTTTCCGATCGGCGAGAGAGGAGCTGGCACGGGCACAGTTACTCGCCGGCGAGTACGCCGACGCGAGGGACGGGTGGACGGCCATCGGCAAGTCGGGGGGCGCGCTCGGCAAGGAAGCCCGCTGGCTCGCGGCCTTTTCCGCCTACCGCCTCGGCGACTGGCCCGACGCGCTCAAGCGGCTGGAGGCCATCGACGACGGCGACGACTGGACCGGCGACGCCGCGCGCTTCTTCCGCGTGCGCACGCTGCAGAAGATGGGCGAGGCCGACAAGGCCAAGGCCGCGGGCGACGAGATCGTGGCGGACAACCCGTGGTCCTGGTACGCGGCGCTGCTGCGGGGCGACATCGCGGGCGAGACCGTCACCCGGCGCGCGGGACGATGGCCCGGCCCTCGACTGTCGCCCGCCGATCCCCTCCCTCGCGTCACCCACGCCTTGCCCCCGGTGGCCGCGCCCACGGGCGGCGATCGTCCGGTGGCGAGCGCGGCGGCGTTTGCACCCGCTCCCGTCGCGGCCTCCGAGTGGAAGCCCGGTCGTTCCTGGGACGAGCGTCCCGAGGCCTACGCCTCGAGCTTCCTCTTCGACCCCGCCGAGGGCGCCCGCCTGCTCGACGAGCTCCAGGCAAATCACCCGGACCTGTTCCCCGACGCGCAGGCCGCGTCGGACCTCGCCCGCGCCGGCGCCTTCGACCTCGCCGCCCCCCTCGTGGCACGCATGTACGACGCCATCGACCCCAACGTGGGGGGCACGGCGCGCCCGGAAGTGACCCTGGACGTGGGCGACTGGCGGCAGGTGTTCCTGCTCGTGCGCGATCACTACCACGTGGCACGCTTTTCCTGGGGCACCCACAAGATCGCCGCCACCCCCGACCAGAAGGTGGCCGCCTGGCGACTGACCTTTCCCACCGCCGAGGCCGACCCCTTGTGGCGGCACGGCCAGCGCTACGACGTGGATCCCCTGCTCGCCCTCGGGCTGATGCGCCAGGAGAGCGTGTACCGCCAGTGGGCGCTCTCGCCGGTGGGCGCCATCGGGCTGATGCAGGTGATGCCGCGCACCGGGGCGCGCATCGCCGCGCGCATGGGCGACCCCACGTACTCGCCGGAGGTGCTGGAGAACCCGTCCACCAACGTTCGCTACGGCATGTGGTACCTGGGCCAGCTCCTCGATCGCTTCGGCGGCGCCTGGCCGCTCGCCGTGGCGAGCTACAACGGCGGGCCACACAACGTGTCGGCGTGGCTCAGGCCGTGGGGCGACCAGATCCCGCTGGAAGACTTCGTCGAGCACATCCCTTACCCGGAGACGCGCGACTACGTGAAGAAAGTCGGCGGGTACTACGTGTCGTACGTGGCGCTCTACGGCGAGCCGGACGACCTCGTGGTGGTGCCCGGGAAGGTGACCCGGGACGATCCGACGACGGTGGATTTCTAGGGGGGCGGCGGCGCCGGGAAGGTCGATGGGTAGGCCAACCGGCGGTTCCATCGCGCGCCGGTCGCGACAGCGACAGCGACAGCGACAGCGACGGCGACGGCGACAGCGACAGCGACGGCGACATCGGCAGCGGCGGCGACAGCGAAGGCGACCTCCGAGCGGCGGATAGTCCCGGGCTCGCGACCGAGCCCGCGAGAATCCGCCGCTCTGCGGTCCGCCAGGGGGCGTCCCGTGCCGGGGCGCCACCCTCGCACACGGGAGAAAGCGGGTAGTTTGCGAGCCTGGCGGTCACACACCACTCGCGACAGGCCTCCGAGCGGCGGATAGTCCGGGGCTCGCGGCCGAGCCCGCGAGAATCCGCCGCTCCGCGCGCTCGTCGAGCTGGCGCGGCACGTCGATGCGCCTCGAACCTACGGCGAAGGGTACGAGTAGATGTACACCGCGCCGTCGCCGTTGTAGGCGCCGGGGGCGCCGATGGCGAACTCGTCGGCGCCGTCGCCATCGACATCGCCGAAGGGCCGTGGCGACAACCCGGTCAGTTCGCTTCCTGACTCCTCTCCGAGCGTCACATCCGCGGGGTCGCACTCGATGGCTCCGGCGACTGCCAGCGACAGCGACCACCCACTGCGAGCAGCGCATACTCCCGGGCTCGTTCCGAACTCCTCCCCTACCCCCACCTCCGGTGCAGCCACAACCACCCGTGCGGCCGGGCGCGGATCTGCTCCTCGTAGAACCTGTTCATCGCCACCGTCCGCTCCTCCGCCGTGCCCTCCACTGGCAACGGAGCGATGTGCAATCGATGGCGCCCCACCGACTCGCGCCACTGCCATGCCCCGTACACCGGGCGGCCGGTCTTGAGCGAGGCCACCGCCGCGCCGAGCGAGGTGCGCGCCGGGCGACCGAAAAAGGGCAATCCCGGCCCCTTGTTGTGGCGCTGGTCCTGCACGAAGTACACGTTACGACCGGACTCGAGCTGGGCGTAGGCGTCTTTCATGGTCGCGCCGGTTTCCATGCGCACCACGCCGTGCGCGTCGCGCAGCTCGGCGAGGAGTCTCGCGACAAAGGGATCCTTCGGCGTGCGCAGGAAGATGGCGAGCGGGAAGGCCTCCGCCCAGGCCAGCAGCGCCACGTCCCAGGCGCCGCCGTGGCCACCCACCACGATGGCCCCGCGCACCGACTCCGCGCCGGTCACCTCGATCCGCAGGCCTTCGAACTGGAACAACTCCACGTAGCCGAGCACGAGGTCGTGCATCATGCGCCGCAACACTGGGCCCGGCGCCAGCTCCGGGAGCGCGTGGCGCAGGTTGTCGATCGCCTCGCGCCTGCGCAGCGGCAACAGCGTCCACCACAGCCAGGCCAGGGCCCAGCCGAGGGCGCTGGCCAGCCCGAGTGGCAAGCGTCGCAGCATCGCCACGGCGAGGGCCTTCACAGCGCCTCCAGGCGCTCGCGCAGCGCCGCCTCGCCGCTGGCCAGCTCTACCTCCACCACCAGCGCCCAGGCCCGCGCGTCGGCCGGGAGGCGCGCCGCGTCTTTCTCGGTGGTCACCACCAGGTGATCGTCGGTCCAGGCCTCGATGGCCTGCAAGTCGTGCCAGGTGAAGGCGTGATGGTCGGCGAACACCATCGTGCGCTCCACCCGGACGCCGAGCTGGCGCAGTTGACGGAAGAAACCGTCGGGCCGGGCGATGCCCGCGAGCGCGATCGCCGGGCGCGCGGGAATGGCCGACAGCGGCAAGAGCTCGCCGCGGCGCCGCCAGCCCACGGGACGATACCGCCCCTCCACGATGATCGCGTCGCGACGCGCCAGCGACGCGACCCAGCCCGGGAGGGGCCCGTGGTTACTCCAGATCACGTCGGCCTTGCCGATCCACGACCGGGGCACCCGGCGGGTACCCACCGGGATGGGCCCGCCCCCATCCGGCCAGCGGGCGTCGATAACAAGCACTTCAATGTCGCGACCAACCGCGCCGTACTGCAAGCCATCGTCGAGCACCGCAACGCGCGCCCCGGCCTTCGCTGCAGTCTCGATGCCGGCCACGCGATCGGGGGCGGAGCACACCGCCTGTCCCCGGCGGGCCAGCATCGCCAGCTCGTCGCCGAGGTCGGTGGCCTCGCCCGACATGCGAATGTCAGCACCCTTGCGCCGGCCGTAGCCCCGCGACACCACCACGCTGCCGTGTACCCGCGCCGCGATCCACGCTGCCACCGGCGTTTTCCCCGAGCCACCCGCCGAGAGCGCGCCCACCGAGATGACCGGGATCGAGGCCTTCTTCAACGGGCGCGGCCGCAGGAGCGCTCCCGCCATCCACACCGGCACCAGCGGCCACAACCACGGGCGCAGCGGACGCTCGGGCGGCACCGGCGCCGCCAGCGCAGGCGACAATGCTGCCACCACCTCCGCCAGCGCAGGCGAGGCGCCGACTGTCGCCCGCTGCCGATGCAAGGCCGTCACCAGCGACGTGGCCAGCGTGGACTCCGTCGCCACCACGGCGTCGACCCCCTCCCAGGCCACGGCGTTGGCCTCGACACAGGGCCCGCGCACCACCGGCAGTCCCGCTGCGAGCGGCTCGGCGGGCGAGTGTCCACCTACCCCCGGAAAGAGCGTCCCCCCAACATAAGCGGCCCGCGCCGCGCCGTAGAGGGTGGACAGCTCGCCGATGGTGTCGAGCAGCACCACCTCGCTCCCCTCGGGCACGCGGGGACCAAACTGCGAGCGCCGCGCCAGCCTGAAGCCCCGTGCCGCCAGCTCGGCGAGCTGGCCCGCCACCGCCTCGAAACGACGCGGATCGCGGGGCGCCAGCACCAGGAGCGGCCGCTGCGGCAACGACCACCACGCTTCCACCAGCGCCCGCTCCTCGCCCGCGTGGGTGGAGCCGCACAAGAGCGCGTCGCCGCTCCAGGTGAAGGTGGGCGCGCGCCGGGCCGGCTGGCGCTTGAGATCGTCGCCCGGCACCACCACCGCCATGCCGCGCCGGAGGTACGACAAGAGGCCGGGAAGCCGTGACAGTCGCGCCACGCCGGACGCCTCGCGTGGCGCGAGCAGGGTGACGGGAATGCCCCGGGCACGGCAGGCGAGCAACAAGGCCGGCCAGAACTCGGCCTCCACCAGCAAGAGCGCCCGGGGACGCACCCGGTCGAGCCACGCCGTGACACACGGCCAGCTGTCCAGCGGCAGGCAGGTGGTCCAGGCCACGCCGGTGTCTTGCGGGCGGGCGGTGTCGCTGGTGCAGGTGCGCACCACCGGCAGGGGCAAGACCGGCGCCACCGCCTCGACGATCTTCCCCTCCCCCAGCGAGGCCGCGTGCATCCACAGGGCGCCGGGCTCCACCTCCGGGGTCACCAGGCCCAGCCGTTCCCGCGCGTGCTCGCGCAGGCGCGGGTGGGCCCACGCGAGCAGCACCACCAGCGGGTAGAACACCACGCCCAGCGCCACCCAGAGCCAGGCAAGGATCAAGCCGGCACCCAGCCGAATTGCGCCATGTCTACCCGGTCGCCCCTGAAACTGACACCCTCTCTCTCCAGGAGCCCCCGCTGCACCACCGCCCGGACGGGATCGCCCCTCGTGGCCAGCGTCCCGTCGCTGTGGATCACTCGCTGCCAGGGCACGTCGGTGCCGGCCTCGAGCGCGGCCATCGCGTAGCCCACCTGCCGCGCCGCGCCGGGCGATCCGAGCACGGTGGCCACCTGGCCGTAGCCCATCACTCGTCCCTCGGGGATCTCGCGGACGAGGGCCCACACGCGCTGCCGGAAGTTCATGTCACACCTGTCCCGCCACGAGGCGGGCGTAGAGGCCATCGCGGGCGAGCAGCTCGGCGTGGGTGCCGCGCTCGGCGAGGCGGCCCTTGTCCAGCACGAGGATCAGGTCGGCGTCGCGCACGGTCGACAGCCGGTGCGCCACCACGAAGGTGGTCCGCCCCCGCGCGGCCCGCTCCAGCGCCGCGTTCACCAGCGCCTCGCTCTCGCTGTCGAGGTTGCTGGTGGCCTCGTCGAGCACCAGCACCGGCGCGTCGCGGAGCACGGCGCGGGCGATGCACAGTCGCTGCCGCTGCCCACCGGACAGGCGCATGCCGAGCTCGTCGATGCGGGTGTCGAAACCCCGGGGCAGGGCCTCGACGAAACCGAGCGCGTCGGCCACCTCCGCCGCGTGGCGCACGGCGGCGTCGCTCGCCCCGGGACAACCGAAGCGGATGTTGTTGGCCACGGTGTCGTCGAACAGGAAGGGCTCCTGGGTCACCACCGCCACGCGCGAGCGGAGCGAGGCGAGATCGAAGTCGCGGAGGTCGACGCCGTCCCACGCCACCCGCCCCGAGGAGGGATCGCGCAGGCGGGTGAGCATCGCCAGCAAGGTGCTTTTCCCGGCGCCGCTCGCGCCCACGATCGCCACCTTCTGCCCGGCGTCGACGGCAAAGTCCACGCCGTGCAGCACCCCCCCCTCGCCGTAGTCAAAGCCAAGCCCCTCAACCGAGACACGCGCGGGGGCCGAGGCGAGGCGCGAGCCCACCGAGTACACTCGAGGCTCGGTGTCCAAGAGCGCAAACACCGTGTCGGCCGAGGCCAGCGCCCGCTGCACGAGGCTGTGTACCAGCGCCACCCCCTTGAGCGGGTCGTTCATCAGCCCCAGCGCCACGAGGAAGGCGATCAGCTCGCCGGGCTGCACCTCGCCGCGAAACACTTGCCGCCCCCCGGCGTAGATCGCCGCGCCCACGCCGAGCGCCGCGATCAGCTCCACCACCGGGCCCGGCAACAGCTGCGCCGTGACCGACTTGATCTGCGCCGCGTGGTGCTGCTCGTTCACCGCGTCGAAGCGGGACTGTCGCTCGGCCTCGCCGCCGGAGAGCTTCACCACCCGGATGCCGGACAAGGTCTCCAGCAGGTTTCCCGACAATCGCGCCGCCGCGTCGAGCGCGTCGCGGGTGCTCGACCGGCCCCACTTGCCGAAGCGATCGATGGGAACGGCCACGAAGGGCAAGACCACCAGCGCCACCGAGGCGAGGAAGGGGTTCATGTAGAAGGCGGTGGCCACCAGCCCCAGGAGCGCCACCGGCTTCTGCACGGCGGTGACGACACCGGACACCGCGTACTGCAGGTTGTTCACGTCGGCGAGCGCGCGGCTGGCCCGCTCCCCGGCCGGCAGCCGCTGGTGCCAGTCCACGTCGAGCGCGAGCAAGTGCGCGTGCAGCTCGCCGCGCAGGTCGGTGACCACCCGCCAGGCCACCGAGCGGGTGAGCATCCCGCGCGCCACCGCCACGCCGCCATTGAGCGCGTAGAGCCCCACGATGCCCGGGGCGAGGAGCCGCAAGGCCGCCTCGTCGCGCTCGATGAGCACGCGGTCGAGCACCCCCTGGATGACGAACACCAGCAGCGAGGGAATCGAGCTCGCGACAGACACCAGCGCGGTCGCGAGGGCGAGCCGCCCCGCGTAGGGGCGGAAACGCGCGAGCAGGCGACGGGCAACGGGGGAGAGCACCGGCCCGGCAGCTATCACCGCTTGACGGCCCGCCCTCACACGTGTACATCTTCCCCGAGGTACACGTGCATGACCGCCAAGCTCACCCTCACGGTCGACCCACGGGTCATCGCCGCGGCGAAACAGTACGCGGCCGCGTCGGGCACCTCGGTGTCGCGGCTCGTCGAGGACTACCTGGCGGCCATCGCCGCGCCGCCGGTCGCGACGCCGACCACGCCGGTGCTCGCGCGTCTCCGCGGCGCCCTTCGCGACACCGACCCCGAGGCGCACCGCGTCCACCAGGTCGAGAAGTACGGATGAAGCGCCGCGTCCTCGTCGATCTGAACGTCATCCTCGACGTTCTCCTCGACCGGTCCCCACACGCCGACGCGGCCGCCGCGCTGTGGGCGGCGATCGAGTCGGGGGAAGCCGAGGGCCTCCTGGCCGCCCACTGTGTCACCACGCTGCACTACCTGGCCTCGCGCTCCCGCGGACGCGAGTTCGGCGATCGGTGCGTGGCCGACGTGCTCTCCGTCTTCGCGGTGGCACCACTCGACGCCGCCGTGCTCTCGGACGCGGTGGCCAGGGGGTGGGCCGACTTCGAGGACGCAGTCTGCGCCGCGTCGGCCACCGCCGCCGGCTGCCACCTGATCGCGACGCGCGACCCCGGCGGATTCAAGGGCTCGCCTTGCCC
>Ga0194120_10004895_pt1 | contig 20156 bp, 18 predicted proteins | sample TA2MahCa65mmetaG_FD_148642 | JGI IMG/M metagenome (GOLD analysis project Ga0194120, IMG submission 148642) | Freshwater microbial communities from Lake Tanganyika, Tanzania - TA2015019 Mahale Deep Cast 65m | ecosystem: Environmental > Aquatic > Freshwater > Lake | place: Tanzania: Lake... | reverse complement strand
TGACGATGGCGCCGGCGGGCAGGATCTCGATCTTGAGCCGGCCGCCCGACATCTTGTCGACATTGGCGGAGAACTTGGTGAGCAGGACGTGGTGCGGCGTGCCGGTCGGGTTGGCGGTTTGCAGCTTCCAGCGGATCGTGCGCGCCGCCTGTGCCCGAGCCGCCGCCGGCGCGGCCGCCGCGCCGGCCAGACCGGCGCCTGCTGCCGTCAGGAATTTTCTGCGTTTCATGGTCCCGTCTCCTTAGGTTGGATCGTTGACGTGTCGTGGCTCGACGATGATGCCTATTTCGCTTCCCTGTGGTCTCCGTTCCTGCGGACAATCGCGCGACGCTTTGCTCGCGCTCACCACCTCACATTGACGTTCTTGATTTGGGTATAGCTGAGCAACTCGTCGAAGCACTCCTCTTGGCCGATGCCGCTCTGCTTCCAGCCGCCATAGGGTACGCCCAAATAGCGGCCATTGGAATTGATCCAGACATAGCCGGCCTCAACCCGCTCGGCGGTGTCCATGGCCTTGGCCAGATCGTTGGTGACGATGGCCGCGGTCAGGCCGTATTCGACACCGTTGACGCGCGACAGCATCTCCTCGCTGTCGCGCCAGGGCATGATCGACATGACCGGTCCGAAGATCTCCTCGGCACCGATGCGCATGGCCGGCGTGACTTGGTCGAATACGGTGGGTGCAATGAAGAAGCCGTTGGCCAGCGCCGGAGCGGTAGGCTTGGCGCCGCCGGTCAAGAGCTTGGCGCCTTGGGATTTACCGGATTCGATGAAGCCCATGATGCGCTCGAATTGGCGCCGGGAGACGATCGGGCCGACCTCGTATCGATCGAGCCAAGGCGGGCCGATCGGCAATGCCTCGGCCAGTTTGACGATCTCGGCGGCGACCTCTTTGTGCAGCGTCTCGTGGACGAAGACCCGCGAGGTCGAGCTGCAGGACTGACCCTGCCGGTTCATGTTCATGCCCTTGATGGCGGCGGATGCCGCCTTCTTGGGATCGGCGTCGGGAAAGATGATGATCGGGTTCTTGCCGCCGAGCTCGAAGGTGACATGCTTCAAGCCGTCGGCGGCCTCGCGCGCGATCGCGCGCCCAGTCGGCACCGAGCCGACGAAGCCGATGCGCGAGACATCGGGATGACGCACCAGCGCCGCGCCGGTCGCGCCGTCGCCGGTCACCACATTGATCACGCCATCGGGGAAAATACCGGCGCAGAGCTCGCCAATCTTGAGGCTCGACAGCGGCGCTTGCTCGGAGCCTTTGATTACCACGGTGTTGCCGGCGGCGAGCGGCGCCGCCGCCTTCTCGACGCAGAAGCGGAAGGGGTGGTTGAAGGGATTGATCTTGGCGACCACGCCATAGGGCTGGCGGCGGGTAAAGTTGAGATGGCGCGGGCCTTGGCTGGAGGTCTCGCCCTTGATCTCAGTAACCAGCCCAGCGAAATAGTCGAGCGTATCGGCGGTCCAATCCATGTCGCCGCGCATGCCGGCAATCGCATTGCCGGAATCAACCGCGTCGATTAGGGCCAGGGATTCGCGGTGTTCGCGGATGCGCTGGGCCAAGGCCTTGAGGCATTTGGCGCGGTCGCGCATGGGCATGCGGCCCCATTCGCGTACGGCTTGTTTTGCCGCCTTGACCGCGCGATCGACATCGGCCGCGCCGGCCGTGGGCGCCTCGCCGATGCGCCGGCCGGTCGAGGGATTGATCGATTCGAAGCGCTTGCCGTCGGCCGCGTCCTGCCATGTGCCGCCGATATAGAGACCGCTCGGGATGCGGCCGAGATCAGGTTCTTGAATACTGGTTGGCGCCGTTGCCATGACTACCTGACCTCGGCTCAGGGAACGATCGCGGCGCGCAGCACTTTGCGCTCGGCCGCCTGCTTCATGGCATTGCCGACATCGTCGAGACGGAACTTGCCATCGACCAGGTCGTGGAAGGGGAAGCGTTTGCGGTTGGCAGCGACGAAATCCAGCGCCTCGATCAGGTGGCGTGGATGGTAATTGTGCACCCCACGCAAGGTGATCAGATTGCGCAACAGGAGATTGGCATCGAAGCGCACGAAGGAGTCCGGATTGACGACACCGCCCAGAACATAGCGGCCGCCGACCCGCAGCATGCGAATGCCGCTGGGGATCACGTCGGGCGAACCGGTCACCTCGATGACGGCATCGGCGCCTTGGGGCTTGCAGAGGTCGCGCACTTTCTTGCCCAAATCGACATCGTTGAGGCCGGTCGGATCGACCGCGACATCGACGCCGAATTTGAGGCCGAGTTCGCGCCGCTGGGCGACGGTGTCGACCGCCACCACCATGCGTGCGCCGCGCGCCTTGGCGATGGCGGCGCCGTAGAGGCCGAGCAGGCCCAAGCCTTGAACGACGACGATATCGCCCATGGCGATCTCGGCGGATTCGGTCACCGAAATCATGGTGGCGACGCCGCAATTGACCGGCGTGGCTTCCTCGTCGGTCAAATCCTTGGGTAGTTTGAGAATCCAGGATTGCGGCAAGATGTAGCAATACTCGGCGAAGCCGCCATGGAAATGGGGATCGTCGGCGACCGCCATATGGCCGTATTTCTCCACCCCCGGCGATTTCTGCGGGATGTCGAGCACCTCGGTGTAGTAGTTGGGGCCGTGGATGAAATACTCCGACCAGGTGATGCGATCGCCCACCGCCAGCTTGTCGCCGCGCATGTCGTGGGTGATCGCTTGGCCGAGCTCGACGATCGTGCCGATGATCTCATGGCCGAGCACCCCCGGGCAGGGATTGGGTCGCCGCCCTTCATAGGAATGGATGTCGGAGCGGCAAATCGTCGACATGGTGATGCGCACCAGCACCTCGTTGGGCTTGACTGGCCGCAACGGGAATTCGCGCAATTGAAACGGTTGGTTCGGCGCGTCGTATACGACCGCCTTGCCGGTCTTCGGCCGGGCCTCGATCACCCCCATGGTCGCCTCCTTAATGCGCGGCCGCGCCGTTGACGGCGAAGTCGAAGATGTTGTGGCTCTTCAGGCTGCCCGCCTTGGCGCGTGCCGCATAGGCATCGGAGATCGGCTCGCTGACGATGAAGGGAACCTTGGCCTCGGTGACGGCGCCATGGGTGCGCAGCCGATGGCCCTCGAGGCCCTTGAGGTCGTGATCGGCCGCCGAGGCGCCGATGCAGGTGCCGGCGTCACCGATCACCGCCACGTCGCCTTCGCGGTCGAGCGGCAGATCGAAGTCCTTGCACACCTTATATTTGTCGAGCACCGCCGACAGGCCGGGAGTGTGTTCAATCAGCTTCATGATCTTGTCGGCGGTGGCGTTACCCTTGCGGCAATAGACGCGGACAAAACCGCCAAGCGCGCCATGGTGGGCGACGAAGGCATCGGTGATCGGACAAATCACGGTGGTATCGCCCTTGCCGAAGGCGTCATCGAGAATGTCCTGCAGCCAGATGACATTGGGCGTGCCATCGGCTTTCGACTTGTCGTTCATGCCGTGATCGGCGGTCAGCGCCACGACCGCGCCCAGATCCGCGAGCCGACCGAACTTCTCGTCGATCGCCTTATAGAAGTCATTGGCGGTCTTTTCGCCAGGCGCATATTTGTGTTGGATATAGTCGGTCAGCGACAGATACATGATATCGGGCCGCTCGCGCTCCAGCAGCCGAATGCCGGCCTCGAGCACGAACAGGGACAGGTCCGCCGAGTACATGTGCGGTAGCGGTTGACCGACCAGTTTCAACGGATTTTCGATGCCGTTCTCGGCCATGGTGCATTTATCGGCCTTCTCCGAGGAGAAGCTGATATTGCCGCGGGTGAGGTCGAGATTCTTGCTCAGCTGCCGACGCAACTTGTCCTTGGCGGTGATCGACACGACCTTGGCGCCGGCACGGGCATATTCGGCCAGAATCGTGGTACCGCGCAGCAATTCGGGGCCGGTCATCACCACGGTTTCGCCGGTCACCGGATCGAGATAGAAATTGCCCGAGATGCCGTGCACCGAGGCCGGCGCGCCGGTAATGATCGACATGTTGTTGGGGCAGGTGAAGCTCGGCACCGTACCGTCGGCGACCGCGCCAAATCCCTTGGTCATGAACTTGGCGATGTTCGGGATGATGCCGTCCTTGCGGCCGCGCTCGATATAGGCGGGATCGCCGCCATCGATGCAGACCACCACGACCGGCCGTTTTGGCCAGCGATAATCCTTGCCATTGACCCGCACATTCGGCCTATCGCCGCCCTTCGCCATGCCGTCCTCCATTGCTTCAGCCGATCGAACTTGCGCCAGCCTATGTCTCCCCCTATCATCTAAAAAATGGAAAATTCCGACATATCCATTTAGAAAATCAATGTATGAGAAATGGCTCAAGGCGTTTCACATGGTCGCGACCCAGGGCGGGTTCACCGCGGCGGCGCGTACCCTCAACGTCGGCCAGCCCACCATTTCGACCCATATCAAGGCCCTGGAGGACTATTTTCGGGTCGAGCTGTTCTATCGGCACAGTCGGACCATCGAGTTGACCGAAACCGGCCGCGCGCTGCGCGAGATCACCCAGGGGCTCTATGGCCATGAGGCCGAGGCCATCAGCTTTCTGCGCTCGGTCGAGCAGATGGATCGCGGCCAGTTGCGCTTGGGCGCGGTCGGGCCCCATGACGTGATCGAGCTGGTCGACGCCTTTCGCCGGCAGCATCCGCGCATCGAGCTCGCGGTCAATGTGGCGCCCCGGCGCGATATCTTGGCGCGCTTGACCGCGTTCGAGGTCGATGTCGGCATCTTTGCCGATGATGTCGCCTCGACGGATGTTCATTCGAGCCTTTATTGCCGCCATCAGGTTATGGTCGCCGTACCGAAAGGCCATCGCTTGGCCCACCGCGCCAGTGTCCGGATTGCGGAATTGCGCGACGAGCCGGTGATTCTGCGCGACGCGCCCGCCGCGACGAGGCGAGCCGCCGATCGAGCCTTGACCGAGGCCAAGGTGCGGGTCAGGCCAATCATGGAGATCAACAGCCGCGAATCCGTACGCGAGGCGATTGCGCTTGGGATCGGCATTGGCTTCGTCTCGGCACGTGAATTCGCGCTCCATCCCGATGTGCGGTTGCTCCGGGTCAGCGATGTGGCGATTGAAACCGCGAGCTATGTGGCATGCCTGGCCGTGCGTCGGCAGCGGCCTTTGATCAAGGCATTCATGACCATGGCGCAGGCAATGGCCCAGCCAAGGCCAGCGCAACTCCCGGGCAGGGCCCGCTCACTCGGCCGGCACCGTGGCCGTTGATTCCTGTTCTGGACCGCGATCGGTTCATAGGGAATCACGGCCGCGATTCCCTATGAACCGATCGCGGTCTAGCAGCCGCCTCAAAACGTCCCGAGTGTTCTGACGACGGACGAAAATGCCGAGTGAGGGATAACAACGGAGATGCAAATGAACCGGAGTGGCGGTGAAATGCACAGAGGAAAGAGCACCGCTCTAATCGCGGGTCTGGCTGTACTGGCGATGGTTATGTCGCGGTCGGTCTCGGCCGACATCGATGCTTGGCGCGCAGCCGGTTGGAAGACGGATTTCTCCAAAAGCGCGGTTAGCTTCGCCGAAATTCTGTCCGGCGGCCCTCCGCGGGACGGAATTCCGTCGATCGACTCGCCCATCTTCAAACCCGCGGCCAAAATCGCCGACATCGGCCCCAACGAACCGGTGATCCGGCTCGAATTGCAGGGTGTCGTGCGGGCCTACCCGCTGCGAGTGCTCACCTGGCATGAGATAGTCAATGACACCGTTGCCGGCCGTCCCGTTGCCGTGACTTATTGCCCATTGTGCAATTCGGCGGTGGTGTTCGACCGGACCGTTGACGGCAAACCGGTCGAATTTGGCGTCAGCGGGCTTCTGCGCGGGTCGGACATGGTGATGTACGATCGTGCCACGCAAAGCTGGTGGCAGCAATTTTCCGGAGAAGCGATCGTTGGCGCACTTACCGGCAAGAAGCTCAAAATGATTCCGTCGCGAGTCGAAAGCTTCTCCGACTATGCCGCCAATTACCCCAATGGCGAGGTGCTGGTCCCGAGCGATCCGAGAATCCGGGACTATGGACGCAATCCCTATGTCGGCTATGACAGCCGCAACGCACCGTATCCGTTCTACACCGGCGATCTGCCTCGTCAGCTGAATCCGATGGCCCGCGTCATTGTTGTTCGAGTTGGCGCGGCAATCCACGCCATGACGCTGAGTTATCTTCGGTCGCAGGGCGAAGCGGAAATTCACGGCGTCAAGCTGGCTTGGCGCCCAGGCGTCAACTCCGCCCTGGATAAAGGCCGGATCAGAGATGGCATCGATGTCGGCGCGGTGACTGTCGTGTGGGCGGCGACGAACCAACCGATCGTTCATGACATCACTTTCGCCTTCGTTGTTCAGTCATTTCACCCCGACGTAACGGTCCTGACAGAGTCTGGCCCCATCACCCTGACCCCCCGTTGAGCGACGTTGCTATTGGTGTCCGGAGTTGTCCGTTCACCGTCAGCACCCATAGGACAGTTTGAGTAGTATGCGTACCGGAGGGTTTTTGGCTCATCGTCACCGTGAAGGGGACGAGGATGAGACCGATGAAACGGACCCCACCGAACGGCACAGCCGAACCGCATGTCCGCGAGATCCGCCGCCAGACGCCCAAGAAGTACTCGGCTGGAGAGAAGATCCGGATCGCGATCTCGGGGCTCCGCGGGGAGCACTCGATCGCCGAACAGTGCCGGCGGGAGGGGATCGCGGCGCGGTTCATGCCGCCGCGCGCTCACGCTCGCGCCGCTCGATGGCCCGTTGCTCGATGTCGGCCGAGACCGCGATCGGTTCATAGGGAATCACGGCCGCGATTCCCTATGAACCGTGAATCGCGGTCCAAAGCAGGATACGAGGGCATGCTTCACGATCTATCTTGAACTTTATGGTTCAAGACAGATCGATCATGCCCTAGCCCCATTTCAAGGCCGCCAACCCTAAAAGTTGGCGGTCTTGACGGAACACGGCCGGCAGTTCGGCCTTATGCGCTCGATTGGGCACGCAGGACGGAAGTCAGCCATTCCCCGCTGGCGCCGTGGTCGGAGTCGAATGCGCTGCTGGACGCCGTTTCGCTCGGCGTCTTGCATTGGAGCTGCGTCCTCGTCGGCCTGGTCGGCTTGGCACTGATCGGCGCCCGCAGGATGCGGGAAAAGCGGGACCAAGGTTGGAGCGACCCCGCCGCCGTCCTCAGCGGCGGCCGGCGCCTCCTCACATCGCCGTCTGGCCGATGCCGCCGCGCGGGCGGCCGGGTTCGACCGCGCGCCACAGCACGCGGTGATCCTCGGGCAGGGGCCGGTTGTCCGGCATGGTCAGCCACAGCCGCAGCAACAGCCGGTCCTGGCCGATCGCGGCGTCGTCCTCGAAGGCGCTGCGGCCGTGATAGGTCACATGGCTGTTGATCAGTTGCAGATCGCCCGGCTCCAGCACCATCTCGAAACACAGCTCCTCGGCGATCGCCATCAGCAGGTCGATCGCCTCGCGCTGGCGCTCGGTCAGCTTGGGCACGCGCTCGTTCAACTGCGCCGCCTCGATGAAGGTCAGCGAATAGTGCGAGGTGAAATGCTGGCCGCTGCGGCCGAAAATCGGCAGCTCATAGACCGCCTGGCGGTCGGTACCTTCCTCGCCGAAGCGGCTGCGCCAATAGACCCCGAACAGGGTCTCGAGCAGATCGGGCCGCCGCGCCAGAAGCGCGTTGTGGATCGCCGGCGTCGAGACCAGCTTGCTGACGCCGCCGGCCCGCGCCTGGCGCACGCATAGCAGCCCGACCACGTCGGTGCGGTCGGTATGGAAGCGCAAACCGGCATTGCTGAGGGTGCGGGCATAGGACGACAGGAACGCCTTGCCTGCGCCCGGGCGGTCGAGTTGACCGTAAGTGCGGCCGACATGGGCGCCCTCGTCGCGGATCGCGCGCATCAATTCGCCCTTGCGGTTCTGGAACACCGGCGTACCGAGATGGCAGCCGAGGCCGAAATAGAGCCGGCGCAGATCCGCCTCGTCGTAGCGGCCGACCGGAAAGCCGCGCAGCTTGACGATCCCACAGCCGCGCTCGAGTTCGTTGCGGATGTCGGCCAGCAGCGCATCGAATCCCTGCAGCGGGAAATTCTCGCGCGCGATCTGCCACCAGTCGAGCTGCCGCACCGCGCCCAACGCGCGGTCCAGCGCCGCGATCGCCTCGGGGGAAAGATCGCGCACCCAGCGACGGGAGTCCTTCATCTCGCCGCCGAGCCAGACGCTGGGCCCGGTCAGAGGCGCGCGCAAGGTCACGACGCGGCCGCGGCTCGCTTGGCGCGAATCGCGCGAGGACTCCTCGGTCGGCGCGGCTTGGCGGCGGTCAGGAACGCCGCCACCGGCTCGACCAATTGGGATTCGGTGGCGTTGGACACCATCATGCCGATATGGCCGAGCGGCGGGACGTGGACCTGGCAGCCCGGAATCTCGGCCGCCAGCGCGCGGGCCGATTCCGGCGGCACGATGCGATCGGTGCCGGGCACCACCGCCAGGCTGGGCAGGTCGAGCGCGCGCGGATCGACCGCATGCCCGCCCACCTGCCAGCGCCGCCGCGCCGTCAGGTTCTCGCCATACCAGCCGAACAGGCAGTCCTCGGCGGTGCGCTTGGTCAGCGCCGTGCCTTCGTTGAGCCAGTCCTCCAGCGCCACGAAATCGCGCGCCGCGTCGGAATCCTGCGGCATGGCGGCGAAGCGCCGGAACTTGCGATCCGACAGTGTCGGATCGAGCGCGAGAAAGAATGACTGCAGAAAGTCGAGCGGCATCTCGCCATAGGCGTCGAGGATGCCGCCGATCGACTTGCGGGCATTGCCCATCAACACCGCGATCGCCGGCCGCCCGGCGTGGAAATCCCATGGCGTCGCCAACAGCCCGAGCGAGCGCAGATCGCGCTGCCGCCGCAAGGCCAGCGCCAGCGTCAGGTTTCCGCCCATGCAATAGCCGAGCAGATGCGGCGCCTCGCCGGTGCGCGCCAGCACGGCGTCCAGCACCGCCTCCAGCCGCACCGCGACGTATTCCGCCGTGCCGAATTCGCGTTCGGCCGGGCCGGGCGCGTCCCAATCGACCGCCAGCGGCCGGAAGCCGCGCGCCTTCAGTAGCCGCAGGAAGCTGCGGCGCTCGGACAGGTGCAGCACGAACCAGCGATTGACCAGCGAGGGCACCACCAGCACCGGCGCGCCCGAGCCGCCGAAATCGCGCAGCCGCGTCGAGCCCTGGCGCCAGACGATTTCGGGCTCGTCCCGCACGCTGCGTCGATAGGGGTGCCGCCGATAGGCCTCGATGCCGCGCCGCGCCGCCTCCAGCCGATCCGCCGCCTGCAGCGCGACCGCGGCCCAGAGCCGTTCAGGACTTGCGGCGGCGAGGCTTGGTACGAGCTGCTCGGCCGCGGCGCGGTGTTCCGCGCTCCAAGGCAGCGAGCCTTGCCTCGCAGCGTTCAAGCCGAGCAGCGAGCCGAGCCAGGTCATCGGCGCGCTGGCCTGATGCAGCGGCAGCGGAATCGGCGCCGCGCGCGGTCCCTGTCGTGTCATTGCGCCGACCTCCCGCCATGCCGCCCATCATCCCCGCGCCGCCGGCCCGTCCCAGCGCCATCAGCCCGGCCAAGGCCTCGGCGAAGGCCGGGTCGGCCGCCCAGCTCGCCAACTGTTCCTGCCACAGATCGAGAAAGCGCGTCGCCAGCCCGGCCAAGTCGGGCGGCGCGTCGGCGGGGGGCGGCTTGGTCATGGCCCGAGTCTAGCTCAATCCGCCACCAGGCCGAAGGCCCGGGCGCGATCGATGATCCGCCGCGCCATGCGATAGATCGGGGTCTCGACCATGCGTTCGTTCTCGGCCACGGCGCCGGCACCGGCGGCCTGGGCGCGCTCGAAGGCCGCGATGGTGGCGCGCGAACGCTCGATCTCCTCGCGCGAGGGCGTCAACAAGTCGTTGATCGCGGCGCAATGCTCGGGCAGCACCGCGCTTTTGGCGCGATAGCCCAGCCGCCGCGCCCAGCGCGTGTCGGTCTCGAGACCGCGCTGGTCGCGCCAGGTATAGGGACAGTCGATCGCCACCACCCGCGCCGCCCGGCAATCGACCAAAAAGCGCTGGCGGGCATAGGCCAGCTCGATCGCGTCGCGGCCGCGCTCGGCACCCAGATCGGCTGCCATGTCCTCGCTGGCCAAAAGGCAGGCCACGACGCGCGGGCTGCAGCGCGCGATCGCCACCACCTGCAGCAGCGCCGCGGCGGATTCGATGTTGGGGACGATCTCGGTCGAACCCGGCGTCAGCTTGTGGCGCTGCTCCAGCCGGTCGATTTCGCCGGCCAATTGCAGCACGTCGGCGACCGTGCCGGTCTTGGGCAGCAACACCACGTCGGGGCCGGCCGGCATGCAGGCCTCGAGATCCTCGAGTCCGCCGGCGATCAGCGGATTGACCCGCACCCCCGCCACTCGCCGCGCCGCCTTCCAAGCACCGATGGTGCCAACCGCCAGCGCGCGCGCTTGTTCCTTGCGGTTGGGCGGGACGAAATCCTCCAGCTCCTGGATCAGCACGTCGGCCGCCGATTCGCGCGCCGCCAGCAAGGCCTTTTGGTCGGCCCCAGGCAGGAACAGCCAGGAGCGGCGCAGTTCGAGCGGGCGGCGGCCGGTTCGCATGCTTGCCCTTATAGCATGCGGGGGCAAAGCCTTGCCGGCCCTTGATTTTCCCGGGCCAAGGTCCACATTGCGGCCATTCCGCCAGGCGAGGTGTCCGATGTTCATCCAGACCGAAAGCACGCCCAATCCGGCGACGCTCAAATTCATTCCCGGGGTCGACGTCATGGCCAAGGGCACGGCCGATTTCCGCAGTTTGGCCGACGCCAAGCGCTCGCCTTTAGCCGAGCGGCTGTTCGGCATTTCAGGCGTGGGTGGGGTGTTCCTGGGCGCCGATTTCGTCACCGTCACCAAGACCGAGGGCGAGTGGCATCACCTCAAGCCCGCCATCCTCGGCGCGATCATGGAGCACTTCACCGCCGGCAAGCCGGTGATGCTGGAAGGCGGGCCGGCCGCGGCCCAGACCGAAGAGGCCGAGGACGAGATCGTCGTCACCATCAAGGAATTGCTGGAAACCCGCGTCCGGCCGGCGGTGGCCCAGGACGGCGGCGATATCGTCTTCCACGGCTATCGCGAGGGCATCGTCTATCTGCAGATGCAGGGTTCATGCTCGGGCTGCCCGTCCTCGACCGCCACCCTCAAGCACGGCATCGAGAGCATGCTCAAGCACTACGTGCCCGAGATCGTCGCCGTCGAGCAGGTCTGATCGCGTCTAGGGCAGGCCGCGCTCGGCCAATTCGGTCGCGAAGCGCAGCGCGTTGTCGCGCAAGGCGCGCCTGAGCGCGAGCCGGGCGCGCTCGGGTCCGTCGTTCTCCTCGCGGATGCCGGCGAGGCCGAAGCCTTCGATCTGGAATTCGCGCAGCAGCCTGCCGTCCTCGTAAAGCCGATAGGCCGCGACCGCGCGCGCGGTCATGTCGAGGCCGAAGCCCGGACGTTCCAATCGGATCAGCCGCGCGTTCAAGACCAGCCGCCGGCCGCCGCCGCCGAACAGCTTGGACTTGTCCAGCGCCTGGCGCAGCACGCGTTCCCATTCCGCCGCCAGCGCGGGCGAATCGAGCGTACCCGGATCGAAGCGCCATTCGACCACGCGGGCTTCGATCTGACGGAGGGCGGGCGCGATCTCGATCTCGGGCGGCGGCACGGCGTCCGCGCAGGCCGCCAGCGCCGAAAACAACAGCGCCGCGAACGCCCGGCGCTTCACAGCAGCAGATCCCGCAACAGCGGAACCAGCGGCAGATCGGCCGGCGGCATGGCGAATTCGGCCAGGCGCTCGGGCCGTACCCAGCGCGTCTCCTGGCCTTCGCGCGGCCTGACCATGCCGTCCCATTGCCGGCAGACGTAAAGCGGCATCAGCAAATGGAAATCGGCATAGGCGTGCGAGGCGAAGGCGAAAGCCGCCAGGCAGCGCCGCCGCACGTCGACGCCGAGCTCCTCGCGCAGTTCTCGGATCAAGGCGGTTTCGGGCGTCTCGCCAGGCTCGACCTTGCCGCCCGGAAACTCCCACAATCCGGCCATGCTCTTGCCCGGCGGACGCCGGCACAACAGCACGCGATGATCGGCATCGACCAGTGCCGCCGCCGCCACCAGCACCAGCCGCGCCGGGCCCGCCGGCGCCGGGTCGTCCGGTCCCTCGTTGCAGCCGCGCGCCTCGGTCTCCATCGCCCGCCCGGGCGTCAGGAACGATAGGCGCCGTTGATGTCGATGTAGCCGTGGGTCAAGTCGCAGGTCCACACCGTGGCGCGGTGCTTGCCGACGCCGACGTCGACCGAGATCGAAACGTCCTTGCCCTTGAGATGGGTGGCGACCTTGGCCTCCTGGTAGCCGGTGGCGACCTGGCCGTGCTCGGCCACCACCACCTCGCCGATCGCGATCTTGAGCTTGTCGCGGTCGGCGCGCTGGCCCGACTTGCCGACCGCCATCACCACCCGGCCCCAATTGGCGTCGCCTGCGGCGACCGCGGTCTTGACCAGGGGCGAGTTGGCGATCGACTTGGCGATGGTCCGCGCCGCCTCGGGCGAGGCCGCGCCGGTGACGGTGACGGCGACGAACTTCTGTGCCCCCTCGCCGTCCTTGACCACCTGCTGGGCGAGATCGACCAGCACTTCCTCGAGCTTGCGCTTGAAGTCGACCAGGCGCGAATCGCGCGCGTCCTTGATCGGCGCCACCTTGGGACCGGTGCCCGAGGCGAACATCAACAGCGTGTCGCTGGTCGAGGTGTCGCCGTCGACGGTGATGGCGTTGAACGAGGTTTCAACCACCGGCTTGAGCAGCTTGGCCAGCACGTTGGCCGGGATCTTGGCATCGGTGGCGACGAAGGCCAGCATGGTCGCCATGTCGGGCGCGATCATGCCCGAGCCCTTGGCGATGCCATTGATGACGAAGCGCTGGCTGTCGATGCGGCAGGTGCGCGAGGCGCCCTTGGAAAAGGTGTCGGTGGTGCGGATCGCGTCCGCCGCCCGCCGCCAGCCCGAAGGCGCCAGCGTGGCATAAAGCTGCTTGAGCGCGCCGGTGATCTTGGCGTGCGGCAGCGGCTCGCCGATCACCCCGGTCGAGGCCAGCAGCACTTGCTTCTTGTTGCAGCCGGTCATCTTGGCGACGGCGTCGGCGGTGATGTTGACCGCATCGACCCCGGCCTTGCCGGTGAAGGCGTTGGCGTTGCCGGCGTTGACCAGCAGCGCCCGCGCCTGGCCGCTGCCGATCGCGGCGCGGCACCAATCGACCGGCGCCGAGGGGCAGAGCGAGCGCGTGAACACGCCCGCCACCGTGGTGCCGGGCGGAAACTCGGCCAGCATCAGATCGTCGCGGCCGGCATAGCGGATATTGGCCGCGCGCGCGCCCAAGCGCACGCCGGGAATTTCGGGCAAATCGGGAAAACGCTCGGGCGCGAGCTTCGAAACCGGCAATTTGGCCATGATCGGGATGATTCGTTGTCGTAGCGACGCCGGCTTGGGGGCGCCGGAATGAAACGATATTACCGCAACTTGACCCTGTTCGCAAGATATTGGAATTCCAGGGTTTCCCGCGATTTTCGCTCGCATCCGCTGGGCTTGCGGGTTTAGTCTTGGCCGATGTCCGGACCGGCGCCCTTGGCGCTCCCGGCGCTGGTGCTGGGATCGATCGCCATCGGCGCCTCGCCGATTTTCGTCCGCTGGTCAGAATTGGGACCGGTGGCGACGGCGTTCCATCGCGTGCTGTGGGCCTTGCCGCTGTTGTGGCTGTGGCAGGGGATCGAGGCCCGGCGGACCGCGGCGCCGGTCGCGGGTCGCCGCATGCTGTGGCTGGCGGGACTGTTGTTCGCCGGCGATCTGACGCTGTGGCATCTTTCGATCCTCAACACCACCGTCGCCAATGCCACCCTGTTCGCCAATTTCGCGCCGGTGGTGGTGACGCTGGGCGCTTGGCTGGTGCTGCGCGAGCGCATCGAGCGCCGCTTCGTGCTGGGCCTCGGGCTGTGCATGGCCGGGGCGGCGGCGCTGATCGGATCCTCGATCGAACTCAAGGCCGAATACGTGCGCGGCGACATCTACGGCGTGATCACTGCCGGTTTCTTCGGCAGCTACCTGGTCGCGGTCAAGGCGCTGCGCGAGCGCGGCCACGCCCCCGGCCGCATCATGCTGTGGTCGGGGATGGTGACTTGCGGCGCACTCTTGGCGCTGACCTTGGCGGTGGGCGAGACGCTGTGGCCCGAGACCTGGCTCGGGCTCGCGGTGCTGATCGGACTGGCCTGGACCAGCCAGGTCGGCGGCCAGGGCCTGATCGCCTATGGGGTCGGTCATCTCCCGGCCTCGTTCACCTCGCTGGTGATCCTGATCGAGCCGCTGACCGCGGCCGTGCTGGGCTGGTGGCTGCTGGGCGAGGCGCTGGGGGCGCTGCAGTTCCTGGGCGGCGCCGCCATCCTGGCGGGAATCCTTGTGGCGCGGCAGAATGGGACGTCATGAGCCGCGCCTTGCTCCGCCGCCTGTTCGACGCCGCCATCGAGCGCGCCACCGCGCCGGTCTGCCTGCCGCCGCATCTACCGCCGCCGCCCAAGGGCCGCACCATGGCGATCGGCGCCGGCAAGGCCGCGGCCGCCATGGCCAAGGTGGTCGAACAGCACTGGCAGGGTCCGCTCGAGGGCCTGGTGGTGACGCGCTACGGCCACGGCGTGCCGACCCGACGCATCGAAGTGGTCGAGGCGGCGCATCCCGTGCCCGACGCCAAGGGCGAGGAGGCGGCGCGCCGGATGCTGGAGATGGTGCGCGATCTCGGCCCCGACGACCTGGCGCTGTGCCTGATCTCGGGCGGGGCGTCGGCGCTGCTGGCGCTGCCGGCGCCGGGGCTAACGCTCGAGGACAAGCGTACCGTGACAAGATCCTTGCTGCGCGCCGGCGCAACCATCCACCAGATCAACGCCGTACGAAAGCACCTCTCGGCGATCAAGGGCGGGCGGCTGGCGATGGCGGCCTATCCGGCCGAGACCGTGACGCTGGCGATCTCGGACGCGCCGGGCGACGATCTGTCGGTGATCGGCTCGGGTCCGACCGTGCCCGACCCATCGACCTTCGCCGACGCCCGCGCCGTGCTGGCGCGATTCGGCATCGAGCCGCCGCCGGCGATCGCGCGTCATCTCGACCGCGAGGCCGAGGAATCGCCCAAGCCGGGCGATGACCGCTTCGCCCGCGCCCGCGCCACGATCGTCGCCCGCCCGGCGGATTCGCTGGCGGCGGCGGCGGCGCTGGCGGGCGAGGCGGGCTATGCGGTCGAAATATTGGGCGATGCGTTGGAGGGCGAAGCGCGCGATTTGGGCACGGCCCACGCCCGCCTGGCGATGGAGCGTGCCGAACGCGGCGGCCGGCTTTGCCTGATCTCGGGCGGCGAGACCACGGTGACGGTGCGCGGCCAGGGCAAGGGCGGGCGCAATGTCGAATACCTGCTGGGCCTGGCGCTGGGCCTCGGCGGCGCCGCCGGAATCTCGGCCATCGCCGGCGACAGCGACGGCATCGACGGCACCGAGGACAATGCCGGCGCCGTGGCCGATCCGACCACCCTCGCCCGCGGCCCCGACGCCGCGGCGCGGCTGGCTGACAACGATGCCTATTCCTATTTCGCGGCGCTGGACGATCTGGTCGTGACCGGCCCGACCCGCACCAACGTCAATGATTTTCGCGCTATCCTGATCGAAAGATAGGAACCGCTCATGCGTCGCTTCCGCCAGGCCAAGATCGTCGCCACGCTGGGACCCGCATCCTCGGGCGGCGAGCGCATCCGCGCCCTGTTCGAGGCCGGAGTCGACGTCTTCCGGCTCAATTTCAGCCACGGCAAGCACGTCGACCACGCCGCCCGGTTGGAGATCATCCGCGCGCTGGAGAAAGAGCAGGCCCGGCCGATCGGCGTGCTGGCCGATCTGCAGGGGCCCAAGCTGCGGGTCGGCCGCTTCACCGGCGGCGCGGTCGAGCTGGCCGCGGGCGCAGGCTTCCGGTTCGACCGCGATCCCAAGCCGGGCGATTCCGGCCGCGTCTGCCTGCCGCATCCCGAGATTTTCGCTGCGCTCAAACCCGGCGCCGAGCTTTTGCTCGACGACGGCAAGCTGCGGCTGAAGGTCGAGCGCCTGGCCGGCGAGGTCGCCGATTGCACGGTCACGGTCGGCGGCCGGCTATCCGACAACAAGGGCGTCAACGTGCCCCGCGTCACCCTGCCGCTGACGCCCTTGACCGACAAGGACCGGACCGACCTGACCTTCGCGCTCGATGCCGGCGCCGATTGGATCGCGCTGTCCTTCGTGCAGCGGCCCGAGGACATCGCCGAGGCCCGCAAGCTGGTCGCCGGTCGCGCCGCGATCATGGCCAAGATCGAAAAACCGGCGGCGGTCGACCGCCTGGGCGAGATCGTCGACCTGGTCGACGGCATCATGGTGGCGCGCGGCGATCTCGGCGTCGAACTGCCGGTCGAGGAAGTACCCGGCTGGCAGAAGCGCATCGTCCGCGCCGCGCGCAAGGCCGGCAAGCCGGTGATCGTCGCCACCCAGATGCTGGAATCGATGATATCGGCGCCAGTGCCGACCCGGGCCGAGGTCTCCGACGTCGCCACCGCGGTCTACGACGGGGCGGACGCGGTGATGCTGTCGGCCGAAAGCGCGTCCGGCCAATATCCGGTCGAGGCGGTCGGCATGATGGATCGCATCGTCCGCAAGGCCGAGCGCGATCCGCTCTATCGCGGCCTGCTGCATGCCCATCATTCCGATCCCGACCCGACCGCGCCCGACGCCATTTCGGCGGCGGCGCGGCAGGTGGCCGAGACCGTCGGCGCCAAGGCCATCGTCTGCTACACGCTGTCGGGCTCGACCGCGCTGCGCGCCGCGCGCGAGCGGCCCGAAGCGGCGGTGATCGGGCTAGCGGTCGAATCGCGCACCGGGCGACGGCTGTCGCTGGTCTGGGGCGTGCATCCGGTGCTGACCGAAGACGCGCATGATTTCGGCGACATGGTCGATCGCGCCTGCCGCATCGCCCGCAGCGAGGGCTTCGCCAAGGAGGGCGATTCGGTGGTGGTCACCGCCGGCTGGCCGTTCGGCACGCCCGGCGCCACCAACGTGCTGCGCATCGCCTATGTCGGCAAGGACGGCGCCGGAGGTTAAGTCATGGCGATGGCCGAAAGCAGCCTGCCGTAATCCGGCTCGCCGCGCAGCGTGCAGCGGCGGAAGCTGAAGAACCGCCCGTCGTCGGCGCACGTGTCCTCGCCCAAGGGCTCGATCACGCCGACCCCCAGCCGCGCCAAGCGTTCGACGACATAGGCCTCGAGATCGAAGCGGAACTTGCCTGGCCGCGCGCCGGCGACAAAGAAACGATCGTTTGCCGGGTCGGCCGCCAGGAACGCGGCCCGGAACTCGGCCCCGACCTCGTAGGAATCCTGGGCGATGCAGGGGCCGATGGCGGCGAACAGATCGGCCGGCCGCGCGCCGAGCTCCGCCATCGCCGCCACCGTGCGGTCGACGATCCCGCCCAGTGCGCCTTTCCAGCCGGCGTGGCAGGCGCCGATCGCCTTGCCGCGCCGGTCGGCCAGCAGCACCGGCGCGCAGTCCGCGGTCAGGATGCCGAGCGCGAGCCCTGGCCGATCGCTCACCATGCCATCGGCCTTGGGCCGAGCGTCATGGGCGATCGGTTCGGTCACTTTGACCACGGCATCGCCATGCACCTGATAGACCAAATTGAGTGGCGCGCCCGGCAGGCCAAGGTCGCGCATGGCGATGCGGCGGTTCTCGAACACCTTGGCCGGATCGTCGCCCGAGCCGAGGCCGCAATTGAGCGAGGCGAAAGCGCCTTCCGACACCCCGCCCTGGCGGGTGAAAAACCCGTGCGCGACGCCCAGGCCCTTGAAGCCTTCCGCCCGGATCATGCCGAAAATCCCGCCGGCATCGACAGCCCCTTGCGCTGGATCGCCATCGCCTTGAACAGGCTGCCCATGGCCGATTCCGCCGTCAAGCGCCGGTGCTGGGATCGGATCGCAGCGGCACCGTCCGGCGCGGCGTTGCGCGCCAGGCCGTCGGCGCGGGCGTCGATCCCCAGGCGGCGGAGGAATTCGCCCTGGCCGACCGGCCCGTGGACCTCGGCCCCGGCCTCGTCCGCCGCCCGACGCAGCGCATCGAAATCGACATGGGCCGAGAGATCGCTTTCGCCCGGCCGGTCGAGGACGTCGGCGAAGGCGTGGCGGCGCACCGCCTGCAAGGTCTCGCCGGTGGCGGGCCCGACATAGCCGTAATCGACCACCAGCGCAGCTCCCCCGAAAGCGGCCAGGCGCTCGGCGATCAGGCGCAGTTGGGCGATGGCCGGCGCCGCGATCTCGTGCACGCTGTGCAGCGGCGCCTGGGCCAGGACCTCCGGCACCAGCCGCGAAGCCGGCGTCGGCGCCAGCACCAGCCGCAAGCGGTCGGTTTCGGGCTCGTGATCGACCAGACGTTCGTGCCAGCCGCTATCGGTCTTTTGGAACTGGCGGATCGGCAGGGCGTCGAAATATTCATTGGCCAGCAGAATGGTCGCGGCATCGGGCAGTTCCGAAACATGCGCATGCCATTCCGCCGCCGGCAGCTTTTCGCGCTGAAGCGCGCGCAAGGCCGGATTGACCTCGACCAGGTGCAGCCGCGCCGCCTCGACGAAACCCGGCACCAGCCGCCCGGCGCGCAAGGCGTCGGCCAGCAGCGTGCCGCGACCCGGCCCAAGTTCGACCAACGCAAACGGCGACGGCTGCCCCATCGCCTGCCAGCGATCCGCGCACCACAGCCCGATCAGCTCGCCGAACATCTGGCTGATCTCGGGCGATGTCACGAAATCGCCGCCGGCGCCGATCGGCTGCGCGCGCGCGTAATAGCCCAGCCGCGGATGGGTCAGGGCCTCGGTCATGTAGCGCGCGATCGTGAGCGGGCCCTCGATCGCCATCAGCCGCGCCAGATGCTCGGCCAAGGGCGTCACGGCCGACGGAAAACCCACATCACCCCGAGACCTACCAGCAGCATCGGCAGCGACAGCCACTGCCCCATGGTGGTGCCGAAGGCGAGAAAGCCGAGAAAGGCATCGGGCTGGCGGAACGGCTCGCCGACGAACCGCGCCACGGCATAGCCGGCGAGGAACAGACCGGTGAGAAAACCGTGGCCGACCCGACCCTTCGATCCCTTCGCCGCCAGCGCCAGAACGATCAACAGCGCGATGCCTTCCAGTGCCGCCTGATAGAGCTGCGAGGGATGGCGCGGCAGCGGCCCGCCATGCGGAAACACCATCGCCCAGGACACGTCGCTGACCCGGCCGTAAAGCTCGCCGTTGACGAAATTGGCGATGCGGCCGAAGAACAGGCCGATCGGCGTCACCCGCGCGATCTGGTCGGCCAGCGCCATCGTCGGAATCGCCTTGGCGTGCGCGAACCAGATGATGGCCGCGGCCGTGCCCAACATGCCGCCATGGAAAGACATGCCGCCCTTCCAGATCATCAGCGCTTCCAGCGGATCGGCGAGATAATGGCCCGGCTGGTAGAACAGGACGTATCCCAGGCGCCCGCCCAGCACCACGCCCAGCGCCATCCAGCCGAGAAAGTCGTCGGTGTCCTTGTCCGAAAGCAACGGCGCCGGGCCGCGATTCATGCGCCGGACCGCCCACCAGCCCAGCAACAGGCCGGCGATATAGGCCAACGCATACCAGCGGATAGCGATCGGCCCCAGCGATATCGCGACCGGATCGATGGTCGGAAAAGCGATGACGGGAAGCATGGCGCCTTATAGGCTGGGGTCTTGCGCGTGGCAAGCGCACGCGGCATTGTCCGCCCGGAAACCGAGGAAATCCGCCATGTTGACCGACAATCCCGTGCTCGACGATCTGGCCAAGCTGGCAAGCGGCGGCATCGCCGTGGCGCAGGAACTGCGCAGCGAGGCCCGCGCCCGGCTGCGGCGGCGGATCGCGCGCGCGCTGGGCGATCTCGATCTGGTGAGGCGCGAGGAATTCGAGGCGGTCAAGGCGATGGCGGCGCGGGCGCGCGAGGAGAACGAACGCCTGGCGGCGCGGCTGGCGGCGCTGGAAGCCAAGGCCGCGCCCGCCCCTGCCCGCACCCCC
>Ga0194120_10004890_pt1 | contig 20179 bp, 22 predicted proteins | sample TA2MahCa65mmetaG_FD_148642 | JGI IMG/M metagenome (GOLD analysis project Ga0194120, IMG submission 148642) | Freshwater microbial communities from Lake Tanganyika, Tanzania - TA2015019 Mahale Deep Cast 65m | ecosystem: Environmental > Aquatic > Freshwater > Lake | place: Tanzania: Lake... | reverse complement strand
GTGATGCCGGTGCGGCAGGCCGCTTGGTACAAGAAAAAGGACGCGACCTTTTCCGACATCCTAGCCTTCGTTCGCCGCGCCATTTGGGCCAAGCGATATTTCGTTAACTCCGAATCCGGCGGCGAGCGGTTGGCATTATCGCCCCGCGATTGCGAGGCCCTGCTGAATCAACTCGCCGCCACCGCGTAATGGCCAAAGTCGAGAAATGGTTATAGTTATATTTTGTTCTATTCAAGCATAAAGGTGTATGTGTGGTAAATTATTCTCACCATGTTGAATAGGGAAAAAGTCGCTTTATTGCAGTTAGTAATAGTCGCCTCTGGCGACTATTTCTCCACTTATGGCGGCGGGCAAGTCTATGTAAGAAGCCTCGTCAAGGGTCTGTTGCAACAGGGCCAGGCGGTTAGCGTGGTTTCCGTCGTGATCCAACCGGGGCTGACGGAACCAGTGGTGGATCGACGCGAGGCGGCGGGTGCGTCGATATGGCAACTGATCGTGCCGCCGCCTTCGGCGGTTGACATATCCGAGGAACTGCAACCGGAGCTTCTGCAGGCACTGGAACAGGTGCTGCGCCAGATCGGGCCCAGTGTCGTCCATGCCCATGGCTGGAAATCCGCCACCGCCACCGTCTGTCGGCGCCTGGCTATTCCCTGCATTGTCACCGCCCACCATGGCGGCATCATCTGCCCGAACGGTACGCTAATGACCCGGCAGGATGAGATCTGTACGGTGCCGGTGTCGATGGAACATTGTCTGTCCTGCACCCTGCATTTCGTGCCGGCCGGTGATCTCTGGGCGCCACTGGTGTGCCGCACACCGGAAGACGTCGGGATGCCAGTGGCGCGCTGGCTGCGCAGTCGGCGCAACATTCCCTACGTCTCCCCGGCCTGGCAGGCGCCGCTCGGTATCCGTCACAAGCAGAGGCAGAACGCGGTGCTAAGCGAGGCGCCGACCCGGTTGATCGCCCCCTCGCGGGCCATGGCCGCCGCCCTGGCGCGCAACGGCGTACCGGCGGAAAAACTGACGGTTTTGCCGCACGGTATTGAGCCTCTGCCGCGCACGCCTCTGATGCCCGGCTGGCCTGGACGGCCGCTGCGGCTCGGCTATGTCGGCCGCTTGGCCTACATCAAGGGGCTGCATGTGCTGATCGAGGCGCTACGCGGCCTGCCGCGGGCGGCGTATGACTTGCACATCCACGGTGAGGCCGCGAACCGGACCGAACAGCGTTATGCCGCGTCGCTGCGGCGGCAGGCCGCCGGTCTGCCGATCACTTGGCAAGGCAAACTCGCCTACGACGACTTGCCGCACGCCTATGCGAAACTCGACGTGCTGTTGCTGCCGTCGATTTGTCTGGAAGTCTTCGGCCTGACGGTGGTGGAGGCGCACAGCGCCGGCCGGCCGGTCATCGCCACCCGCTGCGGCGGGCCGGAGGATACGGTGCGGCACGGCGTCGATGGGCTGCTGGTCGCGCCCAACGACGCGTCGGCCTTGCGCGATGCCCTCCGCGCGCTGCTCGATGATTCGACCTTGCTACCCGCGCTGGCCCGCGAGGCGGGGCCGGTGACGACCTTGACGGCCCATGTGGACGCCTTGTTGGCCCTGTATTGCTCGATCGCTTCAACCCCCGCCGAGGTGCACCCCTGATGACCCGACCCCTCCGCGTCCTCATCGACGCCAACCCCATGGTGCTGCGCACGGGCTACACCCACTTGCGCGGCATCGGCCGCACCTCGCTGGAACTGGCCCAGGCGCTGGACGAACTGCACGATCCAACCGTGTCGATCCGTCTGCTGACCCAGACCTTCCGGGGCCGGCTGCCGGCGCGGTTCGCACACCTGCCGGTCAGCAATATGCCCTGGCCGATCGGGCCGCGATTCGACTGGCTGAAACGGCGCGTCCCGCTGCTGGAGGCCTGGTCGCCCCATGATCTGCTGCATGTGCCAGGTCATTACGCCGAGGTGTTCCGCCCCACGCGCACCGTGACCACCATCAACGATGCGATGTTCTTCAGCTATCCCCAGGAGTTCCTCGGGCATGCCTTCAGCCGCCAGCATCTGCCGGCTTTTGCCCAGGCCTGCGCCGGCATCGCGACGCCGTCGCAGCATGCCAAGGGCGAAATCGTGCACTATCTGGGCGTGCCGCCGGACAAGGTGACGGTCATCCCCTGGGGGGTAAACCGCGCGCTGTTTCATGCCCGGGACAAGGCCGGCGCCCGCGCCCGGGTGGCGGCGCTGACCGGCAGCTCCCGGCCCTATTTCCTCTCCGTGTCCTGCGACATCGGCCGCAAGAACACGATTAGCGTCCTGCGCGCCTATCAAGCCGCATGGCAGGGGGGCTGCGAGCATGACCTGCTGGTCGTCTGGAGCGAACCACCGGCGGCCTATCGGGAGGAATTCGCCAAGCCACTGGCCGCTGGCCGCCTGCGGTTCCTCCCGCATGTCCCAGATGGGGACCTGGGTAATCTCTACGCCGGCGCCACGGCGACCTTTTTCCCCTCGCGCTACGAGGGCTTCGGCCTGCCGGTGCTGGAATCCATGGCTTGCGGCACGCCCGTCGTGACCTGCCGGAATAGCTCGCTGGCCGAAGTCGGCGGCGATGCCGCCCTCTACGTCGATCCGGACGGGGTGGACGACCTGTGCGACCTCATGCGCCAGTTCGACTCGGGCGCCAGCCCCGGCGGCGCGCACGAGATGCCCGCCTGTCTCGCCCAGGCGGACCGTTTCACCTGGCGGGAGGCCGCTACGGCGTATGTAGCGTTTTATCGGCGGTATGGGGGACTGATAAGTTAGAGGTTTCCTTGAGCCCGTGAATCAGTCAATTTATACAAAACTCAAAAAGAATGAGCGCATATTCCAAATTCATAAGCGCTGACGAACCGGACAGCCAAGCCCACTTGGCGGCCCTAGAAGCCAAGCTGGCTGATTTCTACAATCGGCAGGGTTCGCAAGACTATTTCGAATCGGCGCAAGCGGCCAACGAGCAATGGGCAGCCAATAGCGCACATGCCTTGTTATATAAACTGATAAAAGACGACATGGCGATTCTGGATATCGGTTGTGGCACGGGAGTTGTGGCTCAACATCTCAATCATTACCCCATAAGATATACCGGCGTGGACTGGAGCCTTACCGCGCTGGACAAAGCCCGATCAACCCTGCTGCAGATTGGGGAAAAGCGAATACAGGCTGACTTCATGGAGGGGTCTATCTATGAGACGGAATTACCCAGTCAAACCTTTGATGTCGTTGTCTCATTCTTTGTGATTGAACATCTAACTCGGCCACAGCGATTTCTCGAAGAGGCCACCCGGTTGGTCAAGGCGGGGGGTTATATCTTCCTGATTTGTCCTGATTATCGCCGGTTTGGCCGTATGCCATCCTTGCCCTTGGGGGGGGCGGGTTCGCTAAAGGAAAAGCTGCGGCAACGCCAGTATGCCCGGGCGGCAAGCCATCTTGCCATGGCTTTGTACTGGAAGATGGTGACGGCACGGTTGGGCGCATGGCCCATCTGGACTGAACCAACCTGCCTGAGCGAAGCATGGCGGCCTGATGCCGACGCGGTCTACCTGGCCAGTCGCGAGGAAATAGCACATCATCTGGTGGCACTAGGTTGTGTGGATGTAACCCATCAATATCTTCTGCAGTATGGCATACAGCTCAATCCGATCGATGCGGTGATCCTTGTGCACAAGTCAGGTATTGGTGAATTATGAGAATCCATAAGATCATTCCTAGACAAGTAAGGGCGAGGTTACTTCAGAGCTTATTTGTCAGAAATCTCTTTCGATATGCCCTCAGCGGGCGAGTCATAACAAAATCCTGGGTAGGAAGCACTTTCCATTTTGATGGATATAGGAATTTTGGATTCTGGACCGTCAAGCTTGATGATATTGAAGCTCCGCAGAGAGCTTTGGCAAAAGCCATTATCCATGGTTATGGTAAGGGTGTTATTTTTGATGTTGGCGCCAATGTCGGGTTCTGGACATTATGGCTACATTCTATCACGTCGGATTGTTCTACTATTGTAGCCTTCGAGCCAGATCCGGAAAACCTGAAGTATCTGGCAATAAATATAGAGAAGAACGGGTTGGGTAAGAACATTATCATTAATGATATAGCGCTTTCCTATCAAACTGGTCATGCTGTATTGCATTGCGATGAGACGGGAGCCATGAACACCCTGATGTCTGGAAACTTAGGGCCCGAGATTACCGTTAAAACCCTAAGCATGGATAAAGCCACGGAGCTATATGGCATCCCTGATTTCGTTAAAGTGGATGTGGAAGGACACGAATACGAGGTCTTGTTGGGTGCGCGAAAAGTCCTGGAACAGGGTAAGACTATCTGGCTGATCGAGGTAACCCGGAATGGGGATGCTGTTCTGAAACTTCTGAATGAACATGGCTATGTGGTGACAGATTTGCATGGGCAGCTTTTGCAGCGGCCTGAGTATTATGTGGCTGCATATCCAAGGCAACTGGCGCCCACCCACTAAATTGCTTGGCACATGCATATCCTGACTATTACCCCTAGCCTTGGCCTCGGTGGCACCGAGCGTGCCGCACAGAATTTCTCCATTGGCTACCGTCGTCATGGCCATGACGTCACTGTGCTCAACCACGGGCGGGTGGGGCCGAGAGAGACTCCCTTGCTGGCTGCGGGTATCCGGGTGCTGAACCTTGCCGATCAACCTGCGGGTACACTCGAAATCCTGGATGCCGAGGGCTTTGATGTGGTGCATATCCATCGGGAGGGGCGCCGTAACGACCGCGAGACCGACCTGCTGCGTTGGGCACGACCCAGGGCCCGGCTCATCGCCGAGACCAATAGAGTTGTTCCCGGTGTGCAACCCTTGACAATCAAGGGTTCCAGTTAGAGATTCCTCGAAAGCACCTACGAATGGCGCTCTTGTTCGGCGCCAAATTCTTGTAACATATTGATATTACATCAATATCACATCAGGAACAACTCTAATATATTTTTTGCCAGGGATTATGGGGTAGCCGGCCAATGGATCGACCTCCACCTGCAACTGGCAGCAATCAATCAGTTGAAATGGCTGCGCCGGGGCGGACAGGGGCTGTCGGCCGTGGCGCCCAACCCTGTCGATGCGGCGGACTATCCTTTGCCGCAGCCCGAAGCGATCCAGGCTTTCCGAACGGCTCACAGGATATCGGCCGGTGATTTTGTTTTCGGTCGTGTCGGGCAACCCTTGGAGGGCAAGTGGGATCCCTGCATCGTGCCTGCTTTTACCGCCTTGGCCGCGCGACATCCACGGACACAATTGATGTTGGTGGGGGCGTCACCGGATGTCGTCGAACGCATCAATGGGTTAACTCCGGCGATACGCACCCGGATTACCCTGCTGGAAACCCTGGCAGACCCCTTGGAACTCGGGCTGGCTTATGGTGCCATGGATGGTTTCCTGCACGCCGCCCGGCAGGGAGAGAGTTTTGGTTATGTGCTGGCCGAGGCATTGCTGTATGGTTTGCCAGTGATTACGGTCAGCCGGCCTCATCGAGATAATGCCCAGACGGAGGTCATTCGACATGGCGTCGACGGGTATGTCGTGCGGTCCAGGGCTTACCTACGGGAGGCCATGGAGCGGCTCCTGAAAGACACGGCGTTGCGTGCCAGCGTTCGCCAGAGGGGGAGAGAGGGCGTGATCGAACGGTTTGGCATCGAAAAGGTCTGTGCCGATGCCTTGGGTCTTTTCGATGGTTTGCTACGGGGCGACATCGGTTCATCCCTGCCGGTTACGACAGTTTGCCCGGCTCCCGGGATGGCGCCGGGCATCGGTCGTGCCTCCCCTGTGGAATGCGCCTTGGCCATGGTCTATGACTGGCCGTGGGTTGATTATGCCCGTGAACAAGCGCGCTATTGGAAACGCCGTTACCAGTCGGCCCGGGCTCATTCATGAAGGCTGCGCTCTTCATCCCCTGCCTCCTCACTGGCGGCACGGAAGTGGCCACACTGACCACGGCTCGTGCCCTGCGGGAACTGGGCTATGTGGTGGAGGTGGTGGTCTATTTCGACGAGGTGGACCCGGCCATGCTGGCTAGCTTCGCCGCTGCCGGGCTCGTCGTTCGGCGGCTGGATCTGCCGCGGGTCGGCGGGCTGACGGATGCCTGGCGCCTGATGTGGCTTCTTGCACGCGCCCTGGGCGGGCGGCGTGATCTGGTTTGGGTGCAATACATGACGCCGACGCTGCTGCCGCTGCTGGTCAGCCGCTTCTTCACTCGCCGGCTCGTGGCCTGCGTGCATGTGGCGGCGGGGCATTACCGTGATGGCGGGCGCGGGCGGCTGCGCTGGCTGGCGCGGTGGTGGTGCACGCGGTTCGTATGCGTTTCGTACACCACGGCTCGGGGCCTCTTCGGTCCTCCGATGGCGGGCGCCTATCTGGGCGGGCGGGTGCGGGTGTTGCCGAACGCCATCGACCTGACGGCGGTGGTGGCGGCGCCCCGGCGCGATTGGTGTCGGGAGTTGAATGTGCCGCCCACGGCACGCTTGATCGGTTTTGTCGGACGGTTGGCGCATAACAAGGGCGGGGATGTGCTGCTGCGCGCCCTGGCCCGACTGCGTCTGGATGGGGCGAATGTGCGGGGGATCGTGGTCGGCGACGGCGGCGAGCGGGAGGCGCTGGAGGGGTTGGCCAGTGAATTGGGTCTAAAGGGTTTCGTGCATTTCGTTGGCGCGGCGTCGCGCGAGGCGATTTATGCCGCCATCAAGGGTTTCGACATCGCCGTCATGCCCAGCCGCGAGGAGGGTTTTGGCTTGAGTGCGGTGGAGGCGATGGCCTGTGGCGTGCCGCTGGTGGCCAGTGGGGTGGATGCCTTGGCGGAGGTGGTCCGCGATGGGGAAACCGGCCTTCTGGCGTCGCCCGAATGCCCGGAAGCGCTGGCGCTGGCGGTGCGCAAGCTGTTGGACGATCCGACTCTGGCCGCCCGGCTACGTGAGCAGGCCTTGCGCCACGTGTGGCAGCACTATGGTGCTGAGGCCTACTGTGCACGCCTTGCCGGGGTGTTGGCGTCATGACCCAACGCGGACTGCGGTTGCTACTGATCCAGCGGGTCTTGCCGGTCTACCGCGAACCTTTGTTCGAGGCATTGCGCGAGCAGGCCATCGCCCAGGGGCATCACTTCGATTTGTGGGTTTCGCCCGCGGATCCGGGGTTTATCCGGCGCGGTACGACCGGCGGGCTGCCTTGGGCCCGTAGCCTCCCGGTCTACCGCCTGGGCTGGAAGGGGGTTTGGGTCGAGTGGCAATCCCTGCCCTGGCGGGAACTGCTCGCGGCTGATGTGGTGGTCGTGCCGGATGCCATGCGTTGCCTGAGTCATGCGGTAGTCATCCTCTGGCGCCGCTGGCTGGGCAAGCCGGTGCTGACCTGGGGGCATGGCGCCAACTTCCAGCCCGCACGCTTCTCGCACGGACTGGAACCGTTGCGTCATGGGCTGCTGCGCGCGGCGCAAGGACATCTGCTGTATACGGAAACCTGCCGGCCGCTATTGTTGGCGCGGGGCTATCCGGCGGTCCGGCTGCGGGTGGTCGGCAACGCCGTGGACCTGCGCGGGGCGACGGGTCTGCATCCCGGTCATCCGGAGGTGCTGGCCTTCCGGGCGGAAGCGGGGCTGGGTGATGACCCCTGCATCGCCTTTCTGGGAAGTTGGTACCCCGCCAAGCAGCCGGAGCGTATCCTGGCGATCGGGCGCGTCCTGCGCGAACGGGCGCCGAACGCGCGGGTGCTGGTCATCGGCGACGGCGACGGCGATGGGCTGGCGGCGCTGCGCGCGGCGGCGGCGGGAAGTCCCTGGTTGTCGCTGCTGGGTCCCTTGCAGGGTCGGCGCAAGTTCGTGGCGCTGGCCGCTGCCCGCGCCCTTGCTGTGACTGGCATCGCCGGTCTCAATCTGCTCGACGCAATGGCTGTCGGTCTGCCGGTGGTGCTGCCGGCCCGGTCCGATCACAGCCCGGAGGTGGCCTATGTCCGGCATGACGGTAACGGCCTGATCGTCGCCGACCACCCGGCCGCCATCGCCGCTGCCTGTGTCGATCTGCTGCTGGACGAGAATCGGTGGGCTTCCCTGGGACGGGCCGCGCGAGAGACCGTCCAGGCCTGTAGACCCGAACGGGTGGCGACGAACTTACTCGAGGCCATGCTGGCTTGCGGCCTCGCGGGCGGGCAGCGACCCTCCGGCGAGAGTCCGTCGCCAAGGCCCATCGTTTTCCTCTGCCAGCGTCTGTTGCCCTATCATCGCGCCCGTTTCCGCGCGGTGTCGCGGGCCTTCGCCAGGCAGGGCCAACCCTGCGTGGCCGTGCAGGTCACCGCCTACGATCGTTCCTATGGCGCTATCGACGCCGCCGGGGCGGTCGCCCCCGCCGAGGCGAACGCCATCCTCACCCTGTTTCCGGACCAGGACTATCTGGCACTCTCCCCCCGCGACGTGACGGAGGCGGTCAGGGCCGCGCTTGCCACCCTGGGGCCCGACACGATTTTCACGCCCGCGCCAGCCTTCGCCGAAGGCGCCGGGGCCGTTCATTACAAGGCGCGGCATGCCTGCCGGCTGATACTGATGGATGATGCCTGGCATCTGACCGACCGCCGGGGCTGGCTAACCTTCGTGATGAAGTACCGGCTCTATCGCTTGTTCGATGGCGCCTTTTTGCCGGCGCCGCTGCATGGTGAATATTTCGCGGGCCTGAATATCCCGCGTGAGCGTCAGGCCTATCCGGTGGATGTCGTGGAGTCGGTCGGCGCACTGCGGGCAGTGGGTGCCGGACCCGGGACAAGTGAGCCTTATCTACTGTTCGTGGGACGCTGCCTGCCGCGCAAGCGGCTGGACGTGCTGCTGCAGGCCCTGGCGACGCCCGCGCTGCGACAACAGCGGCTGGTCGTGATCGGCGATGGACCGGCCGCGGCGGACTGGCGTCGACTGGCCGAGGGTTTGGGCCTGGACGGGCGCGTCGACTGGCTGGGCAGCCTGCCGAACGATCAGGCCCGGGCCTGGTTGAACGGGGCACTGGGGCTGGCCATACCCAGTGACTTTGAGCAATGGGGGCTGGTGGCGAATGAGGCCTGGCAGGCGGGGGTTCCGGTGCTGGGCTCGGACAGCGTGGGCGCCTTGCGTGCCAGTTACCCGCTCGAGTGGTCGTGGATGATGCCGCCGCCCGGTGATGTGCCCGCCTGGCGATCCGCCCTGGGTCGCCTGCTGGCGATGACGCCCGCCGAGCGCGCCGGAATGGCCGAACGACTGGCCCTGCTGGCTGAGCGGTATTCGCTGGGCGCCCATGCCGGCGCAACTCTGGAATTGGCCGCGCTGCCGCTCCGCGAGCGCCCGCCGGCCTGGGTGAGCCGCCTGGCGCTGGCCTGGCCCGGACGGGTGGCGGTGTATTGATGCGCGCCCCCACGCCAATACCGCGCATCAGCATCGTCATGCCGCTTTACAATAAGGCGGATACCGTGCGCGCCAGCCTGGACAGTGTGTTGCGGCAGACGGTCACCGACTGGGAACTGATCGTGGTCGACGATGGATCCCGCGATGGCGGGGGGGAGCGGGTGACGGCGCTGGGCGATGCCCGGATACGGCTGCACACCCAGGCCAATGCCGGCGTGGCGGCGGCGCGCAACGCCGGGCTGGCGCTGGCGCGGGCCGATCTGGCGGCTTTCCTGGACGCGGACGATCTCTGGCAACCTGGCTTCCTGGCCGCCATCCTGGCGCTGCGCGGAGCGTACCCGGAGGCCGGCTGGTTTGCGACCGGTTACGAAATCCGGCCGTCCACCGGGCCAGGGCGTGTTGCCCGGCTGTCCGGCTTGCCGGCCGGCTGCGAACGGGGTCTGCTGCCGGACTATTTCCGTATCGCCAGCCGTTCCGATCCGCCCGCTTGGACCTCCGCCGTGGCGGTGGTTAAGGAGCAGTTGCAAACCATCGGCGGTTTTCCCGTCGGCATCGCCAGCGGCGAGGACCTGCTGACCTGGGCGCGGCTGGCGGTGCGCCATCCGTTGGCCTATGACACGCGACCCCTGGCGACTTTCAACGTGTCAGGCATCGAGCGTCGCCCCGACCCCCAGGATCGGGTCGGCCTGGCGCTGTGCGAGTTGGCTGCGGAGTGTCCCTACTTGCCCGGTCTGTGCGAGTATCTGGGCCTCTGGTACCGCATGCAGGCGGTGATGGCGCTGCGCTTTGGCGAGCGCGCGTTGGCCCGGCGCGGCGCCTGGCGGGCGGTGCGGCAGGATTACCGGCAATGGCGCAACCTGTATACCTTGGTGTTGACCTGGCTGCCCGCCGGACCTGCATGGGATCGGGGGCTGCGACGTTTATGGCGGGTGACACGCTCCCTGGGTATCGGATCATGGCGGCGTCGGCGCTGAGGGGCCTGAATGACCGGGGCGCGATGGCTCGCGACAAGCCGCCGCTGCCCCTGCGCGGCCTGGCGGCCGGCATGTTGTGCAGTTTTTTGCCGGGCTTGATCCCGGGGGGCATTGGCGTCCAGGTTTCCTATCTGGGCTGGATGCTGCCCCTGCTGGCGTGCGCCTGGGTCGCGTTGCGGGGCTTTCGTAAGGTGACGCTGCCGTATGGGATCTGGTTGCCCTGGACGCTCTATGCGCTGGTTTACCTGCTGGGCGCCGAAGAGCAGAACGCCCTGCAGCGTACCATCATGTTATTGACCCCCTTGGTCGTCGGCATGGGCTTTTCCTGTCTGCCCTTAACGCCTTCGCTGGTTGTGCTGTCCCATCGATGGCTGGACCGCTTCTACTGGATTTTCCTGGCGTCGGCCGGCATGGCGACGGGTTTGCTTTCCGCGGGCCAACTCAGTGAGACCAGCGGTTTTGCGGCCGGGTCCATCACCGCATCGATGCTGGCCTGCTGGTATGCCGTGCGCTATGCCTTCGGCTGGCGCAATGCACTGATCTGGTGGGGGCTCACCGCCGTGATACCGGTGCTGGCCAATACCCGCACGGGCATGGTGGCGGTGGGCATGACCCTGCCCCTGACCCTGGCGCCCTATCCGTTGGTCAGACGTGTCCTGATCGTCGGCGCGGTGGTGTTCGCGGGCCTGCTGGCATTCCAGACCGAGCATGTGCAGCGCAAGATGTTCTTTTCCGGTCATGGCACGCTCGAGGAGGCCTTCGAGGGGGTGATGGCCACCTATTCCACCGATTTCGAGGGCACGGGTAATTTTGCGACGTCCGGCAGAAAGACGATGACCATTTACCTTCAGTATGGTGTCAAGCAGGCTTATTGGTTTGGCCATGGCGCCAACACCACCGAGCCCATCTGCGTGATGATCACGGGGGTCACCCATCCGCATAACGACTGGATGCGCCTCCAATATGAGTACGGCACGGCGGGTCTGCTGGTCTTCCTGGCTGCGATGGTGGTGCAGGCCCTCCATGCCTGGCGCGCCGCGTCCGGGTTGCGCCGGCAGCGTCATCCCGGCGCGCTGTATCTCTATGCCGGAGCGACCTCCTTCCTGCCCATGGGGCTGTTCATGTTCAGCGACAATGTAATCCTGTATGCGGCTTGGTTCGGCAACCTGCAATTCGCAATGCTGGGGTTGGGCTATTCCGCCTGGCAGGCTCAGCGCCGGGCCAATGCGGGTTCCATGGCCGCCACGGCGCCGTTGCCGCCGAGGGACGATGCCAGGCGCTTTGCTCATGAACCGGACTCCACGCCTTGAAAATCCTCCTCGCGCATAACTACTACGGCTCATCGGCCCCGTCGGGGGAGAATCAGGTTTTCGAGGCGGAGCGGGATTTGCTGCGGGCGCATGGACATGAGGTGCGCGAGTTCACCCGCCATAGCGACGAGATCCGGCGGCAGGGCGCCTATGGCGCGGTACGGGGGGCGCTGGCGACGCCCTGGAATCCTTTTGCCGCGCTGGCGCTGCGGCGGGCGGTGGAGGCCTTTCGGCCCGACGTGGTGCATGTCCACAATACCTTTCCGCTGCTGTCGCCGGGCATTTTTCATGGGATTGGCCGGCGGGCGGCGCGGGTGCTGACCCTGCACAATTATCGTCCGTTCTGTCCGGCGGCGATTCCGCTGCGGGCCGGTCGGGTCTGCACCGACTGCCTGGATCGGCGTTCGGTCTGGTCGGCGCTGCGGCATGGCTGTTACCGGGGCAGCCGGCTGGCGACCCTGCCGCTGGCCGCCAATGTGGCGCTGCACCGGCGGCTGGGCACCTGGAACCAGCAGGTGGAGGCCTTCATCACCCTGAGTGAGTTCCAGCGCGAGCGGCTGGTGGCGGCGGGCCTGCCGGTGGAGCGGGTGCATGTGAAGCCGAACTTCTATCCGGGCCGGCCGGAACCGGTGCCCTGGGCGGAGCGGGAGGCGACGGTGGTCTTCGTCGGCCGTCTGACGGCGGAAAAAGGGGTGACCACTTTGTTGCGCGCCTGGCGGGCCTGGGGCGCCGCCGCGCCAGTGCTGGAACTGGTGGGGGAGGGCGCGCTGCGGGGCGAACTGGAGGCCCAGGCCGCCGGCGGGCCGGCGGGCCGCATCCGCTTTCTGGGGCAGGTGTCGGCGGCGGAGGCGGTGCGGCGCATCGCCCGCGCGCGGCTGCTGGTGCTGCCGTCCGAATGTTACGAGGGCTTTCCGATGGTGATCCGCGAGGCGTTCGCGCATGGCACGCCCTGCGCGGTGTCGGCTCTGGGGCCGCTGCCTTCGATCGTGGAGACGGGGGTCAGCGGCCTGGTGTTCGCGCCGGGCGATGCCGCCGATCTGCACCGGCGAGTCGCCGCGGCCTGGGTAGCGCCGGGTCTGCTGCCGCGCTGGGGCGAGGGGGCGCGGCAGGCCTTTGAGTCGCACTATACGGAGGCGGCGAATCATGAGCGCTTGCTGGCCATTTACGCGGCGGCGCTGGCGCAACGTGACGGTCGCCCGCGGTGAGCGGGTCTGGGTGCATGCTTGAGTCGACTACCCTGGACGCCTGTCTGTTTCCCGCCGGGAAATTCTGCAAAGGGGTCTGCTATCGAACGGTTGTAGGGGCGCCGCCCCAGTGGGGTGAGGTTACCGATGCGCAGTAGTTTGCTATGGTTCTGGCGGCACATCTGGGTGTTGCCCGTGATCGTTACGGGGGGGCTGTTGTTGGGCGGCTGGGTCTACGAGAAACTGGGCGTCTTTGTTTCCACGCCCACCGATACGCCCGCCCAGGCCGATGTGATCGTGGCGCTGGGCGGGCCGACTGGCGCGCGGCGACTGGCGGAGGTATGCGAACTGGTCAGAGCGGGCTATGCCACGAGGGTGTTCCTGGCGGGGCCCATCGATGGCCGGGACGCGATTCTGAAACAGTGCGGGGTGGCGGCGGAGAACATCTTTCTGGATGGCCATTCTTCGAGCACCTGGCAGGAGGCCTGGCATGCCTATGATCTGATGCGGGCGCGGGGCTGGCAGTCGGCCCTGGTGGTCAGTGACCCGCCGCATCTGGGGCGGGTCTCCTGGATCTGGCGGCATGTGCTGGATGACGACATGAGTTTTCGCCTGATTCCGGCGCCCATGCCCGGCTGGGATGAGCGCTATTGGTGGCGTGATCCGGCGGCGCGGCGCTTCGTCGAATCGGAGTTGATCAAATCGGTTTATTACCTGGTGCGGTATTCGGGCAGCGGTCACGCCTTGATGTTCTACCCGCGCCATCACCTGCACGATGCCGCTCCCAACGAGGATAATGAAGACCCTGGGCAAGGTTGACCGGGTGTGAACACGAGGACATGTGGAGTCTGATTCATGTCATTGAGCGTGGAGGGGTTGTTGGGGTATGCGGTGCGGGCGAATGGCTTGGCGGCCTGCCTCGATGAGATCGAGAGCCGCTTGTGGTTGGATCAGCCGGTAAAGGGCCATTTGAAATCCCCTCACCCTGGCCCTCTCCCGGTGGAAGAGGGTATGAACCCATCCTTACCTTCCCGTTTATCTGGTATGAGGCCTGGATGCGGCGCCTGGTTGGCTTGCCTGAATCCGCATTCGGTGGTGCGGGCGGGGAAAGACCCGGCGTTCAAGCGGGCGCTGTGGGCGGCGGATTGGTTGATTCCCGACGGGGCCGGTATCGTACTGGCGTCGCGCTGGCTGGGCGGGCGGATCACGCGGCGGGTGACGGGGAGCGATGTCTTTCAGGGTCTGAATGAGCGTATGAATGCCCGGGGCGGTCTGTCGTGTTTTTTCCTGGGCTCCAACGAGGAGACGCTGGAGACCATCCGGGCACGGATGGCGCGGGATTACCCGAATGTACGGGTGGCGGGGACTTATTCACCACCCTATCGGGATGAATTCAGTCCGGAGGAGTCGGCGGCGATGCTGGCGGCCATCGCGGCGGCGCAACCGGATGTGTTGTGGGTGGGCATGACCGCGCCCAAGCAGGAGAAGTGGCTGCACCAGCACCAGGAGCGGCTGGCCGTGCCGTTCGCCGCCGCGGTGGGGGCGGTGTTTGATTTTTACTCAGGTAATGTGAAGCGCTCGCATCCGTTCTTTTTGCGATATGGTTTGGAGTGGCTGCCGCGCTTGCTGCGGGAGCCCCGGCGGTTATGGCGAAGGAATCTGGTATCGACGCCCTTGTTTCTGGCTCAGGTCGCACGGGAGGTTTTGCGGCGGCGGTTGAGGGTTGGGCATTGAGGCGTTGTCCGGTTGTGAGCATATCCCGCATCCGCTGACCCGGGATGGTTAGTTCTGCCTGTGATTTGTCATGCCACACACCCCTCACACCCGGAGTAGCGTGAAGTCATTGTATCCATTGGTCTGCGTGTAAAGCGGGCCTCAATTCTGATCAAATTCCAATTCCAGGCATGAATCATCAGTCTCCGATTCTGGTGACGGGCGGAGCCGGGTATATCGGCAGCCATACCTGCGTGGCTCTATTGGCGGCAGGGTATCGGGTGGTGGTGCTGGATGATTTTTCGAACAGTCATCCCGTGGCGATGGAGCGGGTGCGCCAGTTGAGTCCACCGGGTTTGGAGGTGGTGCGGGGTGATGTCCGTGACAGCTCCCTGGTGGCGCGGATCCTGCGTGAACACGGCTGCCAGAGGGTGATTCATTTCGCGGGTTTGAAGGCCGTGGCTGAGTCGGTGGAGCAGCCCCTGGAATACTACAGCGCGAATGTCGCGGGCGCCTTGAGTCTGTTGCGGGCCATGCGGGCGAGCGGGGTCAAGTCGCTGGTGTTCAGTTCCTCCGCCACGGTTTATGGCGAACCACGGTTCCTGCCCATCACGGAGGATCATCCCTTGTCGGCGACCAACCCCTATGGCCGGACGAAGCTGTTCATCGAGGAGATGCTGCGGGATTTGCAGCGGGCGGAGCCGGCGTGGCGGGTCGTCATCCTGCGTTATTTCAACCCGGTGGGGGCGCATGTCAGTGGCTTGCTGGGGGAGGCCCCGCGGGGATTGCCGAACAATCTGATGCCCTACGTGGCGCAGGTGGCCGTTGGCCGGTTGGAGCGTCTGAGCGTGTGGGGTGACGACTACCCGACGCCGGATGGCACGGGGGTGCGCGATTATATTCATGTGATGGATTTGGCCGAGGGGCATGTCCGGGCCTTGGAAGGCCTGGCGAACCCCGGTTGTGTCGTCATCAACCTGGGGACGGGGCGGGGGTATAGCGTGCTGGAGGTGATACGGGCCTTTGAAGAGGCGAGTGGTTGCCCCATCCCGTATGTGGTGGGGCCGCGGCGGTCCGGGGATGTGGCGGCTTGTTATGCCGATGCCGGGCTGGCGGAGCATTGGCTGGGTTGGCGGGCGAGGAGAGGTCTGAAAACGATGTGCGCGGATCATTGGCGCTGGCAACGAAAGAACCCCGGCGGGTATGGGGGCGGGTTATGAGGCTGAAGTGGCGCCGGGGTTCGTCGCCCGGAGGGCAGGGCTCCTACTGGAGGCATCAGGGGTAGGCGCCCAGCCCACTGGGCGACCGAACGGGGCGGGGTGGTGGCCTGTTCCACCGGGCTGGATTGCTTCGCTGCGCTCGCAATGACGTGGCGCGCTCCAAATCGCCCTCTCCCAGCGGAAGAGGGCGGGGTGAGGGAGACGGCTGGCCTAGACTCCATGTCCGATTACGCTGCCGCTAATCGGACCTTCGCGCACTGCTGGAACGGCTGGGCGGCGGGAGAGGCAAGGGCGCTGAGGGGTAGGTTGGCGGCCCGCGCCCTTGGCCCATCACTCAGTGCACCCGCCGCCGAACATTGGCTATCATACTATTTCACCTTTCCAAGAGCCGAGGCGCTACCCAATGAGCCAGTTAACCATCCCTGATTTAGAAGAAGAACTCCAGCTTGGTCTCAAGCAGCGCGCGGCACGCCATGGCTGTGACGTGGAAGAGGAGGCGCGTCGCATTCTCCGGGCCGCTATCGAGGCTGAGCAGCCCATCCGAACGGGTTTGGGGTCACGCATTGCGGCGTACTTTTCAGCAGACGGGTTAATTGAAGAGTTGCCCGAGATGCGGGGCCAGCGAACCCATCCGGCGCGATTCGAACGGTGATCATTCTCGATACTAACGTGCTCTCCGCGCTGATGCGCAACCCGCCTGAAGCGGTGGTTGTTGATTGGCTGAATGCGCAACCGGCGGATGGGGTGTGGATCACCACCATCACCCTGTTCGAAACCCGGCTTGGGTTAGCCCTCTTACCCGATGGACAGCGCCGGCAAACTCTGGAATCGGCCTTTGCCCGGGTGCTCGATGCGGAACTGGGCAACCGGGTATTGCCGCTGGATGACGCGGCGGCCATTCAGGCTGCTGTGATAGCGGCTGCCCGGCAACAGGCCGGACGAATAGTCGATATCCGGGATACCTTGATTGCGGGTATCGCACAGACGCGGCGAGCGACCCTGGCGACGCGTAACACGCGGCATTTCCATGGCTTATCGGTGGCGGTAGTGAACCCTTGGGGGTACGAGGAAGCTGACCCATGAAACCCAGCGGGGAAGACCTGATGGACTATGCCGTGCGGGCCGATGTGCTGTGGGCGTGTCTGAGCGAGATTGAAGGGGCACTGGCAACGCGGGGGCGCTGTGCCTGGCTGGCCTGTCTCAACCCGCATTCGGTCAGCGGCATCCGGCCTTTGCGGCCGTCTTGCGGGGGACTGGTTCGCTTCGACTCCGCTCAGCGATGGACTCAATAATGCCTGCGGGTTAATGTAGGTATACATCATCATGCGCATGGAGATTGCTATGCCAGCCACACCAACCGCACGGCGCGTGCAGACCGGTATCTCCGGTAAACGCGCCATCAGTCTGAGCCTGAGCCGCGATGTGCTGGAGACGGCCAAGCGCCTCGATATCAACATTTCGCAGGTTTGCGACAACTATCTGCGTGAAGTGGTGCGGCGCGAGTTGGAACGGCAATGGCCCCAGGATCATGCGGATTTCATTGCGGCTTACAACGCCACCATCGAGGCCGAAGACTTGCCGCTGGATGAGTGGCGAAGCTTCTGATGGCGCGTTTCGACGTCTATCGGGCAGGCACGCCACCACTACGCCCTACCTGTTGGATGTGCGGAGTGATCTGCTCGACGGCCTGGATAGCCGCATGGTCATTCCGCGGAGCAGCCTCAAGCACTTCCCGAAGGTCACGCTGTCGACGCCGCCTGACCCCGGAATTGACCATCGAAGGCATGGATTTCCTGCTGGAAACCCCGAAGATGGGCGCTGTACCCCGGCGAGTGCTAAGGTCGCCGGTGACTTCTCTCAATGCGGTCCGCGGCGAGTGGTCCAGGCCCTAACCCGAGCATACATCATGCGACTCAGTGCCTCCCAGCAGCAATGTATCCTTGATGCCACGCGCCGCTATTTTGGCGCGGGGGCCAAGGTATGGCTGTTTGGCTCGCGGGTGGATGATAGGCAACGCGGCGGGGATGTGGATTTGTATGTGGAGCCGGCCTTACGTTGCAAGCTGGCCATTGAGGAGGGTTTGGATATGCATGTTGATTTATTGGTTAATGATCGAGGCGATGATAAACCGATCTATGCTATCCCTAAGCAGACCGGGGTGCTTTTATGACGGAGCATTTGCGGTTAATTGCCAGACAACTCGATCACTTACAGCGCATGCGTGGCTATCTCGCCTATTCCGCCGAACGCTGTCAGGCGATTTTTCCAGTGACGAATGGGCAGTCGCTGGGTTTTCAGCAGCATGAAATACTCGCGGCCTTTCGGGTGCGTTTTAGTGAATTTCAGGAGCATCTAGGGAAAACCATGCGCGCCGTGGCCATTGAAGAAGAAGTTTCGGTAGAACGCTTTGGCTCGGTACTGACTTTTATGGAGAAGCTGGGGGTATTGGAATCCGTGGAACGCTGGAAGATACTCCGGGAACTTCGTAACCGTCATTCCGCACCCCCTATCCCGAACTGGCATATAGGGTGACATAGCGATCACCGAGGAGTGCGAGCAGTGCGCGATGGTGGTTTTTGAGGTTCGACACGATCTCGGTGAGTGTCGGGAGGGTCAAGATATGGATGTCGATGAAAGACTGGAACACCCAGCGGGCGGTGGGGCGTTCCGTGGGCTTGCCCTTCTGGTTGGGGAAGGTCTGGGACTGCTGCGCCAGGCCCTGCCGGATGCGGTGTTCGAGGGCGGCGTAGACCCTGAGGCAGAGGGTCATGATCGCCATCAGGGCCATGATGCGCCGGGGTAACTTGAGGAACAGGGTCGACGCCATGAACAGGGGATCCTTGAGGAAGCGGAAGCCGCGTTCGACCTTCTGCTGGTCTTTCCGGTAGGCTTCCAGCACCTGTTCGTCGCTGAGGACGCTGCCTTCGGTGGAGTGGGTGGCGATGATGAAGCCGATTTTTTGCAGCCATTGCCGGGCGTGGACGTCGATGCGCGAGGCCAGTTGGCCTTCGACGGCGTAGCGGGCGGGGCCGGCCTCCTGGTCCCCGGCCGGACGGCGTTACTTGGCCGGGAGGGGTTGTTCGACGACGCGGCCTGCGTGGACTTGCGTCAGCTTGAGCGTCTTCCCGAAGGCCTCCAGCGCGGCGCGGGCGTCGGCCTCGCAGGCGAAGGCTTGGCGGCGGAGGCGGTCGAACGCCTTCAGTTCGGCCTCGCCCTGCCTGAGATGCCGCTGTGCCAAGGTCTTCTCCGCCCGCCGCCGCGCCGCCTGGCTATAGACCACCAGCCAGCGCTGGCGGATGCCGAGTTCGGTGACGCCGAGGCTCCGGTGGGCCACCTCCTCGCCGCTGTCCGCCAACTCGCCCGCCACCGCCTGGACGATCTCGCGGGCCGCGGCGAAGGTCTCCGGCACCCGGCTGACCCAGGTCGTGCCGCCCAGTTCGCGCAGGGACTTCTCGGTGTACAGGGCGCTGTCGGCGACCAGGTATTGGAGTCCGCCGTCCTTGAGTTGCGCCTTGTGGCGCTGGATGAGGCCGTGGAAGCCCGCCTGGTCGTTGACGTTGCCGCTTGACGCCGCCATCAGCAAGGGGCTGCCCGCCTGGTTTTCCACCACCATTTGCAGCACCACCTGGTTCAGGTCGGGGCGGTGGTCGCGGCTGTAGCCTTGGCGGATGTGGACCACGCCCTCCGCCGCCGCCTCGTCGCCGCTGTTGTAATCGCCGTCGACATGGAAGCTGGTCGAGTCCAGGTGGCCGCCCGCGCCGGACAGGCCCAGCTGCCCAACCACGCCGGAGGCCAGCAGGAAATAAAACGGCTCCACCCCGAACGCGAAGATGGCATCCAGGGCGCGGCCCAGCGTGTCGTCGTTCAGCATTTCGGCGGTGATGCCCGGCCCCAGCAGGCGGCCCAACGGCTTGCCCCGGAAGAAATCCGGCGTCAGGTACAGCGCCCGCTGCACGAAGCCCAGCCCGATCAGGATCATCGCCTTGACCGCCATGCCGACGGAGACCCGGCGCTGGCCGAGGTCCTGGGGGATCATGGCGTCGATCTTTTCGACCAGGCCCAATTCATCGACCATGCCCGCCACCAGGCCATGGTGGTCCAGCGTGTAACTCGCGTAAGCGTCCGCGTCGGGCGCGCAAGGATAATCGGGGGATGACATCGTTCAATTCCAGTGGAAATGTGTAATTGTAATAGGGGGTGCGGAATGACGGTTATACACAAATACTCCAGAGACTAAACTGCAAGGGAACAGCAACTTTGGAGAATAGCAATGAGCAGTTGGGCGTATCAAGAAGTGATGACGGCCGACCTGGGCGACCGGCGGCTGGACATGCGGCTGGCCACTTTGCTGGAGCAGTTGGGGCGGCATCCGCAGCTCAGCATCCCGGTG
>Ga0194120_10004887_pt1 | contig 20183 bp, 17 predicted proteins | sample TA2MahCa65mmetaG_FD_148642 | JGI IMG/M metagenome (GOLD analysis project Ga0194120, IMG submission 148642) | Freshwater microbial communities from Lake Tanganyika, Tanzania - TA2015019 Mahale Deep Cast 65m | ecosystem: Environmental > Aquatic > Freshwater > Lake | place: Tanzania: Lake... | reverse complement strand
GCACGCCGCCACGTATTTTCAGCACATGGACGGTTCCGCTTATCGGCCGCTCAATCTGTATGCTGCGACCAAGCAAGCGTTTGAGGACATGCTCTCCTATTACGTCGCCGTGCACGGTTTTTCTGCCGCGACCCTGGTGCTGTACGACGTTTACGGCGGCGGCGATTGGCGCCGTCGCCTGATCCCGGCGGTCTTGGCGGCGTTGCGTTCGGGCGAGGCGATGCCGATTCCCAGCGACGATCCAGCGCTCGATCTCGTGCATGTGGATGATGTGATCGAGGCTTTCATGGTCGCCGCCCGCTTGTTGATCGAGAATCCCGACCAAGTTGCTGGACGCCGTTTCGCCGTGGCGCCCGAGCGACGATGTACGTTGCGCGAAGTCCTGGCGGCGTTCGAACGAAGCGCGGGCAAGCCGGTGCCGATCAAGAAGGGGGCGTGGCCGGCACCCGCGCATACCCTGACGGCACCGTGGCAAGGCCCGCCGGTGCCCGGCTGGCAGCCGAAAATTCCGCTCGACGAGGGTATTCGGCGCCTATTGGCGGAGGCGTAAGGCGTTCGATGCGTGTCATTGCCACCGCCATTCCCGATGTTTGGACCGTTGAATTCGAACGCTTCGATGACTCACGCGGCGCTTTCGCGGAAACTTATGACACGGCGAAGTTTTACGCGATCGGAATCGACACGGATTTCGTTATGGATGCCTGGTCCGTCAGCCGGCGGGTGGGCACGGTGCGCGGACTCCATTTTCAAGCACCACCCCGCGGCCAGGCGAAGCTAATTCATGTCCCCCGGGGGCGGTTGTTCGACGTGGCGGTCGATCTGCGTCGTTCGTCGCCGACCTTTGGTAGGCATGTGACGTGCGAACTGCAGGGCGGCGATTGCCGCCAGCTGTTTATTCCGGCCGGTTTCGCTCACGGGTTCTGCACCCTCGAACCGGATACGGAGATCGTCTATAAGATGTCCGCGCCCTATGCGCCGGAATTGTACGGGGGAGTGCTCTGGCACGATCCCGCGCTGGGGATTGCTTGGCCGGTGTCCGTTGCCGAGGCGATCGTTTCCGACAAGGACGCGCGCTTGCCCCGGCTCGCCGATCTCGGTCCGGTGTTCGACTGAGGAGAACGATGAAGATTCTTGTGACCGGCGGCTGCGGCTTCATCGGCTCGGCGGTGGTGCGGCGCATCGTCCGCGAAAGCGGCGACAGTGTCGTCAACCTCGATAAACTGACTTACGCCGCCAATCCATCCAATGTGGCCGATGTCGAGGGCGATCGCCGCTACGCGTTCGAACGCGCAGATATCGTCGACGGCCGCACAGTGCGCGCCATTTTGGCCAAACATCGGCCGGACGCGATCCTTCATCTGGCGGCCGAATCCCACGTCGATCGTTCGATCGATGGTCCCGCGCCTTTCATCGAAACCAACGTGGTGGGAACTTATCGCTTGCTGGAGGCGGCGCTCGACTATTACCGCGAGTTGCCCATGCCGACGCGCGATGTTTTTCGTTTTCATCACGTTTCGACCGACGAAGTATTCGGGTCGCTCGATGCCGATGACCAACCCTTCGATGACACCACACCATACCGGCCGCGTTCGCCCTATTCGGCGAGCAAGGCAGCGTCCGACCACCTAGCACTGGCTTGGGGCTACACCTACGGGCTACCGGTCGTGCTCAGCAATTGCTCGAACAATTACGGGCCCTATCAATTTCCGGAGAAATTGATCCCGCTGACGATTATCAATGCGATTCGGGGGCGGCCCTTACCGGTCTACGGGCGGGGAGAAAATGTGCGCGATTGGCTTTTCGTCGAGGATCATGCCGAAGCGTTACTGGCGATTTTGACGCGCGGGCGGGTGGGTGGCACTTATCTCGTTGGCGGCGGCACGGAAAAGCGCAATCTCGACGTGGTGCGCGCGATTTGCCGCATTCTTGATGGCATCAGACCAGAGGGCGCGCCGCACGAGCGCCTGATTGCGTTCGTCGAGGATCGGCCGGGGCACGATTTCCGCTACGCCATCGACTTCACGCGCGTCCGGGACGAACTCGGCTGGCGTCCGCAAACAGCGTTCGAGCAAGGACTGGAACGCACGGTTCGGTGGTATTTGGAAAACGAATCGTGGTGGGCGCCGCTTCTCGATCGACGTTACGGCGGCGAGCGGCTTGGCCTCGAGCGCGCGTCGCGGGGAGGGAGGTGATGAAGGGCATCGTTCTGGCGGGCGGCAGCGGCACGCGACTGCATCCCATGACCCGCGCGGTCAACAAGCAGCTATTGCCGGTCTACGACAAGCCGATGGTCTATTACCCGGTCTCGACGCTGATGTTCGCCGGCATCCGCGACATTCTGGTGATCACGACACCCGCGGCGCGGGCGCAGTTCGAATCCCTGCTCGGTGGCGGCGACGACTTTGGGCTCCGGATCTCTTATGCGGAACAGCCGAAACCCAACGGCCTGGCGGAAGCGTTCGTAATCGGCCGGTCGTTCGTCGGCCGCGACCGTTGCGCCCTGGTGCTCGGCGACAATATCTTCTTCGGTCACGGCTTTCCTGATTTGCTGCGCAAGGCGGCGGCGCAACCCGATGGCGCCACTGTCTTTGCTTATTGGGTGCGTGATCCGGAACGCTATGGCGTGGTCGAGTTCGATGCGCGGGAGCGTCCCGCAGCGATAGTCGAAAAGCCTCCGCAACCGACATCCAATTGGGCGGTAACGGGTCTTTATTTCTACGACAATCGCGTTCTCGACATCGCGGCCAACTTGCGTCCATCGGCGCGCGGCGAGCTTGAGATCACCGACGTCAATCGCGCCTACCTGAACGATGGAGCGCTGCGCGTCGAAAAGCTCGGCCGCGGTTTCGCCTGGCTCGACACCGGCACGCCGGAATCGCTGGTGCAGGCGGCCCAGTTCGTCGCCACGGTCGAGCAGCGCCAGGGACTCAAGATCGCCTGCCTCGAGGAAATCGCGCTTCGGCTCGGATACATCACCGTGGCCGATTTCGAGCGGCGCGCGGAGCGGCTCGCGAACAGCGCCTACGGCGAATATCTCGCGCGTATTGCGCACGAATTCCGCCGGGAAAATCCTTAGATCAACGCACTCACGCTGCCTTGCCGTGGCAGTGCTTGTACTTGCGCCCCGAGCCGCACGGGCAGGGTGCATTGCGCGGCACCCGTCCCCAGGTGGCCGGATCGTTGGCGTCGAACGCGGGTCGCGGGTCCCGGGCGAATGCCGGATCCGAGCGCGTTTCCATCGCGCCCTTGGGCGGTCCCGGCTGCAAAGGCTGAGCGGGGTCCTCCATCCGCAATTCGACGTGGGCGAGGATGGTGGTGACGCGCTCGCGCAACCGGTCGAGCATCTGCTCGAACAGGGCAAACGCCTCGGTCTTGTATTCGTTAAGCGGGTCGCGCTGACCATAAGCGCGGAGCCCGATGCCCTGGCGTAGGTGGTCGAGGGTCAGCAGATGCTCCTTCCACACCTGGTCGAGCACCTGCATGAGCAAACTTTTCTCGACGCGGCGGGTCAAATCGGGCCCGAAATTGGCCGCTTTCTCGGCAAGACGCCGGTCGGCGGCGGCGCCGATCCGGCCTTTGATTTCGGCATCGGCGATTCCTTCCTCCTTGGCCCAGTCGGCGATCGGCAAGTCGAGGCCGAACACACGCAGCACTTCCTCGTGGAGTGAATCTACCGCCCATTGCTCGGGATAGGCGCCCTCGGGGATGTACTTGCCGACCAGGTCGTCGACCACTTGGCGGCGCATGTCGCGCAGGTCGTCGGACACGTCGTCGACCGACATCAATTCCTTGCGCTGCTCGTAGACCACTTTGCGCTGGTCGTTCATCACGTCGTCGTAGCGCAGCAAGTTCTTGCGGATTTCGAAGTTGCGCGCCTCGACCTTCTGCTGCGCCTTTTCCAGAGCCTTGTTGACCCAGGGATGGACGATGGCCTCGCCTTCCTTGAGTCCCAAGGTGCGCAGCATGCCGTCGATCCGCTCCGAACCGAAGATGCGCATCAGATCGTCCTGGAGCGAGAGGAAAAACTTGGACGCACCGGGGTCGCCCTGGCGACCCGATCGGCCGCGAAGCTGATTGTCGATGCGCCGGCTTTCGTGGCGCTCGGTACCGATGATGTAAAGACCGCCGGCCTCGATCGCGGTCCGCTTGGCACCGGCGACCTCGGCGCGGATGACATCGGCGCGGGTCGCGCGCTTGGCCTCGTCGGCGATATCGGCCAATTCCTGCTTGAGTCGCATGTCGACGTTGCCGCCGAGTTGGATGTCGGTGCCACGGCCAGCCATATTGGTGGCGATGGTGACCGTACCCGGCACGCCGGCTTGAGCAACGATGTAGGCTTCCTGCTCATGGTAGCGGGCGTTCAGCACTTGGTGCGGGATGTTGCGTTTCTTGAGCAACTGGGAGAGGTGTTCGGATTTTTCGATGCTGACGGTGCCGACCAGCGCCGGCTGCTTGCGCGCGCGACAATCCTCGATCAAGGCGATGATCGCATTGTATTTTTCGTCGGCGGTGCGGTAGACCTCGTCGTCGTGGTCCTGGCGCACGCACTGGACATTGGTCGGGATTTCGATGACTTCGAGCTTGTAGATTTCCGAGAATTCGCCCGCCTCGGTCATGGCGGTGCCGGTCATGCCGGCGAGCTTGGGATAAAGCCGGAAATAATTCTGGAAGGTAATCGATGCCAACGTCTGATTCTCGTTTTCGATGGTCACGCCTTCCTTGGCTTCAAGCGCCTGGTGCAGGCCTTCTGAATAGCGCCGGCCTTCCATCATGCGGCCAGTGAACTCGTCAATGATCACTACCTTGTCGTTCTTGACGATGTAATCGACGTCGCGCTGGAACAGCTTGTGCGCGCGCAACGCCTGATTAACGTGGTGGACGAGGGAGACGTTGGCGACATCGTAAAGGCTGCCCCCGCCGCCAAGCAGGCCGTTGTCGCGCAACAGCCGCTCGATAGTTTCGTTGCCGGCTTCGGTCAAGGTGACGGCGCGAGCTTTTTCATCTTTTTCGTAATCGCTTTTGCCGAGGGAGGGGATCAGCCGATTGACCGCGATATAAAGCTCGGAATTGTCCTCGGTCGGACCGGAGATGATCAGGGGCGTGCGCGCTTCATCGATCAAAATCGAATCGACTTCGTCGACGATGGCGTAATAGAACGGGCGCTGCACCATGTCGGCGAGCGCATATTTCATGTTGTCGCGCAGATAATCGAAGCCGAATTCGTTGTTGGTGCCATAGGTCACGTCGCAGGCGTATTGGGCGCGGCGCTCGTCGTCGTCGAGGCCGTGCACGATGCAGCCGACACTTAAGTCGAGGAAGTTGTAGATCCGCCCCATCCATTCGGAGTCGCGGCGTGCGAGGTAGTCGTTGACGGTGACCACGTGGACGCCCGCGCCGGCGAGCGCGTTGAGATAGACCGGCAGAGTTGCGACCAGGGTCTTGCCTTCGCCGGTTTTCATCTCGCTGATCATGCCCCGGTGCAGCACCATACCGCCGAGCAGCTGGACGTCGAAATGACGCTGGCCGAGGGTACGCTTGGCGGCTTCGCGCACAGTGGCGAAGGCGTCGTGGAGCAAATCGTCCAGGTCCTCGCCGGCCGCGAGTCGCTCCTTGAGCCAAGGGGTGCGGGCCTTGAGTGCGTCATCGGAGAGCCGCTCCAATTCGGGCTCGAGCGCGTTGATACGCTCTACATCCCTGTGCAGGCGGTTCAGAAATCGCTGATTGGCGGAGCCAAACAGCTTGCGGGCAAGGACGTCGAACATGCTGTGTCCGGGGGAAGAACGGGACTTTTGGCGGAGAAACAGGGGCGGGGAAGAGATAGAGTCCCGTTCCCCCCCTGTCAATGCGGGGCTCTCCCAATCCGGGTCGGCTTTCGGGGGCTTTTCTTGACCGACAGAAGGCCATACAAAGCGCCGTTCGCCGCTTCGCCGGCGTCATCGATTCACGCCTCTGCGACTTGCCCCAAAGACCCGCCATGCCGCCCAAGGTTTCGCCGCTCGCCCCCGAACGCTTTCCCGAAATTCCGGCTGTCGCGGGCGTGCGCGTCGCGACCGGATCGTGCGGCGTGCGCTATCGCGGCCGAACCGACTTGATGCTAGTCGAACTCGCCCCGACGACCTCGGTCGCGGGCACGTTGACCCGTTCACTCACCGCTTCGGCGCCGGTCGAGTGGTGTCGCCGGTCGTTGCCGGGCGGCGCGCGCGGCTTGGTGGTCAACTCCGGCAACGCCAATGCCTTCACCGGCTGGGCTGGAACCAAGGCGGTCGAGCAAACCGTCGAGGCCGCGGCCGATGTTCTCGGCTGCCGCGCGGGCGAGGTGTTCGTTGCCTCCACCGGTGTCATTGGCGAGCCGCTGCCAGCGGATAAGATCGTCGTCACGCTGCCTGCGCTTGCCAAATCTCTCGGCGCGGGCAAGTGGGAAGAAGCCGCGCGCGCCATCATGACCACCGATACGTTCCCCAAGGGCGCGGCGCGAACCGCGCGTATCGGGGGCGAGGCAGTCACCATTGCCGGCATTGCCAAGGGCTCCGGCATGATCGCACCGGACATGGCGACCATGCTCGCCTTCATTTTCACCGATGCTGCGATTCCCGCGCGGGTTCTTCAGGCGATCGTTGGGCCCGCGGTCGATCGCTCGTTCAATTCGATCACGGTCGACAGCGACACGTCCACCAGCGATACGGTGTTGGTATTTGCGACCGGCGCCGGTACCAAGCATCCGCCTGCGACCGACGCGGCCGAGCCGTTGCTCGTCGATTTCCGCGCCAAGCTGGAAGAAGTCATGGTCGATCTCGCCCAGCAGGTGGTGCGTGATGGTGAAGGTGCCTCCAAGTTCATTACCGTCACTGTGACCGGCGCGGCGGACGATCGCGCCGCGCGCAGGATCGCGCTCGCCATTGCCAATTCGCCGCTGGTCAAGACCGCGATCGCGGGCGGCGACGCGAACTGGGGCCGGGTGGTGATGGCGATCGGCAAGGCGGGCGAGCGGGCGGATCGCGACAAGCTCGCCATCCGCATGGGCGGGGTGCAAATCGCCAAGGACGGCAGCGTCGTTCCCGGCTACGATGAAGCGCCTGTAGTCGAACACGTGCGCGGCCGAGATGTCGTGATCGAAACCGACGTTGGCATCGGCCAGGGGCGCGCCACCGTATGGACCTGCGACCTCACCCATGGCTATATCGACATCAACGCCGACTACCGCTCCTGATTCGGCTTGCGCGCACGCACCCATGCCCGGTGTTTCGCTGCTTGCGCGCAACGTGCGCCTCAGGCCCCTGGTCGAGGGAGATACGGAGGCGTTGGCCAAGCTGGGCGATGATCCGGATATCGCCGGGCAACTGGCGGAACCGATCGCTTCGTTTCGTCCCGACCCGGAGCGTCTCTTCGCGTTCGGGATCGAGCGGCTGCGCGATGGCGCTCTGATCGGCTTCATCGAACTGCGCCGCACCAGCGACGTGGGCGAAATCACCCTTTGGCTCGGCCGCGCCTATTGGGGCAAAGGGTACGCGACCGAAACGGTAAATCGCCTTACTCGTCACGGATTTCAATCTCTGGACGCACGGGAAATCCGCGCGCGCGTATTGCCTGCCAACGCGGCCTCAGCGCGGGTGTTCACCAAGGCCGGGTTCGCGGAACGAGGCACAACGGCGTGCGGCTGTCATCAGGCCCGGTTGTTCATCCTTGATCGCGCCGCTTGGGAAGCACGCCACGGTACGCAGCCGATGGTTTTAGTGGCGGCGGCGGCGCTGGTGGACGCGGACGGGCGCGTCCTTATCGCGCGCCGGCCCGAAGGCAAGGACATGGCCGGGCTTTGGGAATTTCCCGGCGGCAAGGTGCGGATGGGCGAAACGCCGGAGGCTGCCTTGATCCGTGAGCTAGCCGAGGAATTGTCCGTCGATACGCGCGAAAGCTGTCTTGCGGCGATTGCGTGCGCGTCCCACGACTATGACGATTTTCACCTGCTGATGCCAGTGTTCGCGTGCCGGGTATGGAAAGGCACGCCAATGGCGCGCGAAGGGCAGGAACTGCGTTGGATCGCGCCCGCGCGGCTCGCCGACGTACCCATGCCGCCGGCTGACGCGCCCTTGGTGTCTTTGCTTCGGGACTTGCTGTAACATCGCGCGGTTATGTCCGAAACGAAGACCGTCACCGCCTGCCTGCTCATCATCGGCAACGAAGTGCTGTCGGGTCGCACTCAAGATGCCAACCTGCAATATCTCGCTAAATCGCTCAACGAAATCGGCGTGCGGCTGATGGAAGCGCGCGTCATTCCCGACGTGGAAGAGACCATCATCGCCACCGTCAACGAATGTCGCGCCAAGTTCGATTACGTCATCACCACCGGCGGCATCGGCCCGACCCACGACGACATCACCTCGGTCTGTGTTTCGAAGGCATTTGGTGTGCGCCATGTGCGCAACCCCGAGGCGGAGGCGCGGCTCCGTCGCCACTATGCGCGCCCCGAAGACGTCAACACCCAACGCCTGCGCATGGCCGAGATGCCGGAAGGCGCCGAATTGATCGACAACCCGGTCAGCAAGGCGCCGGGTTTCCGCATCGGCAACGTAATCGTGCTCGCGGGCGTGCCGCGCATCATGCAGGCGATGTTCGAAGGGTACCGTCATAAACTGAAGGGCGGTGCCCCGATGCTGTCGCGCACGGTGGTCGCCTTTGTCCCTGAGGGCAAGATGGCGGCCGGGCTTGGCCAGGCCCAGGCGGCGCACCCGGCGGTCGAGATCGGCAGCTACCCCTTTTTCCGCGACGGCAAGCTCGGTGCCAGCCTGGTGGTGCGTGGAACCGACGTGGCGGCGGTGGCTGCCGCGACCGAGGCGGTCAAAGCCACCGTGCGCGCGCAAGGGGGCGAGCCGGCCGAGGAAAAATAATCCCCCCGCGCTGGCGGCGAGGGCATTTTGCGCTAATCTTCCGGGTCCCGGTCATGGAGCCCGCTTGGCGGAACGGTAGACGCAACGGACTTAAAATCCGTTTCCTGGCAACGGGAGTGCTGGTTCGATTCCAGCAGCGGGCACCAACTTATGTGATGTGACGTTCACGGGGTGGGGTGAACGGCGGAAGCTTCTCAGGCCGCGCCGTGCGGTTGAAGCGCCTTGAGGCGGGCTGCGAACCGCAGATTAAGGAGGACAAAAACGGCGACAAGGGCGAGTTGAAGCACGAGCGAGGCGCCCGCAAGCTGACCGGCAACGTTGCCGCTGATCCCGAGCAGCGTCAACACGCCGCCGGCAAGCCCGGAGCCGCAGCAACCGAGTATGCCGGTGCTGCTTGCAGCCACCGTGGCGAAAAAACCCGAGCCCGTGGCGGCGGTCGTGCCGCCGAGTGTTCCAGTCGAGCAGACCCTAAGTAGTTGAAATTGCTTGGCCAGCGCTAGACCCATGGCGGCGCCAAGGGCAATCGAAAGCCCGTACTGACCCAATGTCACGCTGTACATGTTGGCGAGAATATCGCCGCTCGTCATGTTTACGCTGAGAAGCGGTGCGGTAAACAGCGTTGCAATATTGCCCGCCGTCAATGCCGCCCAGAATTCCTCGTATGGCACGAAATACGACGGGGCCAAAATCCCAAAGCGGTAATAGGTTAGCCCACCGAAGATCGCGGGCGGCAAAATCAATGTCAGGAAGATCATAAGCAGAATCCAACGGACTTCCCGGGCAGGAGGAATTGCCTCGGTCGAACGCGCATCGATCCGGCGGGCAAGGGCGATCATCAATTTCCGATCTTGAGAACGCGGGGTTCCCGACCGGGTTCACCGCTGTCCTGGCGCGGCGAAACGGCCGCGGACTCGACGACTTCGCTCGTAGTTTCGGCCGCGAACGCAATTGGGCGGTTGGCCGAACGGTCGACCGTCAGCTTGAATATATCGAAACGGTTGTAATAGCCGACAACATCGTGAAATTGCTTGGGCTCGACGCAAGCGGCAAGATCGATGTCGGCGTAAAGAATGCCCTCGTCCTGGCATTGGACATCACCGATCGGCTCGCCGGTCGGCGCCAAGATCATCGAAACGCCGCGCGGGCTGGCATCCAAAATGCGTCCTGCATCCCTATCGAGACTACCGAGCGCCTCGCGCATGGCTTTATCCATGTAGCCTGCAGCCACCACGTTGAAGCATTTGGCTTCAAAGGAATGCGCGCCGGCGCGAATCCGGATCGCATTTTCGAGATTGTAGTTGCCGCCGGTCTCGGGGTCCTTGGTCGGCCACAGGGGCGGATAAGTCGAAATGTGCACTTGTTCGCCCTGGGCCATCAGCGTGTAGCGGGCAAGGGGATTTGTGTTTTCGCCGCAAATCAGCATGCCGATCCGCCCAAGCGCGGTTTCAACCACGCGCAAGCCGGCGCCGTCCCCGTTTGCCCAAGTCAATTTCTCAAAAAATGTCGGGACCAGTTTGCGGTGATGGTTGAGAACGGTGCCGTCGGCGCCGATCAAGAGGTTCGAATTCCAGATGCAGCCGACGCTGGCCGCAGTGCCTTCGTTGATGCCGAGCGAAACGACGATCCCGGCGCGGCGGGCGGTGGCGGACACGCGCGCGATTTCCGGTCCCGGCACGCGAACGGCCCCCGCCGCCAGGCGCTTGAACAGGTCATGGTTATGGATTGGCGCGCGCAGCGCCGACCAGAGCGGAAACGCGGGGACGTAAGTCTCGGGAAAGGCGATCAAGCGGGCGCCGTGGCGCGCCGCTTCCTCGATCAGCGCGCATGCCTTGGCGACGGTCTTGTCGGTGTCGAGGAACACCGGCGCGACGTGCGCGGCGGCGACTTTGTAGGCCGGATAGGCGGTCATGACGGCCTCCGACGTCCGCGGTAAACCGGGGCGGCGGTTTCCGCCGCCCCGGAATGGCGCTTCAGAACGACTCCTTGGTGAAGTCGTGACGCGACGGGAAGCGTTTCTCGAGGTCCGCGGCGGCGATCTTCTGCTTCACGTGAATCTCGCCGTTTTCGACGCGACTCATGTAGAAGTCGATGACCGCCTTGTGGTCTTCCTTGCGGATATACTTGGGGCCCTGCGGATGTTCGAAGGATTCCTCGACCTTCATGCCCTCGAGGGCCTGGATGAAATCGGGCGTGTCCTTTTTCGATTTCCAGCCCGACTTCTCGACCGCCTTCTTGATGAAGAACACGGATTCCCATGTCGCCCAGTAGTGCGAACTGGCGAGGATGCGGTTGCTGCCTTCTTCCTTGCCGTCGACCGGATCGACCTTCATCAGTTCGCGGATCTTCCGGTTATGGGCGGTGTCTTTGTACTTGGCCATGCGCGGCATGTATTCGAGCATATAGATGCCCTCGGACGCGCCTTCCATGTCCTTGGGCGAAATCGATTCGTGGGTGCACAGAACCGAATAGCGATTCATCTTCTTGTCGAGCCCGAGCGACTTCGACTGCGTGTAATAAGCGACCGACTGCGAGCCGAAGAAGATCGAATAGAGCTGTTCGGCGTCCTTGCTCACCTTGGCGAGGTAGGGAAGCATGTCCTTGGCGTCGACCGGAACCGCGATCGGCTCGCCGGCCGACGCGCCCATCTTGTCGAGCAAAGCCTTGTGTTCGTTAAAATGGCTCCAGCCCCAGGCGTAGTCGGCGAAGACGAAGCTCCATTTCTTGCCCAGGTTCTTGATCGCCCATTCAACTCCCGCGGCGGCCTGCGAATAGGTGTCGCTGCCGACGCGGAAGACGTAACGGTTGCCCTTGGATTCGGTCATTTCCGCGGCCATACCGTTCGGCCAGTAGACCGTTTTCAGTTCCTTGGCGATCGGCACGGTCGCAAGGTTGACGCCCGAATGCACCGAGCCGATGACGAAATCGGCTTCGTTGCGCTGCACCAGCGAGCGGAACTTGCGCGCGCCCGTGGGCGGATTGGTCTCGGTGTCCTCGACCACGTACTGGACGGGACGCCCGGCGATACCCGTGGTCGCGTTGAGATAATCGCAGGCCGCCTTGGTCGACTTGTCGAGCCAATAGCCCCACGACGAGATGCCGCCGGTGAGGTCGCATTGGTGGCCGATGATAATCGGCTTGCCCGTCGGTTTGGCGAACAGGTCCTTGGCGAACGTGAGACTGAGGCCTTGACCGAGCACGCCGCCGGCCAAGACCGTCTTCATAAAACTTCTGCGTGATGTGCGCATTTCATCGACTCCTTGGGTTGGACTCGTCGTTGGAGGAAAACGCCTCTTCAATTGACCGCAACCCCGAGATAGCGATGTGCGATCTCCGGGTTTTTGCGGATTTCGCTTGCCGTTCCTTCGTAGCTGATAACGCCCTTTTCCATGATATAGACGCGTGTGCACAAGGCAAGCGCGACGCGGAAATTCTGCTCGACCAACAGGATGGAGATGCCTTTCTGGTTCGCCGCCCGGATATCGTTGCGCAAGGTCGCGACGAGCTTGGGCATGATCCCCTCAGTCGGCTCGTCAAGCAGTAGAAGCTTGGGCTTCATGATCAGGCAGCGGGCGATGGCCAGCATCTGCTGCTCGCCGCCCGAGAGCGTACCGCCTTCCTGCTTCGCGCGTTCCCGCAATTTCGGAAATTGCGCGAAAATTTCCTCGAGCCGCCCCGGTTCCGGCGCACCGGTCAGCCCAAGGCAAAGATTGTCGATGACGTTGAGGCTGGAAAAGATACGCCGACCCTGCGGCACATAACCGATGCCGAGGCCGGCGATCTTGTGCGCTGGCATCTGGTCGAGGCGTGCGCCGTCGAAGGTGACGGCACCAGCGGAGGGCGGCGTCAGGCCCATGATGCTGCGCAACGTCGTCGTCTTGCCGACACCGTTACGGCCAAGGAGCGCGACCGCCTCGCCCGCCTCGACGTGCAGGTTGACGCCCTGCAGGACGTGGCTCTTGCCGTAATGGGCGTGGAGGCCGTCGAGCTTAAGCATGCGCCTCGTCCTCGTCTTCGGGCGATCCCAGGTAAGCTTCCTGGACGCTCGTATCTTTGGCGATCGCTTCGGGCGAGCCTTCGCAAAGAATCATGCCCTGATTCATGACGGTAATCACGTCGGCGGCGCCGAAAACCACCTCCATGTCGTGTTCGATCAGGATCACGTTTACCCGGCGGGCGAGATCCTTGATGATGGCGACGGTACGCTCGGTTTCAGCCGGGCTCATCCCCGACACCGGTTCGTCGAGCAACAACAGCTTGGGGTCGGTCGCCAGCGCAATCGCGATTTCAAGCAACGCGACGTCGCCGTAGGACAAATTGCCGGCGAGATCGCGCGCATGATCGCTCATGCCGACCTCGACAAGGATGCGCTCCACTTTCTGGGCGGTGTCGCGATAGCTGCTCGCCGGCCGGAACGGGTGCAGAAACCGCTTGCGGCTCTGAGCCGCGATCCAGACGTTGTCGTAGACCGAGAGGCCGTTGAACACGCTCTTGACCTGAAGCGTGCGGGCGATGCCGAGCCGGCTGATCTGATGCGGCTTGAGGCCGACAATGTCGCGGCCCTCGAAGATGACCCGGCCGGACGTCGCGCCGAGAAAACCGGATACAACGTTGAAAAACGTGGTCTTACCCGCGCCGTTCGGGCCGATGATGGCGTGCAGTTTGCCGCTGGCCAGGGTGAAGTTGATGTCGTTGACGGCGATCAGCCCGCCGAACGCCTTGGTTAACCCTTCGGTACGCAGGATGGACTCGCTCACGATCCGCCCCCTGCTTTTTCCCCTGGCGCGGCCGACGTCTCGGCTTCCGGTGCGGCGTGGTCAGTCGGCTTCTTCGACCACCGCTCGATCGTCCGAGTCAAAAGTCCCATCAGACCCTCCGGGGCGAAGGAGACGAACAAGATGACGATAATGCCGACGACAAACAGGTAATGCTCCCAGTAGATCGACAATTCCTCGCGCACCACGATCAAGAACGCAGCGCCCAGAGCCGGGCCGAACAAGGTCCCGATGCCGCCGACAAGGGCCCAGATCACCCCTTCGCCCGATACGGTCCAGAACAGGTATTGGGCCGAGACGTAACGGGCGAATAACGCGAACAGCACACCGGCGACGCCGGCGAACGCTCCCGCGATGACGAACGAGATGAAGCGGATGAGATAAGGGCTGTAGCCGATGAGGCTTAGGCGCGAGGCGTTCTCCCGCACGGCGATGAAGGTATAGCCGAGCGGGCTCTTGAGGATGACGTGCATCAAGTAAAAGCACGCGCCAACGACGGCCATAATGAAATAGTACTGGAACGTCTGGTCCAGCATGGTGAACTCGATGCCGCCGATCTTGAAGACCGGCGGCACGGTGAACGGGCGCCCGTCGTCGCCGCCGGTGACTGACTTCCAACCGATCGCCACAAAAAAGAAGATCAGCGAGAACACCACCGTGATGATGGCGAAGTAGTGCCACGTCAGGCGTGCGGCGAAAATACCGGTGATCACCGCGCACGCCGTCGCCACGAATACGCCGAACACCGCCGATGGCCAGAAAGACCACCCGAACATGTCGATGCCGAGGGCGACGCCGTAAGCGCCGAAGCCAAAGTAAAGGGCCTGTCCGAACGAAAGCAGGCCGGTGTATCCGAGTAGCAAGTTCACGCTGGCCGCGAACAGGCTCCAAATCATGATTTCGGCGATGATATTGACCCAGAATTTGGCGCCCAACAGCGGCAGCAGGAAGGGCGCGACCAGAAGAAAAGCGAAGCCGATCAGGCCGAGGATATGGAGCGGGGTGAGGCGGAGCGGCACGGTCAGGCGCTCCTGTGGCTGCGGACCCAGCCCACGAACAGGCCCCACAAGCCCTCCGGGGCGTAGCGGATGACAACCAACAGGATGACCCCGAAGACAATCACGAACTGCTGGAAGAACTGGGACAGATACTCGTTCGACAGCAAATAGAAGGCGGTTCCGACGAACGGCCCGATCAGGGAGCCGACCCCGCCGATGATGGCCATGACCACGGCCTTGCCCGAGTAAGTCCAATGAAAAAACTCGAGGTTGGTGAAACGGGTGAGCAGCGCAAACAAAGCTCCCGCGTAACCGGCGATGCCGGCGGCGACCACGAACATGATCCAGCGCAGGCGGTTGACGTTGAGGCCTATCAGCCGCGCGCGCGTTTCATTTTCACGGATCGCCAGCAACGCGCGTCCGAATGGCGAATGCACCAGCAGCCAGCAGACGGCGACGGCAGCGGCAACCATGATCACAGTGAAATAATAGGCGACGATTTCGTTGAAAAAGCTGAACGACACGAACCCGAGCGGCACTTCCGGAACGAAGGTAAGCGAACGTGTGACGTACGGACCGGCCAGCCATTTCCAATGGCCGGAATCGAGTATGGTGGTGACCAATACCGAAATAATCACGGTGACGATCAAAAAATGATGATGGCGCACGCGGGTAGCGATAAACCCGACGGGGATCGCGAATAGCGCGGCGGCGGCGAACGCGGAAAAAACTGCGCCCCACGTATTGAAACCGAAATAGAAAGTGCCGAGATTAAACCCGTAGCATCCCGCGCCGAAGAACACGGCCTGGGCGAACGACAGCATGCCGGCGAAACCGAACACCATCGCGAACGACATCGCGAACAGCCCCCAGACGAAGATTTCGGCGACGAACACGCGTTGATAGTTCGGAACAAACCACGGCAACAGCACAAGAAACCCGGCCAGAAGAGCGAATCCCTGAGCGGGCGTAAAGCGCGCCAGCCAAGGGCCGAGTCGCGCCACTGGCGATTTCGCCGCCAGCGTCATGTCCGTCTCCGGGCGAAAATGCCCTCGGGCCGGACCAGCAGGACCACGCTCATGATGATCAGCGAGACGATCCGCGCCGTCGTCGGTTCGGCGAAGCTGGTGATGATGCCCTCGATCAGGGCGAGCAGAACGGCGGCCGCGGCGGTTCCGGGCAGGTTGCCCATGCCGCCGATGATCACAGCCATGAAGCAGAGCGGCAACACGTCGAGGCCGAGACGGAACTCGACCGACGTGATCGGCGCCGCCACCACGCCGCCGAGCATGGCCATCGAGGTGCCGAGCCCGAAAGTGACGAGGAAAATGCGGTTCGCCGGCAAGCCCATGGCGATCGCCGTCTCGCGATCCTGGCGCACGGCGCGCATCCACGTGCCGAACTTGGTCCGGTGGAGGAACAGAAAAAAGGCGACGATGGCCGCGATCGCGACGGCGGCCGCGAACAGTCGGTAAACCTGGTAGTTCATGCCGAGCACGGGGATCGTGATTCCGATCGGGTCGAGAATGCGCTTCGGGGTCGCGCCGAAGGTCGCCCGCACGGCTTCCTGCAGGATGAGGGAAAGGCCGAAAGTGGCCACGATCGATAGCGACGGGGAGTTCTCGATCGGCTTGATGACCACGCGTTCGATCGCGATGCCGAGCAGCATGCCGATCAAGGGGACGATCAGAAACGCGAGCCAGAAATTTCCGGTCATCAGGATGACCGTCCAGGCAAACACCGCGCCGACCATGAAAAAGTCGCCGTGGGCGACGTTAACGATGTCCAAAAGGCCGAAGATGATCGAGAGGCCAAGGGCGATCAGGGCGATGATTAAGCCCCAGACCAAGCCGTTCATGGCCAAGATGAAGACGAGTTCGGACACAAGCCCCCCTGTTCGTTCGCGCGATGGCTTACGGTGTTATGTGTTATGTCAAACCGGTTCCGGCGAAACATCTTCGGATCGGCTTGCCACGCGAATTCCCCCGATATTGTGCATCAGAACCGGCAAAATACAATCGGCATTAAAGTGTAGTGAGAATGCGCGGACCGGCCGAGGTGATCTCCACGTTGACTTCGGCTTCGGCCATGCCTAGGACCGGGTCAGCATAGTTGGCCTCAATCGCCATATACATGCCGGGTTTCAATATCATGGGTTCACCTTCGCGCACGTAGGGCCGGCCATAATTGAGCCCGAGACCGTGGCCGAAGGCCGGAAACGGACATAACGCCCCGGCCTCGATATCCGCGCGCGTGACGGCCTCGAGGTCATCGATGAAGTAGCGCAATCCAAACGCCGCCGCTTCAGCGCCGGTCCGGCCGGGTTTAAGTTCCTCGGCCTGGCGCAAAATGAAATCGTTCAACGCGTCAAGCGTCGCATTTCGCGGCGCATGTGCCTTCGCCCCGACGATCTTGTTGCGTGCGATGTCGAAAAAATATCCCTGGCACCACCCGACCACCGACATGAAGTAGATTTGACCGTCTTCCAGCCGCCGCGTACCCGCCGGACGAAGCCACCAGAGCTCGCAATCGCGTTCGGCCAAACCGCGCGCGGCGCGCTGCATGAGGTCCATCTCGAAAACGCCGGCTTGGGCCGCCGCCAGCACGTCATCGGTGACCTCGTTTACTGCCCGGCAGCCATGGCGGATGATCTGCCATTCGGCTTCGCTTTTGATCAACATGGGTTCAATCAAAAGATCGTCGACAACGCGCCATTCGACGCCGGGTGTTGCGTCCTTCAACGCCTGAAAATGCTTGACCGACATGATTTGCGAACCAACGAGGCCGAGTCGTCCGCGTGTCAGCTTTTTCGCGGCGAGGGCGCTGGCTACTCCGCGCACCACGTTGGTGTCGTGAACGACGTCGTCAATCGCCTCGGCCACGCGCTCCGCCGGGTAATAATGATAATGCATATCGACGACCAGGGTCGCTTCACCCGCGCCCGGCACCACGACTGCCGCATGGCCGAGCGCAGCGAAATGGGGCGGGCAATCATCGAGGCCGGAGAAGAACTTGGTGTAATAATTCGCTAGATAAATCCCGTAGCCGGAGCGGGTCTCGGCGGTGCCCTCGCGCGACCACACGACCACACCGTCGAGGCCCTGCGCGCGCGCATCCGCGGCCAGTCGCGCCCGCCGCGCCGAGTACTCGGCGCGGGGAATCCGCAAGTCGGCGGGCGTCGTCGTTTCGCCAGCCATAGGCTCTCCCCCTGGGGCCGTGGTCCGCCGATCCGTTCTATCCCGTGAAAACTTTATCCAGGCCCTATAGAATTGTACACGCTTGTTTGCTCCGAAACCGCCGGGCCGAAATCGTGAATGAGGATTTAGCCCAACGAAGCGCCACGGAACTTGTCGCGTTGTTCCGGACAAAGGAAATCTCGCCGATCGAAGCCGTCAAGGCCGCGCTTGCGCGGATCGAGGCTTATGACGGTGCTCTCAATGCTTTCCGCCTGGTCGATCCTGTTGGGGCGCTGGCGGCCGCCGAGCAGTCGGAGCGCCGTTGGCGAAGCGGTGCGCCGATCGGCCCTCTCGACGGCGTACCGGTTTCGATCAAGGACGTGTTTCTGACCAAGGGCTGGCCGACCCTCTGGGGCTCGCGGCTGGTTTCGGCGGATCGGCCATGGAAAGAGGACGCGCCGGCGGTTGCGCGGCTGAAGGAGGCAGGCGCGGTGCTCCTCGGCAAAACGACCACGCCGGAGTTTCACTGGAAGACGGTCACCGACAGTCCACTCACCGGCATCACCCGCAATCCGTGGAATCTGGCGATGACCCCGGGCGGAAGCTGCGGCGGGGCGGCGGTCGCGGTCGCGACCGGCATGGGCGCGCTTGCGTTGGGCACCGACGGCGGGGGATCGATCCGCGTGCCCAGCGCATTCACTGGCGTCTTCGGATTGAAGCCCAGTTTCGGTCGCGTGCCGCTCTGGCCGCCGGGCGCTTTCGGCACCATGGCCCACGTCGGTCCGATGACGCGCTCAGTCGCCGATGCGGCGCTCATGCTTGAAATTATCGTCTTGCCGGATGCGCGCGATTGGCGCGCACTTCCTCCCGATCCAACTAATTACCGCGACGGCCTCGAAGACGGTCTTAAAGGCGTGCGCATCGCCTTCAGCCGCGATCTCGGCTATGCGGAGGTTGATCCGGAAATAGCGGCGGCGGTCGATCGGGCCGCGCGGACGTTGGTTGATTTTGGCGCGAACGTCACCGAATGCTCGCCCGGCTTCGCCGATCCGCGCGGGATATTCGAGACGCTTGCCTTCCCCGCGATTGCCCGAGAGCTTAATCGGTTCGATCCCGGCCAGCGCAAGCTCATGGATCCCGGCCTTGTCGCCGTTGCCGAGATCGGCGCCCGCGTCGGGCTCGATGATTATCTCGCCGCCGAACAGGCCCGCGGTGAACTGGGCATCCTCATGCGAAAATTCCATGAAAGCTACGACCTTTTGATCACGCCGACGGTACCGATCGCTCCGTTTTCCGCCGGGCAGGACGTGCCTGATCCCACTCGGCAATCGCGCTGGACCGAGTGGTCGCCATTCACTTTTCCCTTCAACCTGACCGGGCAGCCCGCCGCATCCATGCCCTGCGGCTTTACCCGGTTGGGACTGCCGATCGGAATGCAGATCGTTGGGCCGGCCTATGGCGACCGGTTGGTGCTGCGCGCGGCTCGCGCATTCGAGCAAGTTCACCCAATTCGGCTACCTAAGCTCCGCTGATGGTTGTCGGTGGTATGCGCACCCAGTATGGCGCGCATACCGGAATGGCCCGTGCGTTCGGCGTCATGGTCAGGCTCGTCGTGCCCAATACAGCTCCAATCTTCGCGATAAATAGATCATCGGAAAAATAATGATGAAGAAAGCCAGGGCGAGCGCCGTGTAAATTTCGAACGGCCTGAATGTTGTGTTGATCAGATTGTTCGACTCGTGGAGCAGCTCATAGACCGCGAGCACCGAGCCGAGCGTTGTCAGCTTGATCAGATTGGCGAGTTCGTTGATGAATGGCGGTACCATCCGGCGGATGGCCTGGGGCAGAATGATGCGCCGCATCGATTGCGTGTAGGTCATGCCGATCGACTTGGCCGCCCAAAATTGGCCCTGGTCGATCGAGGCGACGCCGGCGCGGAATATCTCGGCGAAATAGGCAGCGGTGTGGAGACCCAAACCGATGGTGACGGCGACCATCGCGCTAAGACGGATGCCGAGCGCGATCGGCAACGCATAATAAATCCAGACCAATTGAACCAGCGTCGGCGTGCTGCGGAAAAATTCGATGATGGCGGCCGAGGGATACCGCAGAAATGATAGTTTCGAATCTCGCATCAGGCCGAGGGGCAGGCCGATCACCAGGCCGAGTGCGAAGGAATAAATCGTCAACTCCGCGGTGATGATGGCGCCGCGAATGAACACGAAGCGATGATCCTGACCTGACTGGCTCTTTTTGTACCAAGCGTTTTGATAGAAACTGACTTGGAAAGGAGCCTGACCATGCCGAAGAAAAAACCCGGACCTGAGCAGATTGTGACGCTGCTGCGGCAGATCG
>Ga0194120_10004886_pt1 | contig 20185 bp, 18 predicted proteins | sample TA2MahCa65mmetaG_FD_148642 | JGI IMG/M metagenome (GOLD analysis project Ga0194120, IMG submission 148642) | Freshwater microbial communities from Lake Tanganyika, Tanzania - TA2015019 Mahale Deep Cast 65m | ecosystem: Environmental > Aquatic > Freshwater > Lake | place: Tanzania: Lake... | reverse complement strand
CGTACGTCGGCGTCGCTTCCCAGATGCCGACAGGAAGGCTACTCTTTAGCTCGGGCGCGTCCCAATCCCGCCAGCGGAACCCGACGATCACTGGATGGGAGCCAGACGCCATGTCATCGCGACCGATTCGTTTCGCGCTTCGAGTGCTCCTCTGCGTTCTCGCCATTGCCGCTCAGGCGGCATCCGACCAGCCGGATCCCAAGACCATTCTCGATGCCGTCGACAAGCTCTACCGGAGCGATTCGAGCTACTCCGACGTCGAGATGACCGTCACGACGCCCAATTGGACGCGCACGATGGAACTCCAGCTCTGGACGAAGGGCATGGACAAGACCCTCGTCCGAATCACGTCGCCCAAGAAGGACGCCGGAACAGCGACCCTCCGCGACAAGACCGAGATGTGGAACTACTTCCCGAACATCGACAAAGTGATGAAGGTACCGCCATCGATGATGATGGCGTCTTGGATGGGATCTGACTTCACGAACGACGATCTGGTGCGGGAGAGCTCGCTTCGCGACGACTACACGGCACGCCATCTGCCGTCCACGGCTCCCGACGTTTACGTGATCGAGCTGGTTCGCCAGGAACGGGTCGTCAGCCTGTGGGGCAAGATTGTCCTGACGATTCGTCGGAAGGACCTGATCCCGACTCGCGAGGACTTCTACGACGAGAAGGGCAGCCTCGCGCGGACGATGGAGTTCCGCGACATCCGCACGATGGGCGGCAGGACGATGCCGACAGTCATGGACGTGATGCCGGCGCGCAAGGTGGGCCACAAGACGACCGTGCGATACCGAGACGCAGCGTTCGACCGGAAGGTGGACGACGCCGTCTTCACGCTGAGGAACCTGCGCCGCAAGTAGCGATCTCCGACAAGGCGTCTGGATGATCACACGGATGGCATTCCGCAACCTGTTCCGGCAGAAGCGCCGGTCGCTGTTGACGCTACTGACGCTCGTCGGAGGATACGCGCTGTGCTCGCTGTCGCTGGGGTTTGCCGACGGTTCCTACGGCACGATCATCGACATGTTCACGCGAAGCCGGGTCGGGCATGTCCAGATCCATGCCGCCGGATACTTGAACAAACCCTCCCTCTACGCGACGATGCCAGATGCGGATTCCATCGGCGCGAAGACGTCCGGCATCCGATACGTCGTATCGTGGGCTCCGCGCGTGTACTCTGGAGCCCTCGCGTTCATCGGCGAGAAGACGGCGGGCATCCAGGTCGTCGGTGTCGATCCGTTCCGCGAATCTGCCACGACGACACTTCCCTCGACGGTGACCAACGGCAGATTCCTGTCGTCGGATCCGAGCGACGATGTCGTCCTCACGTACGGGCTGGCGAGGGTGTTCAACGCAAACGCAGGCGATGAGATCGCGCTGATCGCCCAGGGCGTGGACGGTTCCATCGCCAACGGCTTGTTCCGGGTCGTCGGGCTGGCTGGCGATCCCCGGGATGTCTTCGACCGGACTGCGTACTTGCACATCGCGTCGGCTCAGCAATGGCTCGCGCTGGGGAAACGCGTGCACGAGGTCGCCGTCGTCTTGACGGATCAGCGGCGTTCGCGCGTTGCCGCCCGTCTGTTCGAGGCGGCTCTGGCTGACGAGAGCCTCGACGTGCAGCCGTGGCAGGTCGTCGAGTCGCAGTTCTACAACGCCATGGAAGCCGACGCCAAGGGCAACTGGATCTCGTTGGGCATCATCATGGTGATCGTCGCCATCGGCGTGCTGAACACGATCCTGATGACCATTCTCGAACGGACACGGGAGTTCGCCGTCTTGCGAGCCCTGGGCACGCGACCATCAATCGTATTCCGACTCGTTGTGACCGAGACCGCGTGGCTCAGCGCGCTCGCTGTCGTCGTGGGAGGCGTGATCGGGGCTGCGCTGAACCACTATTGGGCGGAACACGGCATCCACCTGGGCGATTCCGCCATCGAGTACGGGGGAGCCTGGTTCGACACGATATATGGAGCCGTGTCGTTCCAGAGCGTATGGGTTCCGGCGGTTCTCACCATCGGCACCGCGCTGCTCGTGAGCTTCCTGCCAGCGTTGCGCGCCGCGCGAATGGCTCCCGCGCGCGGACTGCGAGCGCATTGAGGCGGATATGCGACACCTGTCCATGCTTCTTCGCATCGCCCGCCGCAGCCTCGTGCGGAACCGTCGTCGCACGCTCTTGGCAGCGCTCGCCATCGGGATCGGGATCGCCGCGCTCATGTTCACGGACGCCCTGTTCATCGGCATGACGGACTCGATGGTGCGCACCGCAACCGACACGTTCCTCGGACACGGTCAGATCCATCGCGACGAGTACCGGACAACGCTCGAGGTCTCCGATACGATCATCGACCGAGACGCGCTCGTGCGAAAGCTGGCGTCCGACCCCGAAGTCTCCGTGTACGCTGAGCGGACGCAGGCGTTCGCGATGATCGCTTCTCCCGCCAACGTGGCGTCGATCCTGCTCACCGGCGTGGATCCGCGCGCCGAAGCGGTCGTATCCGAGTTGAACGACGCCGTCGTCGAGGGCTCCTACTTCGGCGGGGACGAAGGCGGAACCGTGCTGATCGGTGACCGACTGGCGAGCGCCCTCGAAGCCGGAATCGGCGACCAAGTCATCGTCACGACGGCTGAGGCGCACACGGGCGAGTTGGCTCAGGAGCTGTTCCGCGTCGGGGGTATCTTCCGGTTCGGCATCCGCGAGATGGACGACGGGATGGCGTTCATGCAGTTGCCGGACTCACAGAAGCTGCTGAACCTTGGCACGGACGTGCACGAGATCGCCGTGCGGTTCCCGTCGACTCGCCATGCGGATCACGCGACAGCGTTCTGGTCGCGCCATTCGTCCGGTGGGAACGAGGCGTTGTTGTGGAGCGACCTCGTCCCGCAGCTCAGCGCGGCAATCCAGATGGGCGACTTCAGCGTGATGATCGTCGCAGCGATTCTGTTTGGAATCGTCGCTCTGGGCATCATGAACACGCTGTTCATGTCCCTCTACGAGCGGATGTTCGAGTTCGGCGTGCTTCGGGCGGTCGGGACGCGTCCACTGAGCATGGCGTTGATGATCGTCTTCGAGGCGGCGACGCTGGCAGCGGTCAGCATCGTCGTCGGGCTCGCCATCGGTCTCGCGAGCATCTGGCTCGTGTCGAAGGTCGGTATCAGCTACATCGGGATCGAGTACGCCGAGATCACCTTCCGGGAACGCATCTACCCGGTGCTGCGGGCTACGCAGTTCACGCGGTTCCCCTTATGGGTGTTCGGCTTCACGCTGATGGCTGCGCTCTATCCAGCCTTCTACGCGGCGCGTCTGACACCGGTGAAGGCGATGCGGCGGAGCTTCTGAGCCAGAGGGATCCCTAGGAGCCATCATGGCGGAACAGGGGGACGATCTGATTCGAGTCCGAGGCGTCACGAAGACCTACCGCGCGGGCGTCATCGAGATCCACGCGCTTCGATCCGTCGATCTGACGATCCGTCGCGGCGAGTTCACGGCGCTGGCGGGCCCGTCGGGTTCCGGCAAGACAACGCTACTGAACGTCATCAGTGGGCTCGATATGCCCACTTCGGGTCAGGTCCTTCTCGACGGCAGCTCGATCAGCGACATGGCGGGCAACGCCCTGTCGGACTTTCGCCGCGACCATATCGGCTTCATCTTCCAGTCGTACAATCTGATCCCCGTGCTGACAGCACGGGAGAACATCGAATACATCATGCTGCTCCAAGGCATCCCGGAGTCGGAACGGCGCAAGCGGGTGGGCGACATCCTCGCTGAAGTCGGGATGACCGGCATGGAGGACCGGCGACCGACGCAGCTTTCCGGCGGGCAGCAGCAGCGGATCGCCGTCGCCCGCGCCATGGCGAGCCAGCCGGACCTCATCCTAGCCGACGAACCGACGGCGAACCTCGACTCCGCAACGGGCTCCGCGCTTCTCGAGATGATGCGGAACCTGAACGAGCAGCGAGGAATGACCTTCCTGTTCTCGACCCATGATCCCATGATCATCGAACGCGCCAAGCGGCTCGTGGTTCTCCGTGACGGTCAGGTCGCCCAAGATGAGCGGCGCTGATCTGCGACGATACACGCTCATCGGAACCGTTGCCGCGCTGAGCGCGACGGTCGCCGTCGCCGCAGCCCGGGTGGATGCCCCACAGGTCGGCGGATACCTGAAAGCGTTCACAGTCGTCCTGGATGCGCCCGAGGCTCAGTCCGAAGGATCGTCGCTCCTGCGCGCCCGAGTTCGGGCGGATTGGAGGGCATCGGACAGCCTGTCGGCGCAGATCGCCTACGAGCTGGCGCCGCGCATTCAGACATTCCGATCCAGCGTCGACGACAGCGAAAGCGCGGCGGGAGCCTACCGCATCGGTGACCTGTCGGACGCTGCCCTGTCGTCAACCCGCCAAGACGCCTCAATCCTCGACGTTGTCCAGAACCTCGACCGAGCCTACCTGTTCGCGGCGACGCCTTTGGCAGACATCACGGTCGGGCGACAACCGCTCGCGTTCGGTTCCGCTCGCTCCGTGAACCCGACCGACGTTCTGGCGCCGTTCGCGTACGAAGCGCTCGACAAGGAGGAGCGTATCGGCGTCGACGCGGTGAGGTTGCAGGCTCCGTTGGGTGAGATGAGCGAGTTGGATGCCGGCGTCGTGCTGGGCGAGGACTTGGCGCGCGATCGAAGCGCCGCGTACGTGCGGGCGAAGGGCTACTTGCTTTCGACCGACATCGCGACCATGGCGATGGAGTTCCGGCAACACCGCATGTTGGGCATCGACGTCGCGCGAGCCATCGGCGGAGCCAGCGCCTGGTTCGAGGGAGCCTACACATCGGTTGAGGCTGGCGATACTCGCGACGGCTTCGCCCGCGCCTCCGTGGGCGCCGACTATCACCTGTCGTTTGGCGCGTATACGTTCGCAGAGCTCCACTGGAACGGCGCGGGATCGACGAATCGCGACGACTATGCTGAGATAGCCGAGACGAGTCCCTATCGCGAGGGCATCGTGCGGTTCCTGGGCAAGGGATACGCCGCGTGCGGCGTCTCGTACGCCATCACGATGCTGTTCGGCGCGAACGCGCAAGCACTGCTGAACCTCGCGGACGGATCGGTGCTGATCAGTTCGGGTGTCGAGTATGGGTTCGGGCAAGACGCCTTCATACGCGCCGGGACGTTCTACGGGGTGGGGAGCAGGGGAAGCTCGGGAGGAACCGAATTCGCCGCCTATCCGAATGTCTGCTACGCGTCGGTGAGTCTGTATTTCTGACGGCTCGCTACAGCCACTTCAGCGCGACGAGGAAGACGAAGAGCACGAGGCAGCCTCCGGCGAGGGCTATCGAGCCCCCGATTCGCTTCTGCCGAAGCTGCAGCCACATCCAGATGCCACTCGCGACGAGGAAGATCGCTCCGAGCGACAACGCGTCGATGGCGATCGCCCACACGGTCGTCAACCACCAGTCGCGGCGAACGCTAGGGTCGAAGCGCGACTGACCCGTGAATTCGTGCAATCCACGGATCGCGTCCCATGCAGCCCTTCGCTGGATTTCGACCGACGCGATCCGTTCGCCGAGGCGCGCCCGGATGATGACGAGGCGGTTCGGTCGCAGGACCCACACGTTGAGTCCATCGACGTCCTTCGGAACCTCGATCTGATGGATTTCGCCGGACACCCCCAACTGTGACATGAGATCGCGTGCGCGGGCGAGTTGCGTCTCACCGGATGGGCTGTCGATCTCGCGCTCCAACTCGGATTTCGCGGCTCCGCCCGCGAAGACGGCCCAAGTGGATCGGTTCAGCGCCAAGCCCGAGATGGCGAACAGCGCCGTGAACAGCACGAAGTAGAGCCCAACATAGATGTGGAGTTTCCGATTCCACCGACGGAGCCAGTCACCAATGACCGAAGGAAGCATGCGCGACTCCGAACGTTGTCAGAGAACGAGCGAGGCGACCAAGACCACGAACACGGCGGCGCCAACCGCAAGAAACGCGATTCCCGCCCGGCGTTCCGCCTTGGCATAGAGCCACACGTAGACGCCGGACGCGGCGGCGAACAGCAGGAGATAGGCGGCGGCATCCGCCGTCCAGCCCCATATCCGAACCCAGACCCAGTTGCGACGTATCTTCACGAGGTGGGGTCCCGGCATGACGTGTAGGAAGCTCGTCGCTCGTCGGACGCCCATCTGCTGGTGCTCGGCGCTAGCGAGGTTCGTCGCCTGGTCGATCACGACCGTTGTCGTCTCGGTCGGCTTCAGCACCTGGAAGCGAATGCGCTTGGGGTCCTGCTCGAACCAGACAGAACCGATCTCGCCGGTCAGTCCGGTTTGCCGCAGGACGGACCTCGCCATCGGAACCGGTTCGTCGGTGAGGTCTACAACGACGGGAACGTCGGCATATACAGGCAGCCGGTCGCCTTCCGGCGGAAACCAATGGTGAACCATCAGCAGCGTGCTGATCGCGTACAGGGCGACCAACGGGCTGATCGTCAGCCCGACGTAGAGATGCAGGTCACGAATCCAGCGGTAGAGGCGTTTTGACATGCGGCGGACATCCTATGGCGCGTTACGGAGCTCCCCGCTCCGCAATGCTCAGATGGGCGCGTCTCCGATCTCGCCAATCCAGCGCTTCGTCCATTCCACGGCTGGGATGTCGAGGTCGCAGATGCAGCTCGCGAGGAAGATCATGCCCTGGACACGACCCTCGCGGAGCCATCGGAGCCCTAGCTCGCACTGACCGCGCATCGCTTCGATGGGCATCGGCTGTCGCGTACCGTAGTCCCACAGATAGCACCCGAGCACCTTGTCGGCAGACGGCGCGAGGGCTTCTGCCCGGGCGAAGTTCGCCTCCAGATTCGCCAGATTGCGCGCCTCCCACGTCCAGAAGGTCACGGTATCGCACAGCGACAGGTGGTCTCGAACGGGCAGGTTCAATTGGTGGTCGTACAGCACGACCCAAAGATCGAGCCTTCTGCCCGCCACGACCAGTCGATCACGGACGCCTCTCAGCACGTCGAGGGAGAGCGAACCGACCTCGCCTGCCGCGCTCGGCGCGTGGAAGAAGTCGTCCATCATGACGCCGGTGATGTTCGGAAACGCCTCCGCCGTGCGGAGCACTGCGTCTCGCTCGGATTCGTCCGTCGCGCCGCCAGCGCCGACGATGGACCACACGACGCGCCTCAGCGGAGAGAACGCTCGGGCGTACCGGTCGAACGGCGGCTCCGGTTTGCCTTCGTAGCGAACGAAGATCAGGTTCGGCACGCCGAGGTAGAAGGCTCCCTCGGCAGGCGTCATCCGCGACTCTCTCGGAATGCCCCATCCGGCGTTGTGGCATCCGGCGTCGTGACCCCAGACCCAGAAGCGGTCTTTCGCGGTTCCCATGCGGTTTTCTACCTCAGGTTGTGCGCCTTGAGGTGCGCCTCGCGGTCGCGAACCCATTGTCGAAGCGGCGCGTCGTCGTCGGTTGGCAGGTAGAACCCGAGTTGCGTTCGGGCGTCCCCCAGGAGCTGTCGCTGGATCGGCGTCGCCCCGTGGAGCAAGCGATCCGGCATCGCGACGTAGTCCATCGGCTGGATCCAACGGTACGCGTACCCGATGAACACCGACTTCCGCGAGTAGTCCACGCGATTGGGCCCTACTGCGTGCCATGTCCTCTGCTCGAACAGGACGGCATCGCCCGGGCGGGCGCAGAGCTCGACAGCGCCGTAGGGGTCAGGAGCTCCGTCTGCTTGAGCGGGACGTCCGGTGAGCCGATGGCTTCCCGGAAGCACGCGCAGGTTCCCGCGTCCCGGTTCCGACAGGTCCGTGAGCCAGTAGGCGATCTTGATGTAGAGGCGCGGGTGCGGTTCCGCCATCTCTTGGGCGGACGTGCCGCCGTCGCGATGCCAGCCGGTCGATTTCCAGGTGTCCGGCGCGTCGGCAGGACTGGGATCGCGACAGATCACGTGGCTCGTGATGAGCTTGATGTTCCAGCTGAGGATGTCGACGACGAGCGGGAACGTCGCGTGCCAGTCGAGAAGCGGCAAGAACGCGTCGTCCTCGACGATGCAGTTCCGCATGTGTCGCGTGTGCTGCGCGGGCTGAGCTTCCAGCTTGCCGGCGGCTTCGAGACGGTCGATCGCCGCCACGAGGCGCTGCACCAGATCGGGAGGAAGGGCGTTGGGAACGACGAGGTAGCCGTCCTCCTCGAATCGCTGGCGTTGATCAGGTCGCAGGTAGGCGCACGATTTCGGGTCGAGCGTTGTCTCAGTCACCGCGTTCCTCGCGTGAATCCCCGGCGGCAGTCCTCGACTCCCAGCGACCTGGGAACCACTTCAGTTGTTCTCCGGTCTGCCGGAGGACCAGGTCATGTTGTGAACCGGCTCCAGGATGCGTTGGACAGCCGCAAGAAGGCGCTCGTCGATGGGTTCGCCAGCCCACTCGATATTCCGCAGCATGTGGTCGGGATCGGCGGAACCGACGATGGTCGATTGAATGCGTGGCTCCCTGACCGCGAACTGGACGGCGAGCTGCGCGATGTCCGCTCCTCGCGAGGCGCAGTAAGTGGCGGCTTCAGCACAGGCGCGGCGCACTTCCGCAGGCGCTGGATGCCAATCCGGTGCGCCACGATCGGTCAACAGCCGCATCGACAAGGGCGAGGCGCTGATGACGCCGACGCCGCGTTCGTCCAAGTACGGCAGCAGACCGGACAGCGCCGTGTCGTTCAGCGAGTAGTGGCAGTACGACAGGATCGTGTCCACCGATGTGCGGTCGATGACGTATCGGAACGCGTTAAGCGGCAAGCCCGTGATTCCGACACGACGCACCTTGCCTGAGTCCTGCAGCCTGCGTAGCGCAGGAAGCGTCTCATCTACGACCTGATCGAGCGAGCCGAACTCGATGTCATGGCACTGGATGAGGTCGATATGGTTCACGCGAAGGCGTCTTAGGCTTTCGTCGACGCTCCTCGTGACGTGCTCAGCCGAGAAGTCGAACGCGTCCTTGTCGTAGCGTCCGACCTTGGTGGCGAGGTAATACGAATCGCGGGGGACTGTCTGGAGCGCCTTGCCCAGAACGGTCTCCGCTGTCGTCCTTCCGTAGTAGGGAGACACGTCGATGAGGTTCACGCCGGCGTCGAGCGAGACGCGGACGGAACGGATGCCTTCCGCCTCGTCGATGTCGCGGAACTCACTGCCCAGCGACGATGCGCCGTAACCGAGGATGGACACTTGCCAGCCGGTCTTCCCGAGCGTCCGGTATTCCATAGGGGTCCTTCGACGGGCTGTCAACCGGCGTTGAGCAGCTCGATATGCCGACCGAGATGCTCCTCCAGCAGCTCCGCGTGCAAGTCCGCGTCCTGGTCGAGCGCATTGAGCAGCTTGGGGCGGAAGCTCGGGTCTGCCGATGTCAGGACTGACCCGAACGTGACATGGAGCACCTGACGACCGTCGGGCAGGTCGAGGAAGTGCCGCTCCATCTCGTCGTTGTCCAGCGCGTCCAGCGGCGGAATCCGCGAAACGTCAGCCGAAATGTGGTACGTCGCTCGATCCTCGTCGAACCGTCCCAGCGCGTAGGTCACGATGTCGCGGAATAGCGGCGGGCTCATTCGCGCGGCGACTCTGAGAGCCTCCAGGTAGCTCGTCCCTGCGGTCTTGACGTGCATCAGACCGCCGCAGACGCGTCCCACAATCGGGTAGATCGAGAACTTGTCGGAGCCGCTGTGCACGCTGATCTTGTAGGGACCGAACCGGCGGGCGATTGCCACGTGTTCCGCCAACGAGGACTCGAAGGCGGCTAGGTCGCCTTTGTAGTCGATCCCCTTCTCGAACTCACCCACGAACCGTGGCGCCAGGCTGACGATGGGGACGTCTCGTCGACACAGCTCAAGGGCGATGAATACGTGCTCCAAGGTGGACGTCGGCGTGGGCGTTTCGTCGACCGACAACTCGATCTCGTACGCGTCTGCTGGACAGGTGGAGGCGATCCATCCCGCCATCCTCTCCGCGTGCAGGAGCGCCTTGCCGTACTTCACCACGCCGCGATAGAGCGCTTCACGGTCGTCGAACGGCACTTCAAGCGTATCGCTGAGCTCGACGCGCCTGCCGAGATACAGGCTGTCGATCTGAGCGACCGACTCGAACGCTCCGAAGGCGATCACCTGCTCGATGGCGGCTTCGAGCTCCGAAGACGCGTAGGAGCCGACTGCGCCATCAACGTACTCGGACGGATCGATCGTGAAGAAGGTGAATCCCGCCTCCGCGAGCCGCCTGACATCGTCACCGGTCTTGAGATGGTCGGCGTCGGCTCCCCAGGGTCCAGACCAACCGGCTTCGCGGATGCCACGCTGAGCAGCGACCATGACCTCCGACGGCGTGCGGTTCGTGCGCGCCATCTCGCGCACAGACTGCTGCGCGAAGATGGGCTGCAGGTTCCCACGCAGGCATGCCTTGACGTGCCCTGGCGTCGCGGTTCCAAGGCGGTCGCCAAAGCCGAACGAGGGGGCGAGCCCCAGCGGTGTTGGTCGTGCCGTATCAGCCATCGCGTCGATCTCCAAGCGAGGTGCCCCAACGAGCCCAGCATACCAGACCGCCGTCTGGGCGTCATCGCGCGGCTGAACGCCCCACAGCCGGAGGACCATCGACAACGATCCCGGTTCCAGCTACTATCTGCGGCACTCGCTGTCTGGCGAAAACCCGCGCGCATATCGGACATGATGAGGAGTCCCGGATGCCGAAGCTCGGGGTATCGACCTACTCCTACTGGCACTTCAAGCCGGAACGCGTTCCCATCGAACGCGTCATCGACGAGGCGGCGCGCTTGGAGCTCGACGGCGTCGAGATACTGCACCGGCAGATGGACTCCGATGAGTCTGCGTATGTGCAGAACCTGAAGCGCCGGGCTTTCGTCAACGGGCTCGACCTGTATGCGCTGTCGATCCATCAGGGCTTCGTGTCGCCGGACCGCGACGAGCGTCAGCGGAACATCGGCCACACGATCCGGTGCATCGAGCTCGCGTATGACTTGGGGATACCGTCGATCCGCCTCAACTCGGGTCGATGGGGCACGGTCAAGTCGTTCGATGAATTGATGCGCCTCGGTGGCGTCGAGTCTGCTCTGCCGGGCTACAGCGAGGACGACGCCTTCGACTGGGTGATCCAGTCCGTCGAGGCGTGCCTGCCAGCCGCCGAGGAGTGCGGCGTCGTGCTCGCATTGGAGAACCACTGGGGCTTGACGGTGAACCCCGAGGGCGTTCTGCGAGTCGTCGATGCCGTGCCGTCTGATTGGCTCAGCGTCACGATGGACTGCGGCAACTTCCTCGACGATCCGTACGACCGGCTGGAGCTCCTCGCGCCGCGTGCGAGCCTCGTGCACGCCAAGACGTACTATGGTGGCGGAGAGTGGTACACGCTCGAGCTCGACTACGCTCGCATCGCCTCCATGCTCCGGCGAGCCGGGTTTCGCGGATATGTCTCCCTCGAGTTCGAGGGCAAGGAGGACGCCCATACCGGTGTCCCGAAGAGCATCGATCTGCTGCGCAGCGCTTTCGAGCCCAAGGGCGGGGAGTGACCCATGCCGGAGAGACGTCCACGGATCGCCGCGATCGCAACGATCTATCACAAGTACAGCCATGCACAGCACATCGTCGACCGGTTCCTGGAAGGATACGGCTGGAACGGGAGGCATCACCGTCCGGCGATGGATCTCATCTCGCTGTACGTCGACCAAGTGCGCGACGACGATCTGAGCCGCGACCGCGCCGATCGGTTCCCGCACATGACGATCTACCCGACGATTGCCGAGGCGCTGACGCTTGGAGGCAGCGAGCTCGCCGTCGACGGCGTCCTGCTGATCGGCGAGCACGGCGACTATCCGACGAACGACCGCGGACAGCGCCAGTACCCGCGCTATGAGTTCTACCACCAGATCGTCGAGGTGTTCCGCAGCAGCGGGCGGGCGGCTCCCGTGTTCAACGACAAGCACCTGTCCTGGCGCTGGGACTGGTGCCGCGAGATGGTGGACGCGTCGAAGGAGCTCGGCTTCGCGTTCATGGCGGGCTCGTCGCTGCCAGTGACGTGGCGGACGCCCTCACTGGAGTTCCCGGATGGCGCACGAGCGACGGAGGCGATGTGCGTCGCCTACGGAGGCGTCGACGGCTACGACATCCACGCTCTCGAGACGATCCAGTGCATGGTGGAACGACGACAGGGCGGAGAGACGGGCGTGTCGTGGCTGCAGGCGTACCGTGGCGACGCGTTCTGGCAGGCGCATCACGATGGGGTCTGGCCCCGCGACCTATTCGAAGCGTGCCTGTGCCGAAGCCACACGCTGACGCCGTCGAGGGACGGGTTCAACCACATCTTCCCGACCATCGACGAGATGAAGCGCATCGTCAAGGACCCCATCGCGTACCGCTACGAGCATCTCGACAGGCTCATGGGCACGATGATCCTGATGAACGGGCTGGTTCAGGATTTCAACTTCGCCGCGCGGATCGAGAGTCGAGATGAGCCGTTGTCGACTCAGATGTATCTTCCGATGCCGCCGGCCCGAACGACGCTGGCGAACTTCTTCTCGCCGCAGGTCAACAACGTCGAGCGCATGTTCCTGACAGGTCAGCCTTCCTACCCGGTCGAGCGGACGCTGCTGACGAGCGGTCTCGTGATCGCCGCCGTGGACAGCCTTGCGACGTCGCAGGCGCGCGTCGAGACTCCGCATCTGGCAATCGAGTACCAACCCAGCGCGGAGTCGACCTTCTGGCGCACGTGACACCGACCTGCCCAGACGAGGGAACCTGACCATGGCTGCCGCAGCGTCAACGCCTCGCATCGCCGTCATCGCCACCATCTACCGCTACCTGTCGCACGCGCAGCACTTCGTCGACCGGTTTCTGGTGGGCTACCCCATCGCGGGCAAGTGGCATCGCCCGAACATGCGCGTCGTGTCGATGTACGTGGACCAGACGCCTGAAGGCGAACAGAGCATCGACCGATCCCGCGAGTTCGGGTTCACCGTCTACCCGTCCATCGCAGAGGCGCTCCGATGCGGCGGGGACGAGCTCGCCGTCGATGCAGTCCTCATCGTGGCGGAACACGGCGCCTACGGAACCAACGAGCTCGGGCAGGTGCTCTATCCGCGATACGAGTTCTTCAAGGAGTGCGTGCGCGTCTTCGAGGAGGACGGCAGGTCGGTTCCCGTCTACAACGACAAACATCTGTCCTACAGCTTCGCGAAGGCGAGCGAGATGGTGGCAGACTCGCACCGCCTGGGCTTTCCGCTGCTGGCGGGCTCGTCGCTGCCCGTGACCTGGCGCCTACCCGACGTCGAGATACCGCGCGACGCGGATATCGAGGAAGCCCTCATGGTCGGCGTGGGCGGCTCCGACGCGATGGACTACCACGCGCTCGAAGCGATGCAGTGCATGGTGGAACGCCGACGCAGCGGAGAGACCGGCATCCGATCCTCCCAGCTCATCGCCGGGGACGCCGTCTGGGAGAGCGGAGAGGCTGGGAACTGGCCGCTCGAACTGCTCGAAGCCGCGCTGTCGCGGAGCGACACCCCCTGCGGGCTGACCGACGCCGACGGTCGGACGCAGGACCTGATCGGCAGCGGCGAGCTTCGGCGGCTTGTCCAGCGCCCGTCGGAGTACCGGATCGAGTACCGCGATGGACTCCGAGGGACGCTGCTGATGTTGAACGGCGCGGTCCGCGACTATCTGTTCGCAGCCCGGCTTCCCAACGGCATCGTCTCGACGCAGTTCCTCCTGACTCCGATTCCCAACGTGACCTATTCGGCGTGCCTCGTGTCGAAGATCGAGGAAATGATCGTGACGGGCGCGGCGCCGTATCCGGCGGAGCGCACGCTCATCGTGTGTGGCGCGCTCGAGGCGTGTCTGCGGTCGCGCGCAGCGGGCGGCGCGCGCCTCGAAACTCCCGAACTGGATGTAGCCTACGCCGCGCCGGAACACTCCAACCATGCCCGGGCGTGAACGGATCGTCTCGGTCGCGCTTGCCGCCGTCCTAGCGTCCGCGTTGTCGTGTTCCGCCCCAGGGCGGGCTTACCGCTGGGATATGGACGCGTATCCGGGCGACAGCCAGATCAACGAGTTGGTGCGCCGTCGAGTCATCGTGCGCGGCATGACCGAAGCCCAGGTTCGATACCTGTGGGGAGCCCCACGCGAGCGCGCCGAAATGCCGCCGTCCTATTCCAGCTTGACCTACTGGACGTCCGAGGAGTGGATCACCGTCGTGTTCGAGAGGGGTCGTGTCGCACGGGTCGATGTGGTCAGCCGCGCCTCGGCGGCAGGAATGACCGGAAGCACGCGAACTGGCGCCGTGAGCGAATGAGTCGCTGGAGGTACGACGAGGACGCGATCTTCTCTCGAAGCGGCGTGGCATGCTCGGTCCGCATCAGCTCCCGCAGTTGGCGGAAGATCGTCTGCTCGCCCAGTCGGATGACGGCGTCGAAGTCCGGGTCGTCGCGTTGCGCCTCGAACACGTCGTCGTTGAGCGCATCGACGGCGCGCGACGGGTTGTGCTCGGCGGCGAGCTTGAGCGCTTCGAGGGCATCGGCTCCGCGATCGGTCATCGCGTAGACGCGCGCCAGGTTGTAGTAGGCGCGATCCGCGTCCCGGAACACCGGGTCTAGGGCGAGCGCCTTGAGGTAGCACACCTCGGCTTCTTCCAGTTGCCCCAGTCTCGCGAAGGCGTTGCCCAGGTTCACATGGACCTGGGGCACATTCGGGTGGAACCGCATCGCGTGGGCGTACGCTCGGGCGGCGTGCTCGTGATGCCCCATGTCCGTATGAATGGTTCCGAGCGCGACGAGGCTCGGTAGGTGGGACGGGTCCATCTGGACTGCTCGTTGGTACGCTTTGGCGGAGCTCCAGAGATCGCCCGCCTCGCGGTGGGTGTCGCCGAGGGCGGCGTAGGTGTCCGCAGACGGCTCTCGATCCGCGATCTGGCGCAGGAGCTGGATCGCTTGGCGCGGACGATGGTTCTGTCGGTAGAGCTGGGCTCGTCGCCACAGGTGCTCCACCGTCTCGCCGGAGTTATCGGAACGGTCGGTGTCACGGCGCGCCATCACGGCTCCCAAACGGTACGCAACGCATTCTACCGGTCGACGGCAGCGCATGCCACTGGAGCCTCGCCGTTGCGGCTGCGACCGACCTCAAAGGGCTGTGCGGATCCAGCATCGACGCCCGTCCGAGATGATCGTCACAGCCCCATCTCGGTCGGTGCGGAACACCTTCACTCCCGCCTGACGCAATCGGTCGAGCGCTTCCTTCGACGGGTGCCCGTAGGAGTTTCCACGACCGGCGGAAACCACGGCGACCCGCGGCTGAACGCGCCGGAGGAACGCGGTGCCCGTCGATGTCTTGCTGCCGTGGTGCGCCACCTTGAGAACCGTCGCGCTGAGCCGTGTGTTGCGTTCTGCAACAAGGGCGTCCTCGACCGGGTTTTCGATGTCGCCTGGGAGCAGCATGGAGAACGCGCCGTAGTCGATGCGGAGGACTAGCGAATCGTCGTTGACATCGTCATCCGAGTAGTCGATCTCACCGTCCGACATCGGACGCACAACGGCGATGCGCAGCGGTACGCCCTCGACGACGACGTCGGCGAGTATGCGTCCGGCTCCCAACTCCGACGGGACACGCCGCCGAACCAACGACTCGCGCGTCGCACGGTCGGTCGCCAAGGGGACCGGTCCGGGCGGCAATCCGACGAGCTCTGCGACACTAAGCGAGTCCAGAACGCCCGGCACGCCGCCGGCGTGGTCGTTGTCGGAATGGCTCTGGACGATCCAGTCGAGATGCCGAACTCCTCGTGTCAGCAGGTACGGGACGACGACGCGTTCGCCCGTATCGAAGTCGGTCCATTCCGGTCGCGGTCCCGCATCGACCAGAAGCGCCGAGCCGTTGGGAAGACGAACGAACGCGGAATCGCCCTGTCCCACATCGATGAAAGTCGCCTCCAGCAGACCGTCAGGCGGACGAATCGCAAGCGACCACACGACGCATCCGACCGCCCCAACGCACGCGGTAATCCACCGAGCCCGCCGCTGCCGAATCCACGTCATGCCTCCAGGAACGAACAGAGCCGCGCACGCACCCGCGTACAGCACCAGCTCGAACGCGTTGGGACGGGGGACGAGGACGACGGCTCCGGGCAGCCGCGCGAAGAAGCGTACGATCGGTATCAGAAACGTGAACCCGAGCCACACCGCGCCGCCGAAGAACCCTCCGAGGGCGTGGGAAACGAGTCCGACCATCGCGGCGATGAATGACGCGACCGAGATACCGGCAACCAACAGCACGACCGGGATGTTCGCCGCGACGCCAGCCAACTGCACGCGCTGAAAGTGGAACGCGACGATCGGCGCAGTGACGATCTGCACCGCGACCGTGGCGAAGATCGTTTGGACGACCCATTGCGCGACGAATCTGCCCGCGCGTGTCGAACGCAGACGTGTCAGGGGATTCCGCAGCGCCCGGTTCCACACTGGAACGAGCGTGACCAGCGCCGTCGCAGCGCCGAACGATAGCTGGAAGCCGACATCGAACAACGAGACCGGCTTGGCGATGAGAATGATGATTGCGCTGACAGCCAGGAGATTCGGCGCATCCGCGTCGCGTTCGAGGAGACGCGCGGTCAGAAAGAGCGCGATGACCAGTCCCGCGCGCACGACCGACGGCTGGAACCCTACGAGGGCGGCGAAGGAGAGCGACGCGAGCATCGTGGCGACGTACACGGCGCGCAGGGGCATCCAAACAACGCGTAGAACGATGTACACGACTCCCGCCAACAGCGCAAAATTCGCGCCGGAGACCACCAGCACGTGCACGACGCCTCCTCGTACGAAGTCGTCGTGAAGATCGCGGGGGATGCCGCGCCGTTCTCCAAGCAGCACGCCAGCGAACAGCGCGTCATACGGAGGCGGGAGGTAGGATCGAGAAGACGCGAGTAGGCGCGCCCGGAACCGGTCCATCGCCCGCAACCAGGGGAAGCCCCCAACGCCGGCGATCCGGATGCGAGACAGAGACTTGACGCGAACCACCGCCTCGACATCCTGCGTCGCCAGGTAGAGCCGTTGGTCGAATCCGCCAGGATTCCGGGCAGGCGTGGGTTGGATCAGCCGCCCGCGGACGTGAACGAGGCTCCCGTAGCGGACCGACGCATCCAGTCGGTCGCCGTTGTCAGGCGCGTCGGGGCAGCGGATCAGGACTGTCCCATGGCGCGCAGGTTCATCGGGTCGTGTGCGGAGCCAACCCCTGGCTCGTAGGTCCACGCCGAGCTCGTCGCGTTCGATGCGTTCGAGTACGGTTCCCTGGAAGTGCACCGGGGCTCCGTCCGGGACGGCGCGGAACGAGGAGGCATCGGCGGCGTGCCAACGAGCCCATGCCGCTCCAGCGAGCAGCAGGAGCAGACCGAGCCCCAGCCACCGGTACGTGAGCGAAAGCAGCGCACCGGCGACGAGCAGACCCGCAACCGCCCACCACGGCACCGCGACGCGCGCCAGCATGTACCCGGCTGTCAACGCTGCGAGCGCTGGAACCGCCGGCGGGACGCGGAGTCGGTGTCGAACCACGACATCCATCGGGACCTCCATCGCGGACTGACGATATCTCGGCGCGACCTCGCCGTGAAGCGTTCCCGTCGGCAGGTCTGATGTGGTATAACGCTGGGAACCGACAGACGAGCATCAGACCTTCGAGGAGCGATGCGTGAAGTGGATTGAGTCCTATCTATCCGAGCTGTCGCGTGTGCTCGACCGCCTGCCGCGCGAGACGATCGAGGCGATTGCCGAAGCATTGCTCGATGCCCATGCCCGAGACGCTCAGGTGTTCGTGGTGGGGAACGGCGGCAGCGCGGCGACGGCATCGCATTGGGCGTGCGATCTTGGGAAGGGCACGGCGGTCGAGGGCAAGCGACGCCTGCGGATCATCAGCCTGACCGACAATGTCGCCGTGATGACCGCATGGTCGAACGATGTCAGCTACAACGATGTCTTCTCGGAACAGCTCAAGAATCTGCTGAACGAAGGCGACGTGGTCATCGGCATCAGCGCAAGCGGCAACTCCGAGAACGTTCTGCGCGCAGTTCGGTACGCCAAGGAGACGCGCTGCACGACGATCGGCTTGACGGGATTCGGCGGCGGGAAGTTGGCGGGGATGACCGATATCTCGCTGGTCGCGGACAGCTACGACTACGGACAGGTCGAGGACGTGCATTTGATCGTCGACCATATCCTGCGGCTGTGCATTCACGAAACGCTGAAGGCGTAGCGCCGGGGAGACACTCATGAAGGAACTCGCTCGCCTCGCCCTCGATGCGGCACAGCAGGCGGGAGCCACATTCGCTGACGTACGGATCATCCGGTTCACGCGGCAGGAGCTGTCTGCCGAGGATGACCACATCCGTCACGTCGGCGACAGCGAGGACTCCGGCTTCGGCGTGCGCGTGTTGGCTCACGGAGCTTGGGGATTCTCCGCCAGCGGCACGATCACGCGGGATGAGGTGCAGCGCGTCGCCAAGGAAGCGGTCGCCATCGCGAAGGCGAGCGCCATGGCGATGGACAGCCCCGTCGAGCTGGTCTCGGAACCGGCGGCGGTGCGCGTGTTCCGCAGCCCCCGTGGGACGGACCCGTTCGCCGTGCCCATTCAGGACAAGGTCGGGCTCCTGCTGGAGATCAACGGGGGGCTGATGCGGCACGACGGCATCAAGAAGGGGTTCAGCGGCATGACGCTCCGGCGCGAGGAGAAGCTCTACCTGAACACGGACGGCTCCGAGCTCGAGAACGACATCGTGCTCACTGGCGCGAACTACACGGCGACGGCAATTGGGCACGGTGAGGTCAAGAGCCGGTCCTACAATCCGCCTCCGCGCACGCTGGGTTACGAGAACATCGACGCCCACGACTTACTGTCGAACACGGAGCGCGTCGCGCTGCAGGCGGTCGAGCACCTGACGGCGAAAGAGTGCCCGGTCGGAAAGCGCGATCTCGTCCTCGATCCACATCACCTCGCGCTGACGATGCACGAATCGGTGGGGCACGCGACGGAGCTCGACCGCGCCCTCGGCATGGAGGAGAGCCTCGCCGGACGGAGCTTCGCGGTTCCGAGCCTATTGGGGAACCTGCAGTACGGATCGCCCATCGTCAACTTCGTCGCCGACAACACGCTGGTCGGCGGCGTGGCGAGCGAAGGGTTCGACGACGACGGCGTGTTGAGCCAGCGCTGGCACATCGTGAAGGACGGCGTGTTCGTCGGCTACTCGACCAGCCGCGAAGTCGCGGGAGCCATCGGCTGGGAGCGGAGCGTCGGAGCCTGCCGCGCTGACCACTGGAGCAGCATCCCCATCGTTCGCATACCCAACCTCGGGCTGGCTCCCGGCACGGAGCCGATGACGCCCGAGGACCTGATCGCAGGCGTCGACGATGGCATCTACATCGAGGGGATGGGCAGCTTCAGCATCGACCAGATGCGCTGCAACTTCCAGTTCGGCGGCGACGCGTTCTGGGAGATCAAGGGCGGTAAGCTGGCCGGGATGCTCAAGAACGTCACCTATCAGTCGATGACGACCGACTTCTGGGGCTCCTGCGACGGCATCTGCGACGAGCGCTTCTGGGTTCCCAACGGCGTGCTCAACTGCGGCAAGGGGGACCCGATGCAGATCAGCAAGATGACCCACGGGGCTGCTCCCGCGCGGTTCCGACAGATCACCGTCGGAGCGTCGAAGAGCTAGCAGCGGAGCTCTTGGCGCGACTTTATACAGACGGTTCAGCTTCGAGCAGCAGCCTCTCCAAGTCGAGTCGACGCGTGAACATGTCCAGCCCGCCCTCGCCATTGCGGGGCCACTCCTCGGCGAGTCGATCGACGTAGAGCTCAACGCCGTTGCCGTCGGGATCGCGCAGGTAGATCGCCTCTGAAACGCCGTGGTCCGACGCCCCATCCAGCGGGTACCCCGCGTCGAGGAGAGCTCTCACGGCGTTCGCCAGGTCTTGCCGGGACGGATAGACGATTGCCAAGTGGTAGAGTCCCGTCGTCCCGCGAGCCGGTGGCGGCGCTCCCTTGCCCGCCCAAGTGTTCAGCGCGATGTGGTGGTGGTAGCCGCCTGCCGAGAGAAAGACCGCCGAGTCGCCGTAGCGCTGCGTGACGTCAAACCCCAGCAAGCCGTGGTAGAACGCCAACGACCGATCCAGGTCGGACACGGTGAGGTGTACGTGCCC
>Ga0194120_10004885_pt1 | contig 20188 bp, 19 predicted proteins | sample TA2MahCa65mmetaG_FD_148642 | JGI IMG/M metagenome (GOLD analysis project Ga0194120, IMG submission 148642) | Freshwater microbial communities from Lake Tanganyika, Tanzania - TA2015019 Mahale Deep Cast 65m | ecosystem: Environmental > Aquatic > Freshwater > Lake | place: Tanzania: Lake... | reverse complement strand
CCAACGCGTTCCGCTCGTCATCGGTCAGGACCAAGGCTTTCTTGGGGCGTCCAGTCTTTGGCATGCCCCTTTTAGATCACAATGCGCGTTCTATTTCCAGCTATTTCGTTTCCGGGGTACTAGCGTCGCTGGTGTGGCTCTTCGTCGGCGGGCTCGGACCCGGTGCCTGGCGCTCCATGTATCTGATCGGCGTCGTGCCCGCGCTGCTCACGCTCTGGATCCGCCGTGCGATTCCCGAGTCGGCGGTGTGGCAGCAGGCGGCGGCCCGGCGTCGCGCCGAGCGCGCGCGCTTCACGATCGTCGACCTGTTCGCGGATCGTGCGCTGCGCGGCCGCACGGTCGTCGTCTTCCTGATGTCGCTGGCGAGCACGCTCGGCTTCTGGGGCATCTCCACCTGGGTGCCGCCGTTTGTCGGCGGGGTGGCGGCTGCGGCGGGGCTCGACGCGGCGCAGTGGATCAGTTACGCCGGCATGGCATACACGCTGGGCGCGGTCATCGGCTACATCAGCCTCGGCTTCCTCGCCGACGCGTTCGGCCGCAAGCCGGTGACGATGCTCTTCTTCGTCTGTGCGCTCCTGCTGACGCCGGTGATGTTCTACCTGACGCGCGATCCGGGCCTTCTGCTGCTGCTCGCGTGCGTGAACGGCATCTTCAGCAACGGCCAGTTCACCTGGATGGCCGCCTGGCTGCCCGAGCTCTACCCGACGCGCCTGCGCGCCACCGCGCTGGCGTTCGCCTTCAACGCGCCGCGCTTCATCGCCTTCCTCGGCCCGCTCGTCGCCGGCACGCTGATCGTGCAGTTCGGCGGCTACGGCGCGGCCGCCACCGGCCTCGCGCTCATATATATCGTCGGCATCGCCGCCGCGCCCCTCCTGCCGGAGACCGCAGGCAAGCCGTTGCCTGCCTAGAGCGGTTTCTGAAACGTCGTAGTGTCCGGCTTTAGCCGGACCACGTTGATCAGCACCGCCGTGTGTGGTCCGGCTGAAGCCGGACACTACGGCCGGCAGCGTCAGTCCGAAGCGCGAACCGCGAACCGCGAACGAGAACCCGGCACCTGGAACCCGGAACTCAGAACAGCTCGGTTCAGTACTGAAGCCGGACACTACGGCCGGCAGCGTCAGTCCGAAGCGCGAACCGCGAACCGCGAACGAGAACCCGGCACCTGGAACCCGGAACTCAGAACGGCTCGGTTCAGTACTTCTTCTTGAGCTGCCGCATCATGTCGAACTTGGCGGTGTCCGCGACCGCCATGACCGCCATGACGCCGGCCTGCACGGGATCGGTGACGACGAGATCGGCGGCGTCGGGCACGCTGCCGGCCATGTTGAGCGAGATCACGTAGAGACCGCTCCGGCGGACCTCCTCGACCGCCTCGGCAATCTCGCCGCCCATGAGCGATCCGGCGAGCACGAGGATGCGCGCGCGGGGGAGACGGACGACCGAGCGCACGGCCGCCGCCAGCTCCTTCTCGCCGACGAGCGGAATCGTGTCCACCGAGATGCGCTCGCCGCGGATGTTGTGGCGATCGGCCTCCGACACGGCGCCCATGGCCACGAGGCCCACCTGCGCGCCGCCGCCCATCACGATGATCCGCTTGCCGTAGATCTTGGCGAACGACGGCGTCTCGAGGACCTCGAGCACCCCGTCCACCTTCTTCAGTTCCTGCAGGACGGTGTCGAGGCTGCCGTCGTCGAGCGTGAACTCGAAGTACGTCTTCGACTGGTTGCCCCCGTGGATGTCCACGTAGGTGATGTTGGCGTGGTGGTCGGCCAGCACCTTCGTCAGTCCGTTGAGAATGCCGGGACGGTCCTGGACCGTGGCGAGAATGGCGTAGGCGCTCATCGAAGCGGCTCAAGTGTAAGATTTCAAGCTGCGGGTCGTATAGCGGCTATAGTTTTTTCGCTCCCTTTCTGGAGGCGTTCATGCAGTCCAGGTTCGCCATCGGCGTTGCGGCGCTCGTCCTCGCGGTTGCCGCTCCGGCGTACGCGCAGGTTGACATATCAGGGCAGTGGGCGGCGCGCGTCACCGAGGACCAGCCGCACCGCGCGCCGGGCGCCGAGCTCGGCGACTACACCGGCCTGCCGATCAACGCCGCCGCGCGGCAGAAGGCGTCGGTGTGGGACGCGTCGATCCTGTCGCAGCCCGAGCGCATGGCGCAGCCGCACCCGGCGATGTACTTCATGCGCGGTCCCGGGCCGCAGATGGTCGTCACCAGGCGCACCGATCCGGTGACGCACGCCCTGGTGGCGTACACGATCGAAGGCGTCTTCGGGCGCGACGACCGCATCATCTGGATGGACGGCCGCCCGCATCCGTCGGCCAACGCCGAGCACACCTGGGAGGGCTTCTCCACGGGCGTCGTCCAGGGCAATCGCCTGACGGTGACGACGACGCACGCCAAGTGGGGCGTCATTCAGCGTAACGGCGTGCCGTCGAGCCCGAAGGCGGTGATGACCGAGCACTTCATCCGCCACGGCGAGTACCTCACGCTGGTCTCGATCGTCGACGATCCGATCTACCTCGAGGAACCGTTCATCCGCACGTCGCACTTCATGCAGTCGGCGAACATCACCCCCGACCAGCGCTGGCTGTTCGAGGTCGTGGACGAAGTGGCGGGCCATCCGCGCGGCTACGTGCCGCATTACCCGCTCGGCACGAAGCAGGACGGCTTCGCGAAGAAGCACGGCCTGCCGTTCGAGGCGACGCAGGGCGGCACAGAGACGCTGTATCCCGAATACGAGCAGAAGCTGCGCCAGATGCTTCGCTCCAACGCGAGCACCCAGTCAGCCAGGTAGGGCATTCCATGAGAAGCATTGCGTTCGCGGCAGCACTCGCCGCGTCGGCGGTGGTGACGTCTGTGTCCGGGCAACAGCCCGTGGGCACCATTCCCCTCGATCCGCCTCCGCCGCCCCTCGTCGTGGACGGCGTCGAGGTGCTGAAGGTGCAGGGCCAGGTCTACCTGCTGGCTGGCGGCGGCGCGAACGTCACCGCGCAGATCGGCGACGAAGGCGTGCTGCTGGCCGACTCGGGCGGGGCCGGGCAGGCCGACAGGATCCTGAACGCGCTGCGCCGCGTGACCACGAAGCCGGTGCGGTATCTCGTGAACGTCAACGGCGACACCGATCACGTGTCGGGCAACGACGCGATCGTCAAGGCGGGCAGCGGCTTCCGCGGTCCGCGGCCGCAACAGGTTGGCGGCGGCAACCCGGTGGGCCAGAACGTCGGCGTCATGACCGTCTCGCACGAGAACGCCTACAACCGGATGACGCAGGCGCCGCCGAACGGCGCGGGCCTCAGCGGCGACGCGCTGCCGGGGTCCACGTTCTTCACCCCCCGCAAGGACATCTTCGCCAACGGCGAGCCGATCGAGCTGCGCTACCAGCCCGACGCGCACAGCGACGGCGACATCTTCGTCTACTTCCGCAAGTCGGACGTGGTCAGCGTCGGCGACGTGTTCACGCCGCACAGCTACCCGGTGATCGACCTCGCGCGCGGCGGCACGGTCAACGGCGTCATCGACGCGCTCAACACCATCATCGAGATCACGGTGCCGGAGCGGAACCAGATGGGCGGCACGCGCGTGATACCCGGGCACGGCCGCATCGCCAACGAAGCCGACGTCGTGGACTACCGCGACATGGTGACGATCGTGCGCGACCGCGTGCAGGACATGATCAAGAAGGGGATGACGCTGCAGCAGATCCGCGCCGCCAACGTCACGCTCGAATACGACGGCTACTACGGCGCGCCGAGCGGTCCGGCGTCGCCGGGCGGATTCCTCGAAGCCGTGTATCGCAGCCTCGGCGGGAAATAGCCATGCAGCGAACTCTCAGCCTCCTCGCGTTCGTGATGGTCATGGCCGCGTCGCTCGCGGCCCAGCAGGGCGGCCCCGGCGGCCAGGCGCCGCAGACGCCGCGCGCGCAGGCGCCGATCGACCTTGCGGGCACGTGGGTGTCGGTGATCACCGAAGACTGGCGCTTCCGCATGGTGACGCCGCCGAAGGGCGACTTTGCCAGCCTGCCGCTCAACGACGCCGGGCAGAAGGCCGGGCAGGCCTGGGATCCCGACAAGGACATCGCCGCCGGCGAGCCGTGCAAGGCGTACGGCGCGCCGGGCCTGATGCGCATGCCGACGCGCCTCCGCATCTCGTGGGAGAACGACACCACGCTCACGGTCGAGTCCGACGCGGGCACGCAGGTGCGGCGCTTTGTCTTCGGCACGGCGCCGGCGGGTGAGCCCTCGTGGCAGGGTTCGTCGGTCGCGCGCTGGGAGACGCAGCCCGAAGGGCAGGGCGTGGCGCCGGGCGGCGGTGGTGGCGGCGGCGGGCGCGGCGGTCCGCAGCTCAGCGGCGGCCTCAGGGTCGTGACGACCAATCTCCGCGCCGGCTACCTGCGGCGCAACGGCGCGCCCTACAGCGAGAAGAGCGTCTACACCGAGTACTTCGACCGCGTCCCCGGGCCCAACAAGGACGAGTGGCTGATCGTCACCTCCGTGCTCGAGGACCCGACGTATCTGAACCAGCCGCTGATGCTGAGCACGCACTTCAAGCGCGAGCCCGACGCCTCGAAGTTCAGCCCGCGACCGTGCGAGGTCACTGCGCCCGTCACCAGGTAACGGCGTCCGTACGGCACGACGCCTGCTGACCCCGGCCGCGAGCGGCTGCCGGGCGCGTCGAAGGGGTCTATTCCTTCATGAATGTCTGAAGACTCGCCGTCTTCGACATGATTGTCGCCGCGGTCCCTCTTCCAGCCCGGCGGAGGGCTCCTCGGGCTCGAGGCGGCCCGCGGCCTGCAGGTCCGGGGCTGCGAGGTCACCGTCGTTCACCTGATGCCGAGCGGAGGGGAGATTGTCCGCAGGATCACGCGGCGCGAAGCGGCGGCGTCAGGCGACGCGCCGGCGCGCGGGCTTCAGGACGAACCGCACGTGCACACCAAGGCGCGCCAGCATGTCGATCAGGCTGTCTGTGCTGAACAGATCGATCCGCCCGCGCTGCAGATCGCTGACGCGCGGCTGTGTGACGCGGAGAATCTTGGCGGCCTTCGCCTGCGTCAGCCCGCGCGACGCGAGCGCCTTCTGGAGCTGAATCAAGAGGTCGGCGCGCACCAGCAGATGCTCCGCTTCGTCGGCCGAGAATCCCAGGTCTCGAAACACGTTGCCCGTCGAGGGCGTGACCTTCACGTTACTTTTTCTTGGCATCTTCGCATCCGACGGGAAGGCGCGGATGTGGCGCCGTGCGCTCCCGAGCCAGACGAGCGGCTTGTCCGACACGACCCACTATGCAAGTTTTTGTATATACTGATCAACGACTCACGCGGCCTGAACGCCGCGCGAAATAGGAAAAGCAGGGCGGGCGGGCCTTTACGGCCCGCCGCGTGACGCGATATCGTCCCCGCATGAAGCAGCTCATCCTGGGACTCGCCGCGGCCGCCACGCTGGCCGGTGCGCTCGCCACCGCACAGCCGCAGGCGACCGCGTTCACGCTGGGCACCTTCGAGCGCCAGGGCCGCCCGCTGGTCGGCGTCGTGTTGCGCGATTCGGTGGTCATCGACCTCGCGGCGGCGCACGCCGCCGTCCGCACGCCGGCCTCGAGCATCGCCGCGCCCGCCGACATGAAGGACCTGATCGCCCGCTACGACTCGGGCATCCGCGCCCGCATCGTCGAGATCGTGCGCAGCGTCGAGGCCGCCGGCAACAACCGGCCCGCGTACGTCCACGAGCGCCGCGCGCTCACGACGCTCCCGCCGATCATGTATCCGACGACGATGCTGAACGTGGCGGTGAATTACCGCGAGCACGACCTGGAGATGGCGGTGATGCGGAACGCGGACCCCGCGCTCAAGGGGACGTTCAACGCCGCGCCCACGCAGGGGGCCGCGCCGCAGGGGACGATGAGCGCGCCCGGCTACTGGGTGCGCGCCGGCGACGACACGCGCTGGAACCCGTACATGTTCATGAAGGCGCCGGCGGCGATCATCGCGGACGGCGAGTCGATTCGCCTGCCGCCCGAGCGCACGCGCGTGGACTGGGAGTGCGAGATGGGCGTCGTCATCGGCCGGCAGGCGAGCCGCGTCCCGGTGGCGCAGGCGGCCGGCTACATCTTCGGCTATACCATCCAGAACGACGTCTCGGATCGCGGCGGCCGCGGCGACGCGCGCTACGGCTCCGACTGGGTCATCGCGAAGAACCACGACACGTTCGCGCCGCTCGGCCCGGTGATCGTGCCGAAGGAGTTCATCGCCGATCCGATGAAGCTGCGCGTGACGTTCACGCTCAACGGCCAGCTCCTGCAGGACGCGAACACGGCGCTGATGATCCACAACGTCTACGAGCAGGTGGCCTACGCGTCCAACATCATCACGCTGCGCGTGGGCGACGTCATTGCCACCGGCACGCCGGCCGGCGTCGGCTCGGCCCGCATGCCGCCGATCTATTACAAGGGCGGCGACACCGGCACCTGCATGTACGAGGGGATCGGCACGCTCACGAATCCCGTCGTCGCCTCGCGGTAGGTACGCAGAAACCGCAACAGGTGATACCGGATCGCCGCTGCAGAATCTTCGTCCTTCTGATCGCTGCCGGCGCGGTTCTGGCCTGAATCGACACGGCACGGCGCTCGCATTGTCGATTGCCGACGATGCTAAAGTTGACCGACGGACAACGGGCCGTCCTGGTCCAGTCTTTTCCGGCCGTGGGCCATCTGGCGGTTGGCGGTCTGGTGTTCGGGCAGTTCCTGCGTGACCAGTCGTATTCGTTGCTGCTTGCGGCCGCAGGGATCGCGATCTGGATCGTTTTCGTCACATGGGCCGTCGTCCTGGCAGGAGGCAAGTTGTGGATCAGGCGATGATCAACGCGCTCGTGACGTTCAGTGGCATCGCGCTGTTTGGCGGGATCGTGACGCTGCTCGATTGGCTTGCACGCCGTAAGGATCGCGAAGAACACAAGCGAACGTAGAACACCATGCCGATCTATGAATACGAGTGCAGAGCCTGCGGGCACCAGTTCGAGTTCCTGCTGCTGCCGACCGCCAAAGAGACGCCGGCATGTCCTGAATGCCACGGCGCCGACCTCGAGAAGCTGCCCACGGGCTTCGCGCTGTCCACCACCGAGCTGACCAAGGCGCGCGTCAAGAAGGCGCGCGCCCAGCACCAGTCCGGCAAGAACTTCAAGGACAAGCAGGTGGCGGAGCAGGAACACATTCAGGAACACGTCCGGGAATACATGCCGGAGCCGCCGCCGAAGAAGAAGAAACAGTAATTAGGAATTAGGGATTCAGAATTAGGAATTCCCGAATTGCGTGCGCGAACTGTTCCGCCGCACGAGTCTGCAGCGCGACGCGCATCGAGCGCGCGTCCCGGGTGGTGAACACCCATGTCGACTCGGGGCTGTCCGTGATGGATTCGCGCGACCAGAGCGCCCGCATCAGCCCCTTGTCGGCGTGCTCGGGCGTGCCGAGCAGCAGGTGGCCGATCTCGTGCGCCACCGCGCGGCCGAGCAGCAGGCCGAAGTCGATGTTGCAGTTCACCGCCAGGCCGGCGATGCGGTCCGCGTAGATCGTCGCCAGCGCGCCGCTGCGCGCCTTCGTGTCCACCAGCGAGTAGCCGAGCGGCAGGATGCCGGCGTGACCGGGCTTCGGCGGCAGGCGCACGATGCGGACCGAGAGCTCGGTCCGGCCGAGCGGCGCGAGGCAGGGGTCGCCGGTGCTGCGGACGAACACCGCGTCGCATTCCATCCACACCGCCGTGACACCGGCCAGGGCGAGGATGCCGGTCGCCGTGGCGATGGCGGCCTGCCGTGCGTCCGGCGGCAGGCTCGAAGTGTCGTAAGTACGAATGGTGACGTGAAGGTCACTCATCACATCGGGGTCGGCGCCGGCGGCGGCGCGGGGGAGCAGCAGGAGCAGCACAGCGGACGCAAGGACCGTGTAGCGCATGTCGCCACTGTGCGCCCCGCGGTCGGGTGCCTCAATGCACTGGGGGTGACGAATCGGGTGACCTGAGGTGACATGTGGGTGACATACCCTCCAATGTCCGTCTGACATCGGCCTTGGGCCTTCACCGCCAGCGCCCCCGCGCTTCATAATTCGACCGGGAGGAACGCCGTTGAGGCGTTCCGGGAGACCGGGAGGAACGCCGTTGAGGCGTTCCGGGAGACCGGGAGGAACGCCGTTGAGGCGTTCCGGGAGACCGGGAGGAACGCCGTTGAGGCGTTCCGGGAGACAGGGACCCCATGGACGTGACAGCCGGAACTGAGTCGCCGCTCCGGTTCGGATCCTTCGTGCTCGACGTGCGATCGCGCGAGCTGCGCACCGGCGCGCGGTCCGTCCGCCTCCAGGAACAGCCGTTCGAAATCCTCTGCATGATGCTGGAGCGTCCGGGCCACGTCGTGACCCGGGAGGAGCTGCGCCGCCGTCTCTGGCCGGACGGCACCTTCGTCGACTTCGAGCACAGCCTGAACGCCGCGGTGAAGCGCCTGCGCGCCGCGCTCGGCGACGATGCGGACAACCCGCGGTTCGTGGAGACGCTGCCGCGTCGCGGGTACCGGTTCATCTGCGCGCTGGGACGCCCGGCGGCCGACACCGCGGAGCCGCCGCCGGCGACGCCGTCCATGCCGCGGCTGGCGGTGCTGCCGTTCCTGAACCTCACCGAAGACTCCTGCCAGGAGTACTTCACCGACGGGCTGACGGAGGAGATGATCGCGCAGCTCGGGCAGATGTGCCGCGGGCGGATCGGCGTCATCGCGCGCTGGTCGTCGGCGATGTTCAAGGACACGCGGCTGCGCGCCAGCGAGGTCGGGCAGGCGCTCAAGGCCGACTACCTGCTCGAGGGCAGCGTCCGGCGCGAAGGCGACCGCGTGCGCGTCACCGCGCGCCTGATTCACGCCGCCGACGAGACGCACCTCTGGGCCGAGAGCTACGAGCGGAACCTCACCGAGTGCCTGTCCGTCCAGGCCGAGGTGGCCGCGCGCATCGCGCAGTCACTCTCGGTGGAGCTCGCGCCGGCCGCCCCGCTGCCGGCGCAGGGCGCTGCGGCATCCGCGTCGGCGTATCAGGAGTACCTTCGCGGGCGCTACCACTGGAACAACTACTGGAACATGCGCGGCGACGTGCGCCCCGGCCACGAGGCCTGCTTCGACCAGGCGCTCTCCGGCTTCGCCCAGGCGCTTGCGCTCGAGCCCCACTTCGCCCCCGCGCACGCGATGACGGCGCGCGTGCACGTCGGCCGCGCCGAGTTCTACCTGGATCAGCCCCGCCGCGCGCTCGAGATCGCGCGCACGAGCGCCAAGCGCGCCCTGGAGCTCGAGCCGGGCCTGGCGGAATCGCACCTCGCGCTCGGCGATGTCCGCCGCATGCTGGAATGGGACTGGCGCGGGGCGGAGCTGGCCTACGCGCAGGCCATCGCGCTCAATCCGAGCCAGGAAAACGCGCACCGCCGCTACGCGGTGCTGCTCGCGTGCCTCTCCCGCCGCGCCGAGGCCGTCCGCGAAGCCGAGCGCGCCTGCGACATGGATCCGCTCTGCCTCATCGTCGGCGTCAGCTCCGCGCTCGTGCAGTACCTGGTCGGCGAGTACGACGGCGCCATCGAGCGGTGCCGCCGCACGATGGATCTCGACCCGCAGTTCCTGCCCGCGCAGCGGCTGCTGGCGGCGGCGAACCTGCAGCTCGGACGCACGCGCGACGCGCTCGAGGGGCTCGAGGCCGTGCACGCCGCCGCGCCGCACGATCCCATCGCCGCCGCCTGGCTCGCGCATGCGAAGGCCGTCACCGGCGACCGCACCGGCGCGCTCGACCGGCTCGCGCACGTGCGCAAGCTCGGACAGGCGAGGTACCTCTCGCCGTTCCACATCGCGATTGCGCATGCGGGGCTCGGCGACACGGACGAGGCGTTTGCCGCGCTCGAGACGGCGACCGTCGAGGCCGACCCGGCGCTCGCCTCCATCGTCGCGGAACCGCGCTTCGAGCCGCTCCGCGCGGACCCGCGCTACACTCGCCTCGTCGATCTGCTTGGACTCTAAGCGCTTTGGTCCCTTCGAGCTCGACGCGGCGTCGCGCGAGCTTCGAACGGGCAAGACCGTCGTCCGCCTGCAGGAGCAGCCCTTCGAGATCCTGCGCCTGCTGCTCGCGCGTCCCGGCCAGGTCGTGACGCGCGAGGAGCTTGCCGGGCGGCTGTGGCCCGAGGGCACGTTCGTCGACTTCGAGCACAGCCTCAATGCGGCGGTGAAGCGCCTGCGCGCGGCGCTCGGCGACGATGCCGACAACCCGCGGTTCGTGGAGACGGTGCCGCGGCGCGGCTACCGGTTCATTGCTGCGCTCGATCGGGCGACGCCGGAGCCGATGCGGCTGCGGCTGGCGGTGCTGCCGTTCTCGAACCTCAGTGAGGACGCCGGCCAGGAGTACTTCACGGACGGGCTGACGGAGGAGATGATCGCGCAGCTCGGGCAGATGTGCCGCGGGCGCATCGGCATCATCGCGCGGTCCTCGAGCATGACCTTCCGCGACACGCGCCTGCGCGCGCGCGAGGTGGGGCAGGCGCTCACCGCGGACTACCTGCTGGAGGGCAGCGTCCGGCGCGAGGGGCACCGCGTCCGCATCACGGCGCGCCTGGTCGAGGCGGCGCCCGAGACGCAGTTGTGGACGGAGACGTACGACCGTCAGATCACCGACTCGCTCTCCGTGCAGGCCGACGTCGGCGCGCGCATCGCGCGATCGCTCGCCGTGGAGCTCGTGCCGGAGGCGCGGCCGCGCACCGCGGCGGCCACGTCCGAGGCCGCCTACCAGGAGTATCTGAAGGGCCGCTATCACTGGAACAAGCTGGACGACCACCAGGAAACGTTGTCGGCGTCGTCTCTCGAGCAGGCGCTCGCGTGCTTCACGCGGGCGATCGAGCACGACCCGGCGTTTGCGGCCGCGTACGCCGTCGCCGCGCGCGTGCACATTGCGGTCGCGCAGCAGTACCTCGGGTCGCCGCCGGTGGCGCTGGAGCGGGCGCGGGCACTGGCGGTGCGCGCGCTGACGCTGCATCCCGGCGTGGCGGAAGGGCACCTGGCGCTCGGCGACGTGCGCCGCATGCTCGACTGGGACTGGCGCGGCGCCGAGGCGGCGTACGGGCAGGCGATCGCGCTCAACCCGAGCCAGGAGAACGTGCATCGGCGCTACTCGCTGATGCTGGCCGTCCAGTCGCGCACGCTTGAAGCCGCGCGCGAAGCCGACCTGTCGTGCGAGCTCGACCCGCTGAACTTCTACGTGCGTGTCAGCGCGGCGCTCGTCCGGTATCTCGCCGGTGACTACGACGCCGCCATCGCGCACGGCCGGCACGTCGTCGAGCTCGGCCCGAAGTACGTGCCCGCGCGGCGCCTCCTCGGCGCCGCCTATCTGCAGGCGGGCCGTGCGCGCGAGGCGCTCGAGGCGCTGGAGGCGGCCCACGCCGAGGCGCCGGACTCGCCCATCGAAATCGCGTGGCTCGCCCACGCCCGCGCCGTGTCCGGGGATGCCGCGGGCGCGCGGCGATGTCTCGAGCGGTGGAAGACGCTGGATCCGGCCCGCCACGCGTCGCCGTATCATCTTGCCATCGCGCACACGGGCCTGGGCGACGTCGACGCCGCGTGGGCCGCGCTCGAGACGGCACGCGATCAGAAGGATCCCGCCGTCGCCTATGTGGCCGTCGAGCCGCGGCTCGAGCCGCTGCGCGCCGACGCCCGCTACGTGCGCTTGATTGAAAGGCTGGGTCTGTGACCGACCTGGGCGGCACGATCACGCTTGGCGGCGAACTGACCGTACGGCGCCTGGGCCTCGGCGCGATGCGCATCGTCGGGCCGGGCATCATCGGCCCGCCGCGCGACAAAGCCGAGGCCCTGCGCGTGCTGCGCCGCGCGGTGGCGCAGGGCGTCACCTTCATCGACACCGCCGATTCGTACGGTCCGTACGTCAGCGAGGAGCTGATCGCGGAGGCGCTGCACCCCTACCCGGCAGGGCTCGTCATTGCCACCAAGGCCGGCTTCGAGCGTCCGGGACCCGATCAATGGCGCATGAACGGCCGTCCCGCGCACCTGCGCGCGAGCTGCGAGGGGAGCCTGAAGCGCCTGCGCGTGGAGCGCATCGATCTGTTCCAGCTCCACCGGCTCGATCCCGACGTGCCGGAGGCCGACATGTTCGGCACGCTGGCCGACCTGCGGCGCGAGGGGAAGGTGCGTCTCGTCGGCCTGTCCGAGGCGCCGGCGGCGGCGATCCAGCGCGCCCGGCACGTCGTCCCGATCGCCTCCGTGCAGAACCGCTACAACGTCACCGATCGGACCTACGACGCGGTCGTGGACTCCTGCAACCGGGAGTCGATTGCGTTCATCCCGTGGCACCCGCTGAACAAGGGGAACCTCGACGACGGCGGCGCCCTGGCGCGGGTGGCGGCACGGCACGGGGCGACCCGCATGCAGGTGGCGCTGGCGTGGCTGCTCGCGCGCGCGCCCGTCATGCTGCCCATTCCGGGCACCGGCAAGGTTGCGCATCTGGACGAAAACCTGGCCGCCGCCTCCCTCCGGCTGGGGGCCGACGACGTGCGCGACCTCGCGCGCATGACCACGCCAGGTTAGTACAATCGGTGGCTGGATGTTCAGGCCGGCCTTCATCCTCCTCGTGCTCATCCTGAGCGGCGCCGGCCCGGCTGCCGCGCAGACCAACACCGCCGAGATCGCGGGCGTCGTCCGCGACGCCCAGGGCGGCGTGCTGCCCGGCGCGACCGTCGTCGCCGAACACGTGGAGAGCGGCACGCGCGTGGAGCGCGTCACCGACGAGCGGGGACACTACCTGCTGCCGGCGCTGCGCGTCGGGTCGTATACCGTGGCCACCGAGCTCGCCGGCTTCCGGCGCGTCGTCCGCACCGGCGTGATGCTGCAGCTCGGACAGGCGCTGCAGCTCGACTTTCAGCTCGACGTCGGCGGCGTGGCCGAGGAGGTGACGGTCACCGCGGACGCGCCGCTCCTGCAGGCGGCGACGGCGGAAATCAGCGACGTCATCGAGAACCGCGAGGTGGTGCAGATTCCGCTCAACGGGCGCAACTTCCTCGCGCTCGCGCAGTTGAGCGACGGCGTCGTCATCCCGCCGGGCGGGACGCGCGGCGAGGCGCTGCAGCAGGCGGGACCGCTCCCGAACGTGGGCGGCCAGCGCTCCGGCCACAACATCTACCTGCTGGACGGCGTGAAGGTCACCGACGAGCTGTTCAACAACCTGGTGATCAATCCGTCGGTCGATTCGATCCAGGAGTTCAAGATCCAGAAGTCGATGTATGCCGCGGAGTTCGGCGGCAAGGCGTCGGCGCTGATCAACGTCGCCACGCGGGCGGGCGGCAACGCGCATCACGGTACCGTGTTCGAGTTTCTCCGCCACGACGCGTTCGACGCGCACAATTACTTCGACCCGAAGGACGAGCCCGTGCCGCCGCTGCGGCAGCATCAGTTCGGCGCCGCCCTCGGTGGGCCCGTGGCGTCCAACCGGACGTTCTACTTCGGCAGCTATGAAGGGCAGCGCACGCGGCGCTCGCTGACGCGCACCTTCTCGGTGCCGACGGCGGCCGAACGCGCCGGCGACTTCGGCACGTTCCGCCTGGATCCCGCGCAGATCGATCCACTGGCCGCGGCGTTTCTCGCGCACGTGCCGCTGCCCAACGGCCCCGGCACGTCACGGAACCTCACCTCGATCGAGCAGCAGGACAAGGACGTCAACCAGGTCAGCGTCCGCGTCGATCACCAGCTCACCGGCGCCGATCAGCTCTTCGCCCGCTTCAGCACGTTCGACGCCGACGAGTTCCAGCCGTTCGGGACGAGCAGCCTGCAGGAGACGCTGGTGCCGGGGTTTGGCCGCTCGGTCGATACGAGGGCGCGGAATCTCGTGGCCAGCCACACGCACACCTTCGGCGCCGCATGGCTCAACGAAGTCCGCTTCGGGTGGATGCGCGTCGGCGGCGGGCAGGTGAGCGCGAACCGCGGTGTGGATTTCGCCGGCCAGACGGGCCTGCTGGGCGTCACGCGGGATCCGCGGGACGTCGGCTTCCCGCAGATGTCCACCGCGGGCCTGTACAGCACGATGGGCGATCCCACCTCGTTCCTCTACCGCAACAACGAGCACTTCGAGCTCTACGACAACGTGCTGCTCGATCGCGGCCGGCACCGCGTGAAGTTCGGCGCCTACTACTACCACCTGAAGCTGCGGCCCGATCAGCCCGACAACGCGCGCGGCGCGTTCACCTTCACCGGGCAGTTCACCGGCAACGCGTTCGCGGACTTTCTCCTCGGCTCCCCGGCGTCGGCCGTGTCGGGCATCGGCCGCGGCGACGAGGACGGCCGCACCAGCTGGCTGCACGCCTACGCCCAGGACGACTGGCAGATGCGCGGCAACCTGACGGTGAACCTCGGGCTGCGCTACGAGTACAACCAGCACATGCGCGACGTGAACAACCGCCTGTCGTCGGTCGATCTCTCGACGCCGGGCGGGCGGTTCGTCATCGCGAGCGGAGACGACAACCAGATCCATCCCAGCGGCGCGCCGCTGCTTGGCCTGATGCCGATTCCGTACGTCACCTCCGCGCAGGCCGGCTGGGAACGCGGGCTGCTGAGCCCGAGCGCCGTCCGCCTGGCGCCGCGCACCGGTTTCGCGCTGTCGCTCCACGACGGCCGCGCCGTGGTCCGCGGCGGCTACGGCATCTTCCTCAACCAGTGGGCCTACAGCGTGCAGACCGCGTTCGCCCGCAACCTGCCGTTCTTCTTCACCAAGCAGGTCGATGTGCCTCGCGACGCGCGCGTCCCCGCGCTGCGCACGCGCGACATCCTTGCCGGCAGCCCCACGGGCACGATCGGCGCCAGCATCATGGACCACGACTACGCGGTCGAGTACACGCAGACGTGGAGCGGCGGCCTGCAGTACGAGGCGCTGCCGTCGATGATGGTGGAAGCCTCGTACATGGGCTCGTGGACGCTGGGCGCCGACAACGCGATGCTGCACAACGTGCCGGAGCCGGGCCCCGGTCCCATCCAGGCGCGCCGCCCGATCCCGCAGTTGAGCGTCGTCCGCTCGATCCGCTTCGACGGCAAGTCCATCTACCACGGCCTGACGCTGAAGGCCGAGCGCCGCCTGCGCAACAACTACGCGTTCAACGTCAGCTACACGCTCTCGACGTCAAAGGACGATGCGTCGAGCCCGGGGCCGACGGAGGCGGAGAGCAACGTGCCGCAGAACGTGCGCAGCATCTTCAGTGACGAGGGCGAGTGGGCGTATTCGAGCTTCGACCATCGCCACCTGGTGGCGGCGAGCGCGACCTACGAGCTGCCGTGGGCGGTGCGCGTCAACGCGCTCCTCACGGCGCAGTCCGGGTCGCCGTTTACCGTCAACCTCGGCGTGGATCAGGCCAACATCGGCGCCGGCCCCGCGCAGCGGCCCGACCAGGTGGGCGATCCGGACCTGCCGCGCGGCGAACGCACGCCCGACCGCTGGTTCGATCCGGCCGCCTTCGCGCTCCCGGCGCCGTTCACCTTCGGCAGCGCCCGGCGCAACAGCGTGCTCGGTCCGGGCTACGCGAACGTCGATCTCGCGGTGGCGAAGACCTGGGCCATCGCCGCGGGCCCCCGACTCGAGCTCCGGTGGGAGGTGTTCAACCTCCTGAACCGGGCAAACTTCGACCTGCCGAACCGCATCTTCGGGACGCCGAACTTCGGACGCATCTTCAGCGCGAAGAGCCCGCGTGAGATGCAGCTCGGCGCGAAAGTGACCTTCTGATCGCCATCGACGTCGCGGACGATAGTCAGTGGTGACGATGGACGAGCCGGAGTACGCTGGCACGATGTCTTCGCCCGAGGACCGCCGCCGCTGGCCCCGTGTGACCCCCGGGCCGCTCAAGGTCTCGATGTTCGAGCAGGACGGCGTGCTCGTGGACATCAGTCAATCGGGCGCCTGCATCCGCGTCGCGCTCGCGCTCGCATCGAATGCCGTGACCCCCTTCATCCTGAAGTGGGACGAGGACATCCTCCTCAACGGCCGGATCGTGCGCTCGTGGGTGGACCGCACGCAGCACCGCATCGGCGTCGAGTTCGTCGGCCTGGCGCCGCGTACCGCGATCCAGCTGCGGCGGCTGACCGTCGCCGCCGCGAGCTAGAGCGGTTTCTGAAACGTCGTAGTGTCCGGCTGTAGCCGGACCGCGTTGATCGGCACCGCCGTGTGTGGTCCGGCTGAAGCCGGACACTACGAAGAAGGGTCCGGCTGAAGCCGGACACTACGAAGAAGTCGAAACCGCGCCAGCTGGCGCGTTTCGACCTTACCCTTCCCCACACCTGTTCTACCACTCCGGCTTCTTCTGCTGTATCGTCCGGTCCGGAGAGGAGCCGATCCATGTTCCGAGTCATGCAAGCGATGACTGTCGTTGCGGGGCTGTTCACCCTGGCCGTGGTGTCCGGCCATGCGCAGAACGCGCCGGCAGCGCAGGTGCCGGGGGCCAGCGCGCAGCAGGCGATCGACGCGGCCGCGGCCGCCCTGGGCGGCGCCGACCGGATCCGTGCCCTGCGCAATGTCACGCTCATGGGGTACGCGCAGTACGCCTATCAGAATGGCGGCGGCAACATCTCGCCGCTGCCCGGCGCGCCGCAGAAGTTCATCGCCGCCAACGACTACCGCCAGATCTACGACCTGCAGAACATGCGCACGCTGCAGCAGGAGCGGCGGAACGACCTCTTTCCCTTCGCCAACTACGGCGGCCACAGCTTCGCGCTCGCGCGCCAGGGGCTCGACGGCGCGGACGCCTACACCGTCAACGCGCAGGGGGCGGTGCAGCGCGGCGGCGACGCCCGCGATCGCCGGATGTGGTTCTACACGAACCCGGTCACGGCGGTGCGCGCGGTGCTCACCGGCGCGGCGACGGTGGGGAACAGGCGCCAGCAGGCCGGCCTGGCGCTGGTGGACCTGACGCTGAAGGAAGGCGACCGGATGACGCTCGCCATCCGCCCGCCTGAAAACCGGCCGCACTGGATCTCCTGGGTCGCGCCGAACACGAACCTGGGCGAGGTCGTGTTGACGACGACCTTCTACGGCTACCAGCCGTACGCCGGCGTGGAGCTGCCGATGGGCTACACGACGAAGATGGACTGGCGCGACGTCGACTTCAGGAAGCTGTACGTGGACGGCTACTTCGTCGACGGCGACATCCCGAACATTGCGGCGACGGCGACGTTCCCGCCTGCATCGAATCCGCCGCTGCCGAGTATGCAGAGCCTGCTTCCCGCGCCGCGCACGGGTGGGGCGGGTGGGGCTGGTAGGGGGGGTGGGGCCGGTGGGGAAGGCCAGCCGATCCCGGTCGTCAACGTGGCGCGCGGCGTCTGGCGCTTCGGCGGCGGCACGATCGCGATCGAGTTCGCCGATCACATCACGCTGTTCGAGGCGGGCGGCGGGCTGGCGCGCGTGAAGCAGGTCGTCGCGCAGGCGCGGCAGCTGGTGCCGGGGAAGCCGGTCACCCAGCTCATTCAGTCGCACCATCACTTCGATCACACGGCCGGCCTGCGCCAGGCGGTTGCTGAGGGGCTGACGATCATCTCGCGCCGCGACAACGGGGTGATCTTCAAGGAGATGACCGACCGCAAGGCGCCGAACTTCCCGGACGACCTGCACCGCAGCGGCCGCACGCTGCGCTTCATTCCGGTGGACGATCGCCTGCAGCTCAAGGACGCGACGATGGCCGTCGATATCTACCGCATCATCGCGAACAACCACATCGGCGACGGCGTGTTCGCCTACATCCCGGAACACAGGATTTACATCGAGGCGGACATCGCGACGGCGGCCGAGGAAATCCAGTGGTGGGGCGACAGCTTCCTGGACAACGTCGCCTACCGGAAGCTCGACGTCCAGACCGTGGTCCCGGTTCACATGGACATCATGACCCTCGAGGAAACCAACCGCATGGTGCGCCCCGGCATCCAGCGCGCGAAGGACTGGTGCGCCGAGCACGTCACGAAGGGGAACTGGTTCCCAGGCTGTCCCGCGTTCCTCAGATAGGAGAGGACTCATGACGACTGCGACCCTCGGACGAACCGCCCTGATCGTGCTGGCCCTTTCCCAGGCGCCGCTTGGACAGACGCGCGACAAGGGGCCGTGGTGGCCGTCGGCGCACGGGCCGCAGGATCAGGCGGGGAATTCCAACTACATCACGCCCGAGAAGATCCTGAAGTCGCTGCGCATCCCGAAGACCGGGCAGACCTACGAGCTCGGGCACGTCTACGAGGCCGAGATGCCGCAGTACGGCTACCGTCCGTACTTCCTGACCATCATTCCGGCGGCGACGCCCGTGAAAGAAGGGCAGGGCGTCGCGCAGCAGGACTACTTCACCGGCTTCATCGGGCAGATGGGCACGCAGTTCGACGCCTTCGGCCACCAGGGCAAGGCGGTGCGCATGGCCGACGGCTCGCTGAAGAACGTCTACTACAACGGTTTCACCCAGGAGGACCTCAGCGGGCGCAACCGCGGCGTCGGCGGGCTCGAGGCGCTCGGCGTCGAGCACGTGAAGCCGATCGTCACGCGCGGCATCCTCGTCGACATTGCCGGGTTCAAGGGTGTCGACGCGCTCGAGAGCCGCTACGAGGTGACGCTGGCCGACGTGCGCGGCGCGCTGCAGAAGCAGGGCGTGCGTGAAGACAGCATCGAGGCCGGCGACGCGATCCTCTTCAACTACGGCTGGGCGATCCACTGGGGCAACCCGGCGAAGTACAACGACGCGCGCTTCTTCGTCGGCGAGAACCAGGGCTCGCCGGGCATCGGCGTCGAGGTGGCGCGCTGGGCGGTGGAGAAGCAGGCGTCGATGGTCGGCGCCGACAGCTGCTGCGTCACGATCCAGCCGCCGACGCGGCCCGAGCTCGGCAACGTGCACCACGAACTGCTCTTCGGCGGCGTGATGATGCTGGAGAACATGGACCTGCGCGAGCTCGCGCGCGACCGCGTCTACGAGTTCCTCTACCTGAACCTGACCGAGCGGATCAGGGGCGCGACGGGCTCGCCGGTCCGGCCGATCGCCGTGCGCTGACCGCACTGACGATCGCGTCGCTCACGTCGTCCACGAGCTGATTCCCATCGACCCGGCAGAAGGTCGGCCGCGCCTGGTAGTACTCGACGAGCGGCGCCGTCTGCCGGTGATACACCTGCAGGCGGTTCCGCACCACCTCTTCCTTGTCGTCGGTCCGCGGCACCAGCCTGCCGCCGCAGTCGTAGCAGGTGTCGGCGTACTTGCTCTCGTCGGAGTTCTTGCCCATTCGGCGCAGACCATCCGCGCGGCGAGGCGCCGCAGCACTTCCTCGTCGGTGAGCGCGACCTCGACGACGACGAGGGGCCGGGCGGCGCCGAGCATCTCGTCGAGCGTGCGCGCCTGCGGGACGGTGCGCGGGAAGCCGTCGAGCAGGAAGCCGGGCGCGGCATCCGCCTGCCCGAGGCGCTCCTCGACGATGCGCGTCATGAGCCCGTCGTCCACGAGCGCGCCGCTGTCGAGGATCGCTTTGACTTCGAGGCCCAGCGGGGTGCCCTGCTTGATCGCCTCGCGCAGCATCGCGCCGGTGGAAATGTGCGGGATGTGCCAGATCTTCGCGAGACGGGCCGCCTGCGTGCCTTTTCCGGCGCCGGGCGGGCCCAGCATCACGACGTGTAACGCCATTCGCCTTTGTTCGTAAAATACGCGCTATGAAAACGTTGAATCGGCGCTTTCTCGTGCTCGTCGGCTGCGCGCTTGTGGCGCTCGCCGGCGGCCAGCTGGCCGCGCGTCAACAGACCACCGTCGCGATCGACGCCGACGACATCGGCGGCGTCGTGCGCGGGCCGGGCGGTCCCGAGGCCGGTGTCTGGGTGATTGCCGAGACGACCGATCTTCCCACACGCCTCCGCAAGATCGTCGTCACCGACGATCAGGGCCGCTATCTCGTTCCCGATCTGCCGAAGGCGAACTATAGCCTGTGGGTCCGCGGCTACGGTCTCGTGGATTCACAGAAGGTTACCTCAGCGCCCGGCCGGACGCTCGCCTTGACCGCGGCGCGCGCCGCCGACGCGAAGGCCGCCGCGCAGTACTACCCGGGCAACTACTGGTTGTCGCTGCTGAACGTGCCGCCGACGAGCGCGTTCCCGATGGCGCTGCCGGCGCCGCGCGGGGCGACGACGGCGCAGGTGGGCGGCGCGGGCGCCGCGCCC
>Ga0194120_10004883_pt1 | contig 20189 bp, 14 predicted proteins | sample TA2MahCa65mmetaG_FD_148642 | JGI IMG/M metagenome (GOLD analysis project Ga0194120, IMG submission 148642) | Freshwater microbial communities from Lake Tanganyika, Tanzania - TA2015019 Mahale Deep Cast 65m | ecosystem: Environmental > Aquatic > Freshwater > Lake | place: Tanzania: Lake... | reverse complement strand
GGAGTGACGGTTGCCGGTGGCAGCACGGCCACCGGCGATCGACCGCCGGTCTGGTCGCGTATACTGGTGTCCGGGCCTGAGTGGCGGAATGGCAGACGCACCAGACTTAGGATCTGGCGCCGAAAGGCGTGCGAGTTCGAGTCTCGCCTCAGGCACTTCTGGCTTGATCGTGCGGGTTTCGGCGCCTGGCCGGGCGTCACGTGACGCTCGCGACGTCGGGGGCCTGCCGCTCTTGACCGGGCGAATCGCCGGCCATACTACGGGCGGCGCGCGGGCGGCTGGTTGCTAAGATGGGCGACACCTGTGCGGCTAATCGACGTCCGGATGCGGCAGCCGATTCGGTGGCCAGCCGGCCCGTCGGGCCTGGCGCGGCCGGCCGCGGCCTTGGCTTTTTCCCTGGCGCTTTGCGGGTGCGACGCCCTGGCGGCATTTCTGAGCGCCAGGCCCCCCGCGCACCCGTGGGCGGCGATCGTCGAGGAGCGCGACGGCTTCCGGATACAGACCCGCCAGGGAGTCGCGTTCTACCGGCTGCGCTGGTCCGACCTGATCGACCTGGACGGCCGGCCGCCCGGGAGCTACTCGGAAGGCGAGAAGCGCGACCACCTGGCAGCAGCGCGCGCGGTCTGCCAGACATTTGGCCGCCTCGACGACACGAGCGGCGAAGTCCACGAGGATCGCCTCCTGGCGTTCGAAGGGCTGCGGGTCTCCCTGCCCTACGTGGTGAGATCCCCTTACTCCCGCGAAGTTCCGCCAGGCTTCGCCGAACCGCCAGCGGACCGGCTGGAGATAACGGCGTTTCCGGCCCGCGCGAACGCCGCCCCTTTCGACATCTCTCGCCTCGCTGATGGCCAGGTCGTCGCGACCGCCCGTGCGAAACCGGACCCGCCAGCCCCAAGTGTCCCCGGCTTGCTGCCGCCGGCTGGCGGGAGGCGCGTCCGCTCGGCCGGGAGCGCCGCCTTGGTCGATCCCCCTCCCAGGAGTCTCGCGGCCGCCAGGCAAGTTGCCGGCGAGTACTTCCCGGTCAGCCTCGCGGCGGATCTCCTGGCTTTCGAACGCGTCGATCTCCGGAGCACGCCGGACGCCAGTGTGGACTTCGTGTGGCGTATCAAGGATTCGGCGTCGCCCTACTTCGTGACGCCAGATGGGCGCGCGTTGCGGGCTACGGCCGGCTACCCCCTCGTGCCGGGCAGTTTCGTCCTCCCGCGGTACCAGTGGACTGTCGTCGAGGCGTTGCGATCGCGGGAAACGGCCGCTCTCGAGCCGCGGCTGGTCCCGTCGCCCGGCGAGGCCGCGCCGGCCGTCGCGAAGCTGGGCGATCTGAGCAAGGGCGCCCTTGGACTCGATTGGGGGATGGTGGAAGCGTCACTGGCCGCGAGCCTGCCGGATTCCGCGCCGGTCTCGCTGGATCGGGTAGAGGGGGCGGCAACCCCGGAGGCCAGAACGTTCGCAAGCCTGGGCGACCTGCTGATCTCGGATCTCCCTAACATGACGGTCCGGAAGGCATCGCCGGGCTATGCGTTCTTTTCCAGCGGGCGTCTCGCGGGGATCGCCCGGGACATCTCCGAAGACGACTTCGAGGCCTGTTTCGCGTGGATGCCCCGTCGAGCCAGAGCCGTGTACACGGGAAAGATCCGCGCGCCGTTGACCGTCGCGGGCGGTGGCCGCACGGCGGCCCTCTGGGAAGTCGAGGGGTCGATGGTCGGGCTGTTCAAGCAGGGGCCGAGCAGCCAGAGCCTGGTGATCCGGGATGGGATGATCCCCTTTTCCAGGTACATCTGGCCCGACCCGCACGAACGGTGAGAGCGAGTCCCATCAGAGCCGGAGCGTCAACGCCCCGCTCAGGAAGTCGGCGTTACGGGGGCCTGCCCAGATACTCCGTGCGTACTCCAGCCGGAGCCTCGTTCCTGGTGCGGGCAGATCCACGTTCCACCCGAGCGTCACGGTTTCGCTCCGGGCCGCGGCAACCAGGGCCGCCGCGACGATCGACCCGGGAGCGTACCTGAACTCCGGAGCATAGGCGTCGTACCGGACCACGAACTGGTGGCCGCCCGGAATGTCGAGGGCCGCGCCGACCTGGCCCCCGAAGGCGAACGCCCCGCCGAACGCGTTTTCTTCGTACCCCCGCAGCATCTCGGCGGAGAAGCGCAAGCGTCTCAGCTGAAGGCGGACGTCTCCACCCCAGCGATCATGAAACCCCCGGGCTCCGCCCTGGATAGGCGGCTCGAACGGGTCGCGGGCCAGGTAGAAGGCGCCGGCCTGCACCCAGTCGACCGGGCGGGAGTCGACCCTGATCGCGACATCCTGGCCGCTTGCCCACGCCGTCAGGGAAATGGGGTCGCCGCCTGCCGACAGCCGCGCCGCCTCGGCGACGACCCGGCCGAAAGGGAAGCTCGCGGTCGGATCGGCCACGGCATCGAGATACCTGGGAGGCGAGAGGTGGGCGCGCTCCCAGTCCTCGGTCAGGGACTCGGCGCTCAAGGGGGCGCGCAACCGCCCCAGGGCCAGTGCGAGGCCGGCGAAGCCGACCTCGAGGTGGCCCTCGACCAGGTGTGGCGCGGCAGCGCGCGGGATCGCCATTCGCAGGGCGTAGCCGAGGGGCCAACGCTCGCGGCTGTCTAGCAGGATCGTGGCCCGATCGAAGCCGAGGTCGGGCAAGGGGTTCCCGAGATAGCCGAAGTCGGAGGGGTCGCCGGCCAGGTACTTCCTGGCCCCGGCTTGCACGAATAGCCCCGCTACGGGGCCGAGTGCGTCCCAGGTTGCCACCTCGGGCGGAGCGGAGGCCACAAGAGTCGCGGCCAGGAGGGGTAGGGCGATCATCGCCGCAGACCCAGCGCCACTCCCACGGTTGTGGCGGGAGGGCCCGGGGCCGGGAAGTCCCGGGATATCTCCACCTGGAGCCTCGCGCCGGGGATCGGCAGCGTCCGGTTCCAGCCCACCACGAACGTCCGCTCCGCTGCCGGTCGGGACGCGTCATGCCCGTGCGAGTAGAGGTGCCCGTAGCGCAAGACGAACCCGTCCTCCCCGCTGGCCGCCCAGATTCCGGTGATTACGACGCCCGACGTGTAGGCCGCATGGCCGACGGAGCCATACTGGTACTCCGTGACGAGATCGACCGCGCCGAGATTCCAGGTCGCGTCCGCGCCCCAGAGGTCGTAGAACGTGGTCCGGGTGGGGCCGGTGCGCCGGCCGATGACGGGGACCGGGTAGAAGGGGTTCGGCGCGAGGTAGTAGACACCGCACGTGACGCCTGGCAACACGGGCCCCTCGAGGCGCGCGGCGGCGTCCTGCAGCCCGAGAGCCATCCGCAGCCGCTGTCCTGGACCCGCGAGGTCGACCTGCAAGGCGGCCTGCGTCCACGAATCCGGAGACCAGCCGCGAGACAAGGTCTCCCCGCGAGGCGGCGAGATGTACCTCGCGCGGTCGAGGGTCGGGAGATCCCGGTCGTCCGCGAGGTGCCCCAAGCCCAGAGGAAGCCGCAGGTGTCCGGCCTGGATCCCGACCCATCCGAGGTCCAGTTTCGCGTACCCTTCGAGGAAAACGGGCTGTGGCAGCGCCTCGAGCCGGCCCTCGATCCCGAGCACCTGCCCGGCGGGCACCCGCCAGGAGAGCTGCGCGTGGCGCATTCCCGCGTTCCGGGCATAGTGTCGCAGGTCATTCATCGAGGCGGAGCCCTGCAGGTACAGCCCGAAGCCGCCCGCCGGGGCGGCGATCGACATGGACGCGGCCGGCACCGGAGCGTCCGCGGCGGGAAGATCGGGCGTCATCCCTACAGCTTCACCTCGAGGGCTCCCAGGGCGGAGTTCTTGTCTTGCCTCATGGGCAGCGAGTCGCGGCGTAGCTCGACCCGAATCCTGGTCCTTTCGTCCGGGAGGGCCAGGGACCAGCCCAGCGTGACGGTCTTCGAGACGGGTAGCAAGTAAACGCTCATGTCCCTTCCACCGATTAGATCCGGGTCGGTCTGCTCGAAGCGCAAAAGTAGGCGCTGCCGGTCGGAGAGGTCGATCGTGCCGTAGACATGGAAGCCCAGGCCGGCCAAGCCGCCTCCCTGCGTCACTTCGAAACCCCGGTGGACTTCGCCGGCGATCGCGATTGGCCCCTCCCGCCACCGGACGTCCGCGCCCCACCGATCACGGAAACCCGGACGGGTCGAACCATCGGGGAAGGCCGCCCGGGGCTCCGGCAGCAAGGGGTTGGAGGCCAGGTAGTAGAGTCCCCCCGCCATCGCGGGTCCGGGCTCGAATTCCAGGCGCGTCGCGACGTCGGCTTGGCTCGCCCATGCGGTCGCTGTCGCCTTCCCCAGCGAGAACGTGAGGCGGGCCGCGTCGGCCAGGAAAGCGGTGGCCATGGAGATCGGGGCTTCGCCGCCAAGGACATGGAACAAGGGTTCCGAACGGGACAAGGTGGGGAGATCCCAGTCCTCCGCCAGGAACTCGGCGCCAAGGGGAGCCCGGATCCTGCCCAGCGCCAGGCGCAACCACTCGGGCCCGACCGCCACGTGCCCTTCCGCGAGGGCGGGCGCGGGCACGGCAGCGATCCGCAGGGAAAACGCCCCGTAGGGGATCGGCGCCCCCTCGAGCAAGATCTGCGCGTGGCGAAGGCTCACGGGCACGACCGAGCTCCAGGGGCCACGCTCGGGGAGGCCGAGAAAGTCGGCGAGGTCCGTGCCGGCTGCGACCTGTGCGAACAAGCCGGTCGTGAAGGGCTCGGCGGCCTGCGCCGGGAGGCCCGGAAGGCCCGCGAGCAGCGCCACCACGCACCAGCACTGCAAGCGAGCCATGCAGGTGGCGTACCCTGATAGCAGGGCGATCAAACGGATGGTAGGCTGATCCCCGTGATCCAGTGGCTCGCGGGGGCAGTGGTGGCGACCGGCCAGGCGCCGGAGAGCGTCGCTGCGCAGTACGCGCCCGCCCAGGCGGCCATCGGCGCGCTGGTCCCCGGCGCCGGGCACCTGCTTGCCGGGGAGCCAGGAGGCGCGGCTCTCACGGCTCTCGGGTTCTTCCTCCCCATCGGCCTGGATGCCGGCACGACTCCGAGTGCCCTGCGGCGGGAATTGCAGGAGAGCTATCTCTGGGGCCTCTACAGTTACCAGGTCTACGACGCCCACCAGATCGCCAGGGCGAAGTCGGCCAACCTCGGCTACCCGCAGCCCTTCGTCCGCCGCAACCTGCCCGAGCTCCTGCTCGCGCCCTTCGACCCGGCGCGCCTGGCCGACGGCCGGATCTGGATCGCCCTGGGACTGGACGTCCTGGTCATCGGGGGCCTGATGGCAGTGGTCGGTTACGACCCGCAGGGGCTGGCGGGGGCCAGCTACGTCTTCACCGCCCGCGGCGCCTCCTGGAACGGGATTTCCCTGACTCCCGGCCAGGCCTACGGGCTGAACCTGGCCGGGAGCGCCCTGGCCTTCTCGGCGGTCGGCGCCTACGAGGAGGCCCTGTTCCGCGGCGTACTCCAGACCGAGCTGGAGCGGCCGCTCGGACCGGAACTCGGCAACGTCGCCGCCTCGACCATCTTCGCCGGGTACCACAAGCCGGGATCGTTCTGGGAGTTCCTGATCCTCACCGCGGCCGGATACACCTTCGGGAAGCTCTACCAGGTCTCCGGCTACGATCTGGCGGTTCCGGCCGCGGCACACGCGTATGCCGATATCGGAATCGCGGCGGCGGCGAGCTTGTGGCCCGGCAGCTCCGATGGGCTCTGGGGCGGGTACTCTAACCCGCTTGCGATCCGTTTCGAGTTTTGATTTCGCGCAGCTCCGGCAGCTCGAAATACGCGTTTTTCAGGCTCCCGCAATCGATTGACCGGCCCTAGCATGCCAGCAGGCGGCCTGAGATGCGCTTCGCTGACATCCTTCTCACGAGCACGGTGGTGGTCGCGACGCTGGCTGCCGTGATCATCCGCGAGGGCAACCAGGCCGAACTCGAGCGTCCGGACGTCACCCTCGTGATGGCCGACGAGGGGCCGTACCGGCTGCGCGACGCGTCGCCCGCGGGCAACGCCCTCCGCCTGGCGATCGCCCCCCTGTTGACCCCCGGCTTCAATCCGGCGGGCTCGCCCGCGCTCCGGCTGTACCTCGCCAGAAGGCTGGCCAAGCCGCTGCTGATTTCCAGCGGTCGCACCTTCGCCGAGATCGATGCTCAGCTGCGCCTCGGCGAGGTGAGCGTGGCGTTCATCGGCAGCGGGCCGTTCGTGATAGGGAGGCGCGAGATGGGCCTCGTCCCGCTGGCCGTGCCGGTGGTGGCCGGGAAATCGGTGAGCCGCGCCTTCCTGATCGTGCCGGCAGCCAGCAAGGTGAGATCCTGGGCCGAGTTGCGCGGAAAGTCCTTCGCTTTCACCGACTCGCTGTCGAGTTCCGGCCGCCTGGTGCCGGCCTACGCCCTGGCGCGGCTGGGGGCGACGCCCGGCGAGTTCTTCCGGCGGTTCGTCTACACCCACAGCTTCACCGAGTCGATCAAGGCCGTCGCGGAGGGCCTCGTGGATGGAGCGAGCGTCGACAGCCTGTCGTTCGAGGCCGCCTTGCGGCGCGAGCCGTCCCTGCTCGGGGCCGTGCGGGTGGTCTGGGAGTCGGGCACCTTCGGCATCGGGCCCGTCGTGGCCCACCCGCGCGTACCGGCGCCGGTCCGGAATCGCCTGGCGGAGGCGCTTTGCTCGATGGCGGAGGACTCCGACGGTCGCTACGTGCTGGAGGGCCTGGGCTTCGACCGCTTCGCCAGGCCCGCGGCCGATACGTACGCCCCGCTGGAGTCGATGGCGCGGGTCGCGGGGATCGTGCCGTGATTTCCAGCCTGCGCGCCCGACTATCGATCCTCTTCGGCGTGATCCTCCTGGCATTCGGTCTGGCCGCGGACCATGTCGCTCGCGACGAACTGCGCAAGGCCCTGGTCGTCAAGCTCGAGCAACGCGGCGTCACGATAGCCCGAGACGTCGCCATGATGGCGGGGGACGCCCTGATGGCGGGGGACGAGTACCTGATCGCGAAGATCCTCTCGCGCACCAAGGCCAACAATCCCGACGCTCGCTACCTCGTCGTGCAGGACCGCAGCGGGCGGGTGATAGCCAGCACCTTCGGGCGGCTCATGCCGCGCGGCCTCCTCGACGCCAACGAGGCGCCCGACAAGGGGCCCTGGAGGTTCCGGCGCATCGGGACCGAGGAGGGGCTCATCAGGGATTTCGCCGTCAAGATCCCCGGCTTCGGCGGCTCCGTGCGGGTCGGCATGTCCGACGACAGCTTGAAGGCCGCGCTGGCCAACTACTCGTCTTCGGTCTCCTCGACGATGATCGCCGTACTGGTGGCCGGGCTCCTGGTGACGTTCGGCCTGGCGGGCTTCCTGACGGCTCCGCTCCAGGAACTGGCCGCCGCCGTGCGATCGGTCGGGCAGGGCAACTTCTCCGAGACGATCCCGTCGCCAGACTCCGGCGAAGTCGGGCAACTCGCCGCGGAGTTCAACACCATGACGCGATCGCTGGCCGAGAAGGAGGCGAGCCGCCAGGCCCTCCTCAAGAAGGTAATCACCAGCCAGGAGGAGGAGCGGCGGCGCGTGGCGCGGGAATTGCATGACGATCTCGCGCAGGTGCTCACCTACGTCATTTTGCGGCTGGAGGAACTGGATGGCCGCGTCGCGAACATGGACCTCGACAGCCGCGCCGCCCTCGGCCATGCCAGGCAGGCGCTCGATCGGTCGCTGGCCGAGACGCGCCGCCTAATCACCGATCTGCGGCCGACCGTGCTCGACGATCTCGGCCTGGTGGCCGCCCTGCGGTCCTATGCGGAGTCGCGGCTCGGACCGGTGGGCTGCCAGGTGGACTTCCAGGCGCGAAACCTCAACGGCGGCCTCGACTACACGGTCGAGACGGCGGTGTTCCGCATCGTGCAAGAAGCCATCAATAACATCGCCCGGCACTCGGGCGCGCGCAATGCCCAGATCGCGCTGCGGGCCGAAGCCGAGTGCCTCAGAGGCGAGGTGATCGACGACGGCTGCGGCTATCTGAATTCGCAGCGTAGCGGCAAGGTTTCAGAGCTTTCCGGCCTGGGGCTGCAGGGCATGCAGGAGCGAGCCTCCCTGCTCGGCGGCTCGCTCGAGATCCGTCCCCGTCTGGGTGGCGGCACGCAGGTCACGTTCGACGTTCCACTTGGAGCAGGGAGATAGGAAGATGACCGATAGACCCATCCGCGTCCTCTTGATCGACGATCACGCACTGATCCGGGAGGGGCTGCGCGCGGTGCTTTCCGCGCGGGAGGGCCTGGAGGTCGTGGGCGAGGCCCCGAACGGCGCCCAGGGTCTCGCGCTCGTCCAGGATCTGCACCCGGACGTGGTCCTGATGGACATCAGCATGCCGGCGATGAGCGGCATCGAGGCGACCGAAGCGATCGCCCGTACTGCCCCGGACGTGCGGGTCCTCGGCCTGACCGTGCACGAGAATCCCGAGTACTTCACGCGCATGCTGTCGGCGGGCGCCGCCGGCTACGTGCTGAAAGGGGCCACCAGCGAAGAACTCGTGTCGGCCATCCGGTCGGTGTTCCTCGGCGGCATCTACCTCACGGCCGGGATGGCCGGGTTCCTCGGCAAGGCCTGCTCGGCCCGCACCGGGGAGCCGGCGGGCGGGCGGTTCGCCCCCGACGGCCTGACGCCACGCGAGGGCGAGATCCTGGAGCTGATGGCCAAGGGCCGGACGAACCACGAGATAGCGGAGTTGCTGCACCTTAGCGTCAGCACCGTGCAGACCCACCGTGCGAACATGGTCCGGAAGCTGGGTCTCGAGAGCAACCAGCACCTGATCATGTACGCCATCCGGAAGTACCAGCCGACGCTGGATGCCTACGTGGAAAAACCGTAGAAAGCAACACCGGCCGCTCATTTTGCTAGACTGGATCGCCCCTGGCGGGAACCAGCAAGGTGCCCGCTCGTTTTCACAGAGAGGTGAAAAATGCCTGCCGGGCTCTCCGCATCTCCCGCCACCGCCAACAGGCAACTGATCGACTGGGTAGATTCCGTCGCGGGCCTCTGCAAGCCCGACCGCATCTACTGGTGCGACGGTTCCCAGGAGGAGTACGACGCCCTGTGCGACCAGATGGTCGCATCGGGCACCTTCACGCGGCTGAACCCGATGAAGCGTCCCAACAGCTTCCTGGCCAGGTCGGACGCCAGCGACGTGGCGCGCGTCGAGGACCGGACGTTCATTTGCAGCCGGCGCAAGCAGGACGCCGGCCCGACCAACAACTGGGTGGCACCGGCCGAGATGAAGGCGACCCTCACCCGCCTGTTCGACGGCTGCATGCGCGGCCGCACGATGTACGTCGTGCCCTTCAGCATGGGACCGCTCGGTTCGCCGATCTCGCAGATCGGCATCGAGATCTCCGATTCGCCTTACGTGGTGGTCAACATGCGCATCATGACGCGCATGGGGAGCGCCGTGCTGGACGCACTGGGCGACGGCGACTTCGTGCGCTGCCTGCACTCGGTCGGGATGCCCCTGGGGCCCGGGCAGAAAGACGTGCCGTGGCCTTGCAACCCCGACAACAAGTACATCGTCCACTTCCCCGAGGAACGGGCAATCTGGTCCTTCGGCAGCGGCTACGGCGGCAACGCCCTGCTCGGCAAGAAGTGCTTCGCCCTGCGCATCGCGTCGGTGATGGGCCATGACGAGGGCTGGATGGCCGAGCACATGCTGATCCTGGGCGTCGAGTCCCCGGAGGGCGAGAAGACCTACGTCGCGGCCGCGTTCCCGAGTGCCTGCGGCAAGACCAACTTCGCGATGCTCATCCCGCCCAAGGGGCTGGCAGGGTGGAAGATCTACACCGTGGGCGACGACATCGCCTGGATCAAGCCGAGCCCCGACGGCCGATTGCGGGCCATCAACCCCGAAAACGGGTACTTCGGCGTGGCACCCGGGACGTCCTATCAATCCAACCCCAACGCGATGGACACCATTCGCGCCAACACGATCTTCACTAACGTGGCGCTCACCCCGGAAGGCGACGTCTGGTGGGAAGGCATGACCGACGAGGAGCCGCCGAGCCTCATCGACTGGACCGGCCAGGAGTGGACCCCGGGATGCGGCCGCAAGGCCGCCCATCCAAACGCCCGTTTCACGGCGCCTGCCGCTCAGTGCCCGACCCTCGATCCCGACTGGGAAAACCCCGCGGGCGTGCCGCTGAGCGCATTCGTGTTCGGCGGCCGGCGGTCTGCGGCCGTGCCTTTGGTATTCCAGGCGTTCAACTGGTCGCACGGCGTCTACCTGGCGGCCACCATGGGCTCCGAGACCACCGCGGCCGCGGCCGGCACCATCGGGACGGTGCGCCGGGATCCCATGGCCATGCTGCCGTTCTGCGGCTATCACATGGCCGACTACTTCCACCACTGGCTGCGCGTCGGCCGCGAGATCCCCAATCCGCCGCGCATCTTCCACGTCAACTGGTTTCGCAAGGGCGAGGACGGCAAGTTCCTGTGGCCGGGCTTCGGCGACAACATGCGCGTCCTCAAGTGGATCGTCGAGCGCTCGCACGGCGACGGCTACGCCATCGAGAGTCCGGTGGGCTGGATGCCGCGTTACGAGGACATCGACTGGGCCGGCCTCGACTTCCCGTTTGGCAAGTTCGACGAGCTGATGGCTATCGATCGGGAACTCTGGCGCCAGGAAGCGATGGCGCACGAAGAGTTCTTCTTCGGCCTGCGGGATCGGTTGCCGACGGAGTTCGTGTTCTTGCGGGAGATCCTGATGAGCCGGATCTGGCGGTCCCCGAAGGAGTGGCATCAGGCTCCGGAGATCCCGGAGTAGGCGGCTCGTCCCAGGCGACCCGCAGGTCGATCACGCACCAGAACTCGCCGTCGCGGGCCGTCATGGCGACCACCACCTCTCTTAACAAGAGTTAATTAAACAGCGTCGCCCCCGGGAGTGCAAATAGGGGGGAAACCCCTATCCCATGACCTCGTAGGCGTAGTGCGGGAGGCCGACGGCGGCTGCCAGGGCACGCCCGCCGGCGCCGGCCGCGAACACCGCGGTCGCGGCGGTGAAGAGGCCCGGTAACTCGTCTTCCGGCGTTTCCAGCACCAGGATGTCGGGGATGGATTCGGGGTCGGCGATGTCCAGCTTTTCCAGTACTGCGCCGATCGCGTCCCCGGCGCGGGGAGCGGCACCCGGCGCCACGGCCACGACTAGGGCGGTGTCGGGCCGGTCACCCCGCAGGAAGCGTTCGACCGCCTCGGCGAGGTCGGCGTCCGGGGCCACGAGCCAGCGATTTGAGCAGGTCGTGTCGAGGATCGGTTTGCCCAGGCGCGCATCGATTTCCGCGAGCACCGGTTCGGTGCGGAGCAAGGTCTGGCGGTCGACTTCCGTGGGCTTGACCTGCATGGCGATGCGCCCGAGGTGCACGTTGAATGCCAGCAGCCGGCGGGCGCGCAGCAGATCGGCCCGGGATGCGTCGTCTCCCAGGAGTTCCAGGGCCTGGAGCAGGCGGGCCGGCAGGAAGAACGGATCGTCCCGCAAGGCCCGATCGTAGCAAGCGATTGCCTCGTCCCGGCGTCCCAGCTCCGCGGCTACCTTGCCGCGGCGCATCCAGGAATCGGGGTCCCCGGGGCGCGAGGCGGTCAGGGCCTCGAGCAGCGGCAGTTCGGCCGCGGGATCCCCCCCGGCAGCCTGCGCGCGGATGGCGAGGGCCTGGTTGCGAAGGAAGCGGGCACGGCCCACGGCCGGTTCGGACGTGGCCAGGGCGAGCCACTCCATCCTCGGCCAGTCGATGGTGACGGGGAAGTAGATCCGGGACCACCTCTCGCCCGCGACCTCATGGGGGGCGATCGGCAAGCTCTCCGCGATGGCCGCGGCCTCGGCAACCCGGCCGTGGCCCAGGAGCCAGCGGGCGCATGCCAGCCGGCCCAGGAGATCGGGGGCGGCGCGCAGCCTGGCCTCGGCGTCGGATGCGCCGGTTGCGGCCGCCACGACGGCCCGGGCAAGCGCCAGGTCGGGGTGATCGGGGGCCGCGCTCTCCAGCGAATCCAGGTGCTTCTGGGCTTCGGGATACATGGTGAAGACGTAATAGGCGATCGCCATGGCCAGATGGCGCTCCGCGGCGGGCGGAAGGTTCCGCCCGGCGCCACCGCCCACCCCCGATCCGAGCGCCGCGAGCATCGCTGCCACGCGCAGCGGGTAACAGTGCCGCGACAAACCCTCGGCCTGGCCCCGCCGCGCCATGGCGACGCGCCCGGCCGGATCGGCCAGGAGTGCCCGAAGCTGCGCCTCGTAGCGAGCGTCGTCGTAGATGCGCACGTGCACGTCGTCACGCAAGCCGCAGGGCTCCGAACCGGTGTCGAGATCGTCGGTGAGCAGGGCGGCACCGCATGCCAGGGCTTCGAAGACCCGCATGTTGGCTCCGCCGCCCTGGAAGGAGGCGTTGAATACGACCTTGGTCGCGCCATAGACTTCCCGGAGCCGCTCAGGCGGGAGGCCGTTCGCCACGAAGAGCCGCAGGCCGTCCGCCAGTGCGACGGCGACCGTCCGGGCCAGGTACTGGGCGCGTTCCGGGTACATCACCGAATTGACCGTGCCGAGGAAGGCCACGTCGTACGGCCGGTCGGCCTCGGGCGGCGCGGCCATCTCGGGGGCGCAGGCGTTGAGGATGCCGTGGACATGCTCGTTTCCGGCGTCCCGGTACATCGCGACGGCCTTGGGCGTGACGAAGACGTGGTCGAACGCGCGCGCGTACGGCGCCGACCAGAAGGCCTCCCATTGCGATGCGGTCTGGTAGTGGCCGGTCGGGCAGGGCACCGTTTCGACCCCGTCAGGCAGAAACACGCATGGCGAGTGGATCCAGAGGAATGCATCCGGCTCGAAATCGTCCGGCAACCGCCCCAGGATTTCGCTCATGTGCGCGGACCGCGTGCAGGGGATGTCCTGCGGCCGCCCGAAGCTAGGGCCGCAGGTGATGACGCGGTGCGCCTTGCGGAGCTCGGCCTCCAGGTAAGAGGGCACGGCATGCGGCACGTAGCCGTAGCCCAGCAGGACGTTCATCGGCGCATCCCGGCCCGCGTCCGCGGCATCCTCGTGCAACCGGTCAAGGGAGTATCCCATCGAGCTTGCGGATCTCGAATGCCGGGCCGGTCTTGGTTGCCGCGTAGAACGCCTTGGAACCGCCGAAAATGGCAATCCCGGAAACGGAAGACCCGGCGAGAGGCGGATACACGGTCCGGATCGCCCCGTATTTCGTCACGCGACGGATACCCTCGTCCGACGCGATGTAGCAGTTGCCGGCGTCGTCGAAAGCGATTCCGGAGGGCGAGGTCAGGCGGGCCCCGCGGCGTCGATGTCGTCGCCTGTGGCGCCCTCATTGGCGTGCCGGCCGGCGAATGTGCGAATCTTCCCTGTGACGTCGACCCTCCAGACGACTCCGAACTTCTGCCCGTTCGAAAAGTACAGCTCCTGGGATGGCGAAACTGCAAGGTGCCCGACTGCCGGAAGCTTGACGCCGGTTGCGTCCAGGCCTTCGGCAGCGAGGTTCGAGTCGGAGAACTCCTGGGCGCCGCCCCCGGCATACGGCTTGGCCTTGCCGTCCGTGCCGATGGCCAGGATCCTGCCGGTGGCGGTCTCGGCCACGTAGAGGGTGCCCGATGCCGTAAGCGCCAGGCTTCCAGGCCCGTTGAGGCCCTCCGCGACGGTCTGCACGACCGCTCCTGCGAGCTTCCGCACCCGGTTGGCCCCCGCCTCCGAAAAGTACACGGTTCCTTCCGAGGCGACGGCGACCCCATCCGGTGATTGCAGGCCATCAAGCAAGAGGTTGCCCCTCGCCGTGGATCCGGTGGCGAGCGCGATTTCCAGCAGGCGGCCCCCTGCTTGCGTGGCCACGACCAGCCGCCCATCGGCTCGGAGGCCCATCTGCCCGAAGCCGCTCCCGAGGTCCACGACCGGAATCGGCGTGGGCTCGCTGTCGCCGCTCGCCAGGGCTCCCAACGCGGCGTCGAGATCCGCCAGCAGCGTGCGATCGGCGCCGCCCTGCCGGGCGGCCTCGGCCCGCTCGCGGGCCAGTGCCTCCTTGCGGGACGCCTCGGCGGCCAGGGCGGACTCGTCCACCTTGCCGGCGGCTTCCCCGGTCCACGCCCCGATGTCGGCGACCGACGAGACCGTGAAGCCGGCCAGCTTCAAGGCGGCCTCCGGCGGCGCTCCCAGGTGGGAATGGGCGAGCTTGAGCGCGGCGGACGACTCGCCCAGGGAGATCCCGGCGATGCGATACTTGCCGCTCTCGAGATCGCGCATCCGCCGGTGCACCGCCCCCGCGAGGCGCACGCCCAACACGCTGGCCCGATAGAAAGCGGCTTGCACCGCGGCGGAAGTGTCATTGCCGGCCGCAATCCGGTAGGGTTCGAGCAGCGTGAGCTGCTGCCCGATCCCGCGATCGATGAATGGCGCGGCGACCTCGTCGGCGCCCTCGGCCATCAGGCCCAGGGCCGCGACGCCGCCGGCCCGGAAGCCGCGGAACCCGGTCGCCACGTCGAACTCTTGCGTGACCCCGCCGAGCTTGGCGACGGCCAGAGCCGCGCTGGTCGTCCCCGGCGAGATGTCCTGGGTCCTCGCCTTGGGGCCGGCCGGCGCGGGGGGCAGCAGCGCCGCGAGATACAACGTGATCGCCTCGCCCTGGAGGGTCGTGGCCTGCAGGGCCAGGGGCAGGTAGCGCGCGTTGCGGGGCAGAGCCACCTTGAAGCGGCCGGCCGGATCGGCCAGCGTCCGCGCCAGGAGATCGCCCGAGACGAGGTTCACCACTTCCACGAATAGTGCCGTCTCGGCCTGCGCGATCCGGAAGCCGGCGCGGTAAGGCTCGAGCAGGGTCAGGCCGGAACTCTGCGACAGGGCCGGGCTGGCGTTTGCGACGATCCCGGCGGCTGCCGGGATGCCGCCGAAATCGTCCCCGAGCGCCAGAGGGCGCGTGTGGCCGAGAGGCAAGGTGGCGTGCCTGGGCCCCGCCAGGCCGTCCTGGTCGGTATGGCCCAGCCGGACGCGGCCCTCGACCGATTCGCCGGTGCCCTGCGCCTGGGGCCCGCCGGCGGTGGGCGCCTGGAAGAACTGGCAACCCGCCGCGGCCAGGAGTGCGGCCAGGAGAGCGGGAGCAGGGCGCCAGGCGGGCATGGGTACATGTTACCCGGCGCAGTCGTGGCACAATGGCTTCGTGGCTGAGACGGCTGTCACCGGGGTCGTCGGTCGAGATGCGGAGCTCGCGACACTGCGAGCTTGCTGGGCGCGCGCCCTTGGCGGCTATCCGCAACTGGCGATCTTGACGGGCGATCCGGGCATGGGCCGATCGCAGGTCTTCGCGGCCTTCGTCCCCACCACCGAGCGTGACGGCGTCGCCTTGCAGACTCGTGGACTCGCCATCAGCCAGCGAGCGGCCAACTCCGCGCTCGGAGCCATTCTCCTCTCCCTGTTGGATTGCCCGGAAGGATCCGGGCCAAGGGAGATCCTATCGGCCCTGGACGATCTGGTGGAGCCGTTCCCGGCACCGGATGCGCTCAAGGCCCTGCTTGCCAGGCTTGTGGGCCTCGAGATCGACCATCCGCAAGTCAGCGGCCTCGGCCCCGGGGTGCTCAAGCAAGCGCAGGGCGCGGGGCTCGGCGACGCGCTCCTGGCTATGGCGCGGGCGCGCCCCGTGCTGCTGGCCATCGACGACGTCCACTGGCTGGATACCGGATCGGCCGAGTGGCTCGCGGGTTTCTGCCACCGCCTCTTCCTGGCTTCGCCCGGCGATCGGGTGATGGTGCTGGTGACGGCCCGCGGGGTCGACCTGCCCGGGCCGCTGGCGGACCTCGCGCCGGCCGGCCCGTCCCCTTCCGGGGGACTCGAGGGCACGATCGTGTCGCTGGGGCCCCTGGGCGTCGTGGCGGGCCTTGACGTGGCCGCCCAGGTGCTGGGCATGAAGGCCGCTGCCTGGCCGGCGCCCGTGCGCAAGCTCGCCAAGGCGGTGCTGGATCGGGCCGGGGGCAACCCGTCGTACATCGTCGAGACCCTCCATGCGCTGATCGAGACCGGCGTGCTCGCCCCCGCGGGCGACTCATGGACGATCGCCAAGGAAGACGCCGAATCCGACCTGCCGGGCAGCATCGATGCCGCCATCGGAGCGAGGTTGGCAGCCCTGCCCGGCAGGTTGCGAGAGCAACTCCAGCTCGCGGCGGTCGCCGGGCCGCGGTTCGATGCCCAGTTGCTCGGCAAGGTATTCAAGGAAGATCTGGCCGGCAGCGTGGACGAACTGATGCGGCTGGAGCTGCTCGCCAGGGGGACGGGCGGCGGCGTCGGAATCCCGCAGGACCAGATCCGGGAGCAGGCCTACGCCGCCCTGGGAGACGACGCCAGGCGCGGGCTGCACCTCCAGGTCGGCGAGGCCCTGGAGAGCGTGCTCGGCTTCGATGCGCCGAAGTTCGCCGCGGACCTGGCGCACCACTTCGGCTCTGCCGGGGATGCGCCGCGGGCGTTCAAGTACCAGGTGATGCTTGCCGACAAGGCGCGGGAGTCGGCGATGCCGCGCGAGGCGCGGGCGGCCTACCGCAAGGCGCTCGAGTGGGCGGCGCTCATGCCGAGCTGGGACGAGGGCGTCGCATCGCGCCGCGACGTGCTGCTGCACCTCTCGCAGGCCGAGATGCAGCTCGGCAACCTGGGGGAGGCCCTGGCGCTCCTGGACGGGATCACGGAGGCCGATCAGCCTACGCCGGCGGTGTTCCGGGCGAGAGGCGCGATACACGAGAAGAAGGGCGACCTCGTCGGGGCCATCGAACTGGTCACGAAGGCCCGCGATCGCTCCCGCAAGGATCCACCGGAACTGGCGCGTTCGATCGGTGCACTGGCCAACCTGCACCGGATCCAGGGGAAGCTCGACGCGGCGCTGGAACTTGGTCGCGAGGCGCAGCGGCTCTACGGCGGTCTCGGGTTGCCGGCCGAGGAGGCGCTGGCTTGCGGCATCGTGGGCGTCTGCCTGCACCGCAGGGGAGACCTCCAGGGCGCCCTTGCCGAGTACTCGCGGTCGCTCGAGTTGCGCGAGAGTTGCGGCGACCTGGAGGGCGCGGCCAATACCCACAACAACCTGGGGGCGCTCCACGACCTGCTGGGCGATCCCGCCGAGGCCGAGAAGCACTTCGGCTGGGCCCTGGGAACCTACACCAAGCTCGGCCATCGCCTGGGCGTGGTCCTGGTGCTCAACAACCTGGGCGATCATTATCTGGCGCAGGGCAATTTCGGCGAGGCGGAGAAACGCCTCAAGCAGGCGCAGGCCCTCTCCGAGCAGATCGGCTATGCTCCCGGCGTCATCACCACCATGGGCAACCTCGCGCAGGTGCTCCTCGGTAAGGGGCAACCGGGCGAAGCGGTACGGCAGCTGGATCGCAGTCTCGCGTACACGGTAAGGGCCGGCCACCGCGAACATCTTCCCGAACTGCACGCCCTGCGAGCCCGCGCGCACCATGCGGCCGTGGACGCCACCGCGGCCCGCAGGGACTTCGAAGAAGCGTCGCGGCTCGCCCTGGAGGCGGGAAACGCCGAGCTTGCGCGCAAGTACCTGGCCGAGGCCGAGGTCGCGGCCCTGGCCTGATACCCGCGGTGGCGACCGCTACCAGTACCTTGAGACGCCATACGCGTCGAAGACCCCGTCCATGCTGATGATCGGGATGCCCTCAGCGAGTGACTGGGCCGCAAGGAGCCGATCGAACGGATCACGGTGGTGGTGGGCCAGTTCGCCAAGGCGCCTGAGGTGCGACACTTCGATTTGCAGCACCGCGATGCCCTGCTCCCGCGGCTGGCGCTCGAGGAATTCGGCCAGGTTGTTGGAGATCGCCAGCTTTCCCAGGGAGATCTTGATAGTCGCCTCCCAGAGGCTCGCGACGCTCAGCAAGAACTCGTTGGCAGGATCCTCGTAGGCCTCCGCGACGGCTCGGGACAGCCGCCTGTCCCCCTCCAGCAGCCAGAGATAGGGGTGAGTGTCCAGAAGGAGCCGCAAGGCGCAAACCTACATGTAGTCGGCGAAATCTTCCAGCGGCGCGTCGAAGTCGTCCGCAATGAAAGTGACCGTCCCTTTGCCGAAACCGACGCGACGCCGAGGCTCTTGCCGCTTGAATGCCACCAGCCTGGCCACCGGTTCCCCCCGGTTCGAAATGACCACTTCCTCTCCCTCCTCGACCTGCTTGAGCAGGCGCGAAAGGTGCGTCTTGGCCTCGTGCACGTTCACGTTGATCACGCGCCCATGTTAGTTTAGTTTCTAGACTAAGTCAAGTTTTGCAGGAAGGCCGGGCCTTGCTTGCAGGAGCTTGGCGATCGAGATCGACTTGTACTGAGCCAGCGAGAGATTCTCCTCGGCGCCCCATGGGCCAAGCAACGGAACTTTCATCTCGCTTTCCGGTCCAAAAATGCAGAGGCGGCGAGACCGCGGCCTCGTCGCCAATTCTTCTGCAGCCTATACCCAGGAGATCGGCCGGTCAATCGGCGAACTTAACCAACGCATCCGACAGGGGTATAGTTTGAGCGAATGCCAAGACTGACGATCCCGGCTCTGCAAACCTATTGCAGGAAGGCAGAGGCGGTCGTGACCATGAAGCGGGGCACGGACATCTACCGTGTCGCGGCCGACGAAGTCCGCTGCCTCTACATGAGCGACCAGACCGCCCCGCTCGACGCCCGCATCGTGTTCAAGGTCGACAAGAACGTCGCCTACCTCGACGAGGCCGAACTGGTGAGCTTCGGCGAGGGCCTGGTACGCGAGCAGAAGGTCCTCGCCGGCGGAGCGCTCTCGCCAAACGTCTACAAGTCCTGGGAGACGCTGGTCCAGTCCGTCGAAGGGCAGTCCGACCTGCCAGTCACCAAGACCGAACTGTCGCTGCGCGAGCTGCTCGAAGCATACGGCTTCGTGCCTCCCGATATCCTCAAGAAGGCGCAGGATCTGGTGGCCGACGGGGAGTCGTTCGGCCTGACCCTGGTGCGAACCAAGGCCCTCAAGCTCGAGGACCTCATCCGCGGCGCTGTGGGCCCCGGGCGGTACTTCAAGCCGAAGAACCACGTGGCCAACGACGTCGGGCGGGCGCTGATCGCCAAGCAGAAGATCACCCCGGCGGAGCTCAAGGCCGTACTGCCAAAGCACGTCCGGGAAAAGCAACCGCTCGAGGAGGTGCTGCTCGCGGAAAACCTCCTGAAGGCCGAAGACCTCGAGAAGCTCGAACCACCGGCGATCGAGCTGCCCGACTACGATCAGCCCGTCGAGTTCCTGGTCCGCAACGGCAAGATCACCCGCTCGGAGCTGCTCCACTACACGCTGCGGGCGACCAAGCGCGGCGAGACGGCCATCGGCGAGCTGATCGAGGAGCAGAAGGTCGCCCAGGAGGTGGCCGACTTTGCCCAGCGGCTTCACGACTGCAAGGCCAAACTCCGCCTCAAGGGCGCGTACCGCCTTGGCGACGTGCTGATCGAACGATCGCTCATCACCGAGGCGCAGCTGATAGAACGCCTGCAGTACCAGGTGGATCACGCCGCTCCCCTGGGCGCCTTGCTCGTGGCCGCCAAGATGATCACCCCCGAGCAACTCGTCGAGGCGCTGATCGCGCAGGACGACAAGCTGACGGAACTTGCGCGGAAAGAAGCGAAGAAGGTCCCCAAGAAGGTCGAACCGCCGCCGCCCCCGCCGCCGCCGAGCCCGCCGCCGGTCCAGATCAAGGTGGTCCCCAAGAAGATCAACTGGCGGGAAGGCATCATGGCCCTCCTGGTCCTTGCCGGCCTTGGCGGCATGGGGCTCTGGCAGGCGAGCCAGATGAACCGCATCGCCACCGACAAGCCCGATCCGCTCGCATCGGAGCCCATCAACCCGGTTTTCGCCTTCTTCGCCGGCGACGGCAACGGCGATTCGAGCGAGGCCTACTACACGGTCGAAGACCTCCAGGGGGAGAAGAAGGAAGACGTCGAGAAGGCCCAGGAACTCGATCCGCAGTACGCCGAGCAGGTCAACCGGCTAGGTGTGACGCTCAAGAACCAGAACAAGGAGGTCGACGACCTCCTGGCCGGCAACTCGGACCTGTTGCCCACGGCGGCGCCGATCACCCCGCCGCCCGTCGAAGCGGCCAAAGCCGCGCCGGCGCCGGCCGCGCTCCCGGGCCAGCAGCCCCAGCAACCGGCCCAGGCGCCCGTTGCCGCCATCGTGCCCGTCATCGGACCTACGACCGCCGTCCAGGCCGTCCCGGCAGCCAGGC
>Ga0194120_10004882_pt1 | contig 20195 bp, 17 predicted proteins | sample TA2MahCa65mmetaG_FD_148642 | JGI IMG/M metagenome (GOLD analysis project Ga0194120, IMG submission 148642) | Freshwater microbial communities from Lake Tanganyika, Tanzania - TA2015019 Mahale Deep Cast 65m | ecosystem: Environmental > Aquatic > Freshwater > Lake | place: Tanzania: Lake... | reverse complement strand
CCGCCTCGTCGCCCTCGCCATCGGCGATGTTCACTGTCTTGCCCACCAGCCCGGCGCCGTCGCGCGCGTCGCGACGGGCGGCCTCGACCGCCACGGGCACCGCCGACGAGGCCCACGAGCGCAGTCCCGTGCCGCGGAGGAGGTCGGCGGCGGCGATCAGCTGGCGTTCCACCGTGGCGCCGTTGGGCCGGTTTCGCGGGTTCCACTCCATCATCTGGCGGAGCACCGGAACGAGCTGGGCGTGGGTGCCGGAGATCTGGCCGAGCCGCTCCTCGAGCCGCTTCTGGTGCGCGTCTTCCTTGAGCTTGGGCTGGCCGAAAACCTCGCCGGCAGCGGCCTCCCAGAGCGTGAGCGCGAGGCCGAAGATGTCGGCGGCGGGGCTCACCTCGCCGGTGATGATGTACTCGGGCGCCATGTAGTTGAGCGTCCCGAGGACGAACTGCCCGGTGCGGCTCTCGCGCGCGGCGAAGCGCGCCTGGGCCACGCCGAAGTCGAGCAGCTTCACGCCGCCCTTGTCGGTGACCATGACGTTGGCCGGCTTCACGTCGCGGTGCACGACGTTGAGCGCCTCGCCGGTAGACGGGTGCCGGGCCGTGTGGGCGGTGTGCAACGCCCCGGCCACCGTGGCGCCCAGCTCGGCGAGCGCCCGGGGCGGCGGCCGCTCGGCCTTGGCGATCAGCGCGTCGAGATCGATCCCCTCGACGTACTCCATCAAGACCGCGTCGCGACCGGGTACACGCACGAGTTCGAGCACTTTCAGGATGTGCTCGTCTTGCAGCAGCCCCAGGAGTCGTGCCTCGTCGCGCACGCGCGACACGAACATCTCGCCGTCGGGATGGTTCTCCGCGAGCACCTTCACCGCCACGGGCCGCCGGAAGCCCCGCGAGCCGACCAGCTCGGCGAGGTAGACGGTGCCGAAGGCCCCGGACCCCACCACGCGCGTAAAGATGAGCTGTCGCACGGCGCCCCCCTTAGTCGGGCGGCCGCGTATTCGCTGCTACTCGTTGACCGGCGTCATCCACAGGGTCTGGGCCGACACCCCGAGGCGTTGGAGCGCCCGGTCGTAGCGGTCGCCCAGCGGGCAGTCGAAGAGCAGGTCGGGCGTGGCCTCGACGTACACCCACGAGCCTTCCTCCAGCTCGCGGTCGAGCTGTCCCGGGCCCCAGCCTGCGTAGCCAAGGCAGAGCGCGAACTCCGAACTTGCCGCGATCAACGCGGCAAGACGTTCACGGGAGGGCGACACGCCGATCCCCGACACCGTCCACCCCTCGCGACACACCCCGCGGTAGAGCACGAAGCCGCTCCCCCGTTCCACCGGGCCGCCCCAGAGCGCAGGCGACAGCAGGCGACCGCTCTTTCCCGGCAGGTCGAGGTGGCTCGCCACGTCGCCGATCTTGACCGGCGCCTCGCGGTTGACCACCAGCCCCAGCGCACCCTGCGAGGAGTGCTGCACCAGGAGAACCACCGCGCCCTCGAAGTTGGGGTCGCGCATCTGGGGACTGGCGACGAGAAAGCCGGGTTCCATCTACCCGGCGCCGCCCAGCTCGCGGAGCGGCTCGATCCGCGGCTGGGCGCCGCTGCGGATCACTTCCTCGTTGATCACCACTTCCTTGATGTTGTCTTGCGACGGCAGCTCGAACATGATGTCGAGCATCACCGACTCGAGGATGGTGCGCAGCCCGCGGGCACCCGCCTTCCGGGTGACAGCCTTCTCGGCGATGGCGCGGAGCGCCTCCGGCGTGAAGGAAAGCTTCACCTTCTCGAACTTGAAGAGCTTCTGGTACTGCTTGACGATGCTGTTGCGCGGCTCGGCGAGCACGTGCACCAGGTCGTCCACGCCGAGCGGGTCCATGACGGCGAGCACGGGCAGGCGCCCGATGAACTCCGGGATCAACCCGAACTGCTCGAGGTCTTCCGGCGTGATGATGCGCATCAGCTTCTGGGCCACCTCGCCCTTCTCGCCGCGCTCGTGCCCGAACCCCACCGTCTTGCGGCCGGTGCGCTCCTGCACCAGCCGCTCGATGCCCTCGAAGCTGCCGCCGCAGATGAACAGGATGTTGGTGGTGTCGACCTGGAGGAATTCCTGGTTGGGCAGCCGCTTGTTGCCCTTGATCTGGATGCTGGCGTTGCTGCCCTCGAGGATCTTCAACAGCGCCTGCTGCACGCCCTCGCCGCTCACGTCGCGACTCACGGAACTGGAGAAGCTCTTGCGGGCGAGCTTGTCGACCTCGTCGATGTAGACGATGCCGCGCTGGGTTTTTTCCACGCTGTTGCCGCTGGCGTGGAAGAGGTTGAGGATGATGTTCTCGACGTCTTCGCCCACGTAGCCGGCCTCGGTGAGCGCGGTGGCGTCGGCCACCACGAAGGGGACGTCGAGCAAACGCGCGAGGGTCTGGGCGATGAGCGTCTTGCCGGTGCCCGTGGGGCCGACGAGGAGCACGTTGGACTTCTGGATTTCCACGTCGCCCGGGCGGCCCTTGCCTTGCTGGTTGGCCTCGAGGCGCTTGTAGTGGTTGTAGACGGCCACCGCGATCTTGCGCTTCGCCGCGTCCTGGCCGACGACGTACTGGTCGAGGAAAGACTTGATGCGCGCGGGGGAGGGGATCTTGCCGCTACCGAAGCTGATGCCGGTGGCGCTCTTGTTCTCGCGGATGATGTCGAGGCAGAGCCGAATGCACTCGTTGCAGATATAGACGTTTGGACCGGCAACAATCTTCTCGACGTCGCGCTGCGGCTTGTGACAGAAGCTGCACGACAGAGACGACTGGCTGGAGTACTTCGGCATCGGCTCCTCGGTGCGGCGCTACGGGGACACTCTAAGCGTGGCAGGATCAGGGCGTCAACGTGCATTCGGCACGTCGCGCCCGTGCTTGATACGAAACGGCTATGCCTGCCGCGAGCGACTACTACGCCCTCCTCGGTGTCGCCCGCGACGCGACGGACAAGGACATCAAGAAGGCCTTTCGTGCCGCCGCCAAGGAGTGCCACCCCGACGTGGCGGGCGACGACCCGGAGAAGACCGAGCGTTTCAAGGTGCTCCGCGCCGCCTACGAGGTGCTGGCCGACCCGGTGAAGCGCGCCGCCTACGATCGCCGCCTCGATCGCCGCGCCAACCCGAGCCCGTTTTACGGCAGCCACTGGAAACACGCGGGCAAGCCGACCGCCTCCACCACCGCGCACGCGCCCGGCGGCAACGATCTCGACCTCGAAGACCTGTTCAACGACTTCGGGGGCATCGACCTCGGCTTCGGCAAGGCGCCCGGGCGCACCCCGGGGCACGCCACCACGCCACCACCCGCCCGGCCCCCGCCGCAGGGCGACGGCTGGTATCGGCAGACCCACGCGCGCCCGGCGGGGCGGTCTCGTCCCTCGGAGGCCAGGGCCGAGCCATCGGGACACGCCGGTCCCCCGGTGCAGGGCGACGACGTCAAGGTGAAGGTCGACGTGCCCGCCGGCGTCGCGATGCGCGGCGGCCTCGTCACCGTCACCTACCCGCGGCTGGTGCGGGGCGACGACCCGCGCGCGGTGCACACCATCGACGAGCTGCACGAGCTGCGCGTGCCGCCCGGGGTGCGCGAGGGCGAGGTGCTGCGCGTGGAGCGCCACGGGCACGCTGGTCCCAACGGCGGACCCTACGGCGATCTCGTCGCCACCGTACACGTCGTCGGCCCTCGTCCCGGGGCGGCCGCGCCGGGCGACGCCGAGGGCGCGCGCGGTCCCCGGATGCGAATGCCGGCGTCGCACGAGGGCGTGGTGGCCGAGGGCGATGTCGACGTGCTGCGCTTCGATGTCGGGGTGGTGGAGGCCATCCTGGGCGGGCGGGTGGAGGTCGACACCCCCCAGGGCCGCGTGCGGGTGACCATCCCCCCCGGAACCAGCTCGGGCACGCGCCTACGATTGCGGGCGAAGGGCAACAACGGTCACGACGGGGCCGCCCGCGATCTCTACGCCGAGGTGCGGATCGTCGTGCCCGCAGAGATCGACGAGGAGTCGCGTCGGCTCATCGAGGAGTTCGGGCGGCTCAACCCGGGGGAGTAGCGCCGGGGCGTGGCGACGGCATCGGGGTGGGCTACGATGCACGTCATGGCCGACCCCGAGGAAACCGCGGCGGAACGCGCCGAGCGCCGGAGGCAGACGTGGACGATCCGGCGCGTGCCGGTGGATGAGGCCATGCAGGCGGCGGACTCCACCGTCGCCCAGCGCGTCGCGCGCATGTGGCAGCTGTCGATCGACCCCTGGGTGCTCCGCGGCGAGCCGCTGCCGGCGTACAACCGGGCGGAGATGCCGGGCCGGGTGATTCGCGGGCAGTCGCGGTGAGCGCGCCCGAGCTTCACCGCGACTTCGCCGACTTCTTGGTGGCGTTTTGCGCTGAGGAGGTGGAGTTTCTCCTGGTAGGTGCCTTCGCCCTGGCCGCGAACGGCGCGCCCCGGCACACCGGCGACCTCCGCGTGTGGGTGCGGCCGGATCCGGCGAATGCCGAGCGGGTGATTCGCGCGCTCGACCGGTTCGGGGCCCCGTTGGCGGCGCACGGGGTGGTGGTCGATGATTTCTCGCGTGTGGGCAACGTCTACCAGATGGGTGTTCCGCCGGTTCGAATCGACGTCCTGACTCAGATCTCCGGCGTCACCTTCGAGCAGACGTGGCCTGGCCGCATCGAGGCGGTGCTCGGGGGGCTCCGCCTGCCCTTCCTTGGCCTGCGAGAGCTGGTGCGCAACAAGCGAGCGTCCGGGAGGGTGAAGGACCTCCAGGACATCGAGCTGCTCCGGGAGGCGGGGGTAACGGTCGACGAGGTGGGGTGAGACGGCGCGGGCGCCGAGTGCACTCGTTCACCGCGCTCAGCGTTGAGGGGATCGCCGCCCGCCCGTCGTAAGCACAGATGCTGGGAACAGTGACCGTCGTGAGCGTAGATGCTCCAGACAGGCAGAGCGGGCGCCACCTCCTGTCCGCGACCGCTCGCCGCGATGGACAAACGCTGGTTTTCCCGTGGCCGAGGCCGCCGCTGGTTCCTCTGCGACCTCGGCCTGCCTGCACGGAGCATCTGTGCTCACGACGCTGCTCGTGGAGAGCATCTGTGCTCACGACGGTAGCGGGCGGCTGCGGTCACTTCGGTGGCCCGCAGCCCATCCGTCGACGGGAGAGTGGCTCGCACAGAGCCCACGGGGAACACAGAGTCGGGAGGCGGGCCTCGCCGCCGAGTCCGCGAACTCCCGTCCTTTTCTCTGTGTCCTCCGTGGCTCTGTGCGAGCACCGCAGGAGTCCGGCGCCCTCGCGACGCCCGTTCCCCCAGCCGCATTGGGCCCGTCGTGCGGGTCGCGGAGGAGCAGTGGGGGCGCTCACGCGCGGGGATTGGAGTGGCCCCGATCCTCTACCGGCACTGCAACTCGCCGCAGAAGCCATCGTCGTAGCAGGAGCCCTGCGGTGTGCCGAGCGCGATGGCGCCCAACGAGCAGTCCCCCCAGTCGCAATCATCGTTTGATTCGCACGGCTGCGTGCATTGCTGTGTGCCCGTGTCGCCCTGAAAGTTACGTCGCTCGCAGGTCAGCGCCCCCTCGCAGTCGGTGTCGTCGTCACATGCGTCGAGGAATGTCGGCGGAGGCGAGGGCGCACAGCCAGAGAGCAAATCCGAGCCAAGAGCGACCGCCAGTACGGCGATCAGGACCCGCACGCTGCCTCCGTTGGGCTGACGGCCTCATCCTGTCCGAGACCTTGGTAGTTTGGATCTTCACTAACTAGCCTCCCGTCGTAGTCCCACTCGTCATACCCGCCCTCCAGCGCCTCGTCGCAGCAGCAGAACTCGGTCCCAACCAGCCCCTGGTCCTTCGCGACCGCCCTGCCGAAGTAGTAGTCCACGAGATCGGCGAAGTTCTCGGGGAGCCAGCAGGAGTGTGATGTCTCGTGAACAATCAAGCGGGCCACCTCCAGCACGAGGCAAGCCCGCTTGCTCGACGATGAGGTGGCCTGGTAGCTGTTCTTGACGCCCTGTAGCCAGCCGCGATCGAAGAGAAGGTAGCGGCTCCCGTACAGGTTGGTCGCGATCCATGAGGCGTTGTAGGTCGTCTCGTAGATCATCGGCTTGGGATACCAGAAGTCCCCGCCCGTGAGCCGGGTGACGTGGCACGTCTGGCTCACGTCGGGCGCGTGGCGGTCGTAGTAGTTCTTGACGAACTGGATGTTGTCGTCGATGAGCTCGAAGGCCTTGCGCAGGAGCTTCACGTCGAACTCGTCGAGGTCGCTGTCGCCCGTGGCCACCTTCGTGGCGTGCAGGGTGAATGGAGCGGGTACGCGTCGGATCGCCATGGAACAGTCTCCGGTAGCGACAGAAACATACTCCTCCAGGGGGGGGGGCTGTCAAGTGAACTGTTGAATATCTCAAGATATTCGATATTGAAATACGACTATGTGTTCATGTTCGCCGACCGGAGGCCGCTCGAGTCTGCGAGATCCCCGCCCTTTCTCTGTGTTCCCTGTGCCCCTGTGCGAGCACCTCCGCCCGCCCCCCTCAGTGACTCTCCAGCTCCACGACCGGTGTCGCGACCGGCCGGAACACGCCGGGCCCGAGCGCGAGGGCGAGCGCCTCGTCGGCGTCGTCGACAAAGTGGTAGCTCAGCTCGTCGCGGAGCACCTTGGGCACGTCGTGCAGGTCGCGCTCGTTGAGCCGCGGCATCACGATCTCCTTGATGCCGGCGCGCCGGGCGGCGAGCACCTTCTCCTTGATGCCGCCCACCGGGAGCACCTTGCCCCGCAGGGTGATCTCCCCGGTCATCGCGAGGTCGGAGCGCACGGGCAGGCCGGTCAACAGCGACACCAGCGCGGTGGTGAGCACCACGCCCGCGCTCGGGCCATCCTTGGGGATGGCGCCGGCCGGCATGTGCAGGTGGTACTCGTTGTCGGCAAAGACCGAGGGCTCGAGTCCAAATCGCGCGGCTCGCTCGCGCACGAAGCTCATCGCCGCCTCGCAGCTCTCCTTCATCACGTTGCCGAGTGAACCCGTGATCTTGAGCCCGCGGGGCCCCGGCATGCGCGTGGCCTCGATGAACAGGATCTCGCCGCCCGACTCGGTCCACGCGAGGCCGATGGCGATGCCGGGACGGTCGGTGCGCTCGGCCAGCTCGGGGTGGTGCTTGGGCGGGCCGAGCCAGGCGGTCACCTGGGGCTCGTCGAGCACGAAGGGGGCGGCGTCGCCCTCCACGATCCGTCGCGCCGTCTTGCGGAACAACGAGGCCAGCTCGCGCTCGAGCGATCGCACGCCGGCCTCCCGGGTGTAGCTGCGGATCAGGTAGGCGGCCACGCGCTCCGGGATGTCGAGGTGCCCCTCGGCGATGCCGTGCGCCTCGCGCAGGCGACGGTAGAGGTGCTGCTGGGCGATCGCCAGCTTCTCTTCCTCGATGTAGCCGTGGAGCCGGATGATCTCGAGGCGGTCGTGCAACGCGGCCGGGATGGGATCCTCCACGTTGGCGGTGCCGACGAAGAGCACGTTGGACAAGTCGAAGGGCGCGTCGAGGTAGTGGTCGCGGAAGGTGCTGTTCTGCTCGGGATCGAGCACCTCCAGGAGCGCGCTCGCCGGGTCGCCCCGGAAGTCGTTGCCGATCTTGTCGAGCTCGTCGAGGATGATCACCGGGTTCTTCGTGCCGGCGCGCTTGAGCGACTGGATCACCCGCCCCGGCAGGGCGCCCACGTAGGTGCGGCGGTGGCCGCGGATCTCGGCCTCGTCCTTCATGCCGCCCAGCGCGATGCGCTCGCACTTGCGACCGAGGGCCCGGGCGATGCTCTTGCCGAGCGAGGTCTTGCCCACGCCGGGGGGGCCCACGAAGCAGAGGATGGGCGACTTCGCGTCGGGCTTGAGCTGCCGCACCGCGAGGAACTCCAGCAGTCGTTCCTTGATCTTGTCGAGGCCGTAGTGGTCCTCGTCGAGCACGCGGCGCGCCTCGTGGAGCGAGGTGTTGTCTTCCGTCTGCACCTGCCAGGGCATGGCCACCAGCCAGTCCAGGTAGGTGCGCGCCACCATGTACTCGGCCGCGTCGACGTGGATCTTCTTGAGACGGTCGAGCTCGCGGCGCGCCTCCTTCTCCACCTCCTCCGGCATCCCGGCGGCGCGGATCTTCTCGTCGTAGGCGCTCACCTCGTCGACGACGGTCTCGCCGAGCTCCTTCTGGATCGCCTTGAGTTGTTCGCGCAGCTGGTACTCCCGCTGGCCGGCGTCCATCTGCTTCTGCACGTCGTCGGCGATCCGCCTGCGGAGCACGGCGTACTGCTGGGCCCGTTCCATGAACCACGCCAGCCGCTCCAGCCGCTTCACGAGGCTCGGCTCGGCGAGCAGCTCCTGCGCCTCGGGGGGGACGATCCCGATCTGCGAGGCGAGATGGTCGCACACGCGGCCCGGCTCGGACTGCATCTCCATCGCCTTGTCGAGCGCGTCGGGCGGCTTGTCGGCCGCCGTGGTGTTGAACACCTCGCGGGCCAGCTCGATCACCCGCTTGGTGGCGGCCTGGACCAGCTTGGGGTCGCCCGGCTGGGTGACGAAGCGCCCGGGCGTGCAGCAGGTGCCGAGGTTCTGGCTCTCGTGGAAGTCGCTCACCGAGCAGCGCTCCACCGCCTCCACCAGCGCGCGCACCCCCCCGTCGGGGAGGTTCATCGTGCGGTGTACCCGGGCGAGCACGCCCACCTTCGCGACGTCTTCCGGGCCGGGGTTCTCGAGCCCAGGATCGGTCTGCAACACGCAGACGAGGTCGAGCTTCTGGTCGAGGTGGGCGTCGAGGGCGCTGACGCTCGGCCCGCGGGCGAAGGTCAACTGCGTGATCTGCCCGGGGAACAGCACCTGCGTGCGCAGGGCCACGGTGGGGAAGTAGCGTGCCATAGAAACCGGGCGCCTAACGTTGACACCGGCGCGCGTCCCTTCTACAAACGTCACATGGGCAACCTCTCCACCCAGAAGGCGCCGCAGGCGCAGCAGGCCAGCGCTGGTCTCGGCGCGGCGGTGTCCACCCAGGTGGCCGGCAAGCAGGCCACGCTCGGCAACGCGGCGATGGCGGGGCAGCTCGCCGGGGCGGTCGCCGCGAGCGGGCCGAGCTGGTCGCGCACCGAGGTGATCGGCATCCAGCGGGAGCTCGCGCGGCTCGGGCTCTACACGATGAAGGTCGATGGCGACCTCGGCAAGGGCAGCCGCGCCGCGCTCGTCGAGGCCTTCGGCGGCGAGGAGTACCGCACGCTCTCGGCCACCGACGCGCTCAAGCGCCTGCAAGGGGCCACCCCGCCGAAGAGCACCGGCATCCGCTACGGCGAGATGTTCAAGGACGGCCTGCTCGACATGAACCTCGGCCTCGGCTTCGACGAGTCGAACTGGCACAACCACGCCGGGCCCGCGATCATGGAGGCCATCAAGGCGCGCGGATTCAAAGACGACGCGGCGCTGGCGGCCTCGCTCTACAAGAAGTCCGGGCGCGAGGTGGGCGACTCGGCCTTCGGCAAGTACTTCGTGAAGCAGAAGGCGATCACTTGGAAGCCGCCCGCGGGCGAGGCGCGCACCGTCGACGTGGTGATCCGCTTCGTCACCAACAGCGTGGCCGGCAACAGCAAGTCCGACGGCGAGGGGAAGCGGGCCGCCGATGCCTTCATGGAAGGCATGCAGGAGAGCGACGTGAGCTACTACGCCGGCCACGGGCGCTACGGCTCGGGCCCCGACTTCGACCGGAACATGCGCTTCCAGTTGATGAACGACAAGGGCGACGTGGAGAAGGAGTACAGCGACTACACCGTGCTCGAGAAAGACCTCGCCGCCCTGGGCAAGAAGTCCGGGAAGTCGGCGTGGACGATGTACCAGGAGTACACCAAGTCCGGGAAGCTCAAGACCATCGGGAGCAACGACGGGAACTTGTTCATGAACCCGACGAACAACCACACCGGAGAGTTCGGCGGCAACCTCATGTACCAGAACCTGAAAAACGGGGGCAAGAAGCCGGTGACCGGCGCCGAAGGGGCGATGGGACAGACCGACCGCAACTACCGCCTCATGGTCTTCGACGGCTGCCGCACCCAGGACTACAAGAAGCAGATCCGGGGGACGCCGAACAGCTCGAGTCGCGACCTCGGGCTCATCGACACCACCCGCACCACCTACTGGGGCGACGAGGCCGAGACCATCGGCGCCTTCATCGACGGCGTGCTCGCGACGGAGTCGTCCAAGGGCCTCACCGGCAAGATGGACGCCGTCCAACAGGTCGACACGTCGCCTGCCTTCGAGTTCTCTTGATCCTCCCGGCAATCGCCATGGCCCTCGACCTCGATTCCGCCCGCGCCCAGCTCGCCTCGCCCTCCACGTGGTGCGACGCGGCGGCGGCCCTCGCGTCCAGTCGCGACCCGCTGGCCCTCGCGGCGCTGGTGGATGCCTACGATCTGCCGGTGGAAACCAGCAAGCTGTGCCTGCTCGAGGCCATGGAAACGCTGGCCAATGACGGGGCACTCGAGCGGCTCCACGCCGGCGACCCGTCGCGGGCGCTCCGCGCCGCCGCGCTGGTGGCCGACGCGCGCTGGCTGCCCCTCATCGAGGGCAGCGTGGCCGTGCCCAGCACGCGCGCGCAGGCCGGCGAGGCCCTGCGCTTGCAGCGTCGCGACACCGCGTGGGAGGAATCCTGCCTGCGCCTGCTCGTCCACGCCGACCCGGCGGTGCGGCTGGTCGCGGCGGAGATGCTGGCGGGCCGCAAATCCACGGCGGCGGCGGTGGAGGCGCGACGCGCCGTGGAGACCGACGAGGCGGTGAGGGCCGCTCTCTCGCAGTAGCCACGAGGCGTTGTAGAATGCCGGGCCCGTGGCCCAGGCCCAGCCCGTCCAGTTCGGTGACTACCAGCTCATCGAGCGCCTCGCGACCGGCGGGATGGCCGAGGTGTACCTGGCGCAGAGCAGCGGCATCGAGGGTTTCGAGAAGCGGCTGGTGATCAAGAAGATCCTCCCGGAACTGGCCCAGAACCCGCGCTTCGTCCAGATGTTCGTCCACGAGGCCAAGCTCTCGGTCTCGCTCAGCCACCCGAACATCGTCCAGGTCTTCGACCTCGGCAAGGTCAACAACGACCCCTACATGGCCATGGAGTACATCCACGGCCGCGATCTCACCTCGATCATGCGCGCGCTCCGTCGCAACGGCGAGCGCATGGAGGTGGGGATCGCCGTGTACGTGGCGGGGAAGGTGCTGCGCGGCCTCGGCTACGCCCACTCGCGCACGGGGCCCGACGGGCGCCCGCTCCACATCGTCCACCGCGACGTGTCGCCGCACAACGTGGTGGTGAGCTTCGAGGGCGAGGTGAAGCTCGTCGACTTCGGCATCGCGCGGCTGGTCGGCGAGTCGCTCGGCGAGGCGGATCCCATGCAGGCGGGCCGGCCGGGCGGCGGCAAGTTCGCGTACATGTCGCCCGAGCAGGCGCAGGGTCTCGCCGTCGACCACCGCTCCGACCTGTTCTCGCTCGGCGTCGTGCTCTTCGAGATGCTCGCCGGGCGGCGACTGTTCGCCAACGACGACCCCGACGAGAAGCTGCGGCAGGTGATCGCCTGCGAGGTGCCCGACATCCGCGCCATCAACGAGGCCGTCCCCGACGCGCTGCACGCCATCCTCGGCAGGGCCCTGTCGCGCCGTGCCGAGGACCGCTACGCCGACGCCGCCAGCTTCGAGGAGGAGCTGCGCGCCTTCGCCTTCGCGCAGGGTCTACGGGCCGACGGCAGCGCCCTGTCGGCGCTGGTGCGCCGCCTGTTCGCGGCCGAGCTGGCGGGCGATACCTCCGCTACCAACCTCGACCTCCTCGCCGGCGATCTCGACGCGATGCACACCGGCGTCGACCCCGAGCCCAGCGTGTCGGCCTCCACCAGCGAGAGCGCCTCCGCCTCCGAGGAGCGGGCGCACCATCGCTTGCTCGGCGTACACGGCGAGCGCAAGAACGTGGTCGCGCTGGTGGTGGAGGTGAACGGTCTCACCGACTTCTCCGCCCGCGCCGAGACGGAGGACGTGGGCCGCGTTCACTTCAAGATGTTGCGGATGGTGCGCACGCTGGTGGATCGCATGGGCGGCGTGGCCGAGCGATTCGACGACGACACGCTCTTCGTCTTCTTCGGCCTCCCCCGGGCCCACGGCGACGACCTCGATCGGGCGCTCGGTTGCGCGCGGGAGTTCCACCGGCTCGCGGGCCGGCTCCGGCGGCGGGGCTTCGCCGTGGAGTTCAGCGTGGGCGTACACGTGGGCGAGCTCAACGTGGGGCGCCAGCGCGGCCGCCACTACCGCTTCACGGCGCGGGGCGACACCCTGAAGACGTGCGTGCGCCTGGCCTACGCGGCCGACCCGGGCAGCACGCTGGTGTCAGACCGGGTGGCGGCGCTGGCGGGTGACCGTTTCCCCTTCGAGCGTGGCCCGGAGCTCCGTCGCAAGGGCACCCGCGGGCATCGCTCCACCTTCGTCCTCGGCGAGGGGCGGCGTCGCGCCGGGCGTGGCGTCGTGGGGCGCTGGCTGCGCCGGGGCAACGAGCTGGAGGTGATCCGCGACGCCATCGGCGGCCTGCGCGAGGGCCGCGGGGCGCGCATCGGCGTACACGGCGACGCGGGCATGGGAAAAACGCGCTTCTTCCGCGAGCTACGCGAGCTTGCCTCGCGGCGACAGATCGCGGTCTTCCACGGTCGCGCGCTCCCCTTCGGCGCGGATCGTCCCTTCGCGCCCTTCCGCGATCTCATCTCTGACATCCTCGGCATCGAGGCGGACACTCACCTCGTCGAGGTCAAGGAGCGGCTGCAACGGCTCGCCGCCCTCCGGCTCGACGAGGTGGACATCGCGGTGATCGGCTCGCTCTACGCGGTAGAGCTGGGCGACAAGGGCCTGCCCGCCCGCGAGGCCATCGACACGGTGCTGGTCAAGCTGGTGCGCGGGCTGGCACGGGAGCGGCCTACCATCGTGATGCTGGAAGACATCCAGTACCTCGACACCCTCGAGCGCCAGCTGTTCAACCAGTTGCTCCACGCCACCGAGGGCGAGCCGGTGTTGTTGCTGGCGAGCTGGCGCGGCGAGGTGCCGCAAGAGTGGGCGGCGCGCATGGACATGGTGCACCTGCGGCCCCTGGAGCCGGAAACGCTGGAGGCGCTCGCGGCCGAGGTGCTGGGCCACGAGTCCATCGGTCCCGACCTGTCGCGACTTGTTCGACGCACGACCGAGGGCAATCCCCTCTACCTGGAGGAGGTGCTCAAGGCGCTGCGCCAGGCCGGCCGGATCTGGTACGAGGGGGGCCGGGCGCGGCTGAAGGATCCCCAGCTCGATCCGCGCATCCCCGACACCCTCCAGGGCCTCATCGCGGCGCGGGTCGACACCCTCGATCCCCTGGCCAAGGGGGCGCTCCAGGTGGCAGCGATCATCGGCCTCGGCTTCTCGCCGGTGTTGCTCGGCGAGGCCGTGGGCGCCGACGAGCCGATGGCGCTGGTGGGCGAGCTGGTGCGCGCCGGGCTGGTGGTGCCCGACGGGCGCTCGCCCGACACCGCCTACTCCTTTGCCTCGGTGCTGGTGTGGGAGAGCGTGGATAGGGGCATTCTCGGCGTGCAACGTCGTGAGTACCATCGCATGGTCGCGGCGGCGATGGAGCGGGTGTACGCGGGGCGGCTCGAGTCGGTCATCGAGAGCTATGCCCAGCATTGCCAGGCCGGCGGGCGCCACCGCGAGGCCGTCGCCTCCGTGCTCCGAGCGGGGACCGACCATCGCAACGCACAGTTCTTTGAGCGTGCGCTGGACTGCTTCCTCCGCGGTATCGCCTGGCACGACGCGGCGCCGCGCGGCGAGAAGGCGCACGGCGTGGAGGCGGAGTTGCACGTGTGCGCCGGCGAGGTGGCGGCGTTGCTCGGGCTCCCCACGGCCGAGCGCATGTTCTCGGTGGCCCTCGACATCGCGAGCGAGGCCGGCCCCCGGTCGTGCGAGGCCCGGGCGCTCCTCGGGCTCGGCCAGCTCTACGCCCAGCGCGGGAAGCTGGCGGTGGCTCGCGCCAACGTGGAAGACGCGGCGCGCATCGCCCGGCGGCAGGGCGACGTGGCCCTTCACGTTCAATGCCTGGAGTCGCTTGGCGCAGTCGCGCTCGACGAGGGCAACGCGGAGGAGGCGCGCAGCTTCTACGCCGAGGGCCTGCGCGTGGCCGGCGAGCGGGGCGACCTGGCGGCGCGCATGATCCTCGGACTCGCCAGCCACTCCCTCCGCAAGGGCGAGAACGCTGCCGCGCTCGCGATGCTGAAGGAGGCGCTGCCCCACGCCGAGCGGGCGACCGACCGCGTGCTCGTGGGACGCATCGTCAACAACATCGGCATCGCCTTCATCGACGAGGGCAAGCCGGCCGAGGCGCTCGCCGAGTTTCGCCGGGCGCTGGAGCTGCGACGGGGGCTCGGCTACCGGCGCGGCGAGGTGATCAACCTCCACAACATCGGCGACGCCTACTTCCGCATGGGCGACCACCCTCGCGCCTGGGCGGCTTTCGAGCAGAGCCGCGACCTCGCGCGGGAGTGCGGCTGGGAGCGCGGCGCGGTGCTGAACGAGGTGTACCTGGCCTACCTGCGCGGCCGGCGCGGCGAAGACACCGCCCCGGAGCTGAGTCGACTCGCGACGGTGGCCACGCGCCTCGGCGAGCCCGAGGCGGGCTTCACCGCGAGGTGGTTCGCCGCGCGCCTGCTGGGCGACAAGGCGGGCGAGGCCGCCGTGGCCTCGGAGGCGGCGGCTGCTGGCTTCCCGAGCCTCGCCCGGCAACTCGGCCAGGGATGAGTCAAGGCGTGGTAGCCTGAGGGCGGGCGCGCGGATGATTCCCGACGAGAACAGGCTGGTTCATCGCGAACCGTTGTCGCCGGCCGTGCTCGAGCTGGTCGAGTCCGAGAGCCGCCGGGGCGAGGCGATCGCGGCGCGCTTGCGCCTGGTGCTCGGCGGCATCGGCTGCCTCGCGATCCTGGGCAACTGGGGCAGCAACGCCGTGCAGGCCATGCTCGTGGCCACTGGGGCCGTGGCGGTGGCCCTCGGCGTGGCGGTGTGGGCATGGCGGCGCGCGCGGGTAGGCGGCCTGTCGCGACGCGATCGTTTACTTGTCTCCACCGTCGACATCAGCTTCGTCACCGCCTTCTCCGCGAGCGGGCTGTGGAACTTCTCTGGCCCCTACGAGACCCTGCTCGCGCCCTTGCCGCCGGTCCTGTACACCATCTTCCTCGTCTTCCCGGCGATCGGCGGCAACATCTACGTCACCGCCTACGCCGGGCTCCTGACCGGGCTGCAGCGCCTGCTCTTGCTCGAGGGCATCATCCTCGCCGGCGCCGTGGAAACCAGCGCCGAGGCGGTGTACGGGCAGCCCAAGATCGGCTTGCCCGACCAGTACACGGTCATCGCCTTCCTGTTCGTGGTCGGCGCCTTGTTGACCACCCTCGCCTGGCTGTTGCGTCGCGACAGTATCCACTCGGCGGAGGAGACCATCTCCAGGCAGGAGGCCGAGCGAGTCAAGGCCAACCTGCGCAAGTACCTCTCCGCGAGCGTGGCCGACCTGGTCGCGAGCCGTCCCGAGGCGCTGGCGCTGGGCGGCGCGCGTCGCATGGCCACGGTGATGTTCGTGGACATCCGCGACTTCACGCCGCTCACCGTCCACGCTCGGCCCGAGGAGGTGGTGGAGATGCTGAACACGCTGTTCGGCGAGCTGGTGGAGATTGTCTTTCGCCACGGAGGCACCCTCGACAAGTTTCTCGGCGACGGCTTGATGGCGGTGTTCGGCGTGCCCCAGGAGCAGGCCGACGCGCCCCAGCAGGCGCTCGCGGCCGCCGCGGAGATGCTCGAAGTCACCAGGGTGCTCGACGCCCGCGGCATCCGCCCCGACGGCGAAGCCCTCCGCATCGGCATCGGCCTGGCCCACGGCGTGGTGGTGGCGGGCAACATCGGATCGGTGCAGCGGCTCGAGTTCACCTGCATCGGCGAGGCGGTCAACTACGCGGCGCGGATCTGCGGGCTCTGCACGGCGTTGAACCAGGAGCTCGTCGTGAGCGAGACCGTATACGACGCCTGTCGCGATCTCTACACCTTCCGCGAGATGCCGAAAATCAAGGTCAAGGGCATCGCCGGCGAGCCGACTCTATGGGCAGTGACGGGCCCCCGGAGGCCTGGCGGGAGCAGCAGCTCGTGAACGTCTACGAAGAAAACCGCGAGATGATGGAGAAGACCTGGGCACGCGTGCTGGCGCGGCTCGACACCTACCCCGGCCACCTCGGCGAGCTGGGCTTCGGCTTCTTCGACCGAGTAGGCGTGGACTACCTCCTCGCCACCGACGCTGCCCCCCTGCTCCACCTTCCCCTCTGGCTCGGTCGCGACGTCCACCCGCAGGCGATGGGTGACATTCTCGAGGGCACGGCGCTGTCTTACGCCTACGTGCGCATCCTCGACAACCTCGTGGACGAGCCCGAGTCACGGGGCTCGGCAGCCCTGATGCACGTGGCCAACGCGCTGTTGTGGGACGGGCTCGATCTCTGGCGCCCCCATGCCAACGCCCGCGCCTGGGCGGCCTGTCGCGACGCGTGGCTATTGTACAGCGATCGGACCGAGGCCGAGCGTCGCGTCGTCACCGGTCGCGACCCGTACGTCTTTGCCGACTTCGTGGACCACGCCCAGAAGTGCGCGCTCGCCGAGGCGCCCCTCTACCTGGTCCTCTCGTCGAGCGGTGACGCCCGCAGCTGGGAGTCGGTGCGCCCCCTCGTCCACCAGCTCGCGGTGTCCTACGGCCTGTTCAACGACGTGATGGGCCATGCTCGCGACCTCGAGAGCGGCGCGCACACCTTCCTCGTGGCCAAGGCGCGCGCCCTCGCGGGCAAGCGTGGCGGCGACGCCGAGGTGGAGCGCATCCTCGCCACCACCTCGCTCCAGGAACGATTCCTCGACGAGGCGGCCGCGGCGCTCGACCGGGCCCTGCCCCACGCCGAGGCCCTCGACATGGCCAACTTCCCTGTCTTCGCCGACGAGCGCAAGGCGCGCCTGCGCCAGGTGCGGGATGGGATCACGCTGTTGCGGCTGGTGAGCTCTCTGGCGGCCTAAGGTCGGCACCTCGGCGATCCGATCCCCGGTCGTGAACCCGGAGTCTCCATGTCGGCCATTCCCTCCTCGCTCCAGCAGCTCGTGGGGCGCGCCCTCATCGACGCCGAGTTCCGCAAGGCCCTCGTGAGCGACACCCGCGGCACGCTGGTGCGCGAGGGCTTCGAGTTCGACGACGCCACCATGGCCGCCATCGAGACCGCCACGCGCGACCCCGAGCGCGTGCGCAGCTTCTCCGACGCCTTCTCGGCGCAGTTCCTGGGTCGCGGCGAGTACCTGGCCTAGGGCGCGGCATGCACGCCCGCCCACTCGAGCTGGTGCTGCGCCAGGCCGGCGCGTCGCCTGCGGTCCGCCGCGTCGATCCGGGCGCGGCCTTGCTCGGCACCCGGCCACGGCCGGTTCCGGTCGAGCTGCGCGAGGTCGACGGCGCGCACGTGCTCACCACCGCCGACCGCCGGGTGTACCTGCGCCTCGACGCGCAGCAACACCACCTGTGGACGCTCATCGACGGCCAGCGCACCGTCGCCGAGATCGCCACCGCCTACTTCCTCCGCCACGGCGCGCTCCACGTGGGCCGCGTGGGCGCCTTCATCACCAGCCTTCGCCGCCACGGCCTGGTGGAGGTGGCGCCCAGCGGTTTCCTCCGCGAGCGCGGCGCCGGCCTCGCGGAGTGGCGCTGGCACGGCGCCCACGACGTGGCCGAGCTGGCATGGCGCGCCGTGGGCCCGATGTTCCATGCCACGACGGCGCCGATCTGGGCTGCCGTGCTGGGCCTCGGCGCCTACAGCTGGGCGATCGACACCCGGCTCGCGCCTACGGGCGCACCGACAATGGCGGGGGCGACCTTGCTCCTCGCCGCGATGCACGTCTTCGTCCACGAGCTGGGCCACGCGATGGCGGTGGTCGCCGCCGGGCGACAGGTCCGCTACGCCGCCGTGGGACTGGCGGGCTTCTACGTGGACAGCACCGACTTGTTCCTCGGTACCCGGCGCGAGCACGCGATCGCCTCGCTCGCGGGGCCCTTCGCCACCGCGCTCCTCACCGCCGCCTGCGCACTCCTCGCCTGCGCCGCGTCGCCCGAGCTGGCCGGGGCACTCCGGCCGGGGGTGTACCTCGGCCTCGGGGTGCTGGGCCTCACCCTCTACCCCTTCGCCCTCGACAACGACGGTCGCCGCGCCTGGGGCGATCTGGCGGGCGAGGCCGAGCTCGGCTGGCCGGCCGTGCGCGCGGTGTTCACGATGAAGGCGCGCCCGAGCCAGTGGATCTACACCCTCGGCGCGCTGGCCCTCCCCGCCCTGCTCCTGTCCCTCCCCTAGTACCCCTCTCCCGCTTGCGGGATCCGGCAAACGGAGGCCGGCCGGTGCCCGAAGGGCGGGAGAGGGCCACTGGGACATCCATGCCCCACTCCACGCGCAAACGCCGACTATCACTTCGGCACACCCCTTGCTGGGTTGTCCCATGTCATGCGCACCTTCCCCGCCCTGTTGCTGCTGGCCTGCTCCGACTACGAGTTTGCCGGTAATGCCGAGCCGCAGAAGCTCCCCGCCCCCGACATCGAGGTGACGCCGGCGTCGCTGAACTTCGCCACGGTGGGTGTAGGTTGCGACGCCGAGAAGCCGTTGACGATCACCAACGTCGGCGAGGCCCCTCTCACCATCGACGGCAGCGCTATCGAGGGCGACCCGGGTTTCGAGGCCGAACTCGTCGTGACCACGCTCGATCCTGGCGAGTCGGTGGTGATGGCGGTGCGCTTCGTGCCGGAAGACGCCACGCCGGGCCGCGCGAAGGTGGTGGTCACCTCCGACGATCCCGACGAGCACGTGTCCGAGGTGCCGGCCGTAGGCACCGGCGAGTTCGCGGGCCTGGCCACCGACAGCTTCGTGCAGGAGGTCGATCCGGTCGACGTGCTCTGGGTGATCGACAACAGCTCCTCGATGGGGACCGAGCAGGCCCGCGTGATGGCGGAGATCAGCGCTTTCTTCTCGTGGTTCGACACCCTGCGACTCGACTACCACATGGGGGTCATCGCCACCGACGTGGTGTCGCCGCAGTTCGCGGGCCAGCTCGTCGGGAGCCCCACCTACCTTGAAAAAACCACGCCCGACGCTGAGACCCGCCTCGCGGAGCGCATCAACCTCGGCACCGACGACATGGGCGACGAGTCGGGCCTGCTCGCGGTTGAGATGGCGCTCACCGATCCGCTGCTCAACGGCTACAACGCGGGTTTCCTGCGGCCGGACGCTCGCCTCGCGGTGATCTTCCTCTCCGACGAGCCCGAGCAGTCCGCCTACGACGCCCAGCACTACATCGACTTCCTAAAGACGCTGAAGTCCGACCCCTCGCGGGTGCTGGTGGCCTCGATCGTCGGCGACTACACCAACGGCTGCGCCAATACCTGCGACGACGTGGAGCAGCGGGCGGGCGCCGGTGACAAGTACATCGACGTCACCACCGCATACGACGGCGTGTTCGGCTCGATCTGCACCTGCGACCTGTCGCCCACGCTCGACGAGATCGGCATGAAGAGCACGCTGTTCTCACGATCCTTCGCCCTGTCGCAAGTGCCCAGCGACAGCACCGAGATTCGCGTCTGGATCGACGGCGAGGAGACCAGCGCCTTCGTCTACGACGCCGAGAACAACGCCGTGGTGTTCGACGGCGCGCCCCTCAATGGCTCGCAGATCGACCTCGAGTACCCGGTCGACGACGGCTGCGACGACTAGGCGCGCTCACCAGGGCGCGATCTCGTAGAGCACACCGCCCCGCGACACGGTGGTGTCGCGCCAGGAGGCCACCGCGTAGAAGTAGCCGTCGCGACAGCCCACGGCTGTCCCGAGGTACTGGTCGGCCTCGCTGGCATAGATGTCGGCGTCGGCGTTTGCTCGCCCGAGGGCGCCCGCGGGCACGTCGAGGAAGATCCAGGCGCTACCGCCGCCGCTGGCGGTGCTGTTGTCGGTGTAGTTGCCCACCAGCAGGTCGACGTTGCCGTCGGCGTCGAGGTCGCCCGTCACGAGGCTGGCGCCCACCTCGATGCCCGCCTCGTAGATCTCGGTGGTGGCGTCGGTCCAGGCGTAGGCGCCGGGGCCCGGGTCGGCGAAGACCACCACGCCACCGTAGCGGTAGGCGGCGAGCGCCACGTCGGGCAGGCCTG
>Ga0194120_10004872_pt1 | contig 20230 bp, 14 predicted proteins | sample TA2MahCa65mmetaG_FD_148642 | JGI IMG/M metagenome (GOLD analysis project Ga0194120, IMG submission 148642) | Freshwater microbial communities from Lake Tanganyika, Tanzania - TA2015019 Mahale Deep Cast 65m | ecosystem: Environmental > Aquatic > Freshwater > Lake | place: Tanzania: Lake... | reverse complement strand
TGGCGCGGCGTCCGCGGCCTCCGCGCCGGCACCGCCGGCGGCGCGCGCCGCGGCGGCCTCGAGCGCGCGCGCGGCGGGCTCGATTCCCGCCTCGGCCAGCAGCGCCAGGCTCTGCTCGTATTGCTCGGCATCGAGATAGGGTCGCAGCGGCGAATCCACCGCGACCAGCTCGAAGGCGCGCCGCAGACTCTCGCGCGCGGCCGGATCACGCGCCCCCACTTCGGCGAGCAGGGCTTCGATGCCCTGTGCTGAAGTTCGGACCGCGGAGGGCAGCTTCGACCAGGTCTCCAGCACGGCTTCGCCGCGCATCAGCTCGCGCTGCACGCGCCGCACCGGAACCTGGTCGGCGCCCACCAGCCCGACGTACCGCGTGTCCTCGTCGCCGAAGGAGCGCGGCACGACGAACAGCACTTCGACGCCGTGATGCGCGAGACCTTGGGTCAGCCCGAAGCATGCCGTTCCGAGCCCGCCCGAGATGTGCGGCGGGAACTCCCAGCCCAGCATCAGCACCCTCATCGCGCTGCCTCCGCATCCGCGAGCAGTGCCCGCGCGCGCAACAGCTCCGCGACGCTCCAGGCCTGCGCGATGCAACCACCCGGACGGTGCGGCGGGTCGCCATCGTAGACCTCGGAGATCTGACCGAGCCCCTGCCGGTAGAGCGGCTCGACGGCCGAGTCGACGAGCAGGCGCAATTCGGCGAGCTTGTCGGCGCGTCGGCCGAAGGCGCGCAGCGCGGCCTCGACGTGGAAGCCGAGCAGCCACGGCCAGACCGTGCCCTGGTGATAGGCGAGATCGCGTTCGGTGCCCCCGCCGCCGTAGCGGCCGCGATAGGCGGGATTCTTCGGCGCCAGCGTGCGCAGCCCCAGCGGCGTCACCAACTCGGCTTCCGAGCGAATCACGATGTCGGTGCGCTTGCCGCGCGACAGCGGCGAGAATTCGAGCGCCGCGGCGATCACCATGTTCGGCCGCACGCTGGTGTCGGCCGCCGGGCCGTGAGTCGGTTCGATGCGCACGACATCCGCCAGGTAGCGCTGCTCCTCGAGCCAGAAGCGCCGCAGGAAAGCGCGGCCGCACGAACGCCTCAATACCTGCCACGGACGCGCCCCGGCATTGGAGCCCGCGCGGTGCTCGAGCATCTCGAGCACGCCGAGCAGCTGGTACCACAGCGCGCACAGCTCGACGGCATAGCCGTGGCGCGGCGTGACGGGCCCGGCCTCCGTGACCGCGTCCATCCAGGTCGCGTTCGTGCGTTCGTCGCCCGCCAGCAGCAACCCGTCGTCGTCGCAGTGCACGCCGAGACCGGTCCCCTCGCGATACCCGCGCGCGATCTCGCGCAGCACCGGCAGCAGTCCGTCGATCAGCCGCTCGCGCGCGCCGCCCGCGAGCTCGTACAACCGCACCGCTCGCGCGAACCACAACGCGGCGTCGGCCGAGCCGTAGTGGCTCGTCTCGATCGTCCGGCCGAAGATGTTCGGCAGCAGCCCGTCCTTGCAGTACGCACCGATCGCCTGCAGCGCGGCGCCACAGCGCTCGACCTGCCCGCTATCCTGGGAGCCGCGCGCGAGCAGCAGGCCCGGCAGCGAGATGCACGTGTCGCGCCCCCACTCGCCGAACCACGGAAAGCCGGCGATCACGCCCGTGCGCATGCCGCCGCCGAGCGCGGGCGTCTCGTACAGGAACGCCTCCGCGGCGAGTTCGAGCGCGCCGTGCGCGTCCTGCGCGACCGCGAGGGCGCGCGCGCGACGACGTTCGCTCTCTTCCCGCCACAGGCGGCCCGGATCTTCGACATGCTCGCCGGCCGCGTAGGCGAAAACGACCTCCGCTCCGGGGGCGAGCGACACATGGAAAACGCCCGGGCTGAACTGGTCCTCGTGGCCGTCGTATCCGCGCGCGAGGTCGGCCTGGTACTCGATCCCGCGGTACCAAACGGGATCGGCCTCGTAGCGCCAACCGCGCGCATCGGTCGTGATCACGACGGCCGGCAAGGCCCCGTAGGGCCGGCAGGCGACGCCGTTGGCGAGCCGCTCGGCGCGCGGATTGAGGTCGACGTTCGCGCAGGTCAGGTGGTCGGCTTCGCGGCACGCGAGCTGCGGCTTGAGGCGCAACTCGACCGTGTGCTCCAGGCCGCGGATCGCATAGCGCACGAGCGTGACGTCGCGTCCGCGCACCATCAGCAGCTCGCGCGTCACTTCGGCCTGACCGATGTGGTAGGTCCAGCGCGGCCAGGGAGCGAGCTCGAAACGCTCGATCCCCTGGTGCCCGTGCGGGAACCACTGCCCCGCGTAGCGCACCATCGAGAGCGGGAACGAGCGGCTGCGACCGTGCAGCGACTCGTCCGCGCCGCCGACCAGCAGATGGCGCTTCTCCGATCCCGCCGGAACGACCACGAGCAGGCCGTGGTAGCGCCGCGTCGGACAGGCGAGCACCGTGCCGGACGCATAGCCGCCGCGGCCGTTGGTCTCGAGCCACTCGCGCGTCAACGCGCTCTCGAGCTGCAGGCACTCCTCACGCGTCATCTGGAAACGCATGGCGGGATCGGCGGTCGGCGCGCTCATCGGCCGACGAGGATACGGACCCGCGAGCGCCCACTCCACGACGCTGCGCGCTGTTTCGGGCTGCGAGTCAGCGCGCCGGACGGAATTCGACCAGCTCGCCCCGACCTCCGGGACCCATGCACCAGGCCGCCGAGCCGCACAGGCCCGGCGCCAGCCGGGCAGCGCTCTCCGCCGCGCCTGTCAGCGCGAGCGTCGAGCCGTCGGCGCGCCGCGCGTCGATCGCGTAGCAGATCTCCAAGCGCCCGCCGCCGCTGGCGCTCGATCGCACCGCCAGCACCTCGACCGCGTCGCGCTCGAAACTCCGCACTTCGGCTCGGCGCAGGCCCCACAGGCGCTCGATGCCGGTTGCCACCAGCGCGCTGAAGCCGACGATCAGGCCGCCGAAGAACGGGAATACCGCCAGCGGCGCGAACAGCACGACGAAGACGGAGGCGATCACGAACAAGCCCAGCGCCACGAGCCCCAGGATCAACGCCAGCGATGCCGGAGGGGGGCGCGCCGAGCGGTGCAGCGCGTCGAAGTGCGCGAAGGTCTCGCGCAGGAAGGCCGCGTGCTCGGGACTCGCGGCATGCCGGACCAGGGCGTCGGATGCGTTGACGTCGCTCATCGCGCCTGTGCCATATCGTAGCGCCGATCCTCGCGCAGTGCTTCGCCGCGCGTGCGCCGGCGCGCGAAGATCCCGTACGAATGCGCGAGACTCGGACGCGCGCCGAGCGCGAACACCGAGTGCCAACAGGTGTCGTCGGGCCCGCGCGAGGGCAGCAAGAGCGCGTCGCCGGCGCGCAAGCTCAACGCGTATCCGGCGCGGACCAGCCGCTCGGCGAAGCCCGCGTCCTCGTTCAGCAGGCGGTAGAGATCCCCGTCCCCCTCGGCTTCCAACGCGCGCAGCGCGCGAGCCGGCGTGGCCAGGCGCCGCGCCAGCGCGCTGCGCGGCCGCGTGACGCGCATGTGCGCGACGAGTTCGCGCGCCAGCGCGCGCTTGGAGAGCGCGAACCAGGCCGTCCGTCCCGCGAGCTGGCTGTAGACGACGCCGAGCTGGTGGGGCTCCGCATCGTGATGGAACACCGCGCCGCCGCCGGGTGCATTGTTGTAGACGATGCGCTCGCTCAAGCGCACCGTCCGGCCGGCCAGTCGCTCGATGCGCGCGAGCAGTTCGCGGCGTTGGAGCACGGCGGCCGTCTCCGGAAACAGCGCATCGGCGAAGCGGTCGGCCCACACCGCGCGCCGCGGCTCCTTGGTCCATTCGAGCAGCGATTCGGAGCCGAACGAGAAGCGGATGCGCAGCGACGCATCGCGCTCGTCGTGCGCGATCCAAGCGAGCTTGGCGTACAGATCGCGGGCGACGACCCGGCCGCGCGCGCCGAGGGCGTGCGCATAGAGCTTCTCGATCTCGCGCGGGTCGTACATGTCGCAGGCGACACCGGCAGCCGCGAAACCACTGTCCCCGCCGAGCCGGCGCCAGGCCTCGTCCTGGAAGCTCGCGCCGCCGCGCACGCGCTCGAACAACGCGAGCGTGCGCGCGATCTCGCGCACGCTGCTCGAAACGCCCGCGGCGACCGCCCCGCGCAGCACGATCGGCTCGCAGGCGCGCCAGCGCGCGCCGAGCTCGTCTTCACTCCATGCCGCGGAATCCGGCTCTTCCCGCACGAAACCGAGGTGAGCGCCGCGCCGCCGCAGGGGGAACCAGCGGGCGCCGCGCGGACGCCGGTTCGGCGCTGCGTAGCAAGCCAGGACCGGCACGCCCTTGCGTGCGTCCGAGGTCAGGGATGCCGGCACTCGAGGGGAAGTCGACCGCGATGGGGGGTCGTCTCCCGGGGGCTGGTTGCTCGGGGGCCTTGGCAAGCTCCGACCAGCTTAGTAAACCGGACACTCCGGCGGATCCTCGCGCCGGCACGGACGTGCCCGACCAGGCGCCGGCCTCATCGAGAATCCAAGACACTTCCCCTGCGATTTCCTTGCGCGCTCCGACCGCACCTGCGAAAAGTCAGCAGCCCTGTCAGCATCCCTGGAGGTCACGATGATCCTGCTTTCGATCGCATTCGTGTCGCTGTTCGTCCCCTCCACCGCGCGCCTCGCGATCGCCGACCTGCCCGGCGTCCCGGGAGTCGCCGCGCAGCGCGTGCCCGGTGAGCAGCTTGCTCCGAACGCCGCGGGCGCGCTCGAGCTGACGGCCCCGTTCGGCGCGCGCTCGCTGGGATTGTGGTGGCGCGCCGCACCCGAGGCCTCGCTGGAAGGAGCGTTGGTCGAACTGCTCGACGCCGCCGGGAACGTGCTGGCGGCGGAGCCCGTGCTCGAGAACCACGATCTCGACACGCGGGTCGTCGGCAGCGACCGACCGGCGCGCGACCTCGCCGTGTCCGGGCTCGTGCACGCGCACGACGGTGTCGCGACGCGTGCGCGCCTGTGGCTGTCGCCGCACGTGCAGCTCGCCGAGCTCGTCGCGGTCTGGATCGAGCCTGCTACCGCGCTCGAGCCCACGGCTCCCGAGGTCGGCGGCGCGGATGGCAGCTATCCGAAGCCGCCCGTCCACAGCCGCGCGTCTTGGGGCGCGCTCACGCCGAGTTGCAGCTCGTCGTACTGCAGCGTCACGCACATCGCGATCCACCATTCGGCCTCCACCTCCGACTACGCGTCGACGAGCCTCGCGACTTGCAAGGCCAACGTGAAGGCGATCCAGCAGTACCACATGTTCACCAACGGCTGGTGCGACATCGGCTACAACTACCTCGTCTGCAAGCACGGCGATCTGTTCGAGGGGCGCGCCGGCGGCGACGACGTGAAGGGCGCCCACGACAGTTGCAACTGCGGATCGATGGGAGTCTGCGCGATGGGCTACCACCACACGCCGTACAACAACGCGGTCACGAGCGCGACGCTCGCGAGCCTGGCCGAGCTGGGCGCCTGGAAGTGCGCGCAGAAGAACATCAACCCGCTCGGAAACGCGTACTACGCGGCCTGCGGCTCGACCGAGGCGACGATCTACGGGCACCGCGACGTGTCGGCGACCGCGTGTCCCGGCGATCTCCTGTACGCGCAGTTGCCGGCCTTGAAGAACTCGATCCAGGCGAAGCTGAACGGCACGGGCGGGTGCCCGGCCGGACAGATCAAGGACTGCAACGGCAATTGCGCGCCGGCGAGCTGGGTCGGCGACGGCTACTGCGACAACGGCGCGTACACCTACAACGGCGTCCCGATCTACTTCAACTGCGCGAGCTTCGGCAACGACGGCGGCGACTGCGGTGGTCCGGCGTGTCCGAGCGGGCAGATCGCGGATTGCAACGGCAACTGCTGCCCGGCGAGCTGGGTCGGCGACGGCTACTGCGACAACGGCGCGTACACGTTCAACGGCGTGCCGATCTACCTGAACTGCGCGGCCTTCGGGAACGACGGCGGCGACTGCGCGAGCGGCGGGGCGGGAGGAAAGCTCAAGGGCGTGCTGCACAACGCCGCGCTCGGCACCGGCGCGCCGATCGCGGGCGGCACGGTCGCGCTCACGAGCGGCAACTTCGCCGTGACCGGCTCGAACGGCTACTACGAGTTCAGCCTGCCGCCGGGCACCTACGGGATTGCGGCCACCGCGCCCGGCTACCAGTTCGCGGCGTCCAGCGAGACCGTGACGAGCGGCGATGTGTGGGAGAGTCTCGGACTCGTCGCCTCGAGCGCGATCCCGCAACACACGCTCTCCGTGCTGTCCGGCACGAGCTTCAACACGACGTACAAGAGCGATCCGTTCGCGCCGGTCTACCTCGCGTACAACGTCGCGCCCGGGATTCCGCTCGCGACGCTCGGCGCGGCGGGCACGATCTGGCCGAGCCTCACGAACGTCCAGGTGCTGTACCTGGGCACCGCGCCGAGCTCGGGCACGCTCTCGATCAACCTGCAGGTGAACGGCGTGCCGGTCGGCACGACGATCCACCTGCAAGGCTATGTGCTGAAGTCGGGCGCGGCGAAGCTGACGAACGGCAGCGCGTTCCGCGTCCAGTGAATCCGGACGCGGAAGTCCGGCCCTACTTCGCCCGCGCGTAGTGATCCGCGATCACCTGCGCGACGCAGCAGGTGAGCTTCTTCCCGCACGGCACGTGCAGGAACTCGTTCGGCCCGTGGGCGTTCGAATTCGGTCCGAGCAGTCCCGTGATCAGGAATTGCGCCTCGGGGAACTTCTCGCCGAGCATGCCCATGAACGGAATCGTTCCGCCTTCCCCCATGAAGCAGGACGGCTTCCCGAAGAATGCCTGCGAGGCCCCGTCCATCGACGCGCCGAGCCACTCGGCCAGCGCCGGTGCGTTCCAGCCCGGCCCGGCATGCTCACCCTCGAACGTGACCTTCGCGCCGTACGGCGGGTCCTTCTCGAGGACCTTCTTGAGCTTCTTCGCGGCCTTCTCCGCGTTCAGGCCGGGCGGGATGCGCACCGAGAGCTTCACGGCAGTGAACGGCCGCAGCACGTTGCCCGCGTTCGAGATCGGCGGCATGCCTTCCACGCCGGTGACCGACAGCGTCGGTCGCCAAGTGCGGTTCAGCACGAGTTCGACGAGGTCCTTCGACATGGGCTTGCCGCCCTTGACGAACGGGAACTTCGCGAAGATGTCGTTGCCCAGCGTCTTGGCGGCGCGCTTGGCCTGCTGCTTGCGCTGCTTGGGGATGTCGACGTAGAGGTCCTTGATGCGGACCTTGCCGGTCTCTACGTCGTCGACGCGCGACAGGATCTCGCGCAGGATCCGGAACGACGAAGGCACGACGCCCGACGCATCGCCTGAGTGCACGCCCTCGTTCAACACCTGCACCTTGAGCGTTCCGCCGAGCAGTCCGCGCAGCGAAGTCGTCGCCCAGAGCTGCTCGTAATTGCCGCACCCGGAATCGAGGCAAACGACGAGGCTCGGGCTGCCGATGCGCGCCTGCAGCGCCTCGATGTAATGCGGCAGATCGTAGCTGCCGGACTCCTCGCAGGCCTCGATCAGGATCACGAGGCGCGCGTGCTTCTTCTTCTGCTCCTTGAGCAGCCGGATGGCGGTCAGCGACGCGAAAGCGGCATAGCCGTCGTCGGCGCCGCCGCGGCCGTAGAGCTTGTCGCCCTCGCGCACCGGCTTCCACGGACCGAGATCCGAACGCCAGCCCGTCATCTCGGGCTGCTTGTCGAGGTGGCCGTAAAGGAGCACGGTGTCATCGCTGTCGCCGGGGACCTCCATGTAGATCACCGGCGTGCGGTTGGGCAGGCGCACGACCTCGAGCGTGAGGCCCGGAATCTTCTGCGCGCGGCACCAACCCTCGATCAGCGCAACCGCGCGGTCCATGTGCCCGGCTTCCTGCCACTTCGGGTCGTAGGCCGGCGACTTGTTCGGGATCGCGATGTACTCGGTCAGCGCGGGCAGGATCGAGCTCTCCCACACCTGGTCCGAGAAGGCCGCGGCACTCTTGGCGTCGAGCGCGGCGGGCGCGCCGCCCTTCGCCTTCGGTTGAGGGACTGCGGCGGCCTTGGCGGTGGAGGCGTTTTTCTCTTTCTTCATGGTGGGCTCGTGGCCCCAGAGAGTAACGCGCCCGACGCTCCGCCGCAGCAGCGAGGCACGGCTCTTTACATTCGGCGCTCGACCTCGACGAGCACCCTCGCGACGTCCAGGTCGTCCATGCACGCGTGACGCGGCTGATTGCAGTGCCGGAGCCCGCAGGGCGCGCAGGGCGGCGGCACGCGCAACACCGTGTGCTCGGCCGCGGGCCAGGGCCCCGTGCGCGCGGGATCCGCCGGCCCGAACAGCGCGACGCAGCGACAGCCCGCGGCCGCGGCCACGTGCATCGGACCGGTATCGCATCCGACGAAGAGGCGGGAGCGGCGTGCCAGCTCGAGGTACTGGCCCAGGGTCGTCGCGCCGACCAGGTCGTGGACTCGCTCGGCGCCGCGCAAGCCTTCGAGCGCGGCGTGCGCGAGCGCGCGGTCGCCGGCAGCCCCGCTCAGGCAGACGGGGGCGCGCCGCGACACGGCGAGCGCGAGCTCGGCGAAACGCTCCGGTCGCCAGCGATTGGCCGGCTTGCTCGCGCCGAGGTTGAGCAGCACGGGCGCGGCGCCGATGCGCGCGACCAGCTGTTCGGCCCAGGCCGCGTCGGCAGCCCGCACCGGCAGCGCCGGCGCGCCCGGCTCGCGCGCCAGCCCCAGATGCTCGAGCAGATCGAGGTACTGTTCGATCATATGACGCGCCGGACCGGCCGGACGCGCGGGGATGCGCTCGCGCGTCAGCAGCCAGGACTGTTCCTTGCAGCGCGCGCGGTCGTAGCCGAGGACGCGCGGCGCGCGCGAGCGACGCGCCAACAGCGCGCTCTTGAAGATGCGCTGGGCGTCGATCGCGAGCTCATAGCGCTCGGCGCGAATCTCGGCCAGGCAGGCGCGGAATGCGCGCGCGCCGCCCGCCTTGTCCCACACGTGCACGCGATCGACGACCGGATTGTCGCGCACGAGCGGCTCGGCCAGCGGGTGCACGGCCCAACCGACGCGGATCGCCGCGGAGGCGCGCTTGAGGCCCGCCGCGACCACCAGGGCGTTGACGACGTCGCCGATGGCCCCGAGGCGCACGATCAGCACGCTGCGCGGAAGCGGACTCACGCGCGCGCCTCCCCGGCCTGCGTCGTGCACAGGCTCGCCTCGGCCTCCTGCGCGGCGCGCCGGCCCGCCGCGACGTCGACCTTCGCGAGCGCGAGAGCGCCGAACACGAAGAACAGCCCCAGCGAGAGGATTGCGTAGCCGTCGGGCATGCCGGCCCACGCCGCCAGCGTCAGGAAGAGCGGACCGAAGATCGCGCCGAACTTCTCGCACAGCGAGAAGAACGCGAAGAACTCGGCCGACTTGTGGCGCGGGATCAGGCTGGCGAAGAGCGAGCGCGACAGGGCCTGGCTGCCGCCTTGCACGAGCGCGACCAGCATGGCCAGGATCCAGAAATCGACCGCTGTGCTCATTCGGCTGGCATAGACGCAGACGAGCATGTAGACGCCCAGTGCGGCGAGGATCGCGCGCTTGGGGGAGATCGCGCGCGCCAGGCGGCCGAACAGCAGCGCCGCCGGGAACCCGACGAGCTGCACGGCGAGCAGCGCGCGCAACATCGTCGCATCGTCGATTCCGCGCGCCGCTCCGAAGGACGATGCGAAGCGGATGATCGTGTTGATGCCGTCGCTGTAGAGCAGGAAAGCGAGCAGCATCAAGAACGCATTGCGATACCCGCGCAGCGCCCGCAGCGTCTCGCCGATGCGCGTGAGGGCCGCCCGCAGCGCGGCGCCCGTCGGCAGTTCGTCGCTCTCGAGCACGCGTCTGGGCTCGCGCACACGGCGCAGCAGCGGCAGCGCGAACAGCCCCCACCACAGCGCCACCGACGCGAAGGTGATGCTGATCGCGAACGCGGCGTCGTCGGGTTCGCGACCGAACCAATCCGGGCGGCCGAGCCACACCAGGTTCGCTCCGAAGAGCAGGCCGCCGCCGATGTACCCGACCGCGAATCCGGCGGACGAGACGCGGTCGTACTCGGCGGGCTCGGCGACGGCCGGGAGCAGCGAGTCGTAGAACACGACCGCCAGCGTGGCCGAGACGTTCGCCACGCCGAAGGCGACGAGGGCGAAGATCCAGTCTCCGGGGCCGGCCCAGGCCAGGGCCGACGTCGCCAGCACGCCGCAGGCGGTGGACACGCCCAGGTAGCGCTTGCGCTTGCCTGCATAGTCGGCCAACGCTCCCAGCAGCGGCGAGGCCAGCGCGGCGATGCACAGCGCGATGGTGGTCGCGGCCCGAAAGGCGAATTGGGCCTCGTCGACCGGCAGCGCGCCGGCGGGAGAGCGCGTGAACCAGGCCGGAAAGACGGCCGTGACGACGATCGTGTAGAAGGCCGAATTCGCCCAGTCGTACAACGCCCAAGCGCGTTGCTCGCGCGTGTGCAGACCCAGCGCCCGTGACATCCGCGCCGCAGCCTACCCGCGCGCGCCGCGGGAAACCAACCGCCGGCGCCCGGAGCTCAGGCCGTGCGCGAATGCGCGGGCGGCTCGTCGGACTGGCGCAGCGTCACGCGGTTGCGCCCGGCCAACTTGGCATCGTAGAGCGCCAGGTCGGCCAGCTTCAGCAGTTCGTCGGGCCGCGTCATCGAGGCCTCGCGCTGCGCGACACCGATGCTGAAGGTGACCTGTCCCGAGAAGGCGCTCGTGTTGATGACCTGGCTCGCGACGGCCGCGCGCAGGCGCTCGGCAAAGCGCGCCGCCCCGACGCCGTCGGTGCCGCGGCAGAGCACGAGGAATTCCTCGCCGCCGATGCGCGCGCAGAAATCCTCCAGGCGCGTGGTGCGCGACAGCACGGCGGCGACCTCGCGCAGCACCTGGTCGCCGGCGTCGTGCCCGAACTGGTCGTTGATGCGCTTGAAATGATCGATGTCCGCGAGAATGACCGAGAACGGCAGGGCCGTCTTCAAGCTGCGCTGCCATTCCTCCTGCAGGCGTTCCATGCAGATGCGCCGATTGGAGAGGCCGGTCAGCACGTCGGTGTGCGCGGCGATCTCGAGGCGCCGCGACAGGATCGAGAGCGTGTTCTTCTGCCGCTCGACCTCCTTGGTCTTCAGCTCGAGCTCACGCCGCTGCAGCACGGCGCGCTGGCCCGCGCTCACGCGAGCGAGCAGGATGCGCGGATTGAACGGCTTGGTCACGTAGTCGTCGACGCCGGCTTCGAAGGCTTCTACGACGCGGTCGTCGCCGTCTCGACCGGTGAGCAGGACGATGTACATGCGGCGTCCGGCCTCGAACGCGTGCAACTGCTTGCACAGCTCGATCCCGTCCACGAGCGGCATCATCCAGTCGGCCACCACGATCTGGGGAGACTTGTCGACCGCGACTTGCAACGCCTCCGCCCCATCGGTCGCCGTTACCACTTCGAACCCGGCGCGGCTGAGGTGATGAACGAGCAGGCGCAACGAGACGGGGTCGTCGTCCACGGCGAGCACTCGCAGGCGCTCCGCGTTCTCGGGTGAGGCGGATGGCACCGCACTTGCGGTGGCGACACCCTGCGGGGGCGCTTCCAACGCGCTGCCGGAGGAGGCTCGCAGCGCGGCGTGCAGCACTCCGGCGTCGAACGCTTCGAGACGCCGGGCGGGCACGCCGAGCAGGTCTCCCCATTCCATCCACTCGGTGGCGACTCGATTGACGAGCTCGACGCGTTCCTCCAGGGACAGCGTTTGCGGCAAGCGGCAGCTGGCCAGCAGCGGATACCAGTACTCCTGCGGCTGGGTTCCTCCGACGCACAGTTCCGCGATCACCTCGGCCCCGCGCAGGATCGAGATCAGGTCGCGCAACTCGGGGTCCGTCAGCTCGTCGTCATGGCGCACCGATTGCCAGCGGCCGGCGGCCTGACCGAAGATCTGTGGAAGGCCCCACTCCGAGAACAACTCGGCGGCCACCTCCTGGTGGTCGATCTGGAAAGTCTCGGTCTCGGCTCGTAGGAGCGCGCCGGCTGGACGGCCGCGCACGTTCGACAGCACGGCGGCGTACTCGAGCGGATAGGTGCTCGCCAGCGCGAGCTGGCCGACGCGGATCAGCAGTGCGCACGTGAATGCGTGCGTGGGCGAGGCCAGGCCGCAGGCCCGCCCGAGAGCCTGGGCGGCCACTCCGTGCACGAGCGAGAGCGACCAGAATCGGTCGTAGTCGAAGTTCTCGCAACGCCCCTGGCGTTCGTGCGTGATGATGCTGAAGCCCAGCGACAGGTTCACCACGACCTGCGTGCCCAGACGCACCGAAGCGTCGCGTACGCTGGCGATGCGCGAGAGTCCGCCCATCAGCGGCGAGTTCGCGGCGCGCAGCAGCTTGCCGGTGAGCGCCGGATCACCCTGGATCAACGAGACCAGATCGTCGAGCGAGAACTCTTCCTTCTGAACGAGTTGCAGGATGCGCAGGCCCACGCCGGCCGGCGAGGGCAGCTGGCCCATGTGCCTCAACTCTTCGAAACGACGCAACGCCATCCGGGGTCCTGTGCAGCTCTGGGGATGGGTGTTGGTTTCAGAGCAGCCGCTTGAGGGCGCTCTCCACTTCGGTGTATTCCCGCGCGCTCTCGGCGAGGAGGGGTCGAACGCGCTCGAGGTCCTTGTTGCGGCCGGCGAACTCCATTTCCTTGAAGTGAGCCGACAGTCTGAGCGCGCCCAGGTTGGCGCAGCTCGACTTGAGCGAATGCGCTGCGCGTTCGAGTGCGTGAGCGTCGTTGGAGGCGAAGGCCTCTTGCAGGCGGGCGATCAGCGCGGGCGTCTGCTCGAGGAAGATCTCGACCAGGTCCTCGAAGAGCTCGGGATCGTCCTCGCCCCCGAGCATGCGAAGGCTCTCGATGACCTCGAGATCGAGCACGGAGCGGGGAATCTCACTCATGATGGAGACGGGGAGGCAGGCGACGCAGGCGATGACCGGGCACAGCAGCCGAGGGGCCGCTTGTGTTCCGGGTCTCTTTTCGGCCTCAGGTCGGCGGGGGCTTGCGGGCTGCCCGCGAAATCGAGGCTCGGCGGCGTGCGCGACGACGCGCACCCGATCGGCGGAATCTTTTTCCGCCCGCCGCTCCCTCAACCGGGAAGAATGGGCAGGTCCGGGAAGCGCGGAGGCTCCGGAATCGGGACGCGGACCGGCGGCAGGTCGCGCCCGAAGACTTCACAGACGTGCTTCACGGCGAGCACTTCGAACAGCAGGAACGTGAACGGCTGCTGGGTCTGTTCCGCCACGCACGTCATCGCGCGCGGATCCAGGCCGCAGGGCTGGAAGTCCGCGAAGTCCTTGGCGCTGCAGGTCAGGTTCAGCGCGAACCCGTGCCAGGTGACCCAAGACCGCACCGCCACGCCGATCGACGCGATCTTGCGCTCCCCCACCCAGACGCCCGTCTTGCCGGGCTCGCGCCGCCCCTCGATGTCGAGCTCGGCGAGCATGCGGATCACGACCTCCTCCAGGTCGCGCAGGTAGCGGTGCAGATCGCGTCGCGGCTCGTCGAGCTCGAGGATCGGGTACGCGACCAGTTGCCCCGGGCCGTGCCAGGTCGCCTCCCCGCCGCGTTCGATCTCGAAGACCTGATGCGCGACAGCGGCGACGGCGGCGCGCTCGGCTCCGCGCCCGATCGTCACGACCGGCTCGTGCTCGACCAGCAGCAGCTGATCCGGGATCGCGCCCGCGATGCGCTGCTCGAGGAGTCGCTTCTGCAGCTCGTGCACCTCGCCGTACGGGCGCCGGCCGAGGCGCTGCACCTCGAGGATCGGCAATCCCGAAGGCGGCACGAGCCAGCGCTGCTCGCTCATCGCGCTACTTCTTCTGGAAGATGTGCACAGCCATCCCGTGCACGGCCTCGGCCGCTTCCATCATCGCCTCGGGCAGCGTCGGGTGCGCGTGGATCGTGCGGGCCAGGTCCTCGGCCGTCGCCCCCATCTCGATCGCCAGCGCGGCCTCCGCCACGAGCTCGGTCACTTCCGGCCCGACCATGTGCACGCCCAGGATCTCGTCGGTCGCCGCGTCGGCGACGATCTTCACGAACCCGTCGGTCTCCATCAGACTCATCGCGCGGCCCGAGGCGGCGAACGGGAATTGCCCGGTCTTGACCTTGCGGCCCTGCGCGGTCGCCTGCTCCTCGAGCAGGCCGACCGAGGCCATCTCGGGCGCGGTGAAGATCACCGCCGGCACGCAGCGCGAGTCGTACTCCTCCTTCAGTCCGGCGATCACCGCAGCGGCGACCAGGCCTTCCTTGCTGCCCTTGTGGGCGAGCATCGGCTGGCCGGCTATGTCTCCGATCGCATAGACGTTGGGGACCCCCGTGCGCATCCGCTTGTCGACTGCGAGGAAGCCCTTCGCGTCGAGCTTCAGGCCGGCGCGCTCGAGCGCCAGCCCCTTCGAGTGCGGCCGGCGGCCGACCATGCAGCCGATCTGGTCGCACTCGATCGTCTTGTCGACGCCCTTCGCCGTGACGTTCACGACGAGCTTGCCGTTGCGCTTCTGGTAGCCGCGCGCGAGCGTCTCGGTCAGCAGCTCGACGCCCAGCTTCTTCATCGAGCGCTCGATCACCTTGACGCAATCGCGGTCCTGGCCGGGCAGGGCGCCCGCGGTCGCCTCGAGCACGGTGACCTTGCTGCCGAGCTTGCGATACATGATGCCGAGCTCGAGCCCGATGTAGCCGCCGCCGATCACGACCAGGTGCTCGGGCAGCTTCTTGGGCACCAGCGCGCCGGTCGACGACCACACGGCATCCTCGTCGATCGCGAAGCCCGGGATCTCGATCGGCTCGGAACCGGTCGCGATCACGACATCGTCGGCCTTCAGCACCTGCTCGCCGGCGGCCCCGACGACCTTGACCGTGCGCGCGTCGACGAAGCTCGCCGTGCCCTTGATCACGGTCACGCCGTGGTTCTTCAGCAGGCCGCCGACACCGCCGGTCAGCTTCGCGACGATGCCGCTCTTCCACGCGACGAGCTTGTCGAGCTCGAGCTTGACCCCCGTCGCGCTGATGCCCATCGCCGAAGCGTGGCGGATCTTGTCGAGCAGCACGCCGGCGGCGATCAGCGCCTTGCTCGGGATGCAGCCGACGTTCAGGCAGGTGCCGCCGAGCTCGGCCTTCTCGACGACGGTGACCTTCTGTCCGAGTTGGGCGAGGCGGATCGCGCAAACGTAGCCGGCGGGACCGGCGCCGATGACGACGACATTGCGGGGAGTGCTCATGGAGGGTTCGATCTCACTCGTTCGGGATCAGCGCCGCGGCGAGCAGGTACAGCACGATCACGGCCGCCGCGAGCCAGCTCAACCATTCGGACAGCTCGAGCAGCCAGTGCGGGCTGGATCCGCACAAGACGTCGTGGAAATGAAACCACGCCGCGCCGAGCAGGCCGAGTCCGAGCGGCGCGGCGCAAAGTCCACGCACGAGCACGGCATCGGTCTCGATCCAACGCGCCAGCCCGGCGCACACGCCGAGGAGGATGCGTCCGTCCTGCGGTCGCATGATGACCGGCTGAACCGCGGGCCCCGGGTCGCTCACAGCGGAAAGGCTCCGTCACCCTTCTGCGCGTGGCCGAAGCGCTCGGCGGTCGCGACGAAGCGGTTGTACTGCACACGCAGGTGCCGCGGCACCTCGGCGTAGACGTCCTCGACCAGCGTCTTGAGCGCCATCGGCGGCGCCGCCTCCTGTGCATGGATCGCGGCGTCGATCTCGACCAGCAGTTGCCGCTCGAGCTCGCGCGCCTCGTCCTTGCCGAGCACGCCGCGCGCGACCAGGAAGCGCTCGTAGCGCTCGAGCGGATCGCGCTTCTGCCATGCCTCGACCTCGGCCGCATCGCGGTACTTGCTCGGGTCGTCCGACGAACTGTGACCGGCGATCCGATACGTCTTGACGACCAGCAGCGCCGGTCCCTTGCCCGCGCGCGCATCGTCCACCAGCTGCTGCATCGCCGCTCGGCAGGCCAACACGTCGTTGCCGTCGACCTCGTGGGCCGGCACGCCGTAGGCGGAGCCCTTCTCGGCCATGGCGCCGGCCGACTGCCCGCAGCTCGGCACGGAGATCGCCCAGCCGTTGTCGGTCAGCACGAACACGCAGGGCGCCTTCCAGACGCCGGCGAGGTTCAGGCCCGAGTGGAATCCGTTCGAGCTCGTCGCGCCGTCACCGAAGTAGATCGCGTGCACCTCGTCGAGCCCGCGCTGCTTGGCCGCGAAGGCGGCGCCGACGCCGTGCGGAATCTGCGTGCCGATCACCGACGACCAGCTCGGGTAGTTGGAGCCCTTGTGCTGCAGGTGATTGCACATCTGCCGCCCCTTGGCCGTGTCATTGCTGTTGCAGTACATCTGCGCGATGTACTCCGACAGCGGCAGGCCGCGCATCAGCGCGGCGCCGCCCTCGCGCAGCCCCGACCACAACCAGTCGCGCGGCTCGAGCGCGGCGGCCGTGCCGATCATCGCGGCCTCCTGGCCCTTCATCGATCCGACGAACCCGATGCGGCCGGCGCGCTGCAGCTTGAGCATGCGCTCGTCCATGCAGCGCACGCGCAGCATGTGCACGTACAGTTCCCGTAGGCGGGCGGCCGGCACTTCGGGAGCGCCCGCGGCGAGCTTGCCGTGCTCGTCGAGCAACTGGCGGCGGATCGGGGTGGCGACGGGCGTCATCGGGACTGTGGCGCGCCGCACTCCGCGCGGCGGGCTGGTCAGTCCCTCATGCTAGCAAAGCGGGCCGAGCCCCGTTCGACGAAGCTCGGCCCGCATCGGACGCTCGCGCGTGCGCTACATGCCCGGCGGCACGACCGCCAGCCCGACCACGGTCACGCTGCCCGCGCCGAAGGTCCCCAGCAGCGTCGCGGCGCCTGTCGCGAGATTCACCGCGTACAGCCGCGATCCGCTCGCGCCGCTCGGCACGAGCGCGGCGAAGGCGCCGCCGAGCGGCGACACGTCGAATGCGATCGGCCCGCTCGAGTCGACGCCGAGCGCGCCGACGGTGAAGAGCTGCCCGCTGTTGGGTGAGACCGGCGCGCCACCGAGCGAGCCTTGTCGCACGAGTACGTCGAGCGCGCCGTCGATTCCATACAGCGTCGTGCTCGTCGTTCCTGCGAAGTTGTTGGTATAGGCCGCCGCGGCCACGTTGGGATCCGCGCCGAGGTTGGGGTCCCCCGCCGCGTAGGCGAGCGCGGTATCGACAGCCGCCAACCCACCGGTGATGGGGTTCAGCCGCAGGTTCTGGTCGGCATCGCTGACCATGCGGATCCGATCGGGCACCGGATTGAAGTCCACGCCGAACTGCAGGCCGGCGAGACCCGGAGAGAAGGAGGTCGGGGCGACCGGGAATGCGATGCCTGTCGCGAGCTCGATCCGATAGACGCGATTGGTGCTGCCGATCCCGTAGAGCACGCCGTTGGCCGGTCGATGGTCGATGCCGACCAGCGTCTCGCCGGGCTCGAGACCCGCGATCGCGATCTCCGCCAGGATGGTGCTCGGCGCGCCGGGCACCACGGTCGCGAGCGTGCCGCCGGAGGTCAGCGCGATCAGCAGCGGCGGCGAGGGCGGCTCGATCGCGATGTCGCGCAGCGCGGCCCCGGCGACGGCGCCGACCAGCGTCACGGCCCCGCTCTGCAGGTTCACGTTGTACAGGCTCGAGGCACCGCCGGCGCTCGGCACGAGCGCGGCCAACGCGCCGCCGTAGGCGGAGATGTCGAACCCGAGCACGCCCGAGGCCGGCGTGAGGCCGAGCGAGCCGACCGTGTTCAGCTTGCCGTCGTTCGGCGGATTCTGCAGCACGAGCGCGCCCTTGACCGCGTCGATGCCGTACAGCGCCGTCGTGGACGTGCCGGCGAAGTTCTGCGTGTACGCCGCGGCGACCACGCTCGGATCGGCGCCGAAGTTCGCGTCGCCGGCCGCGAACGCGAGCGGAACGTCGACCGCCGCGAGCGCGCCGGTGTTCGGGTTCAGGCGCAGGTTCTGCTCGGCGTCGCTGACGACGCGGATCCGGTCGGGCACGGGGTTGAAGTCGAAGCCGAACTCGCTGCCCGCGAGCAGCGGCGAGAACGGCCCGGAACCCAACGCGCTCGCCAACCCGCTCGTCGTGTCGACGATGTACACGCGGCTCGTGCTGCCGAGCGCGTACAGCTCGCCGGTGGCGGGGCGGAAGTCGATGCCGAGCAGCTGCTCGCCGGTGGCGAGCCCGCCGATCGCAACGCTCGACAGCAGCGTCCCGGGCCGCCCCGGTCGGAAGCTCACGAGCTGGCCGTTCACGTCGAGCCCGTACACGCGCGGCAGGGACGGCGGCCGCACCGCGATGTCGCCCAGCCGCATGCCGCCGGCGACATCGCCGATCGAAGTGGCCTTGCCGGTCGCGAGATCGATCGAGAACAGGCGTGAGCCGCCGCCGCTCTGCGGGATCAGCACGGCGAAGGCCGCGCCGAGCACGGAGATGTCGAAGCCGGCGACGCCGGCCGCGTCGACGCCGAGCGCACCGACGGTGAACAACTGCCCTGAGTTGGGCGAGACCGGAGCGCCGCCGACGGAACCCTGCAGCACCAGAGCATCGAGCGCCGAATCGATCCCGTACAACGTCGTGCTGGTGGAGCCGGCGAAGTTGGCCGTATAGGCGCTCGCGACGACATTGGGATTCGCGCCGAAGTTCGCGTCGCCCGCCGCATAGGCGAGCGCCGTGTCGGTCGCCGCGACCGCGCCGGTCTCCGGATGCAGCCGCAGGTTCTGATCGGCATCACTGACGACGCGGATGCGGTCGGGTACCGGGTTGAAATCGAGGCCGAAGCTCTTGCCGGAGAGCGCGGGTGCAAAGGGGCCGCTGCCCACCGCCGTCGCGGCTCCGCTGTCCGGATCGAGCCGGTACACGCGGCTCTGCGCGCCGAGCCCGTACAGCTCGCCCGTCGAGGGCCGGAAGTCCAGCGCGACCAGCGTGTCGCCGGCGGCGAGCCCGCTGACGACTACGTTGCTGAGCAGGCGGTCGGGCGTGCCGGCCGCGAAGGAGATCAGCCGGCCGCCGCGCGCATCGAGCGCGTGGATCGTCGCCGCCGGATACGAATTGCCCGCTTGGATGAGTCCAGCGAGCACGAGGGGAGCCGCCAAGGCTCCGAGGACGGAGTTCTTCATGGGGTGCGGTCGAGAAGGAGGACGAGGAAGGGACTCTGGCCCCCGCTCGTACGGTCGCGACCCCAGGTCGGATTTGTTCGCGCCGATCCGCGCGCCTCGATGGTCGATGCGCGTCTACCCCAACGGCGTCGCTCGTGCGGTCAACGCGTCCCGAGGTGGCCGGCGTCCCACGCTTGCCCCTGTCCAGCGGATATGCACCACCTGGGCGCCTGACTTCGCGCGCAGCGCGGCGCTACAGCGCGAGCAGACCAGGACTCTCGAGCAGCCGCTTCAGGTGCACCAGGAAGCGCGCTCCGTCGGCGCCGTCGGCCAAGCGGTGATCGACGCTGCACGAGTAGTTCATGTACTGGCGCACTTCGATCTTGTCGCCCTGCGACGTCTCGACCACGCCCGGCTTCTTCATCAACCGGTGCACGCCCAGGATCGCGACGTCGGGGAAGTTGATGATCGGCGTCGCCATGATCCCGCCGATATTGCCGGCATTGGTGATCGAGAAGGTCGAACCCTTGAGCTCTTCGGGGCGCACCTTGCCGATCTTCGTGCGCTCGGCGAGCTCGGCGAGTTCCTTGGCGATCTCGAGGATGCTCTTCGACTGCACGTCCTTGACGACCGGCACGATCAGCCCGTTGTCGGTGTCCATCGCGATGCCCAGGTTCACGTACGCGTAGCGCACGATCTCCTGCGCCGCCTCGTCGAGGTGCGCGTTCAGCATCGGGTACTTCGCGAGCGCGAGCGCGGTTGCCTTCATGATGAACGGCATGAAGGTGACCTTGATCCCCTTCTCGGCGCCGATGATCTTGGCCTGCTCGCGCGTGCGCACGAGCTCGGTCACATCGACCTCCTCGACGACCGTGAAGTGCGGCGCGGTGAACTTCGAGCGCACCATCGCCTCGGAGATCTTGCGGCGCACGCCGCGGAACGGGATGCGCGATTCGCGCTCGCCCGGGGCGAACGAGACCGGCGGAGCGGGAGCGCGAGCGGGCGCGGGCGTGGACTTCGGAGCAGCCGGTGCTCCCTTCGCATGCGCCTCGACGTCGGCGCGCCGCACGATGCCGTGGCGGCCGGAGCCGGCGACTGCGGCCAGGTTCACGCCGAGCTCGCGCGCGACGCGG